>Ga0134127_10003093_pt1 | contig 11935 bp, 10 predicted proteins | sample KB31753_FD_96459 | JGI IMG/M metagenome (GOLD analysis project Ga0134127, IMG submission 96459) | Terrestrial soil microbial communities with excess Nitrogen fertilizer from Kellogg Biological Station, Michigan, USA - KB3-175-3 | ecosystem: Environmental > Terrestrial > Soil > Unclassified ...
AGGATGGGGACGGAGACGATGATCTGCTTTTCGGGATTGCGCAGGACTTTGTAGAGACCGCGATCGAGATTGAGGAGCTTGGCGGCGTGATCGAAGCGTTCCATCATCGCCTCGAACGGATTCTCCTCGGCGAGGAACGTTTCCTTGTCGGGACGAATAATGGCTGGTTCGCTCATACGACTCTCGTCAGAACCCCTTCCAGGATACGCTCGACGGCGTCGCCGTTCAGCTCCCAGCGCAGCGCCAGCTCGGCCACCAACGGTTCCGGCTCATTCGTGCGCCAACGATCCCGCAACTTCACGGCGTCCTTCTCGGTGACTACAACATAATCGGCGTCTTTCGCGGCCTGCGCGAGCCGGGCGACGTCTTCCGGCGGGTAGGCGTGATGGTCTTGATACGCCATGAGTTGCACCGTCACCCCCGGCGCCGCGGCCCGCAGCTGCGCGGCAAAGCTCGCCGGGTCGGCGATTCCGGCCGCGGCGATCACCCGCTTCCGCGCCAGCGCCGATAGCTCCAGGCGCCGGCCGGAGGTGAGTCCCCGCAGTCCATCGAGGGCAAAGAGCACACTGGCCACGACCGTTTGCGGCCAGCGCTCGCTGATGTTCCTCACCAACCGGCGGGACTCGGCGATCGCCGCGCGCCGCCGCGTCACCACGATCACGTCCGCGCGTCCCAGGGCGCTCCAGTCTTCACGCCAGGGGCCGGCGGGCAGCGGCCAGGCGACGTGGCGGTGCGGCGCGCTTTCGGTGCTCACGATCGCGACGTTGACGTCGCGCCGCACGTCGAGCCGCTGATACGCATCATCCAGGACGAGCACGCGCGCTCCCTGCGCGCGCGCCTGCTCCGCGCCCTTCAGCCGGTCGGGATTCGGCACGACGACGGCCTCGGGCACGAGGCGCCGATGCACGGCCTGCTCATCGCCGCGATAGCCGCGCAGCAGGATGCCCGGCTTCGCCCCGCGGCGCGCGAACCAGGCCGCCGTCCACGCGGCGAACGGCGTCTTCCCCGCACCGCCGACGGCCAGGTTGCCGATCGCCACCGCCGGCAAGGGGAGCGCTCGGCGCCGCAACCAGCCGCGCGCGTACGCGCGCGCGCGCGTGCTCATCACCGTGCGATACGCCATGGCGAAGGGAAGCAACACGCCGCGTGCGACGCGCGCCGGCGCGCCGTTGCTCCACCACACCCAGTTCGCGACCCGATGCAAGCTCATGCCGGCTCCGACGTGCCGGTGACACTGTGGAGCGCGCGCTGCACCGCGGCCATCCCCTCGCGCAGGCCGTCTTTCCCGGGCCCGACGCGGATCGGGGCGCCGTACTCCACGTCGACCGCGGCGAACGGCTTGGGAATGCACATGCGGTCCCACGATTTGGCGTACCAGGCCGACGTCGTGCGCGCGCCGACCGCCATGATCGGCACGGCGGCATGCTGCGCCGCGGCCACCGCGCCCGGTTGCACCCGCAGGGCGGGCCCGCGCGGACCGTCTGGCGTCACCGCCACGAGCGCGCCGGCCTCGAGGGCGCGGACGATGCCGAGGAGACCGACTTCCCCGCCGCGCCTGGTGGACCCGCGCACGGGGCGATATCCCCATTCCGCGGCGAGGTCGGCGAGGTAGCCGCCATCACGATGGCGACTGATGAGCACGACCATGTCTTTGTGCTTGTGCAGCGCCAGCAAGGGCAGGATGCGGGAATGCCACAGCACGCACAGCAGTGGAGGCTTGTACTGCAGGAAGCCGCTTTCGCGAAAGCGCCATGTCGCCGCCAGCGTCTTGATGAGAGGAGGACCCAGCACCTTCGCGAGCGGTTCGGCCCAACGCGGCTTCACGCGAGCAATCCCGCTGCCAGCTCGGCAACACGGTCCGCGGCCCCCGGCGCGCCCAACCGCTCGCGCACGAGCTTAAGACCCTCGCGCTGCCGGCGCGTAACGGGATTGTCCCTGTCCAGCAACGGCAGCACGGCGTTGGCGAGACCTTCTCCCGTCGCGTTTCCCTGCAGAAGCTCCGGCGCCACTTCGTAGCCGGCCACGAGATTCACGAGCCCCACCCAGCGCACCCTGACGACCCGGCGCGCGATGAACGACGAAATCGCGTGCACGCGGTACGTGATCACCATCGGCAGATCGGCGAGGGCGGCCTCGAGCGTCGTCGTGCCCGACTTGCAGATGCCGGCGTCGGCGGCCGCGAACACCGAGAGCGGATCTCCGTACACCACGCGGATGGCGCCTGGATCCGGATACTCCGCGTCTTTGGTCCCGGCCACGATCAGCTGCAGCTCCGGATGGGCGGACGCGACTCGGGCGGCGGCCTCGCGAAACATGGCCCAATGCCGCTTCACTTCCTGCGCGCGGCTACCCGGAAAGAGACCCAGCACCGGTCGATTCGGGTCGAGCCCGAGGAGGCGTCGCGCTTCCGCGCGCGAGGGCGGCGGCGGCCGGTCCTTCAGGGGATGACCGACGAACGTCGCGGCGACGCCGCGCTCGCGAAAGAACGCTTCCTCAAACGGCAGGATGACGGCGAGCTGCTTCACCGGCGCCAGCTTCTTGACCCGGTTTTGGCCCCACGCCCACATCTGCGGGGCGATGTAGTACAGCACCGGGATGCCGGCCGCGGCCGCGGCGGCCGCCGCGCGCAGGTGGTAGCCCGGATAATCGACGAGAATGACGAGATCGTAGCGCCCGGCCTTGAATGCCTGCTTGACCCGTCCGAGCAGCCGGTAATGCGCGGGAATCTTCGCCAGCGCCTCCACGAAGCCTACGACCGAGAACGCTTCCATCCGATCGAGCACGCGAACGCCCGCGCGCTCGAGCAGCGGTCCCCCCAGCGCTTCCAGCTCGACTCCCGGGATGCGGCGGCGCAGCGCGCCGGCCACCGCAGCGGCGTGCGCGTCCGCCGACGGTTCGCCCGCCGAGATGTAGATCCGGGGATTTGATTTCACGGCCGCGTGGATGCGAGCGGCGAGGTCTCGATGGCGTCGGCGACGCGATACGCGAGGGCGAGCGCCTGCAGCCCGGCGGCGCCCGTGACGACCACGTCGCCGTCACCGCGCACGGCCCGCAGGAAGCTTTCGAGCTCGAGCTTGAGCGGCTCCGCTTCGGGGGCGTCCAGCTTCACGTGCTCCACGATCTCTTCGATCTGCTTGGCGCCGAGCCCCTGCCAGCCCGGCTTCAGCCGGTAGAAGTGGCCGTTGCCCTGCGCGAGATCGAGCGAGAAGTACCCGGTGGGCTGGAAGATCCGGAGCTTGCGGGTGCGCTCGCGCGACACGCGGCTCGCCGTGATGATCGCCACGGCGCCGTTGGCGAACTCGACGCGCGCATTCGCGATGTCGACGTGGGGCGTGAGAATCGGCACTCCCGTCGCGCGCACCTCACCGACCTCGGATCGTACGAGCTCGAGCACCAGGTCGAGATCGTGAATCATGAGGTCCAGGATCACCGCGACGTCGGTGCCGCGCGGCTGGAACGGCGCCAGGCGCTCGGTCTGGAGAAAGCGCGGCTCGTCGAGATACGGCGCGGCGGCCCGCACCGCGCGGTTGAACCGCTCGACGTGCCCCACCTGCAGACACAGCCCGCGCTCGCGCGCGGTGTGCACGAGCGTCTCCGCCCCGGGGAGCGTGTCGGCGAGCGGCTTCTCGATCAGCGCGTGGATGCCGCGCTCGAGAATCGGGAGGCCGACCTCGACGTGCGCGGGGGTCGGCACGACGACGGTCATCGCTTCGACCTGGTCGAGCAGCGCCGCGAGCGACGGGAAGGCGGTCGTTTCCAGCTCTTTCGCGACCTGGGGAGCGCGTGTGGCGTTGTGGTCGTAGAACCCGACGAGCTGCGCCCCTTCGATCTTCTTCAGCAGCCGAATGTGGTGATAACCGAGCGCGCCCGCGCCCACGACGCCCACCTTGATCGGCCGCAGCCGCGCTGTCACACCATCACTCCGCGCTGGGACGCTTCGATGAACTGCAGGAAGGCTTCGACCTCCGGCACCTGCGGCAGCTCGACGCGCGCGCGGGCGACGCCCTGGCTCATGGTGAGGTCGGAATTGAACACGAGCCGGTAAGCGCGCTTCAGCGCGAGCTTGACCTCGGGCGTGAAGCCGGCGCGCTGCAACCCCACCGAGTTCAACCCATACAGGTGGACCGGGTTGCCGGCCGCTTTGGTGTAGGGCGGCACGTCCTGGTTCACCCGCGACGCGCCCCCCACGAAGGCGTACGTCCCGATGCGCACGAATTGATGGATCGGGACGAGGCCGCTGATGATCGCGCGATCGTCGACGGTGACGTGTCCCGCCATCTGCACGCCGTTGGCCATGATCACGTCATGACCCACGACGCAGTCGTGCGCAATATGGACATACGTCATAATGAAGCAGCGCTGGCCCACGGTCGTCTTGCCCGTCGCGGTGCTGCCGCGGTTGATCGTGCAGTACTCGCGGATGATCGTGCCGTCGCCGATTTCGACCCACGTCTCCTCGCCCTTGTATTTCAGATCCTGCGGATCGTTGCCGATGATGGTGCCGTACCCGATCTTCACGCCCTCACCGATGCGCGTGTTGCGCTCGATCACGGTGTGGCCGGCGAACGTGCAGCGATCGCCCACCGTCACCTTCGGCCCGATCACGCAATACGGCCCGACGGACACGTCGGCGCCGAGCTCGGCGGTCGGATCGATCAGCGCGGTCCGGTGAATCACTTGTCGACCACCATCGCCATCATCTCGGCCTCGGCCACCACCTGGCCGTCGACGAACCCGGCGCCCTTCATCCGGCAGGTCTTACCGCGGAATTGCAGCATCTCGAGCTCGAAGCGGATTTGATCGCCCGGCACGACGGGCCGGCGGAACTTCACGTTATCGAGCGACATGAAGTAGACGACCTTGTTCGTCGTATCCTGCCCCTCCCAATGGCTCATCAACAGCATCCCGCCGACCTGCGCCATCGCTTCGATGATGAGCACGCCCGGCATGATGGGATGACCGGGGAAATGCCCCTGAAAGAACGGCTCGTTGATGGTGACGTTCTTGATCCCGACGATCCGCTTGTTGCCCTCCACCTCGATGATCCGGTCCACGAGGAGGAACGGATATCGGTGCGGCAAGTAGTCCATGATCTTGGCGATGTCCATCGCGGGCATACCGGTGCGCCTCCCTGCGCGTGAGAGCGCCCGCGCCAGCGCGATGTTGCCGCCATGGCTGGGCCGCGTCGCCACCACATGAGCCTGAATCCGGGCGCCGGTGAGCGCCAGGTCCCCCACGATATCCGCCGCTTTGTGCCGCACGAATTCGTCCGGCCACCGCAGCTTGCCGCCGGCCACCACTTTTTGATCGTCGAGCACGATGGCGTTCGCTGCCGACGCGCCCTTGATGAGCCCGCGCGCCTGCAGCTCCGCCACCTCGTGCGTGAACCCGAACGTCCGCGCCGGCGCGAGCTCCGCGGCGAAGCGCTCGGGCGTGATCTCGTACATGCCGGCCTGGCGGCCGATCAGCGGGTGCGCCCACTCGATCGACACCGTGAGCCGGAAAACCTTGTCGGGCGCGACGACGTAGCTCGCATCCTTATCGGTGACGGTAAACGGGGCCGGCACCGTCAGGATCACCGCCTCGCCGCCCACGGTCGTCGGCTCAGCCTGGCGCAGCGCTTCGAAGTACGGCTGCACGCTGCCGTCCAGGATGGGCGGCTCGGGGCCGGTGAGCTCGACCGTCAAATCGTCGATCCCGTGCGCCGCCACCGCGGCGAGCAGATGCTCCACGGTATGAATCGTCGCCGCGCCGTGACCGATCGCGGTGCGCCGCTCGACCGCTTCGACTTCGGTGAGGCGCGCCGGGACTTCCGGCGTGCCCGGGAGATCGGTCCGCCGGAACACGATGCCTTGTCCCGCGGGCGCCGGGAGGAAGGTCGCCTCCGTGGTCGCGCCCGTATGCAGCCCGGTGCCGGACAGCGCGGCGCGCCGCGCCACGGACCGCCTACTGCTCGGTGGGGCCAGGGGAGGTCCCGGGTTTGGATTCCACGAGCTTCTCGAGCTTGTCGACGATCTTGGCGAGCCGGTACAGCGCGGCTTGCCCGCGCAGGTACTCGCGATGCGGCCGGGCCAGGGTGCCGAACACCGTCGCCCCGGCGGGAATGTCGGCAATGGTGCCCGACTGCGCGAGCAGCCGCGCGCCCCGGCCGATGGTGATATGGTCGACGATGCCCACCTGCCCCGCGATGATCACATCATCCTCCACCAGACAGCTGCCCGAAATGCCCGCCTGCGCCATGATGAGACAGCGCGCGCCGATCCGCACGTTGTGGGCGATATGGACGAGGTTGTCGATCTTCGTGCCCGAGCCGATGACCGTGTCGTCCACGCTGCCGCGGTCGATGCACGTGTTCGCGCCGATTTCGATGTCGTCCCCGATGAGGCACCGGCCCACGTGCGGGATCTTGCGGTGCTGCTCGCCGTTCTTCCCGGGGATGTACCCGAATCCATCGCTGCCCAGCACCGCGCCCGCATGCACGATCACGCGTTTGCCGAGCGCCGTGCCGGCGTACAGTGTCACGCCCGGATACAGCTGGCTGTCGTCACCGACCGCCACGCCTTCGCCGAGCACGCACCCGGCGCCGATCCGCACGTTCTACCCGAGCTGCACCCCCGCGCCGAGCACCGCGTGCGGGCCGATCTCGACCGGCTCCTGCCAGGCGACGCCTCGACCCACGCTCGCCGTGGGGTGTACGCCCGCTTCCCAGACCGCCTGCGGATAGAGCACCGGCAAGACGACCAGCAGCGCCGCGTACGGCTCTTTGACGACGATGCGCGTCTCGGGACCGCCCGGAGCCGACTCGAGCTCGGGCGCGACGAGCACCACCGATGCGCTGGTGCGCTCAAAGTAGGGGACGTACCGGGGCGAGGCAAGAAAAGACAAATCGCCGGGACCCGCGCGCTCGAGCGGCGCGATCCCGGCGACGGTCGTGGTACCCGGTCCCACCAGCCGTCCGCCGGTGAGGGCCGCGATTTCACTCGCGGGGAGCGGACGCGTACCCGCCGAATTCATCGGGGGCCCGGGATGGCGTGAGCCGCTACTGCGCCTGGGTCAACCGCTGCAGCACCCGGGCGGTGATGTTGAGCGACGGATCGGCCGCGGCGATCAACCCGCCCGCGGCATCCGCGTCGAGGATCATCGCGTAGTTCAGCTCGGCGCGAAGCCCCTGGATCACCGATTGCACACGGGTCTGGATCGGCGAGAGCAGCTCCTGCTCACGCTGCCGCGCGCGCGTTTGCAGCTCGTCCGTGCGCTGCTCCATGCGCTGCTGCATCTGCTGCAGCTCGCGCTGTTTCGTCTGGCGCGCGGCGGGCGACAACGCGATCGACTGCTGGTCGAACGCCTGCACCGCGGAGTCGAGCTGCTGCTGGAGCTTCTGCACCTCGGTGCGGAAGGACTCCACCTCCTTCATGTATGTCGACTCGGCCGCGGCGTAGCCGGGCGTGCGCTGCAGGATCTCGCGCGAGTTGATGAACGCGATCCTGAGCGGCGCCGACGCGGACTGGGCACCCTGGCCGAACGTGAGCGCGGGCGTCGTGGCGAGCACGGCGACGGCGGCGAGCGAAACGAGTACGAGACGCTGCATAACGCGGGGACTCCCCGGAAGAACTGTTGGTGTGGCTTAGAAGAAATTGCCGAGCTTGAAGTGCAGCTTCCAAGCTGGCGCGGGCCGACCCAGAATGTCAACGCGGTCGAAGCCGTAGGCGTAATCGATGCCCAGCGGGCCGAGCGGCGAGATCACCGCGGCGCCAAGGCCGGCGCCCCGGAACAGGCGGGTCGGGTTGAACTGCGACGCCCGGGACCAGACGTTCCCGGCGTCGAAGAAGGCCGAGAGATACAGCATCTGGGACACGCGCATCCCCAGCTCGCCCGTCATCGTGAAGAAGGCCTTGCCGAACGCGTTGGGGCTGGCGCCGGTCTGGCCGGCCGTCGGGTCGTAGCCGAACGGCGTGATCGACGCCTCGTCGTAGCCGCGCAGGGGAATGAAGAACTGCGTGCCGCCGAGGGTGAACAGCTGCTCGAAGAACGGCGAGCTGCCGAACACGAAGCCGGAACGCGACGAGAAGCCGAGCACGAACTTCACGGGCGACGCCACGTTGCCCATCGTGCCGATCGGCGCGTAGAAGTGCCCTTCCAGGTCGACGCGCTGGAAGTTGCCCGAGCCGCCCAGCGGGCCGCCGCTCTGCGAGCCGCCGAACTGGACCATCGTCCCGGCGGTCGGGAACGGCAGATCGATGCGCGTGTCGCGCAGCAGCGAGAAGCCCAGCGTCGAGCGCACGCAGTCGTTGCAGCGATACGCGGCCGAGAACGCCAGGTTGGTCGACGAGCCGGCGAAGCTCTGCTGATCGATGCCGTACGACAGGAACAGCCGCGTGTAGTTGTCGCCGAACACGGGGAAGCCGAACTGCAGGCTGCCGCCGCGGCGCCGCAGCCGGCCGACGTCGGCGATGATGTAGCGCACCCGCGTATTGTGCAGGCTGACGGTGCCCGAGATCCGGGACTCGCGAATCGCGGGGTCGCTGAACGAGATGTCGAAGTCGTTGATGTTGCGGCCGAACTGCCACTGGAAGCGGCCGCGCTTGCCCTGGCCGAAGAGGTTCGGCTCTTCGAGGCCGAGGAATCCGCCGATCCCGGTGCCCTGCCCGACCGACGCGCCGAAGTTGATGTTCCCCGTGCGCTTCTCGGTCACGTGGAAGATGATGTCGATGTCGCCCTGCTCGTTGGCCGGGCGGGTGTCGGGGAACGGCATCGGCTGATTGAAGAAGCCGAGGTTCGAGACGCGCTGGTAGGACGCGAGCAGCGCGTCCTGCCGGAACACGTCGCCCGGCACCATCACGATCGCTTCGCGGATCACGCGCTCGTGCGTGACGTCGTTGCCGCGAATCTCGATGTGATTGACGATCGCGGGCTGGCCTTCGGTGATGACCCAGCGCAGATCCACGACGGGCGTGCCGTCCGGCGCCGTGCGCCGGATGACGTCGGGCCGGACCTGCACGTAGATGTAGCCGTTGTTGTAGTAGAGCGTCTGCAGCTTGCGGGTGGCTTCCTGCCACTCCGCGTCGTCGAAGTACGCCACCGCGCGGCGCGGCCCGAGGCCGAGCAGGCCGGTGTGCTTCTCTTCATGGAACGGATAGAACGGCTCGAGATCGTCCGTCGAAAAACGGCGGTTGCCGACGATTTCGAATGTGCCGATGCGATACGGATCGCCTTCGCTCACGTTCACGACCAGCGTGGCCTTGCCGGTCTTCTCATGCACGATCAGCGTGTCGCGCAGCACCTGGAAGTCGACGTAGCCCTGCTTGCCGTAGTAGGTAGGCAGCTTCTGGCGCAGGTCCTCGGCCAGTTTGTCGTCGTTGAACTCGCCCGATTGGAACCACCAGAATCCCTCGGGCTTCGAGGTCATCTGGTCGATGATCTGCGCATCACTGAAATGCGTGTTGCCCTGGATGTCCACCTGCGCGATCGCGACGCGCCGGCCTTCTTCCACGTCGTAGATCACGCGCACCGCGCCCGAGTCGCGCTCGTAGACGTAGTGCAGCGTGGTCTTCGCCAGGTAGTAGCCTCGCGCGTGGTACAGCGAGTCGATGCGCGCGCGCGAGCGCTCCGCCGCCGCGGGATCGAGCGGGCGGCCCTCGATGAGCGTGACTTTGTCGCGCACGGAGCCTTCGGACAGCTTGTCAGTCCCCTGCACCGCCCAGCGCAGCAGCTGCGGCCGCTCGCGCACGGCAATGATGAGGACGGTCTTCTCCGGGGTGTAGTTCTGCGTGATCGCGACGTCGTCGAACTGGCCGCTGCCGTAGAGCGCCTGAATCGCGCGCTGGATGTCGCGGTAGTTGAGCGCGCGACCGGCGACGAGCCCGCTCAGCTGCACGATGCTGATCGCGCTGTTGCGCTTGTTGCCCGTGACCGCGATCGAATCGGCCACTGGTGACGCGCCCAACGCGCCCCCTACCTCGCCCTGGGCCTTGCACGGGCCCGGGGCGAGGACGGAGAAGCAGACGACAATTGGAAGGGTGAGCCGGCTAATCACGCCTTCGAGCCGGAGAGTGCCCTGAATGCGAGACGCTCCTTGTCGGGAGCGACGTCCACTTCGATCTCGTCGCCCTTGGCGAAATCTCCGACGAGGATCTTCTCCGAGAGCGGGTCCTCGACGTACTTCTGTATGGCGCGCTTCAGCGGCCGCGCCCCGAAGTGCTCATCGTAGCCGTGATCGACCAGGAAGTCCGTCGCGCCCTGCGTGAGCCGCAGCGTCAGCTCTTCCTCGCCCAGGCGCTTCTGGACGTCGCGCGCCAGGATCGTGACGATCTGCGCGATGTGCTCCCGCGTGAGCGCGTGGAAGACGATCACGTCGTCGAGCCGGTTCAGGAACTCCGGATTGAAGACCTTGTTGATCTCTTCCTTGACCTTTTCCGACATCCGCTCGAATTCGCCGCGCACGTCCGGCTGGCCGAAGCCCAGCGTCTTGCCCTTGGCCACGTCCCGCGCGCCCACGTTCGAGGTCATGATCACGACGGTATTCTTGAAGTCGATGACGCGGCCGTAGTTGTCCGTGAGGTGCCCTTCATCGAGCACCTGCAGCAGGATGTTGAACACATCGGGGTGCGCCTTCTCGATTTCGTCGAGCAGCACCACCGAGTACGGTTTGCGTCGCACGGCCTTGGTCAACGTCCCCGAATCCTCGTAGCCGACGTATCCGGGCGGCGCGCCGATCAGCCGGCTCACGGAGAACTTCTCCATGTACTCCGACATGTCGACGCGAATCAGCGCGTTCGCATCGGCGAACAGGAACCGCGCCAGCGCGCGCGCCAGCTCGGTCTTCCCGACGCCGGTGGGCCCGCTGAAGATGAAGGAGCCGATCGGCCGCTTGGGATCTTTGAGCCCGGCGCGGCTGCGGCGGATGGCGCGCGAGATGACCTGGATCGCCTCGTTCTGGCCCACGACGCTCTCGTGCAGCTCGTCTTCCATGCGCAGCAGGCGCGCGGTCTCCGCTTCCTGGAGCCGCGTCACCGGAATGCCGGTCCAGCGCGACACGATGAACGCCACGCCTTCTTCACTGATCGTGGGCCGGCGGGTCTGCCGCTCGCGCTCCCACTCTTCCTGCTTGCGCCGGATCTCGGCCTGGAGCTCGCGCTCCGAGTCGCGCAGCGACGCGGCCTTTTCGAAGTTCTGATCGCGCACGGCTGCTTCCTTGTCGCCGTTGATCCCTTCGAGCTTGTCCTTCAGCTCGGCGACTTCGGGCGGCGGCACTTGCGCGGCGAGCCGGGCGCGCGCGCCGGCCTCGTCGATCACGTCGATCGCCTTGTCGGGCAGGAACCGGTCGGTGATGTAGCGCTCCGACAGCTTCGCCGCTTCGACCAGCGTCTCGTCGGGAATGATGACGCGGTGGTGATCCTCGTAGCGCTTCCGCAGACCCTTGAGGATCTCGATCGTCTCCTCGACGGTGGGCGGATCGACGATCACGGTCTGGAAGCGGCGCTCGAGCGCGCCGTCCTTCTCGATGTACTTGCGGTACTCGTTCAGCGTCGAGGCGCCGACGCACTGCAGCTCGCCGCGCGCGAGCGCGGGCTTCAGCATGTTGGACGCGTCGACGGCGCCTTCGGCGGCGCCCGCGCCGACGAGCGTGTGCAGCTCGTCGATGAACAGGATGATGTTCTTGTTCTGCGCGATCTCGTTGATGACGGCTTTCAGCCGCTCCTCGAACTGGCCGCGGTACTTCGTCCCCGCGATCACCGCCGCCATGTCGAGCGACAGGACGCGATGATCCTTGAGCGCGTCGGGGCACTGCCCGCCCGAGATGAGCTGCGCGAGACCTTCGACGATTGCCGTCTTGCCGACGCCCGGCTCACCGATGAGGACCGGGTTGTTCTTCTTGCGGCGCGACAGGATTTCCATCACGCGCTCGATTTCCTTCTGGCGCCCGATCGTGGGATCG
>Ga0134127_10003094_pt1 | contig 11934 bp, 15 predicted proteins | sample KB31753_FD_96459 | JGI IMG/M metagenome (GOLD analysis project Ga0134127, IMG submission 96459) | Terrestrial soil microbial communities with excess Nitrogen fertilizer from Kellogg Biological Station, Michigan, USA - KB3-175-3 | ecosystem: Environmental > Terrestrial > Soil > Unclassified ...
CTCATCCGCTATCGCTCGCGGTCCTCGCCCTCGTCACGCTACAACGCTTGGCGGAGCTGGCGCTGGCGCATCGGAACACGCGACGGCTCCTCGCGCAGGGTGGTGTTGAGATTGCACCCGGACACTACCCCGCTGTCGTCGCCCTGCATGCCGCTTGGCTGTCGGGTCTGTGGCTCCTCGCCCTGCCAAGTGTGCCCAATCTCGCCCTGCTTGGGGTGTTCGGCGCGATGCAGATCGGACGCGGCTGGGTGCTCGCCGCTCTGGGTTCGCGCTGGACCACGCGCATCATTATCGTACCGGGCGCGCCACTGGTACGGTCGGGGCCCTACCGACTCCTCAGCCATCCCAACTACCTGATCGTGGCGGGTGAAATCCTGGTCCTCCCCCTCGCGTTCGGCCTGCCCGTGTTCGCCGTCGTTTTCTCGGCTCTCAACGCCCTGGTGCTCTGGGTGCGCATCCGGGCAGAGGGCGCGGCGCTGCACGGCGAACGGCGCTACGGCCTGGTGTCACGATGACAGCCCTCGGCGTATCGCAAGCGGGCGCGGCGCCTTACCTGCGCACCTGGCTGGCATTTGCCGCCCTGTGCGTCGGCATGTTCATGGCCATTCTCGATGTGCAGATCGTCGCCGCGTCCCTGCCAACCATCCAGACGGCGCTGGCGATCCAGCCGGAGCAAATGAGCTGGGTGCAAACCAGCTACCTGATTGCCGAGGTCATCGCCATTCCGCTCACCGGCCTCCTGACACGCGCCTTGACGATGCGCTGGCTCTCGGTTGCGACACTCGTCGTCTTCACGGTCGCGTCCATAGGCTGCGCGTGGAGCGGCTCTCTCGCGAGCCTTCTCGCCTGGCGCGTGGTGCAGGGGCTGGCCGGCGGGCTTCTCATCCCTCAAGTGTTCGCGGCTGGCTTCGTGCTGTTTCCGGACCGCGGCCAGGCGCTGGCCACCACCGTCGCCGGCATGCTTGCCGTTCTTGCCCCAACCGTCGGTCCATTCATCGGCGGCTGGATCACCGACACCTACGACTGGCCCTGGCTATTTCTCATCAACGTCGGCCCCGGCGTCGCAGCCATCGCAATAGGCGCGTGCCTGCTTCCCAAGGACAAGCCCGAGCCCGGTCTGCTCCGCAAGCTCGATCCGATTGCGCTTGCTCTGATGGCTGTCGCGCTCGCGTGCTTGGAGATCGGATTGAAGAAGGCGCCACAGGCCGGCTGGATGTCGGTCGACACGGCGGTCCTGTTCGTGGCTTGCCTTGTAGCCGGGACCTGGTTTGTGGCGCGGTCGATCAAGTCGAAGCATCCCGTAGTCGAGCTGCGCACGCTTGCCGATCCCGGCTTTGCTCTTGGCTGCCTGCTCAGCTTCATTCTGGGTATCGGGCTCTACGGCGCGGTCTATCTGATGCCCGTGTTCCTGGCGTTCGTGCGCAATCACGATGCAATGGAGATCGGCCAAATCATGATGGTCACCGGCGCGGCGCAGCTCATCATGGCGCCCGTTGCCGTGGCCCTGGAGCGGCGTGTGAGCGCCCGCTGGCTCACAGCCGCCGGCTTCGGGCTGTTCGCAGTCGGCCTTGCGGCCAGCGCCTTTCAGACTCGCGCGACGGACTTCGAGGAAATGCTCCTGCCTCAGGTCGTTCGCGGGCTCGCCATCATGCTGTGCCTGCTGCCCCCGATACGGATCGCACTCGGTCATCTGCCGGCGGAGGCCGTGCCCGATGCGAGCGGCGTGTTCAATCTGATGCGCAATCTCGGCGGCGCGATCGGACTCGCCTTGATCGACACGGTCATCTACGGCCGCGCTCCCGTCATCGGCGAGAGGCTTGGCCAGGCGCTGGAGCGTGGCGATGTGGAAGCGGCGAAGGCAGTGGGGCTGCCGCTCGATCGGTTCCTCGCCCACATTCCCGGCACTCCGCTCGATCCTTCGGTGGTCGCCTATGTGCGCAAGGCCGTGGAGCGGCAGGCGACCGTCGAGGCTGTCAACGAGGCGTGGGCGATGATCGCACTGCTGGCGCTGCTGGGCGTAGTGGCCCTGGGTGTTGCCAGCGTCAGGGCCTATGCTGATCGACGAGCCTGGCGCCCGCAGGGATGATGTAGCTCCTACGCAGCGAGCCGCCTCGGCGCAGAGTGCATCACAGCGGACCTACATCTTTGTGGCGAGCTCGTGGTAGACTTGGTTGTCTGTCATGAGGCCCTCATCGCGAGGGTCGTTGACGCGCGCCAGCAACGAAGCCATGGCGGCGTGGATCGCTGACCGTTGGCTGCATTGCCCTGCCGAGATGGGTTCTCCGATTACCACACGAGTTCGAGTGTCGCGTAAGTGTCGATACAGAACTTGCAACGTGGCGGCCGCCCACTCGCGCTCTCTTGGGTCGGCGAAACACTTTGCTATTCGATGTTGCTGAGCCGTCCGGGAGATCACGCCAGACACGACGATCGGCAACACCAATGTTTCGGGCACCAAGCGGACAAGCAATTCCGAGCTGTCCGACCATCCTGCCACCGTATCGACAACCCGCACCGACGGGTCAGATTCGATGGCTCCTGCCGGGAAGGTAAGCAAGGCCCTGCCTTGTCGCAGATGGTTTGCCGCATCGCGCAGCAGTCCTGATCGACTTCCTGCTCGTGGGTTGACGAAGAGAAGTCTGCTGCGGATGTTTGGAATCAGCTGCAGGATTTCGCGTTCAGCCGCGATGATCTTCAGATCACGCCGACGCTCCAACGCAACACAAATCGCCATAACGTCGACCGTGCCCGGATGGTTCGCCACTGCGAGCATGGGACCGCATGGCGGGACATGCTGCTGACCTTCAATGTGGGTGCTGCCGGTGAACTCGTCCAATATGTAGCGCCCAGCAGCCGCGAGCCCGTGCTGGCCAACGAGATCGTCGAAGCGCAGAATCTGACGAGAAAGCCGTCGCGCGGGAAAGCTCGCCAGCCAATCCACCAGGGGTTGGAAGCGCCCCAGGCGATCGAGCTTGAATGCTGCCAGGATCTCTCGAGCATTGGCCCGTGTAAGCAAGGTCAGATTGTCGACCATCAAGATCGTGCCCCAAGCTGTAAGAGCCTGAAGCGGAGATTTTGGCTGATAGATCAAGGCCGGATTCAGGTCAGTCGCTTTGGCCAGGTTGGCGAGATGGAGAGGGGCCTGAACAGAGCTTCGGCCATCAGGCGGCGGTTGCAGCGCAGCCATGAGAATGTGCGTTCGCCAACCCGGGCGGCCAAGCCCAAGCCCAAGCACGGTGCGTGAAGATGTCCGTCGGACTGCGCCTTCGGCTCATCGGCGTGCTCTGCGGCTGAGCGCCTCGCGCGCCCAGCACGGATAGCCCGCGAAATACCCAGTCGGATCGTCCTGCCGCGCCCGCTCGCACTCGGCCTCCTCCTGCGAATAGCGCGCCTGTGCGGCATAGTGGTGCTGTTGCACGCTGCGATCGACTTTGCCGCCGGCGCCTGCGGGCGCATTCGACGCCGACAAGGATGCGCCGAGGCGCCCCAGGCCGTCGATCGCCGATTTCATCGACGGGTTGCCGGCCAGCACCCGCCGGTAATCCGCGATGGCCTCCTGGGCACGGCCCAGAGCCTCGTAGACGTGGGCGCGCGTGTGCAGGAACTGCCCGTCGAAGGGGTCGAGGGACACGGCGCGCTTGGCATCACCCAGAGCAAGCGTGCGCTGGCCGATCTTAAGGTAGATGCGCGCGCGGGCGTTAAAGGCTCCGGCATGCCTGGGATTGATCTCGACCGCTTTGCTGAAGTCGGCGATGGCCTGATCGTGCTGTTCCTTGCTCTCGTTGGCGATGCCGCGGTTGTAGTAGGCGGGGGAGTAGGCCGGATCGATCTGGATGACCCGGGTATAGTCGGCGATGGCGTTGTCGAGATCGCCCCTGCTCAGATGGCCGGAGCCGCGGTTGAAGAGGGCCGCGGCGTCTCTGGGGAATTGGTGAACGCGGTCGGTGCACCCGTGGATGCGGCGGTCGATGTCCTGCGCCTGCTCGCAGTCCTCAAGCGGACCGGCGTGTGCGGCCACTGCTTGCCAAAGCAGCATCAAGATGGCGATGATCCACATGGAATGTCAGTTGCCCTCCCACCAAGTGGACCTCATCTTCCTTAACCTTTGTGGCAGCAATGTCGCGCGATCCTTGTCCGTCCGGTTTCCCTGCTGATTTTTGATCGACAGTGTGGAGGGCTCCACCCCCAAATCATGGTCTGAAGCGCTGGTGATCGACTGCGGACCGCCAACTAGAGGGTGTGCGGGGCATGCGGTTCGAGAAAGTCTTCGACGTGGCGCAGGCGGGTTATTGACATTGGTGGTTCCCCGCGTTGGGCCTCATCTTCGTTGCGATCGGAACGCTCCTCGTGTTCTTCCCAGGACTCACGAGAGCCGTACTCCCTTTCGGCCTTCAGGGCCCGAGACGCCAAGGGTTCGTGTGGAGCTATTTGATCTTCAGCCTTATGTGGACCATGGGCGCCCTCGCCGTCACGCTGGGCGATTACATCGGCGCCCGCAACGCGCTCGCCTCTGGGGACGTTGCTGTCATAGAAGGAGTCGCGACAGACTTCCGCCCCATGCCGTACGAGGGTCAAGCGAACGAGAGCTTTAAGGTCTCGGGCAAGGAGGTCTGCGCGCAGGGATCGCGTTCTGGTTGTGGACGGCAAATCGCGTCGCGATCGAGGTGGACCTGCCGCCGGACGCGAAGGTGCCGCTGGACGTTCAAGTCTAGAAGGACCAGCAGAGGATCGGGGGCGGCGATCTCAGCAAGGTCTTCGACGGCGAACCCAATCTTCTGAACGTCTGGCGCGATCACTGAGTCGGATCAACCCCGCGGATCGGAGGGGTCTGGCTCGCAGGTGTTGAGCGGGCGTTGAACCAGCGATCCACAGTCCCCGATTCATCGAAATGTGACATAAAGAAGGACTCTTCGACCCGCTGATTGAGAGTCAGCTGCGAACCCAATGAATTCGAGGCTCATTTAAACTATTTCCTGCTGCGTTCGCGCATTAGAGAGCAAATATTTTGGAGGCACAGTCTAAATGACGCCAGCGCAGCCTCTCGACCCGATGCCCGAAATCAGTTGCGGTTTTCCACCATCGCGCACGGGGTAGGAGTGCCACAACTAGACCCGAACCTTCTGGCAACTCTCCTGAGGCAAAGCTCCCGCCACCCCGGCGTCAGCGCGGCTCTTTCTCATCGTCATTGACGTGCTCGACCAGGCCGGCAACGTCCGTGTCGTCCTGCTGCTTCAGGACGCCACTGTCCTCGTCGGTATCGACGGTCGGCGCTTCCGCTTCCTCGGTCTGCTCGTCAGCCGCCGCGGTGGCAAAGCGACTACTGGGCATGGCCTCGACCGGCAGCACTGGCAGCAAGCGCTTGAGGGGCTGGCGGTGCCAGCCGGTCTTGGTGAAGGGTGCAGCGCGCGCCCTTGTTGCGACAGCGGGCTCGGCGGGCGGCGTGTAGTCGGCCCCGCACGTCGGACACACGATGGGGTTGCGGCCGAGATCGTAGAAGCGGATCTCGCACGCCTGGCAGGTGCGCTTGGTTCCGCGCAGCGCCTTGCGGCGGTCATGTACGGTGCTCATGAGTGGACCTCGTAGGGCTTGTCGGACGCCAACAGCGCCGCCAGGCGAGCCCGGCGGCGCTTCCTTAAGAGCCTTCCTTGGAGCGAATGAGTCCCTAGTCTTTCTTGACCTGTCCGGCCTGCTTGCCGCGGCCCTTGCTGTCGTCCTCGATCACGAAGCTGACCTTGTCGCCTTCGTGGAGCGAGGGGATGCCGGCCGCCTCGATCGCGGTGGCATGGACGAGAGGCCGGTTAAAAGGGCCACACGGTCGGCCCGGCAACTCAGATGCGGGGGAAAGGCATGCCCGAAGGCTGAAGCGAAACCTCAGATCATCAGCGGCGCGCTTCGACGAAACGCCCCAGCATTACGTAAATGGGACGCTCCCTACGATTTTTCAAGGAGTTCACCAGCTGAGTGCCCAAAGTGCAGGAAATCCATCCATTTCTGAGCAAAGCACTACCAATGTCTGGATTGGAATCCATCCCGCAGCAATTGCGCGCGGCGCTCCAGCACAATGAGTTCTGCGCACAGCTTGTTCAGCACGTCGGTGGTGGATTGGGTCGGAAAACCCCGAACAGTCGTGCCGTTCAGGCCGGCCTTGTGATCGACTATGCGCGATCGCATGTGCTGGATCTTTTGCTCGGCTCGTTCGATTTCATGACGACACGACATGATGAACGGGCGTCCTCGGCCCGCAGACAAAGAATAGCACATCCAAGCGCGCATTACTGGATATTATTCAACCAACGGCGGAACCGCAGGTCCCGCAGGAGCTGGACCGATCCCCGCATTGTCCCTCATCATCGTCGTCCCAGCCCATCACCCCGTCGTGGAGACGCGCTGCGAGAAGAATGATGAGCAAGGGAACGAGATCGAGGCCGATAGCGACCGCCCGGTGCTGCAAGGTCCCGCACCAGTGTTTCAGGACCAGCAAGCTCTGCGGCTTCCACTCGTAAGCCGGGATTGCAACCTGCATTGACCGCGCGAGCTCTTTGACGCGCAGATCCAGGGTCGTACGCTGCACGTCGTGCTCGGTACGAGAGTCCGGCCTGGGCGAACCTGATGCTGAGCCTACGGGCGAAGACCACCAAGATGCTATGGATTCCGATCCACAAGCAGCTCCGTCTTCTCCTCCCTTCCCTGGAAGCGCGTCTGCGCAAGAAGCTCGGAAAAGCCGGCAAGGACCTCGACATCCGCCGCCATCACGAGCCGATCCTCCTCAACACTCGCGGCAGGCCCTGGACGCGCGATGGCTTCAAGGCCTCCTTGGCGAAGGAGCTCAATGCGCCGCGCATGGCGGAGTTCCGCAGCCGGCGGCTGGTGTTTCACGGGTTGCGGAAGTCGGCGGTCATCTTCCTGCTGGAGGCCGGTTGCTCGGATGCCGAGACGGCCGCCATCACCGGCCAGTTCCGCGTATCGTGGAGCAACTACGCCAAGCAGGTGAACCAGCGCCGCCTTGCGGCCGCCGCCACCCTCAAATGGGAGGCCGCCGACGAGGCCCGTGTGGCCAGGCCAAAGAAGAGGAGGAGGGCCGGGCGTGTACAACCGGCTCAGGAATTTGTACAACCGCCGCCAGTCTGGCGGCCTAAGCAATCGTCCATAAATAAGGAAGTCACTTGGTTCTTCGCCGAGGTGCGATCGTGTAGTTCCAGTCGCCATGGAAGGTGTGGCGTGTGAGGTTGACCGCAGCGAGCTGGGCGTCAGACACCTTGACCCCGTTGGGGTACTTCTTCTCATCCAACTCGGCGCGCACCTTGAGGCCCGCTTCGGTGGTCGTGGCGGCGATCAGCTGGACAATCGTCCTATAGGTGCGCAGCGGCTTTCCCCGCCAATTGATCGTGATGAAGGAAAAGAGCCGATGCTCAATCTTGTTCCATTTGCTCGTTCCCGGTGGGAAATGGCAAACGGTAATCGGGAAATTGAGCTCATCTGCCAACTTTTGAAGCTCGACCTTCCACAGGCGTACGCGGTAGCCGTTGCTGCCACCGCCGTCGGCCGTGATCATCAGACGCTTGGCCTTGGCGTGGCGCTTCCTCCCCATCGTCGACCACCATCGGCGGATGGCGTTGACCGCAAATGACGCCGTGTCGTGGTCGGTGCCGACGCTGACCCATCCGACATTGGCGTCGATGTCGTAGACCCCGTACGGGACTGCCCGGCCCAGCTTGGGATCGATGAAGTCGTGGACATTGACGAGCTCAGGCTCGCCCTTGGGGCGCCACTCGCGACCATGGTTCTTGAAATTACCGACCAATTCCTTGCGCTTGGTGTCGACCGAGATGACCGGTTGATCGGCGCCGAGGAAGTCCACCGCTTGGTCGTTGATATACCGAAACTGTGCGTCGCGATCGATGTGGTTGCTGCCTTCCCGTGTCTTGCTGTTGGCCTGCAGGCTGTAGCCCATCCCGCGCAGCAGATTGCCCGCAACCGTGGGGCAGACCGTATGGCCATGCTTCGCCAGCTCTTTGACGAGATTACGCAGGCTCCGGCAGGTCCACAACAGTGGTCGCATGGGGTCGCCGCGCGTCATGGGCGCAACCAGAGCCTTGAGGTCGCGCAGCAGCGTTGGGTCCTCAAGCGTCTTCGTCTTTCGTCCGCCACCAGGCTTGCGGATACGTCCGGGCGCCACCGCCACATTATCGCGAACATCGCAAAGACCATGATAAATGGTGGAGCGAGCCAGACCCGTGATGCGGGCCATTAAACTGACGCCGCCACGTCCAAGCGCGCTCGCTTCCAGGGCGACAAAGCGGCGCCGGCTCTGTTCATTCAGAACCGGGGCAATCTGCCGATATCGCTTGCGTGCGGCTCGGGCTTGCGCGGCGCGAATCATGCACCGACGCTATGTCGCTCGATTCCTCGCTGTGAATCCCCACCATGCCTTTCTTCGCCGTCTGTGGCAGCATTGACTCAGTTGTTTACGGACGGCCCCTAAGTCCTTGAGATCATTGGAGCGGGCGAAGGGAATCGAACCCTCGACACTCAGCTTGGGAAAGTGATTTAGAACGGATTTCAGCGGATCACCGCGCATCTTGTAGAACGTAGTAATAGTCAGTAAAAACAGTATGTTGAAGCTGTTTATTCGTGCGAGTTTGCTCGACAACGTCCAGCGCAATTTACGTCCCGCTGGTACCTAGCTAGGTGGTACCTAGGAAAGCGCCGGCATGGCTGAGAAGATGTGCGACCAGGCAGCCGTGCGGGTACCTACACGGGCAGAGGGGGAAGCAAAAATGCCGCAACGCAAGTTGACCGCCCGCTTTGTCGAAAGCGTCAAGACAGACAAGGCGCAGGACGAGCATCGCGACACACAAGAACAAGGTCCGGAGCTTCGTGTGACGCGTGCCGGAACGAAGTCCTGGGCCTTCCGCTGTCGGCGAAACAGCGACCGGAAGAAGCGCGTCATCGCGCTTGGGCGTTTCCCCGGATTTCGATCTCGCTGAAGCACGCCTGTGGGCTCAGGAGATCCGCCGGGAAGTCTCACGAGGGGGTGATCCCGCATCCGGTGTTCAGGCACGCAAAGCGGCACCGACCTTCCGGGAGCTCGCCGCCGAATGGCAAAGCAACCACGCCGAACTCAACCGTTCTGGAAAGGTGAGGGGGGACGATCGTTCCATCCTCAAGCTCTACGTGCATCCCGTGATCGGCGACATGAAGGTGCACGACATAGGCCGCCGCGAAATCTCCGTGAGCTGGCCGAGGCCCGCAAGGCAATTGATCGCCGCGCGGGTCATACGAAGAAAGGCAAGGCTCCGCGCCGACTGACACACCGGGCAAACGCGGTCTTCGCTCGCGTGCGCTCCATCATGCGATGGGCGCTCGGGCAGGGCATCATTGCCAACGATCCGACGTACGGCATGAAGAAGCCGATCAAGAAGGAGGCCGTTCGAGATCGCGAGCTGTCGCCTCTTGAAATCGAAGCATTCTGGCGCAACCTCGACCAGCTACCAACCACGCCAGCTCTTCGAATTGCGATGAAGCTATCGCTGGTGACGGCGCAACGCATCGGGGAGGTGTGCGGCATCGCCAAGGTAGAGCTTGTCCTAGACGACCCCGCGCCAGTTTGGATGCTGCCGCGCGAGCGCTCGAAGAACAGCGAAGGCCACCGCGTACCACTATCACCCATGGCCCTGTCGTTGATCCGGGAGGCGCTGGCCCTGCAGAAGCCCAAGGAAGAAGAGCCTGAGAGCCCGTGGCTCTTTCCTGCGCGTGCCAAGCGGGACGGCAGCAACGGCCCGATCGAGGGGCACGCAGCGACTGTTGCCCTGTTTCGCGGTCGCCAAGAGCTCGGCATGGCGCATTTTCGAATACACGACCTGCGCCGGACCGCAGCCACACGCATGGCAGAGATGGGTATCAACCCATACACGATCAGCCTCGTGCTGAACCACGTCAGCGCCAGCAAGAGCACCATCACCGGCAAGGTCTACGTGCAGTACAGCTTCGACCGCGAGAAGCGGGAGGCGCTGGATGCGTGGAGCGCGCGGCCGGAGCGCATCATCGCCGGGAAGGGCATGGTCAATGTCGTCGAACTTCCGAAAGTCAAACCCAACGTGAGCCAGGGCCGCGCGCCCACGGCCGCTGGTGTACGTGCCTGACGCCGATTACGTGCCTACGTCGCTCTGCGCCCGAGATGCTTGGCGAAGTCGGGCGCATCGCCATAGACCATGTCCCGGCAGAACGTCGCATAGTTGGCGGCGTACTCGGCATGAGCCGCGATGCCCTCGATCGCCTTCACTGTCTCACCGAGCTGGTCCTTCTGATAGGCCGGAGACTTCTCGCCGCGCAGCTCTGCGTCCGCATGCATGATTTCTGCCACGAGCGTCGCCACGTCGGCGGCATCGTAGTGCTCCCGGATGATGTCAAGATCATAGACATGGCGGACCAGCGTCAAATCGCGCTTCTGGCGCAGGCCTGCCAGCTCGGCCCCGGCGCGGCGCGTCAGTGCCACGAGCTTCTCGGCCGCCGTCTCGGCGATAGATGCGCACTCGATTGCGGCCAGCTCCGGAGGCCGCTTGTACCCTTGGGCGACGAACGAGCTCACGGCGCGCACCACCACTGGCCGCCGCATCGGGAACACAGCCGTCTCGATCTGGATCTCGGGACGCAGCGCCCCCTTTCCTTCGGCAGCGGGCCGCGGCGCTTGCTGCCAAGGCCCTGACGACATGCCAGTCTTTCTCAACCAGCGCCGGCGTCGGCAGACCGAAGAGCTGTTGGATTTCCAAGAGCTCTTTAAGAGTGGGCCTATCGTTCAAGGACCAGCTCCGCATTGCCGTAGCGAAGGTGACGACGGAACCGCCCCTTTACCCGCACGACAGGGTTCGCCGGCACCTGCGTTGGCCGCCCTTCATTGTAGGCCCGCTCGGCTTCGGTTGGCTCCCACTCGACACCAAGCTTGTCCAGCGCTTCGCGCGCCGCACCGACGAAGCCGTCTGGGCTGTAGAGCATTGGCTTACCGGAGAGGCTGGATTTAACGGCACGGCCATAGACGCCGTAGCCAAGACGAACCAGCCGGTCTTCGCGCACGAGCCCACGCAACGCGCGCAGCACTTGGTCCTCGCCGCCCAGATGAGCGAACTCGCGCGTGAGGAACACGGCATCGCCCGCCTTGCGGGCCATCCGCTGCTCGATCTTCTCCTTCAGTGTCTTGCGGCGAGGCATGGTACGTGACCTTGCAAAAACTCGACACGCAATATAGTCAAAAACCCGACATTCTTCAATGAGGAGTGTACTAATATCAAGGCCTTATCTCATATCAAGGGCGTGGTCTCGCTCGCGCCGCGCAGGGGTCGACGCGCTGTGTCAGGTGGGACGCCGAAGTCGCTAATCCACCTAGGCAATTCGAACCGACGGCACCTATCTCGGCGGCCGGCGAGCCAGCCCACGCGCCGGGGGCCGAGCCGGCGCTGCGCCCTGCGCGATGTAGTCATAGACGGTCGATCGCGACAGGCCTGTTCTCGCAATGATGGCTTTGATGCTCCACAGCTCATCCTCAATCAGGGCGTCGGCGTTGGGCCCTATGCTGCTAGGCGGATCATCCATCGATACCTGTCTCCGTCTTGGTCTCCGTTGTCGGTGTCGCTCTTACCCAGCAGACCGTCGGGGGCGATTTACCGGCGCGTCGGCCGGCGCGGCTCCACGGGCACCCGCCGTTGGCGTCGGCTGATCGCCTTGCTGTAACTTAGCGAGCACGCGCGCGATCAGGTGTCGATCCGTCTTGAGACGGTGCGCGATCCCAGCAATGACCTGGTCGAACCGGAGCCTGCCGAGCGCACGCGCCGCTTCCGTCTCGCTTGCCGGCAGCGGCGGCGTGATCGTGAGGAAGTACCCCACGAACGTTGCCAATAGTTCTGTTGCAATGGAAACATCGCGCTCGAGGCGCTTCAGCGC
>Ga0134127_10003098_pt1 | contig 11931 bp, 7 predicted proteins | sample KB31753_FD_96459 | JGI IMG/M metagenome (GOLD analysis project Ga0134127, IMG submission 96459) | Terrestrial soil microbial communities with excess Nitrogen fertilizer from Kellogg Biological Station, Michigan, USA - KB3-175-3 | ecosystem: Environmental > Terrestrial > Soil > Unclassified ...
CCGACCACGCCGAACACCATCATCAGCCACACGTCGAACATGTTGTTTTTCACGGTAAACGCGCCGATGGCGCAGATCACCACGATGACCGGCGCGATGATCGGAAACGGGACGCGCAGGATCGCGGCGAACAGGGGCACCATGGTCAGCACGACGATCAACCCGGCTATGTTGCCGAGATACATGCTGGCGATGAGCCCCCACACGAAATCCTTCTGCTCGACGAAGAGCAGCGGTCCCGGCTGCAGGCCCCAAATCATCAATCCACCGAGCAGCACCGCCGCGGTCGGCGAGCCCGGGATGCCGAGAGTGATCATCGGCAGGAGCGCGGACGTGCCTGCGGCATGCGCCGCGGTTTCCGGCGCGACTACGCCTTCGAGCTGGCCAGTGCCGAACTTGGCTCCATCCTTCGAAACCTTGCGCGCCACGCCGTAGCTCATGAAGGACGCCGGCGTGGCGCCCCCGGGGATGATGCCCATCCAGCAGCCGATGATGCAGCTGCGAATCGAGGTGGCCCAGTAACGGGGCAGCTTCTTCCAGGTTTCCAGCACGATCTTCGGGTTGATCTTCGCGCTGTGCCCGGTGAACGACAGCCCCTCCTCCATGGACAGCAGGATCTCGCCGATGCCGAACAATCCGATCACCGCCACCAGGAAATGGAAGCCGGAGAGCAGTTCCGTGTATTCGAAAGTAAGGCGCAACTGGCCGGTGATGATGTCGATGCCGACCGCGGCCATGGCGAACCCCAGCATCATGGCGGCGACGATCTTGAACGGGTTGCCCTTGCCGGTGCCGACGAAGCTGCAGAACGTGAGCAGGTAGACCGAGAAGAACTCCGGCGGACCGAACTGGAGCGCGAATTTCGCAACCAGCGGCGCGAGGAACGTGAACATCAGGACCGCCACCAGCGCCCCGATGAAGGAGGAGGTGAAGGCGCCCGTGAGCGCCTCTCCCGCCCGCCCCTGCTGTGCCATCGGATAGCCGTCGAACGTGGTCGCGACGGACCAGGGCTCGCCCGGGATATTGAACAGGATCGAGGTGATCGCGCCGCCGAACAGCGCCCCCCAGTAAATGCAGGAGAGCATGATGATCGCCGAGGTCGGCGACATGGTGAACGTGAGCGGAAGCAGGATGGCGACGCCGTTCGCGCCGCCCAGCCCGGGCAGCACGCCGATGATCACGCCCAGCGTGATACCGACGAACATCAGCACCAGGTTGTACGGCGTCAGGGCGACGGCGAAGCCGTGAAACAGCGCGTTGAGTTCTTCCACCTACCTCCCTCGCTTCCCGCTAATAGCCAAGCAGGTTCTCCAGCGGCCCTTTGGGCAGCGGGATCTTGAACCAGATCTCGAACATCACGAACGCACTGATGCTGACCCCCACGCCCACGACCGCACTGCGCAACCAGGTGTAATGGCCAGCTATTACCATGAACAGGCCAATGAAAATCGCCGAGGATACGTAGATGCCGATGAACTGCACGCCGAGCACGTAAACGGTAGATGGCACGAAGATGACGAGCACCTGTTTTAACTGGGTGGGGGTAACGAAGACACTCTTGTCGGACCCGAGCTTGAGCAGGCCCTGTGCGAACACCGCAACGCCGCAGATGCAGGTGATCAGCCCGATATAGAACGGGAAATAGCCGGTTTGCGGCCCGTCGCTGCTCCAGCCCGAACCGAGCCGGTGGCTGTCCCATGCGACCAGCGCGCCCAGGGCGAAAATAATCGCCGCGACCGCCAGGTCAAGCACAACGGTGCGCGTGCCGGCCGGGCCCGAATCCTGATTGTGCGACATGAAAAAAACACTCCGGCAAAGCTACTGACAGAGGCGCTGCCGCGCCCCGCTTGAGTCAGGACGGCGGGTTGGCGGGAGAGCCCGCCACCCGTCCGTCTTTTCCGCCTGTTACTTCTTTGGCGCGAGGAATCCCGCCTCCTGCATCAGGTCGCGGTGCAATGCCTCGGCCTTCGCGACCCAATCGACGTACTCCCTGCCGGCCATGAAGGTCTGGTTGAACGCGCCGTCTTCCATGAATTTCTGCCAGTCCGGAGTGCCGCGCACCTTCTTGAACAAATCGACGTAAAAACTGACAGTGTCCGCCGATACCCCCGGCGACATGAAGATCCCGCGCAGCATGACGTATTCCATCGAGATACCGCTTTCCTTGCAGGTCGGAATATCGCCCCACGCCATGGTATCGGTGACCTTGTTCTTGTACGGCATGCGCTGGCCGTCGAACACGCACAGGGGCCGCAGCTTCCCGCCGCGCCACTGCGCCACCGCCTCGATCGGGTTGTTGACCGTGGAATCCACGTGCTTGCCGACCAATTGGGTCGCAACCTCGCCGCCGCCCTTGAACGGCACGTAGGTGAACTTCAAGCCTAGCGCCTTCTCGATCGCGACGGTGATGATCTGGTCCTCCTGCTTGGAGCCGGTGCCGCCCATCTTGAACTTGTTGGGACCGCCCTTCTTGACCGTCTCGAGGTATTCCTTGGGCGACTTGTACGGCGTCTCGGCATTAACCCACAGGACGAAGTTGTCGAGCGCCAGCATCGCGACCGGCGTCAGATCCTTGTAATTGAACGGCACGCCCGTGGCGAGCGGCGTGGTGAACAGGTTCGAGAGCGTGATGATGATCTTGTGCTGATCGCCCTTCGACGCCTTGACGTCGAGGAAGCCCTCGGCTCCCGCCCCGCCCGATTTATTGATCGGCACCACCGATTGTTTCATCAGGTTGTGCTTGGCGACCACGCCCTGGGTAAATCGCGCCATCTGGTCGGCGCCGCCCCCGGTTCCGGCCGGGATGATGAACTCGACCGACTTGGTCGGCTCCCACGCAAGACTCGGGCCGGCCGCGAGAGAAACGGCGAGCATCATCGCGCTGCATGACGAAATACGCTTGATATCCATGACTGACTCCTCCTCGTTCGTTGGACAAACTGCTGTGCTGCCGTGTCCGCCCTAGTTTTTTAATTCACTTCATTATGACCGCATAATCTTCCGAAATTCCGCATCGAATCCTCTTGACCGCCGTCAATTTTCCGCCAAGCTGCCGCCTGGCGGGCAAATTGACGCGCTGCAAAAACCGGGGCGCTCATCGCACCAGCAGCACCGGCACCGGCGACAGGTGGAGCACCTGGGTCGCAACCGAGCCCAGCAGCAGGTTGGACACCGAATTCATGCCGCGGGTCCCCATGACGATCTGGTCGCAGCCCGTTTCCTTCGCGTAGCGGGCGATAACCTCGGGCGCTTCGCCCACCCCGATGTGGTGCTGGTAGGGGATCTTGCCCGCATCCAGCCGTTCCCGCGCGTGCTTGAGTTCGGCGAGGCCCTGCTCGCGGTGGTAATCGGGAACGGCATCGCCCGCGATGTGAGCCGCGGCGCGTGAAGACAGCGGCGACTGGACATTGAGCAGGTGAATTTCCACGGCGTCCTTGTACAACCCGCGCTGCTTGATCAGCGTGTCGAGTGCGCGGACCGAGGCCGCGGACCCGTCCACCGGCACCAGTATTTTCATCGCCAGGCTCTGTCGCGCTTCGGGCGCGCCTTCAGCTACCGCAAGATCCACCGACTCACTTAGTTTGGCTTTGCGCGCGGCGAGCCACTTGCCGAGGACCACCACGAATATCGCCCCGCCCGCAGGCGCCGCCCAGTGCAGCCAAGCCGCATGGACGTCCACCCAATCTTTTACCACGGGATCGGTCGCCGCCATGTCCCCCGACACCCAGCCGAGCAAGGCGGCGCCAATGGTGATGATGATGGGGAAACGATGCATCAGCTTCATCAGCATGGTGGCGCCGAAGATCACCAGCGGGATGCTGATGGCAAGCCCGAGGATCAGCAGCGTCATGCTGCCTTTCGCCGCGGCGGCAACGCCGATCACGTTGTCGAGGCTCATCACCAGGTCCGCAATCAGGATGGTCTTGATCGCCGCCCACAGGTTGTCGCTCGACTCGACGTCGTCGCCACCGTCTTCCGGCATCAGCAGCTTCACCGCGATCCACAGCAGCAACACGGCTCCGATCAGCTTGAGCCACGGCCACTTCAGCATTTCCACCGCGATGATCGTGAGGACGATCCGCATTCCCACCGCGGCGCCGGCGCCCCACATGATCGCCTTCTTCTGCTGGTGCGGCGGCAGCGAGCGCGCCGCGAGTGCAATGACGACCGCGTTATCCCCCGACAACACGATGTTGACGAGAATGATCTGCCACAGCCCGATCCAGAATACGGTGGTCTGGATTTCGTTCAATAATTCCATGCCGGTTTTTCCTTGTCGTCTTTCAAGCGCGCCGGATTTTACCGGATTAGAACAAGCCGACGACCTTGCCGTCGTCGGTGAGGTCGATCTTCTCGGCCGACGGCACCTTCGGCAGCCCCGGCATCGTCATGATGTCGCCGCAAATCATGACCACGAACTCTGCGCCCGCCGCGAGCCGCACTTCGCGGATGTTGACCATGTGGCCCGACGGCGCCCCGCGCACGCTGGCATCGGTCGTGAACGAGGACTGGGTCTTCGCGACGCATACCGGGTAGTGGCCATAGCCGTCGTCCTGCAGCTTCTTGATCTGCCCGCGCACCTTGGTGTCGGCGGAGATGTCGGCCGCGCCATAGACCTTCGTGGCGATCTTCTTCATCTTGTCCCACAGCGTGTCGGAATCTTCGTAGACGAAGGTCGGGCTCGACTTCTGCTCGCACAGGTCGACGACGATGCGCGCGAGCTCCGCCGCGCCCTTGCCGCCGTCGGCCCAGTGGGTGGCCACGACCACCTTGGTGCCCAACTTGCCGATGCGGTCGGTCAGGAGATCCATTTCCGCCTTGGTGTCGGCGATGAAACGGTTGACCGACACCACGCAAGGAATGCCGTAGACGTCCTTCACGTTCTTGACGTGGCGCTCGAGGTTGACCAGCCCCTTCTCCAGTGCCGCCAGGTTTTCCTTGTTGAGATCCTCCTTGCCGACCCCGCCGTGGTGTTTCAGCGCGCGCACGGTGGCGACGATTACGGCGGCATTGGGCCTCAAGCCGCTTTTCCGGCACTTGATGTCGAGGAACTTCTCCGCGCCCAGGTCCGCGCCGAATCCCGCTTCGGTCACGACGTAGTCGCAGAGTTTCAACGCGGTCTGGGTGGCGATCACCGAATTGCAGCCGTGGGCGATGTTGGCGAACGGGCCGCCGTGGATGAACGCCGGATTGTTCTCCAGCGTCTGCACCAGGTTGGGTGCGACCTGGTTCTTGAGCAGCACGGTCATCGCACCGTGCGCCTTGAGATCGCGCGCGCGCAAAGGCTTGTTGTCGCGGGTGTAACCGAAGACGATGTTGCCGAGGCGCTCCTTCAGGTCCTTGACCGACGTGGCCAGGCAGAAGATCGCCATCACTTCGGAGGCCACGACGATGTCGAAGCCGTCCTCGCGCGGGTAACCATTGGCGGTGCCGCCGAGCGAGACCACGATGTCGCGCAGCGCGCGATCGTTCATGTCCATGACCCGCTTCCATGTGATGCGCCGCGGGTCGATGCCGAGTTCGTTGCCGTGGCTGATGTGGTTGTCGATCATCGCCGCCAGCAGGTTGTTGGCGAGCGCGATGGCGCCAAAATCTCCGGTGAAGTGGAGATTGATGTCCTCCATCGGCACCACCTGGGCGTAGCCGCCGCCTGCGGCGCCGCCTTTCACGCCGAACACCGGGCCGAGGCTCGGTTCGCGCAGGCAGATGATCGCTTTCTTGCCGATGTGGTTCAGCCCGTCGCCCAGGCCTACCGTCGTGGTGGTCTTGCCCTCGCCTGCGGGCGTAGGGCTCATCGCCGTGACCAGGATCAGCTTGCCGTTCTTCCGGCTCTTCAGGCTGTCGATGTACTCCAGCGACAGTTTCGCTTTGTAGTGGCCGTAGGGTTCGAGCTGGTCTTCCGGAATGCCCAGCTTCGCGGCGACCTCGTTGACGCGCTTCATCTTCCCCTGCTGCGCGATTTCGATGTCTGACAGTGGCATGCGGTTCCTCTCCTGAACAATCCTGGTAAACGCCGGCGCGCATCCGCGCCGGTAAATTTTTTATGCGGTCTTCAATCCAGCCATCGCCTGGCCGCCGCCGTAGCTCGAACGCGGCGTCATTTCTCCGCCCTTCATCACCTTTACCGCGCAGTACTTGAATTCCGGAATCTTGCCGATGGGGTCGAGCGCCGGGTTGGTCAGCAGGTTCGCCGCCGCCTCGTAGAAGCAGAACGGAATGAACACCGCGCCTCGCGGGATACCGTCGTCGGCGCGCGCGTAGAGCGAGATGATGCCGCGACGCGATTCCACCGTCACCACGTCGCCGGGTTTCGCGCCGACCGCGTCGAGATCGAGCGGGTGTATCGAGGCCGTCGGCTCCGGCTCGATCGCGTCGAGCACGGAGGCGCGCCGCGTGATGGCGCCGGTATGCCAGTGCTCCAGTTGCCGCCCGGTGATAAGCACGAATGGAAATACGCGGTCGGGACGTTCCGCCGCCGGGATGATATCGGCCGGGACGAATTTGGCGCGACCGGTAGGAGTTGGAAATTTATCAACAAAAACAATAGGTTGACCAGGATCTCCCTCGTTTTCACAGGGATACGTGACGCAGCTCTCCGCCTCCAGCCGCTCCCAGGTGATACCGGCAATCGAATTCATGCCCCTGCGCATCTCGTTGAACACGTCGCGCGGGCCGGCGTAATTCCAGGCGAGTCCCATGCGGCGCGCGAGTTCCTGGATGATCCAGAGATCCTCCTTCGCGTCGCCCGGCGCTTCGAGCGCCTTGCGCCCGAGCTGCACCATGCGATCGGTATTGGTGACGGTGCCATCCTTCTCGGGCCACGCGGTCGCCGGCAAAATCACGTCGGCGTAGTAGCAGGTCTCGGTGAGGAAAATTTCCTGCACGACCAGGTGCTCGAGCTTGGCCAGCGCCTCGCGCGCGTGGTGCGCGTCGGGGTCCGACATCGCCGGGTTCTCGCCCATCACGTACATGCCGCGGACCTTGTCCTCGAGTATGGCGTGAACGATCTCGACCACCGTCAGGCCCGGCTTCGAATCGAGTTTTGCATCCCACAATTTTTCGAAACGCGCCAGCGCCGCGGGATTGTCCACGCGCTGATAGTCCGGGAACACCATCGGGATCAGGCCCGAGTCGGACGCGCCCTGCACGTTGTTCTGGCCGCGCAGCGGGTGCAGACCGGTGCCGGGGCGGCCGATCTGGCCGGTCATCAGGCAAAGCGCGATCAGGCAGCGCGCGTTGTCGGTGCCGTGGACGTGCTGCGAAATGCCCATGCCCCACAGGATCATGGAGCCCTTCGACGTGGCGTAGAGCCGCGCGACTTCCCTGATGGTCTCGGCCGGAATGCCGCAGACCGGCGCCATCGCCTCGGGACTGTAGCCGGCAACGTTCTTCTTCAGGTCTTCGTAGCCGCTGGTGCGGCCCCTGACGAAGTCCTCGTTCACCAGGCCTTCGTGCACGATCGTATGCATCATCGCGTTCAGCAGCGCGACGTCCGTGTCGGGCTTGAACTGCATCATGATGTGGGCATGCCGCGAGAGCTCCGAGCGGCGCGGATCGGCATAGATGAGTTTCGTCCCGTTTTTGACCGCGTTCTTGATCCAGGTTGCCGCGACCGGGTGATTCGAGATCGGATTCGCGCCGATGAGGAAGATCACTTCCGCGCGCGCTACGTCGTTCACCTGGTTCGACACCGCGCCCGAAGCGACGCCTTCCATCAACGCCGCGACGCTGGAGGCGTGGCACAGGCGCGTGCAATGGTCCACGTTATTTGTGCCGAAGCCGGTGCGCACCAGTTTCTGGAACAGGTACGCCTCCTCGTTGGTGCCCTTGGCCGAACCGAAGCCGGCCAGCGCGTTGCCACCATGCTGATCGCGTATGGCATTCAACTTGCTGGCGGCGAGATCGAGCGCTTCTTCCCAGCTCGCTTCGCGGAAATGCTCTAGCGGGTTCGCCGGGTCCATCGTGAACTCCGCGTGCTTGGGCACGCCGGGTTTGCGGATAAGGGGCTTGGTGAGCCGCTGCTTGTGGTGAACGTAATCGAAGCCGTAACGGCCCTTCACGCACAGGCGGTTGTGATTGGACGGGCCGTCGCGCCCGTCAACGTAGAGAATCTTGTTGTCCTTGATGTTGTAGGTGAGCTGGCAGCCGACGCCGCAATACGGGCACACGGAATGCACCTGCTTGTCGGGCTTCACCATGCCAACCTCGCGCGCCGGCATCAACGCCCCGGTCGGGCACGCCTGCACGCATTCGCCGCACGCAACGCAGGTGGAATCGCCCATCGGATCGTCGAGGTCGAACACGATCTTCGAGTGCTCGCCGCGGAACGCATAACCGATGACGTCGTTCACCTGCTCCTCGCGGCAGGCGCGCAGGCAGCGCGTGCACTGGATGCAGGAGTCGAGGTTGACCGCGATGCCGTAGTGGGAAAGATCGGCCCTGGGCTGGTGCCGCGGCGCGAAACGCGGCTTGCCTATCTTGAGCTTGGCGGCCCACTGGTCGAGCTCGGATGCGAGCGTGTGGCGCTCCTTCGGCATGTCGGAGAGCAGCAGCTCGAGCACCATCTTCTGCGAGTGCCGGGCGCGCTCGTTGTCGGTGATGACCTCCATTCCCTTGGCCGGCTTGCGGCAGCACGAGGCCGCCAGCACGCGCTCGCCCTTCACCTCGACGACGCAGGCGCGACAATTGCCGTCGGGCCGCATGCCCTCCTTGTAGCAGAGGTGCGGAATCTCGACGCCGTGGCGCTTGGCGGCCTGGATGATGGTCTCGCCATCGTGGGCGACCACGTCCTTGCCGTTCAACTTGAACTCCACCGGCATCGCGTGGAATTCTTCTTTCGTCATCGCGGTCATGCGCGCACCTCCGGCCGGCCTCAGCCGACCTCCTGCGGAAAATATTTCACGACACAGCGTATCGGATTCGGCGCCGCCTGTCCCAGCCCGCAAATGGACGCGTCGGCCATCGCTACTGAGAGTTCCTCGAGCAGGCCCTGGTTCCAGCGCGGCGCCTCCATCAGCTTCAATGCTTTCGCCGTGCCCACCCGACAGGGCGTGCACTGCCCGCAGGATTCCTCGGCGAAGAATTTCATCAGGTTGCGCGCCGCGGCGGCGGCCTTGTCCTGGTCCGAGAGAATGATGATCGCGGCCGAGCCGATGAAGCAGCCGTACTGGTTCAGCGTGTCGAAATCCAGCGGGATGTTGCCCATCGATGCCGGCAGGATGCCGCCGGATGCGCCGCCCGGCAGGTAGGCATAGAAAGCGTGGCCCGGCTGCATGCCGCCGCAGTACTCGTCGATCAATTCCTTCACCGTGATGCCAGCCGGCGCCAGGTGCACCCCCGGCTTCTTCACCCGTCCCGACACGGAAAACGAGCGCAATCCCTTGCGCCCGTTGCGCCCGTGCGAGGAAAACCATTCCGGGCCCCGCTCCAGGATCTCGCGCACCCAGTGGAGCGTCTCCATGTTGTGCTCGAGCGTGGGATAACCGAACAGCCCCACTTGCGCGACATACGGCGGGCGCAGCCGCGGCATGCCACGCTTGCCTTCGATCGATTCGATCATCGCCGATTCTTCGCCGCAGATGTAAGCGCCCGCGCCGCGCCGCAGGAAAATCGGCGGCAAAGCGCATGGCGGGTCGGCCTGCAGCGCCTTGATTTCACGTTCGAGTATCTCGCGGCATCCGGCGTACTCGTCGCGCAGGTAGATGTAGATCTCGGAAATCTGCACCGTCCAGGCCGCGATGATCGCCCCCTCGAGAAAACGGTGCGGGTCGCGCTCGATGTAGAAGCGGTCCTTGAATGTGCCTGGCTCGCCTTCGTCGATATTGATTGCCAGCAGGCGCGGCGCCTTTTCGTTGCGGACCAGCCGCCATTTGCGCCCGGACGGGAAGCCTGCGCCGCCGAGCCCGCGCAGCCCCGAGTCTTCCATCGTCTTGATTATGCTTTCGGCATCGCGCTTGCCGGCCAGGCATTCGGCGGCAATCCGGTAACCGCCCTTCTTCCGGTACTCGGAATAGGCGACGTACCGGGACACCGGGCACTTGTTCTTGCCCGCCGCGGCCAGCGGCTTGACCTTTTCCACCGTCGCCTGCGCCACCGGGTTCTGGCCCACCACGGCGACCGGCGCCTGCTCGCAACGACCGACGCAGGGAGCGGGAATCACGCGCACGCCGTCTCCCAGTGCCCGCTTCAAGCCGGCCATCAGCTCGCCGGCGCCTGACAACTCGCAGGAAAGCGAATCGCAAACACGCACGGTAAGCGGCGGAGGGGGCGTCCCGCCCTCCTTCACAACATCGAAATGATGGTAGAAAGTCGCGACTTCGTAGACTTCGGTCTGCGAGAGCTTCATCTCGCGCGCGAGCGCCGCCACGTGGGCCGCGGACAGATAGCCGTAGCGGTCCTGGATCTTGTGCAGGTGCTCGATCAGCAGATCGCGCCGCCGCGGCTCGTCTCCGAGCAGCGCCTGCACCTCGGCCAGCGCGCCGGAGTCGACGGGCCGGCCTTTGGGCTTGCCGCGGCCTTCACCGCCGCCCTTTTTCCTTACGATACCGCCTTCCAACCGTTCTCCTCGTGCACGGGCCCCGTTGCGGCCGGCATCAAATCTACTTCAGGACCGACTTCAGCAGCTTGCCCATCTCCGCCGGGTTTTTAGTCGTCTTGATCCCGCATTCTTCCATCACGGCGAGCTTTTCCTCCGCCGTGCCTTTTCCGCCCGAAATGATCGCGCCCGCGTGCCCCATGCGCTTGCCCGGGGGAGCGGTAACGCCTGCGATGAATCCGACGACGGGCTTTTTCATGTTGGCCTTGACCCAGCGCGCCGCCTCTTCCTCGTTGGTGCCGCCGATCTCGCCCACCATGATGACGGCCTCGGTCTGCGGATCGTCGTTGAACATCTTCAGCACGTCGATATGCTTCAGGCCGTTGACCGGGTCGCCGCCAATGCCCACGCAACTCGACTGGCCGAGGCCCACTTCCATCAGCTGGCCCACCGCCTCGTAGGTCAGCGTGCCGGAACGCGACACCACGCCGATCGGTCCTTTCTTGTGGATGTGGCCGGGCATGATGCCGATCTTGATCTCGTCTGGCGTAATAACGCCCGGACAGTTCGGACCGACGAGCAGCGTCTTGGCCCCCTGCATCTTGTAGCGGGTGCGGACCATGTCACGCACCGGGATGCCTTCGGTGATGCAGATGACGAGTTCGAGCCCGGCAGCAATCGCCTCGTCGATCGCCGCGGCGGCGAACGGAGGCGGTACGTAGATCACCGACACGTTGGCGCCGGTCTTTTCCTTCGCTTCCTTCACGGTCTCGAAGATCGGGATGCCTTCGTAGCTCTGGCCGCCCTTCTTCGGCGTCACCCCGGCGACATAGCAGTTCTTCCCGTTGGCGTATTCCTTACCCATCTTGGTATGGAACTGGCCGGTCTTGCCGGTGATGCCCTGCGTCATCACCCGGGAGTTCTTGTTGATGAGGATGCTCATATCGCTCGTTTTCCCAGCCAAAAGTGAGTGGTCACTATTCCCCCATTTTCATAGGGAAAACGGTTCCCCGGACCCGTTAGCACGCTGTCACTTGCCCTTGGACGCCGCGACGACCTTTTGCGCGGCGTCGGCCATGTTGTTGCCGGAGATGATGGGCAGTCCCGACTCGGCGAGGATCTTCTTGCCCAGGTCGACATTGGTGCCTTCCAGGCGCACCACCAGGGGCACGCCCAGTTTGACCTCGCGTGCGGCGGTGACCACCCCCTGCGCGATGACGTCGCACTTCATGATGCCGCCGAAGATATTGACCAGGATTGCCTTCAGCTTGGGGTTCTTCAGCATGATCTTGAACGCCTCCGTCACCTTCTCGGTGGAGGCGCCCCCGCCCACGTCGAGGAAGTTGGCGGGAGACCCGCCGTAGAGCTTGATGATGTCCATGGTCGACATCGCGAGC
>Ga0134127_10003101_pt1 | contig 11925 bp, 8 predicted proteins | sample KB31753_FD_96459 | JGI IMG/M metagenome (GOLD analysis project Ga0134127, IMG submission 96459) | Terrestrial soil microbial communities with excess Nitrogen fertilizer from Kellogg Biological Station, Michigan, USA - KB3-175-3 | ecosystem: Environmental > Terrestrial > Soil > Unclassified ...
ATTAGAGGTTCAGATAGCCGGGATTACTTTTAAGAACCCTGTAATCGGGGCGTCGGGCACGTTCGGCTACGGGCTTGAGTTCGCTGAGTTGATCGATCTAAACCGGCTCGGTGGTTTCGCAACCAAGGGGCTGTCGGCGAAGCCGCTGCCCGGTAATCCCCCTCCTCGCATCGTCGAAACCCACGGCGGAATGCTTAACGCAATCGGGCTCCAGAACATAGGCGCGCGCGCATTTGTGGAGGAAAAGCTTCCGCTGCTAAAAAGCTACGACACTCGGGTCATTGCAAACGTGTTTGGTTACTCCGACGACGATTACCTGGAAGCAATAACGATATTGAACGACGGCGACGGGATATCAGCCTACGAATTGAACATATCGTGCCCCAATGTAAAAGAGGGGGGGATTGTGATTGGCAACTCTCCCGCCGCGGCTTCCAGGCTCACTGAAAAGGCGAAGCGAGCGTCGTCGCGGCCACTCATTGTAAAGCTCTCCCCCAATGTCACCGATATCACTCTGTTGGCGCGTGCGATCGTGGAAGCCGGGGCCGATTGTCTTTCACTAATCAATACCATCGTGGGGATGTCAATCGACGTAAACACGGGTCGCCCCCGGCTGAGCTATGGAACTGGCGGCCTGTCCGGCCCTGCAATTCGCCCGATCGCGGTGCGAATGGCTTACGAGGTCTCAAAGGCGGTCGACGTGCCGCTAATAGGGATCGGGGGGATCTCTTCGGCAACGGATGCGCTCGAGTTCATAATTGCCGGCGCAACCGCGATTCAGATAGGAACTGCCAACTACTACGATCCGACGGTCAGCATGAAGGTAATCGACGGTTTACTAGAACATTGCGAGAATCGCTCGATTGCCAAACTCACCTCGCTTGTTGGATCGATAAGGACCTAGCCACACCCTCCGCCAAGTTCGAGCTCTCCAAAAGGGCCCAGACAGGTCCCATTCAGGTCATTCTCGACCCTAATAGCTCACCAATCGGAGTTTTTGCCTAGCGCTAAAGAATATTCTTGACATACTTACACTCAGATTTTATTATGTTGCTGGCATATAAAAATCGGAGCAACTGGGAGCCGTAATGTGTGGTAGGCTGGCTTCCAGGCTCCCAAGCAAAACATTAGGAGGTAGAGCAAAATGGCTAAAACTGGTACGCAGATGGTGCCCGCGCGAGTATTTCGCGGCCTGAGCACTGATCCCTTCCGCGAGCTGTTCAATCTCCAGAGGGGAATTAACGAACTTTTCGACGCGAGCTTCGCGACGCCCCGCCAGGAGGACGCCCTCAAGGCATGGACGCCAGCGGTCGATGTCTATGAGGACGAGAACGCCTTTTTGATCAAGCTGGAGCTCCCTGAGGTGAACCGCGATGATGTAAAGGTAAGCCTCAACGACAACACGCTTTCGATCAGCGGCGAACGTCGAGTTGAGAACGAAGACAAGCGTGAGAATTACCACCGAGTCGAGCGCACCTACGGTCAGTTTTACAGATCGTTCACGCTGCCGCCCAATGTGGACGGCGCCGCAATTAACGCCCAGTTCAAGGACGGTGTACTGCGTTTGACGCTTCCGAAGAAAGAAGAAGCGAAGCCGAAACAGATAGAAGTCAAAGTTCAGTAAATAACCGGCTGAGATTCTGTGCGCCTGCCGCAGCCCGCGAAAGTTGGGCTGCGGCTTTTTGTTTGAGGCTTCGAATCGGAACAAAACCTTGACTTCACATTACGCTCGGCGTATAACCTGTCTGCCCTTATCCGTCAAACATTCGATGAAAGCGGCTTCTCGGTTTTTAAGAAGTCCGGCCCCCTCACGACAAATAAACATAAGCACAACCTAGCTTCTTGCGAGCTTGATCAAAGGCGGGGATATCAACAATGAAACTAGTGAAGAGCGAAAATGGAAATTCAGATTTCGGATGGATAGGCCGAGGGATCGAGGTGAAAGGCGACATATCATTCGCCGACCGGCTTCAGGTTGACGGTAAGACTAACGGCAAACTCACATCAGACAGCGGCACACTCATCATTGGCGAGTCGGGGCAAGTCGAAGCACAGATAGACGTCGGCGTCTGCGTAATTCACGGGTCAGTACAGGGGAATCTCATAGCCCGCTCCAAGCTCGAGATTCGCAGAACCGGCCGCGTGCAGGGAGATGTGATTACCCCCGTGCTGCTGGTCGAAGAGGGGGCAGTTTTCAACGGGGCCATCAGAATGTCACACGAAGCCGGGGCGCGACTACTCGAAGAGGTTCGGTCAAACGAGGCTCAATCCGAGGGGCGCCGGCAAGCCAGCGGCGCGTGATCCTCTACCGCGCTTTCGCCTGAGTTCCGAAACAAACCATCTCGCTTTTGTCGCTCTGTAAGGCTTCGGCTTGAATAGAAGTGTGCCCGTCGCTATATTCGAAATGGGTCATACAACAGTGGCACATCAATCAGAAATACCCTCGATCCACGCGAAAGAGCGATGACGCTGGCTACCAATACCATCCCTATCCCCTCAAGCATCAAGGACCGCCTCATTGTTGCGCTCGATGTGCCCGATCGCGACAGCGCCCTTCGGCTCGTCGATCAGTTGAGCGGCGCGGTTGGGATGTTCAAAATCGGCAGTCAGCTTTTCACCGCCGAAGGTCCTCAACTCGTCCGCGAAGTCGTCGCGTCCGGCGAACGGGTCTTTCTCGATCTGAAGTTTCACGACATTCCAAACACGGTCGCCGGCGCAGTCGAATCGACTGCCCGCCTCGGTGTTTCAATCCTCAACGTGCACACGCTCGGGGGGTCCGAGATGATGCGCGCGGCGGCTCACGCGGTGGGTGATCGCGGGCTTCTGTGGATCACCCGGCCCGCGGTTCTCGGGGTAACCGTTCTCACAAGTATGGACAGAGCCGATCTCGCCGATGTCGGGATAGCGTCGGACTTGAGGGCTGAGGTTGTGCGACTGGCTACTCTTGCCCGGGATTCAGGACTCGACGGGATTGTAGCCTCGCCTCACGAGATTCGGCTGATTCGCGAGTGCATTACCGCGGAACGATTCATCATACTCACGCCAGGCATCCGCCCCGCATGGTCCGACAAGCGTGATCAAAAGCGCATAGCCACGCCTGCTGACGCCATACGCGACGGCGCCGATTACATCGTCATTGGGCGAGCGATCACCGACAATCCCGATCCTCGCGCTGCTGCCGACCGGATCCTCGAAGAAATCAGCTAATACGGAGCCGTGACCAGCAACACTCCACCCCGCTATCTCGTCGAAGGCTCGGGTCCAGTGATCATTTACGTTCCCGGTCTGGATGGCACCGGCCGGCTCTTCTTTAAGCAGAGTCCACGCCTCTCAATTGGGCACCGCGTCGTGACTTTTCGCTCGCGCGACGGCGGCCGGTTCACCTATGAAGATCTAACCGACGATTTGGCTGCGATCATCCGCGACCTCGGCGAGCGACAAGCAACTATTATCGGTGAATCGTTTGGTGGGACTGTGGCTCTCTGGTTTGCGCTGCGATATCCGCAGATGGTCAAGCGTCTCGTGGTGATCAACTCGTTCCCTCGTTTCAGGAAACGGCTCACAATAAACTTCGGAGTGAAGCTGGCCACCGGCGTGCCGTTTCGACTGCTCTGGCCTGTTCGCCGACTGGGAAACGTTATCGGGTTGCTTGCGGACCAGGTGACTCGCGACGACCGCGAGCGCTTCTGGAAGGCGATCAGCACCGTCAGCGCCGACGCTTATGCGCGGCGGCTCCAGCTCATCAAAGACCTCGATCTCGAATCCCGTCTCTCTGAGATAGAGACGCCTACCCTGTTGATTGCCGGCGAGAAAGACTTATTGATCGCTTCCGTACTGGAGGCGCGGGCGATGGCGGCGCGAATGCCCAACGCGCGAGTGACCGTGGTCAAAGGCGCCGGCCACGCTTGCCTGATGGGGAGTCGAGTGCGTCTGGACGAATTACTGGCGAGTTAACCTGGGAGCGCAGGCATCTTGCCTGCTCTTTGTGACGGTTGCGTTCGAAAAAAGGCAGGCAGGATGCCTGCGCTCCCAGACGTTTCTCTAGCTTCGAATCTCTGGCGATGGTTTGGTATCCAGCTCGATTTCGGGGTGTGCCTCGGCGGCGCGGCGTGGTTTTAACAGCGACCACAATTTCGCCACGACCCCGTGCGACACGTAGACAGTCGAGATTATCAGCAAGACCCACTGGGAATAGAACCAGATGAGGATTACGACCAGCGCGAGGCCGATGATCAGGATACGCGGATTCCGATTACCCACTCCGATATTCTTGAGGCTTGAATAACGAAGCGTAGAAATCATGAGGAAGGCGAGGCATACAACCAGGACAAGGAGGGCAGTCGAGTAGGTCTTGGGACCAATAGATAGCGACCACAGGTTACTCTCCGCGACGTAACCGAGCGGTCTCGGTGCAAAGTGCGCTATCGAGGCTATCATCGTCGCGCCTACCGGGATTGGCATCCCTACGAAAGCCTTTTTGTCTACTTTCGGATTCTTGGGAGGGAGGTGGGTCGCGTGAGGTCGTCTGGCCTGCACGTTGAAGCGCGCCAGCCTGAGCGCGCCGCAGATAAGGAACAGGAACGAAGCCGCCCACCCAAGTTTGTGCAACTCAGGCATCTGGCCGTAGCCCCAGGCATATGCCAGCAAGGCAGGGGCTATGCCGAAAGAGATCACGTCAGCGATCGAATCAAGCTCGAGCCCGAACTCGGAAGTCGCGTTAGTCATCCTAGCGACCCGCCCGTCGAGCAGATCAAACAGTGCGGCGAACCCTATCACTACAGCAGCTCGATCGAAGTGCTCGGTGGCCGAGTTTAGGTACCCGGAGTGTGGGTCCAATATGTAGTCGAAGGTGCCTGGAGATAGCGGGACAAGCGCAAGCGCCTTGATCCCCGCGAGCGATTCCATAACCGAATAGAATCCACAAAAGATGTTCGCGGTGGTAAGCAGGCTAGGGATCACAAACACGCCTTTGCGAAACCGCTGCCGTAGGCGCGGAGCATCATCCATCGTCCCGTTCGGTGTTCTGCCGGACATCCAGCCCTCCTGGCGAAAAATAGGTCCTATTAGTCCTCTAGGCCCTATATTGCTTCAGATACTACGACGATGAGCGCCGCGAGTCCACCGACATTGCCGTTCGCAAAACCTGCGTGCTAGTATCGTCACTCTCGTGCAGACACTGGTGTAATTCAAATGTTCCGGTTCCCGCGGCCGCTTCTAATCACAATTTCTATATCTCTCTTAATCGCGTTGAATTCGGGATCGGCCCAGGCCCGCCAGATTCTTATCCCACCGCAAAAGCAACCAGCTAAAAAACCCCAGGAAGAGTCCGAGCCAAATAAGGACAAAAGGGCTCGAAAAGCCGAGCGCAAAAAAGAATCGAGAATCGATGATGACGCTCCGAAACCCGAGCAGCCTGGCGCGACCGACGAAGAAACAGTCGAAATCGTCTCTGATAAACAATCAAAGAACGGTGACCTGTTTCTCTACGAAGGCTATGTAAACGCAACCCACGGCGACATCAGGCTGCAGGGTGATCGGGTTACGTTCAACAGCACAACCGACGACATGATCGCCGAGGGCAATGTCATATTCGACCAGGGCGCCGATCAGCGAGTAACCGCGCACCGCGCCGAGATCAACTGGAGGACCAAGCGCGGGATCTTCTGGACCTCGACCGGGTTCACCAACCGAACGCAGACCGGCGACTATGTTTTCTTCACTGCGGCTCGCGTCGAAAAGACAGGACCCGACACCTATGAGCTGTACGACGCCGAAGTCACTGCCTGCGAAGATGTAGTTCCCAAATGGAGCTTCAAGACTCGCCACGCCGAGCTCAAGATGGGCGACCGGGTCACGATGCGCAACGCAGTCTTTCGGATAAAGACGCTTCCCGCCTTCGTGCTGCCCTATGCGTGGATACCGGCGACCAGGCGAGAGCGCAAGTCGGGCTTTCTCTTACCCAGTACCGGTAACTCAAACCAAAAAGGGCGAACGCTAAAGCTTGCCTATTACCAGACGCTGGGCCAATCGGCGGATATTACTTTTCGGGGGGATATCTACACCCAACGAGGGCTTGGGATGGGGGCCGAGTTCCGTGCGCAAACCGACGAGGATTCATTTCTGAGGCTCGGAGTGTTTGCCGTGAAAGACCGTTTGTTTGGGCCGCCCGGTGAGAACCAGGGTGGAATTGCATTCTTCGGTGAAGGCGTGCAACATCTGGGGCACGGCTGGCTTGCGGTGGGTAATGTCTCGCTCGTCTCCAGCCTCGCTTTTCGCCAGGTCTTCTCAGACGACATCGCGCAGGTCATCGATCCACGGCGCGAATCTACTTTCTATGCGAACAACAACTCCAACGGTTTCAGCTTCAATTTTTTGGCGTCTAATGAAACCACTACGTTGTTCACTCCGAGCCGCAATCCGCTGACCCCGGGGGCCGGTACCAATTTCGACGTCAAGATACGCCAGGCGCCGGAAATCAATTTGAGAGTTTATCCGCGGCGGATATTCGAAAGGATTCCAATCTATTTTTCCTTTGACTCGAGCACCGGGGCGCTAAAGAAGGAAGAGACTGTCGATACGAACGTTACGCTGGTTACTCCGGCGGCGGTTCAGAGGTTTGATTTCCAACCAAAAATCACGGTCCCGCTGGCGACAATCGCCGGCATAGCAATCACGCCGAGTCTGAGTCTGCGCGAGACTTATTACACCAGCAGCATGGATCCCTCGGTGGAGGCTTTTGATCCAGACAACTCCACCTTTGATCCCGGGGATCCCAGGCTCGACCCGAATCGCTTCGAGTTTGCGCCCGCGATCAGGCTATTCGATCGCGGCCAGTTCGATCCGATCATTCCCGTCGCTCTCTCGCGTCAGTACGCCGAGTTCGCGGTTGACGTCAGGCCGCCCGGCCTTGAGAAGACTTACACAAACAAAGACGGCTCGTCGCGTTTCAAACACCTCATCGAACCGTACATCACTTATCGTTTGATAAGCGGCGTCGGCGACGAATTCAATCAGATCATTCGTTTCGACGACCGCGACGCTGTTGCAAACACAAACGAGTTCGAATACGCGATCGTCAATCGATTCTTCACTCGACGGTTCGCGGCAGACGTAATCCGCAAAAGGCGAAAAGGCCGGAGGCCAATCTCCGATATGTCGCCGGTTGAGACAAAAGAAAAAAACAAGACCAGCCGAGAAAAAGAACCTCAAGCCGCAACAGTCGATGTCAAAACCCCAGAACCGACCAGTCGTCCGGCCGCAGAGCAACCTGTACGGACCGAACCCGTCGAGCCGCAAGCCGACCCAACCAAATCGAAGCTGGAAACCGGAAAGCAAGATGAACTGAAACCCAGGGACGAGCTGCGCGTTCCCGTTCGCCGAAGCGATGAACCCCCGTCTACAGAGGCCGCTCAAACCGAAACAGCTCAAACAACCGGGAAGGCTGAAGACGTGGCAAGCAACGAAGGCGAGACGCCGCAGGCCTACGAATTCCTGACCGTAAAACTCGCGCAAAAATACTTCTTCGACCGAACATTCGGCGGCGCTTTGGTCGAAGGGCGTCGCAACCAGTTCTACCCAATCAACATGCTTTCCGGGTTTACGTTCGGAGGACGCGCCCGAAGCTTTTCACCGGTCAATGTTTCCGTGCGTTACCGGCCGCTCTCCACGATTTATGGAGATCTGAGAATGGATCTGGGCGACGACGATGGCGTAGTTCGCAATGTTAGCGTCGGCGGCGGTTTTAGAACTAATAAGGTTTCGGTCTCTGCGAGCTACTATCTTTCGAGACAGATCAAGCTCGACCCAAACGGGTTCGAGCCGGGCACATTCCCGGGTAATCAGATCAGTGCGACGGTGCAACTCGGAGATGACCTTCGCGGATGGTACGGCGGTTCACGGATTGGGTACGATTTTACCAACCGGTTCATCAACGACACTGACATCTCCGACAGTCGGCTGATGAACTCGCGAAGTTACCTTGGCTATTCGTGGGATTGCTGCGGCGTGCAGTTTAACTACAACACCTTCAAGGCAGGGCTGCGCAGTGAGGGCGCGTGGTCGGTCACATTCAATCTCGCGGGTCTCGGCAGCTACGGAACGGATCAATTCTCGCAGATGGGAGGCGGCCGCGGCGCCCGCAAACGTGGAAAGCGATCTGCCGCCTACGACGATTATTAGACGTGAGGCGCCCTTCATCCAGCGCGTCCAAACCTCACTCCAGGATCCACACGAAAGTGGCCGATGACAGCCCGCCCGGATTTACGACCTTGAACTCGTGGCGACCTGACGAAAGCAGAATCGGTTTCACCACTAGCTGGCCATCACCCATCTCAAATGCCATCTGATTCCCATCAACAAACAACATGGCCGACTGGCTAAACCTCTCTCCGACCACGAACAGCTTCTTTTTGTTTTTGTACTTTATCTTGCTGATCGCTGGTAACGTTGCCGGGTCGATGACCTTGATCTGAATGTTTGCGGTTGAGTTGACCGATGCAGCATCGCGCACGGTGACTGGAACGCTGAACAAACCGCCGGCAGTAGGAATGCCTGAGATCAAACCGCTCGTAACGTTCAACGATAGTCCCGGTGGAAGCATGCCCGCGGGTACCGACCATGTGTAAGGAGCCGTGCCTCCGCTCGCGCTGAGTTGATAGTTGAACGACAGTCCCATCAATGATTCAAGCGGCGGGACGCCGGCAACCAGAAGCGGCGGCGCTACTACGTTGACTGACAGTGGTTTGCTGCCGGTGCGCGATTCTGAGTCGGTAGCGGTCACCGTAAAACTGAAGCTCCCCGTGACGCCGGGAGTTCCCGACATGATCCCGGTGGCCGAAGCAAGGGCCATCCCAGCCGGCAATCCTCCCTCGGTGACGGTCCAGGTGTATGGAGACTTCCCTCCGGTTGCGCTCAGCTGCTGGCTGAACGGAACTCCCTTTGTCGCAGCCGGCAGGGTCGACGTCGCTACTACGACCGGCGGAACGGGCGGCGCCGCCGAATCGCTGATCGTAAACGTCAGCGGCTTTTGCGCCGTCTGAGACCTGGAGTCGGTAACCTGAATCGTCGCGGCAAAATTGCCCGATGCGGTGGGCGTTCCGGTGAGGGCGCCTGTTGTGGAATTAAGACTTATTCCACCGGGCAGCGCACCTGACGCTACCTGCCAGGTGTAAGGCGGCGTGCCCCCAGTCGCACTCAAAGTGTTGGTTAAAGCCGTTCCCTTTACTCCGGAAAGAGACGACGGACCTCCAATCGACAAGGGAGACGGTTCGGCCGGATTTCCTACGGTGATATTCAAGTTCGCAGATGCTTGTCCAAAAAACCCGCTGCCCTGTTGATACAACTGCCATTGGAAATTGTAAAAGCCCGCCTGGCTCGGCGCGAACGCCTGAAACACCAGCTCCATTTGCTCGCCGGGAGGCACAGGCGCGCCAAACCACGGCACCGTGTTTCCTCCCCACGTGGTATTGGAGGGCGGATTCTGCGAGACCACCGAGAATCCAGCTCCGCCGTTCCACGCGGTCGAACCAGTATTGAGCCACCGAATGGTTATCAGAAAAATCTGATTCGGCTGAAGCGTTCCCGGAACGTTTTGCGATACGAATTGCGAGTCGTAACCTGTGGACGGTGCGATTATGGTTATCGTCAGGGCTTTATCGGCGGTAGCGCTTGCAGCATCGGTGACTCTGACGGTGAACTCGGATGTCCCGGCAGCCGTCGGTGTTCCAACAATCAGACCGCCGGGGCTCAGGCCAAGTCCGGCGGGCAACGTTCCCGTAACCAGGCTCCAAAGGTACGGCGTTGAACCCCCGGTTGCGAGGAGTTGTCTCGAGAATTGGCTTCCAACCGTGCCCGTCCCCAGCGGCGACGTGCTCACAATTGTGAGCGGTCCCGGTCCACCGCCGGTCGCCGGATAAATGGCGGTGATCCCGTTCATGTCGTCTGCACGAAGAGATGCGCAGCGGCCGTCGAAATGGGCGATCCAGTACATGGTTGCGTCGCGATCGCCGGCCGAAGGAATTCCCCCAAACGAGGAGTCCCACGAATGATGCAGTCCCAGACCGTGCCCCATCTCATGGGTAAGGATTTCCTGAAGCATACAAGGATCGCTAAAGCTACACGCGGTAAACGGGTTGAATGTAAGATTGGACTCCAGCGCCTTATAGAATGTCACCCCGTTCACGATCCTGGTCTGGTCCCGGTCGTAATTCGCGATGCTGGTTACTGCCAACACGCCGCCATTGCAATTACCCGAACCATTGAAATAACCATCACAATTATTGAACGAGATCGAATTGACACCGTCGATCGCAAACAGACCACAGGTATTGGTCGTTCCGCCGGACACGACGCGCAACGATGAGCCTGCAATACTCGACCAGGCGTTCGCCGCGGCAACTAAACTATTCTCAACCTGCGCAGGCGCGCCGTCGGTGTTCACCTTAAAAACAACAGACTGGCCATTATCGGGTTCAAACCATCGAGTCGGAGGGTTCCATAAGTGAAATTGCACCTCGAAGTCGCCTTGTTGCGACCCAATAACATATCCGGGCGGTCGATCGAGCAGCGGGATGCCGCCGAACACCCGTGTCTCGAATTCATTGGCGGCCCTCTGATGCGCGATGAGTCTGTCGCGCACCATTTGCGTGTAAGCACCCAATTCCATGCGGTTGGTGATCGGGCCCTGACTCGATTGGCCGAGCACGTGCACGCTGCTGGGTGGCGCATTTCGCACCGCAAAGAGCACGCCCGTGGACGGATCCTGGATAACGGAGAACTTCCCTAACAACATCTGATTGACGCGAAGACTTCCGTCCCGCCAGGTATCCAGATACAGAACGACCTGTTCTCCGACATTGAACTGCGGGGCGCCGAACACGATGCTGCCGCGCGAGCCGTATTCGCCGCCCGGTTGTTTGAGCACTATTTTGCGTTGAGTAATTTGCCCCTTTAGTACTTCCTGAACCCTGATTGTTACAAAAGTATAGATACGATCCTGTTGTTCATCGATGCCGGTCTCGATTCCCAGAACCCTTCCTCTGATTATGGCTCGAGCCTCGATGATCATCTCATCGTCGGATTGAATTATGACTGTGGTTGCAAGGGAGACCTGCGCGCAGCTGATAAGCCCGATTAGAAGCAGCAGAAGTCTATACCGAAACGGTTTACGAACGAGGTCCATACTGTACCTCCGGAAGCGTTCCTGTCTTCCCGGGGGCTAACCTGAGGAGACTCACCGTCTATCGGGAGCCAATTTCTAATATGAGGACTGCGGGTTACGTGCAGGGGTCAGGTACCTTCGCCATTGTTGCGTAGCTGGGGCCTGGTTGTAGTGCTGAACCTGCCGAAGGTGCTATCGTATCCCGGCAAGTAAAATACTCGGCGAGCCGAGGAGTGTCAATTCGGAGAGCCGGTTCTATTAAGACATTCCACGAGCACGAATCGATAGTCTCCCATTTGTATGTGCTACCTAAAAGAGCTCGGGTTTAGTCATGCAGCGAGCTTTGGAGGAGAATAGACCACGGGCTGGACGGATGAGACAGATCTGCACGGATCAGATCCGTGTGAATCTGTCCAATCCGCGCCATCGGTGGTCTATTCACTCGTTTCGGAGGCATCAACAAGATTTAGGACGTGAGCGAGCTACCTTCCTGTTCTCCATTCGTCACTTGGTTTATAATGCCGCCATCCACCACAGTCGGAGGTATCCGATACAATGAAGCGACAAACATTTTTTATGGTTTTCGCTCTTGTGCTCGTATCGGGCGAAGCCGTGCTTGCTCAAAACAACACCCTGCGCGGCAAGGTGCGAAGCCCCAATGGTGTGACGATAAACAATGCAATTGTAGAGTTGCGAATTGGCGGCGGCGCGATGATTGGACAGACCGTAACACGAAACGACGGGGACTTCGCTTTTTCAAGCCTGAG
>Ga0134127_10003102_pt1 | contig 11923 bp, 10 predicted proteins | sample KB31753_FD_96459 | JGI IMG/M metagenome (GOLD analysis project Ga0134127, IMG submission 96459) | Terrestrial soil microbial communities with excess Nitrogen fertilizer from Kellogg Biological Station, Michigan, USA - KB3-175-3 | ecosystem: Environmental > Terrestrial > Soil > Unclassified ...
CGATTCCTTGTCCAGGATGCGGATGACGGCGTCCTCGCCGTGCACCGACGGCATGATCGACACGCGGAAGTCGATGGCGCGCCCCTTGATCTTCAGCTTGAAGCGCCCGTCCTGGGGGATGCGCTTCTCGGCGATGTCCAGCTCGGACATGACCTTGATGCGCGAGATGATCGAGGAGTGGAAGCGCTTGTCGATCGGGTCCATGGCGTTGTACAGGACCCCGTCGATGCGGTACTTGATGATGACCTCGCGCTCGCGCGTCTCGATGTGGATGTCCGAGGCCCGGCGCTGCAGCGCGTTGAACACCGTCGAATCGACCAGCTTGATGATCGGCGAGTCGGCCTGCGTCAGCTTGTCGATCGACAGCGCCTCCTCGCCCTCCTCGTCGCTGTCGCGGATGACCTGGATCTTGAACTCCTCGGTCGCCGCGTCGAGGACGCGCTGGCTCGACTCGGACTTCTTGAGGACGTCGTTGATGGCGGACTTCCCGCCGACGCAGATCTTCAGGGGACGGCCCAGCAGGATCTCGAGCTCGTCCACCATCAGCACGTCGGAGGGATCGGAGAGCACGACCACCAGCCGGCCCTCTTCCTCCTTCCAGGGGATGAAGTTGTAGCGGAACATCAGCTCGACCGGGATCGTCCGGAACAGCTCGTGGTCGATCGGGAAATCCGCCAGGTCGACATAGGGAATGCCGAGCCGGGCCGCGATGCGCTGCGCCTGAGCCTCCTCGACCGACACCACGGACCGGTCGGACGCCTCGGGCGCCGGGGCCTTCTCCTTGGACTTGGCTTGGGCCATCGCGGTCTCCTCAGTACGTCGATTGCGCGTACGAGCGCAGAAGCGGCAGGTAGATCGCCAGCATGATCAGCACCACGAAGCCCCCCATGACGACCAGCATCACCGGCTCGATGAAGACCATGATGGTGTTGATGCGCGCCTCGATCTCCTCGTCGTAGAAATCGCTGACGTTCGCCAGCATGTCGTGCAGCGACCCGGTCGACTCGCCGACCCGGGTCATCTCGATGGCGATGTCGTTGAACAGCCCCGTCGCCTCCAGCGACTCCCAGAGGCTGGAGCCTTCGCGGACCTTGCGCTCGACGTCGATCAGCTTCGCCTCGAACTCCAGATTCCCGACGGCCTTCGCCGACATCAGGAGCGCCGTGACCGCCGGGATGCCGCCCGCGATCAGCGTGCCGAGCGTTCGCGTGAAGCGCGAGATGGCGAAGCGGTGGAACACGCCTCCGACCACGGGCACCCGCACCATGAAGCGGTCGATCGCGAGACGCCCCGCGGGGGTGCGCATCCAGGCGCGGGCCATGACCGCGCCCAGCGCCAGGACCGCCACCATCAGGATCGCCTTCTGCGTCACGAAGCTCGACAGGCTGATCAGCGCCCGCGTCAGGAGCGGCAGGTCGGCGCCGAAATCCTTGTAGAACTCGGTGAACTGGGGCACCACCCAGACGATCAGGATGGCGATGAGCACCATCATCAGGACGAACAGGATGGCCGGGTAGATGAGGGCCGTGGTCACCTTGCGCTTCAGCGACAGGATCGTCTTCTGGTAGGCGATGTAGCGCAGCAGGACGTTGGCGATCTCTCCCGACCGCTCGCCCGACGCCAGGGTCGCCGAGTAGATCGCCGGGAACATCTCCCCCTGCTCCTGGAACGCCTCCGAGAGGGAGGCGCCGCCGCGCACCTTGTCGCGCACGTCCATCAGGGCCTTCTTGAACGCCTGGTTCTTTCGGCGCTCGGTCAGGATCTCGAGGCTGGCGATGATCGGCAGCCCGGCCTTGATGAGCGCGGCCAGCTCCTGGTTGAACAGGAGGAACTCCTTCATCTTCACGTTGCGGCCGCTGCCGAAGCCGGGCAGGAGGCCGGTCACGCCCCCCTTCTTCCTGACCTTGAAGACCAGGTAGTCCTTCCCCTCCAGGTCGGTCCGCAGCGCCTCCTCGGAATCGGCCGTGAAGGACCGCTCCATCACCGTCCCGTCGCTGGTGCCGACCTTGGCGATGAACTCAGGCATGGGGTGTCATGGCCTCTGCAGCGACGCCGTGATGGTCATGAACAGCGCCCGGTTGCTGGCTTCGACGTTCGAGGCGCCGACGATGAACAGCTGGGAGTCCCTCAGGTTGAGGACCGTGTTCATCACCGGGGTGAAGCGCTCCAGCCCCTCGACCGACACCTCCCGGCGCTGCAGCTCGAACGGCTTGAAGCGGATGACCTTGGTCTCGTCCGAGACCTGGTCGATGCGGAAATCGACCCGGTAGTCGTCCCCTACGCTCAGGCTGCTCTTCTCCCCCTCCGTCCCCAGGACGCGGGCGTTCCCGAGCAGCCGGTAGTCGTTCCAGCGCGTCGACAGGGCGGTCAGCCGGTCGATGACGCCCCGGATCGGCGGCGGCGGCGAGACGGGCGCCGGCGCGGACGAGGCCATGATCAGCTGCACCTGGACCTCGACGCTCCTGGGCGGGACATCGTACGCGCCGATGATCCCGGTGATCCGCGAGAGGTTCTCCGGCACGTCGATGACCGTGAGCATCTTCTGCGACGGCTGCATCTTGACGGTGCCGCGCGGCCCGACGTACGGGCTGATCAGCATGTAGGCGTCGTCCACCTTCCTGTAGCGCAGGTTGTAGACGCGCATCCGGATGGCGCCCGGGGCGGCGGGCGGCCGCTGGGGGGTGACCGATGGAGCCGGGGAGGGGGACGGCGCGGGGGTGGCGGCCGCCTCCTCGCCCGCCAGCACCGTGGGGGCCTGCGGCTGGGCCAGGGACAGGAGGACGCCGGCGAGAACGGCTGCGAGAGCCAGGGATCGGGTCACCGGGGTCCTCCGCGTGATGGTCCGCATGGTCAGATGTCGATCGACGAGTCGACGACGAAGTAGATGGGGTTCTCGTCCCCTCCCGGGCCGACCGTGAACCGGTAGACGCGGGCGCTCGGAGAGCCGACCTCCTCGAGGGCCGGGGGCGCGCCCGGGCCGGAGGGGGCGGAGAGCGCGGGCATCCGCTCGGCCACGGGAACGGGCACGGGGCCGCCGGGACGGACCAGGATCAGGGTCCCGATCAGAAGGACCATCGCCAGGGGGGCGGCGACGTAGGCCAGCCTGCGGAAGCCCGGATCGGACGCCCAGGCGAGCCACGACACCCTCGGACGCCCCTCCGCCTCGAGGCGCGCCCGCAGCCGTGTCTGGAACCCCGCCCAGAAATCCGCGGGGAGGGGCTCGCGGCGCAGCTCGAGGAACAGGACGCTCGGATCGCGCTCCAGGACGGCGGCGCGGCAGGCGGCGCAGCCCGCCAGATGATCGCGGACCTGCCTCTCGGCCGCTTCGGGGAGCGCCCCCGACACGAAGGAGGACAGGAGCGGCTCGACCTCGGGACAGCTCGTCTGGCGCATCAATAACTCTTACGGACGGGACCCCGGAAACGTCTAGGAGCTTCTGCCGGGGCGGCAGTACTCCGGGTAGCGGCGCCGGAGCTCCTCCTGCAGGATGCGGCGGGCCTGCAGGACGTGGTTGCGGACGGTCGACTCGCGCGTCTGCATGATCGCGGCCACCTCGCCGGTCGACAGGCCCTCGATCTCCCGCAGGACGAAGGCCAGCCGTTGCTTGCGGGACAGGAGGGAGGCGAGCTCGGCGAAGATCCGGCGGATCTCCCGGCGGCGAAGCGCGTCCCCTGCGGGAGATTCCTGGCCTCCGGCGCGCCCGGGCGGCGGGGCGTCCGCCGACCCCTCCGGGATGTCCTCGAGGGCCGCCGTGTCGCGGTGCGGGCGCTCGCGCCGCAGGAGATCGATGCTCAGGTTGGTGCTGATCCGGTGCAGCCAGGCATCGAACGGGCCGCCGCTCCGGAAGCGACGGATCACGCGGTACAGCCGCAGGAAGACTTCCTGGGTGACGTCCCGCGCCAGCTCGCGGTCCCCCACGATGTGACAGGCGATCCAGAAGACGCGCTCGCGCTTGCGCTCGACGAGGCGCTCGAACGCCTCGAGGTCGCCCGCGGCGGCGAGCCGGATCAGGTCCTGCTCGTCCATGGACCGCCCGGACCGCGACGATGAGGAAGAAGGAGCGGAATCAGCCCGCCTGGCGCAATCCGCGATACCAGCGGATGCCGTAGAGCATCACGGGGTACGACAGGAGCGCGCTGAGCGCCCCCAGGATGAGGGTGCCCATGGTCATGGGCACGATCCACGGACGGCACTGAGTGAGGAAGTCGAAGAAGTGGCTCCACGATTTTCCTTCCAGCCTCGGGGCGCTCATCTCGACCCCGATCAGTGCCGATCCGAGCCAGGCAGAGACGGTGTAGATCGGCACGAACGTCCACGGGTTGTTGACGAAGGTGCCCGCCATGACCGCGACGCGGTTCAGCCCGAAGAGGAAGGCGATCGCCAGGCCCAGAAGTGTATGGAAGCCGAGAGCAGGGGTCCAGGCGATGAAGACCCCGACGGCGAAGGCAAGGGCGGCCCGCTGCGGCGTGTCGTCGGTGTGCAGGACGAAGCGCAGCCAATCCTTCAGGCGCCTGGTCCCGCCCTGTCGCAACGGCCCGTCCTCCGGAAGCCATACGCCGATGCGGACAGCGCCGCCCGCTGCGGCTCCGCGCACTCGCCGCCTGGCCTTCCTGACGGCCGCCGCATGATACGGGCTGAGGCGGCGCAGGTCAATGGCGTGGAGCAGGGAGGCCAGGAGGCCGGTCGTCGCCTCTCCCCCCTTGCCTTCGGTCTCCGACCAGAGCGCGCCCATCAGGAGTGTGTCCTCCGCTCAGGCGTCCGCGGGGAAGTGCCGGAACCCGCCCGCGAGATCGGCGAACGGGACGTACCGCCCGGAGCGCGTCAGGAGCCGCACGCCCCGGCGGCGCGGGACGATCTGCCCGATGCGCGACATGGGCAGCCGGATGCGCCGCGCCAGGTGGGCCACCTGCGCCTCGAGACCGGACCGCGCGGCGAACAGGAGCTCGTAGTCCTCTCCGCCGACGATCGCCGCCCGCCGGGCGCCTGCCCGGCCGAGGACCGCATGGGCGGCCGGCGACACCGGCACCGCCGCCTCCTCGACGACGGCCCCGGTCCCGCTGGCGGCGCAGAGACGCGGCAGGTCGTGCCAGAGCCCGTCCGAGAGATCGATCATCGCCGCCGCGAGGCCGGTCAGTCCCAGGAGCCGTCCCGCCACGACCCGCGGCTCCGGATCGAGGTGGGCGCGCAGGGCCGGGGCAAAGGCGCCCCGCGTCCTTCCGGCACCTGCCCGGACGCCGCGGCCCAGGAGCCTGAGCCCGGCGGCCGAGGCGCCCAGCGCTCCCGTCACGTAGAGACCGTCCCCCGCCCGGGCGCCGCTCCGACGCACGGCCCGTCCCGGCTCGACCGCCCCCAGGAGGGCCACGTTCAGGAACAGGGATCGGGCCCGGCCGGTGTCCCCCCCGACCAGGTCGACGCCATGGCGCCGCGCGCGATCGGCGAAGCCGCGCGCCACGTCCCGCGCGTAGCCCGGGGGGATGCGGGCCGGGAAGCCCGCGCTCATCACGCAGGCGCGCGGCACGCCCCCCATGGCGGCGATGTCGCTCAGGTTCACGGCGAGCGCCTTGCGTCCCAGGAGGAATCCCGGGGACCAGGCGGTCCGGAAATGGACCCCTTCCGCGAGGAAGTCGGTGGTGAGAAGCGTCTGAAGGCGGCCCAGGGAGGGAAGGATCGCCGCGTCGTCGCCGATGCCCAGGACCGGGCGGAAGCGGGGGCCTCGCGAGGGCCGCGTGCCCCCGGCAAGCGACGTGACGAGGTCGATGAACCCCTGCTCGGTGAGGCGATGAAGCCTGCCCATGGGCCCCCGATCAGATCGCGATCGGCCGCTCCGCGGACAGGCGCCCGGATCTCCGTGCCACGGGCTCGCACAGGGCGACCGCGAACACTTCGGTGACGTCCGACACGAAGACGAACTTGAGGCCCTTGCGGAAAAGCTTCGGGACGTCCTCCAGGTTCCGCCGGTTCGCCTCGGGCAGGATGACCGTGTCGATCTTGGCCCGCCGCGCGGCCAGGACCTTCTCCTTCACGCCGCCGATCGGCAGGACGTTCCCCCGCAGGGTGATCTCCCCGGTCATGGCCACCGACCGCTTCACCGGGCGGTTGGTCAGGACGGAGATGATGGCGGTCGCCATGGTGATGCCGGCCGACGGGCCGTCCTTGGGGATGGCCCCCTCCGGCACGTGCACGTGCACGTCCATCTCGCCGAACGCGTTCATCGCCACCCCCACGTCGGAGGCGCGCGAGCGCGCGTACGACAGCGCCGCCTGCGCCGATTCCTTCATCACGGCCCCCAGGTGCCCGGTCAGGATCAGGCGTCCCTTCCCCGGCATGGTGGTCGCCTCGACGAAGAGGATCTCGCCGCCGGCGGCGGTCCAGGCGAGCCCCGTCGCCACGCCGACCTGGTTGTTCTGCAGGGCCATCTCGGGCGTCACGCGCGGCACGCCCAGCAGCTCCTCGGCCCGGCCCGGCGACACCCGGTACGGCCCGCGCTCCCCGTCGGCCACGCGCCGGGCCAGCTTGCGGCAGACCTTGGCGATCTCGCGCTCGAGGTTCCTCAGCCCGGCCTCGCGGGTGTACTTCTGGATGATCGTCTGGATCGCCTTGTCCGGGAACGAGACGTGCGCGTCCACCAGGCCGTTCTCGTCGATCTGCTTCGGGATCAGGTGCCGCTTGGCGATCTCGGTCTTCTCCTCCTCGGTGTATCCGGAGAGGCTGATCACCTCCATGCGGTCGCGGAACGCCGGCTGGATCGGATCCAGGAGGTTGGCGGTCGCCACGAACATCACGTTCGACAGGTCGAACGGCACGTTCAGGTAGTGGTCGCGGAACGAGTAGTTCTGCTCGGGGTCGAGCACCTCGAGCAGCGCCGAGGACGGGTCGCCCCGGTAGTCGGCGCCGATCTTGTCCACCTCGTCCAGCATGAAGACGGGGTTGTTCGACTGCGCCTGGCTGATCCCCTGGATGATGCGCCCCGGCATCGAGCCGACGTAGGTGCGCCGGTGCCCGCGGATCTCGGCCTCGTCGCGGATGCCGCCGAGGGAGATGCGCACGAACTTGCGCCCCAGCGCCCGCGCGATCGACCGGCCGAGCGACGTCTTGCCGACGCCGGGAGGGCCGACGAAGCAGAGGATCGGGCCGCGCATCTTCTTCTTCAGCTTGCGCACCGCCAGGTACTCGACGATGCGCTCCTTGATGGTCTCCAGCCCGTAGTGGTCCTCGTCGAGGATGCGCTGCGCCTTCTTCAAGTCCAGGGTGTCCTTGGTCTGCGCCGACCAGGGCAGGTTCACCATCCAGTCGAGGTAGTTGCGGACCGTGGCCGTCTCGGCCGAGTCGGGATGCATGCGCTCCAGCTTGTTGACCTGGCGCTCGACCTCCTCCAGGACCTTGGGCGGCATCTTGGCCTTGCGGGCCTTCTCGCGGAACTGCTCGACCTCCTCGGCCAGGTCGTTCCCCTCGCCCAGCTCGTTCTGGATCGCCTTCAGCTGCTGTCTCAGGAAGTACTCGCGCTGCGACTTGTCGATCTCCTCGCGCGCGTGCGTGTTGATCTCCTGCTGCATGTTGAGCAGCTCGATCTCCTTGTTCAGGAGCTCGTGCACGCGCTTCAGCCGGGCCACGGGGTCGATGAGCTTGAGGATGTTCTGCGCGTCCTCGATCTTGAGATCCAGGTTGCTCGCCACCAGGTCGGCCAGCCGGCCGGGGTCCTCGAGGTTCCCGGCGATGACCATCACCTCGGAGGAGATCGCCTTGCCGAGCGAGGCGCTCTTCTCGAGGGACTTCTTGACCGTGCGCATCATCGCCTCCTGCTCCATGGTCGACTTGACCGTGGGCTCGACGATGCGCGTCAGGCGGGCGGTGGTGAACTGCTCGCCGCGCACGAACTCGTCCGCGCGGGCGCGGCAGACGCCCTGGACCAGCACGCGGATCCGCCCGTCCGGCAGCTTGAGCATCCGCATGATGACCCCGACCGTGCCGGTGTTGAACAGGTCCTTCTCGGTCGGCTCCTCGACCTGGCTGTCCTTCTGGGACACCAGGAGGATCATCCGGTTCTCGGAGAGGGCCTGGTCGACCGCCTTGATCGAGCGCTCGCGGCTCACCGAGAGGGGGACGATGATGAACGGATAGACGACGATGTCCCGGAGCGGCAGGACCGGCAGCTCCTTCGGGATGCGCAGCTGGTCCTCGGGGATCTCCAGCGGCGACGAGGTCATGACCGCTCTCCTATCTTGATGTTGATGGGCATCGCTTCGCCCCGCTTGTCCGGCACCTTCGGGAAGGAGATCTGCAGCACGCCGTCCGCGAGCTCGGTCTTGGCCTTGTGCGTGTTGACGGGGGACGAGATGTGCACCACGCGCTTGAACTTGCCGAAGGGGCGCTCCATCGAATGGTACTGGGCCCCCTTGGACACGTCGGAGCGCTTCTTCTCGCCCCGCAGCACGAGGTTGTTGCCGTTGATGGTCAGGTTGAGGTCCTTGAGGCTGACCCCCGGGACCTCGAACTTGACCACCAGCTCCTCCGCCGTCTCGAAGACGTCGGCGTTCGGCAGCCACTCGCCGGTGCCTTCCGCCCCGGAGGACTTGAGCTCCAGCAGGTTGTCGAACAATCGATTGATCTCGCTCTGGATACGACTGATCTCGACGAACGGTCCGATGTCGGCCATGGGGGGCCTCCCGATGCGCGGCTCAATATAATGACAGCCGGATGGACCTGCAAGGACGCGGCTACTTCCGCTGCTCCAGGAGGTCGTTCAGCACCTTCATGAACTGGTCCACGTCCTCGAACTGCCTGTAGACGCTGGCGAACCGCACATAGGCCACCTTGTCCAGGTCCCGCAGGCGCTCGCTGACCTTCTCCCCCACCCGTGCGGTGGGGATCTCCCTCTCGGGGGTCTCCTGCAGGAGCACCTCGAGCTCGTCGGCCACCGCCTCGAGGGCGGCCGGCGAGACCGGACGCTTCTCGCAGGCCTTGCGCAGGCCGCTCAGCACCTTGTTGCGATCGTACGGCTCACGCGTGCCGTCCTTCTTGACGACCATGTACGGAATCTCGTCGATCCGCTCGTAGGAGGTGAAGCGCCGGGCGCACCCCAGGCATTCGCGGCGTCTTCTTATGACCAGCCCGTCCTTCCCTTCCCGGGAGTCGACCACCTTGTCCTCGAGGTGCCCGCAGAATGGACATTTCATGGCCCTGCCCCCTCCTTGATGCGCGCCATCTTGCGGAAATCGGCCATCCTCACCCCTCCCATCCACATGAACAGGAGCCCCAGCGCGATGGTCGGCAGCAGCGTCACCGCGTGCAGGGTGATGGCCGCGGCGGCCGCGCTCGCCTGATCCACGTTCCAGAACCCGGCCAGGGAGACCTGGCAGAGGTACTCGTACGGCCCGACCCCGCCCGGGGTCGGCATGACGATGCCGACGCCGAGGGGCACCACCAGCAGCAGCGAGTCGGAGAACTGCAGCGGCAGGTTGAAGGCCCGGACGCCGAGGAGGATCGACCAGTCGATCACCAGCCACATGAGGAAGGACAGGGCGACGGCCTGCGCCAGCCGCTTCCGGCTCCGCATCACCCCCAGGCCCGCGACCAGCTTCTCGATCGTCCCCGAGATCCGGGCCGCGATCCCTCCATGCCCGCGGCCATGCAGGGCCTTCAGGGGCCTGGCGAACGCCTTGGGGAACAGGACGAGGACGATGACCAGGGGCAGGGCCACGGCGACGAGCGCTCCCACACCCACCACGGCATGACGCACGAACACCGCGGCCTGGTCCGCTTCCGCGCCATTCCCCGAGGCCATCACGTCCGCGCCGCGGGACGTCAGGACGTAGACCAGGAGGAGCGCCATGACCGTCATCACGTCGAACAGGCGCTCCAGCGCCACGGTGGCGATGGTGGCCGTCGTGCTCACCTTCTCGCGGCGGGCCAGGAGGACCGGCCGCACGACCTCTCCGAGGCGGAACGGCACGAGGAAGGAGACCATGAAGCCGATGAACATGGTGGAGGTCAGGTTGTACATGCCGATCCGCTTCTTGACCGGCGCCATGAGAACGCGCCAGCGCCAGGCCCTGATCAGGTAGGCCGCCAGGTTCACCAGGAGGCTCCCTCCCACCAGCAGCGGACTCGCCTCGCGCAACGCCCGCCCCGCGGCGCCGACGTCGAATCGGCGCGCGAACAGATAGATGAACGATCCGGTCAGGAGGAGACTGATGGCGACTCTGAAGACCAGCTTCACCGCGGTCGGGGATCCGGAGCGCGTCGAACACCGCGCGCGAAGCGGGCACGCCGCTCGCTGCGCGCCGCGCGAAAGCGTCGCGAATAGTACAGGAAGGCGTGAGGGAAAGTCCAGCCAGCGGGGCGGGGCGGGCTGCGGCAGGGTGGCGGGGCACGCGGTTCGCTCGCCCGGATCGGCCGGCGGACCACCAACTCCATCCGTGAACCTGGCGCTCCGGCCTACGCGCTCACGACCGCTCTTCTCTCGCGCGCCTGCCCGGCTGTACTGCGCCGGGTTTCCGGCGCGCTCCGAGACGGCCCCGCCACCCTGCCGCAGCCCGCCCCGCCCCGTCAGCCGAACCCCCCTCCTTCCTGTCCTTCCGCCGAAAAACGAACGATTCGTCAGGCACCAGGGGGGCAGCGAGCGAAACGCCGAAGGCTCGTGGGGGTCGCGGAGCGGCGGGCGGGAGGTTTTGGAGTTTGGAGGGGGCAGCGACCCTACTGGCGGCTGGTGAACCCGGAGAGCTGGTCTTCGAGGGACCGGGCGCGGGCGCGGAGGGTGGCGAGGGCCTCTCCGAGGTGGCGCGCCGTGGCCAGGTTCGAGGCGGCGACGGTCACCAGGCCGGAAAGCCCCTTGAGGACCTGCTCGGAGGCGTCGGCCTGCTCGGACGTGGCGCGGTGGAGCGACGCGACCATGCCGCCGACGTTGCCGATGGCGTGGGTGACCGAGCGCGAGCCGCGGGTCTGCTCGGCGGTCGCGCGCTTCACGTGCCCCGACATCTCACGCATGTTCTCGACCGCCGACATGATCTGCTCGGAGCCGAGCGTCTGCTCGTTGGTCGCCTTCTTGATCTGAGCCACCATGTCGTGCACCTTGCCGACCGAGGCGGCGACCGCCTGGCTGCCGCGCGCCTGCTCGCGGGTCGCGCCGGCGATCTCGCGCACCCGGTCTGACGACTGCCGCGCCGACTCCAGGATCTCGCGCAGGGCCCGGCCGGCCTCGCGCGATCGCTCGGACCCCTCCTCGACCCGGCGCATCCCCTCCTGCATCGCGTCGACCGCCCGGCCGGTCTCGGTCTGGAACGAGCCGATCAGGTTGCCGATCTCCTTGGCGCTCTGCGCGGTGCGCTCGGCGAGCTGGCGGATCTCCTCGGCCACGACGGCGAAGCCGCGGCCGTGCTCCCCCGCCTGGGCCGCGATGATTGCCGCGTTGAGCGCCAGCAGGTTGGTCTGCTCGGTGACCTCCTGGATGACGTTCAGGATGAGGCCGATCTCCTGCCCTTTGCGGCCGACCGACTCGATCACGCCGCGGGTCTGCGACACGCTGCCGTAGATGCCGTCCATCCCCTCGATGGTCAGCTGCACGGCGCGCATCCCCTTCTCGGCGTTTCCCGCCACCAGCTCGGAGATCGCCTTGCTGTCGGCGGCGTTGCGCTCGACCTGCTCGATCACCCGCCCCATGCGCGTCATCGCCTCGGAGGTCTCGGCCACGAAGCGGTTCAGAAGCTCGACGTTGCGGTCGATCTCCTTGATCGAGGCGACCAGCTCTTCGGTCGTGGCGGCGGTGTCCTCCACCGACATGGTCAGGCCGTCCGCGTGTCCCGCGACCTCCTCGATGGTCGCCACCATCGCCAGGATCGACGAGGTCGTCTCCTCGGACGAGGCGGACAGTCCCGCCACGCCTCCCCCCGCGCTCTTGATCGACCGCGCCATCGACTCGGCCGCCGCG
>Ga0134127_10003103_pt1 | contig 11921 bp, 10 predicted proteins | sample KB31753_FD_96459 | JGI IMG/M metagenome (GOLD analysis project Ga0134127, IMG submission 96459) | Terrestrial soil microbial communities with excess Nitrogen fertilizer from Kellogg Biological Station, Michigan, USA - KB3-175-3 | ecosystem: Environmental > Terrestrial > Soil > Unclassified ...
GATCGATCACCTGGCCAAGCAGCTGAAACCAATCGTCGTTCCGGACCTGGTAATCTTCGCGGAGCGCGATGGTGACGTGGTCGGCTTTACCGTCGGACTGCCGGATTTCAATCTCGCGTTGCTGCACAATCGCTCAGGTCGGATGTTTCCCGGCATACTCAAGGTCCTGTGGCACGCCCGGAGAATTCACCGTGCGCGGGTCCTCTTGCTCGGCGTCATCCCGGAGCTGCGGGGCCGCGGCATCGATGCGATCCTGTACCACCGGGTGTGGGAAAACTCCGTAAAGCACGGGATGCCCCGAGGCGAGGCGGGGTGGTTTCTGGAGGACAATGACTTGATCATAAAGGCGGCGCTCGAGCTGGGCTTCCACCACACCAAGACCTACCGCGTCTACGACAAGGCGCTGTGAAAGCGTTCGTCACGGGCGCCACCGGCTTTGTCGGCGGCCATCTCGTCAACGCCCTCCGCGCGCGCGGGGACTCCGTGATTGCGCTCGCGCGCCGGCCCGCGCTCGCCGAGAAACTCGGCTGGGGCAAGGACGTCCGCGTGGTGAAAGGCGATCTCGCCGCTGAGACCGCGCTGCGCGAGGGATGCGCCGGCGTCGACGTCGTGTATCACGTGGCCGGCATGATCTCGGCGCGCACGGCCGAGGAATACATGGTGTGCAACCGCGACGGGACGGCGAACGTCCTCGAGGCGGCGCGCGACGGCGGCGCCGGCCGCTTCGTGCTCGTCTCCTCGCTCGCGGTCGCCGGTCCCACCGTGCCCGGCCACCCGGTCGATGAGACCAGGCCGCCCGCTCCGGTCACGAATTACGGACGCTCGAAGCTGGCCGCGGAGGTGCTGGTCCAGGCGATGAAAATGCCGTGGACGATCGTTCGGCCACCTGTGGTGTACGGCGAGTGGGACCATGCCACCGTCAAGATCTTCCAGCTGGCCAAGCGTGGCTTCGTCCCGCTGTTCGGTGACGGATCGCAGGAACTCTCGGTCATACATGCCGAAGATCTCGCGCAGGCGCTCGTCGCGGCCGGCACTTCGCCAGCGGCCGTCGGCCACGTGTATTTCGCCGCGGACCCGACGCCGATCACCAGCCGCGAGCTGGCCCTGGCGTGCGGACGGGCGCTGGGAAAAACGCCGCGCATCATCGGAATCCCCCCGCTGCTCGCACGCGGGCTGCTGTTGACCATGGGAGGCATCGCCCAGATCACCGGCCGCGCCACGCTGTTGTCCCCGGACAAGGGCAATGAGTACCTTGCCCCCGCGTGGACGTGCACGAGTGAGGCACTGACGCGGGATACGGGCTGGCGCGCCGCCATCAAGCTGGAAGCCGGGCTGCAGCGCGCGGCGCAGTGGTATCGGGAGGCCGGATGGCTTTGAAAAACGTGTGGCGCACCTTCACCGCGCTCGACGTCGCGACTCTCGCGTACGTCGTGTTTGCCACCGGCGCCCTGCTCTACGGCTTTCGCGGCGACGGCATCCCCGGCTGGCCCTGGCTCCTGGCCGCGCACATCCTCATCGTCGCGCTCGTGTTCCTCGCGCCACGCGCCCGCACGGCGGGCCGCGCCGGCCGCTTTTTGGGCGAGTGGTACCCGATGCTGCTGCTGCCGGCATTGTACGGGGAGATCGGCGTCCTGACGCTCAGCGCCGGATTCCAGAACGACCTGCTCATTCAGCGGCTCGAGTCGTGGGTGTTCGGCTCGCAGATCTCGTATCGCTGGATTCGCGAGTCACCAAACGTCTTGTTGTCGTGGGTGCTGCACGCGTGTTACCTGGCGTACTACGCCATTCTCTACGCATCACCGTTTGCGCTGTGGATGGCGGGCCGGCGGGATGCGTCGCGCCACACGATCTTCGCCGTGATGGCCACGTTCTATTTCTGCTACATCGTGTTCCTGTTCTTCCCCGTCGCCGGACCGCGGTACGCGTTCGACGTCGTGCACAACAGCGCGACGGACGTCTGGCCCGCGCGGGCGGCGGCGTGGCTGCTCGATCGCGGCGATTCGTGGGGCGCCGCGTTCCCGTCCTCGCACGTGGCGGCGTCGGTCGTGGCGACGGGAATGGCGCTGCGCTACTGGCGCACGTTGGGATTGATTCTGCTGCCCTTCACGATCGGGCTGGTCATGGCCGTGGTCTACGGCCAGTTCCACTACGCGGTCGACGCGCTGAGCGGCCTGATCGTCGCGGCGTTGATGCTCGGGATCATGCAGACCGCGGAGGCGGAAGCGCCCGAGTCCGTGCCGCAGGGCCTAGTGTCCGGAGTGTGAGTGCTCCATCGGCATGGGCTTGGCCCCGGCCGGCTGCTGCTTGCCCATGAAGTGCTTCAAGTCTTTCTGATAGAGCGAGTCGCTGTGATCGGTGGTCGGCCATACCGCATCGCGCTCCGGACTGAATAGCCCGCCCACCACGCCCATCCCGCCCGCCGGAATCGCCTTCCCGGTCGGATTGTCGTAGATCACCGTCACGCGATAGCGGTGGTCAGGCGTGAGCCGCACCCCGATGCCCGTGAGACTGTAGAACTTGCCCATCGGCACCGCCCCAGGCTCCCCCGGAGCAGCCGGCGCCGGCTCTCCACGCCACAGGCGCTCGCCCGTCGTGGCGTCCCAGAACTCGATCGCCTTTCCATAGACGTGCATGTGCCCACCGATGGCGACGAGCTTGCCCGTGACAGCCGGGCTGCCTTCGTATGAGCGCTCGCTGTGACCGGCCGGCAGGTCGAACGTTTTGTCACCCACGGGGAACGCGACGTCGAGCTGCCAGGGCAGGACCGAGAACAGCGGCCACGGCCGGCCGCGCGGGACATAGTCGAGCACGAGCCGGACCCGCACGCCGTGATAGTCGGTGGTCGTCGGATTGTGCACCATCGCATTCGCGAGGATCGGCTCGTGCGCCCGAATCGGTGTGCCGAACAACAGCCACGGCATCCGGATCGCTCCGGTCTCGCGTCCCGATGCGAGGATGCGGCGCGAGATCGGCAGGAACAGCTCGCGCTCATTCGGATTCATGACGTTCATGTGGTGCAGCAGATCCATCGGCAGCTGCCGGCCATGCATATCGACGATTTCGGCGCGCACGGCGTAGATCGCTCCATCGACCGGGAATTCGGCGAGTGACGCCGGCTGCTTCACCATCGCGCCCGCGGGCAGATCCACGGGCGGCAATTCCATCAACAGCTCTCCGCGTTTCGCTCCGGGCGTGATGGTCGTCCGCTCCAAGGCAGAAAAACCGGAATCGGCGGTCGCGACCGGCCGGGCTGCGGGGACGGCACCGGCGTAGCCGGCGACGGCCAGGCGGAGGACTCCCAGGACCACGAACCAACGTGGGCGCATCGAACGCTCCCTTTACCGAATCAGCGGTTCAGTTGTAGCAGCGAGTCTCGAAAATGGAATGCCGTCGAAGGCGACGTCCGACGGGACAGTCACGCCGAGGCGTTCCAATATCGTCGGCATCAGATCTACTGTACGGATCGGCACTTCAGGAAGAGCCACGCTCGAGGCGATCGGCACTTCCATATGCTCCGCGAACAAACTGCCGTGCCCCGACTGATGCGCCGGGATCTCCCAGGGGCCGCGGAAATCGGCGCCGGGCTGCGCTGCCAGGACGATATCACCCGCCCGCGCGGCTTGAAAGAGCTGCAACAATTGGCGTGGAGCATCAGGCAAGGTAGTCTCTCGGCTGCGCAGCAACATGTCCCGATCGTCCAACTCAAGGTAGCCGTTCAATCCGAGGGGGTCGCCCTCCTCGGGCACGTAGCGAATTAGCCCACCCTCGTCCGTGAGCCTTGCGCACGCGTCTTTGGTGCGCACCGTGACACCGCCGTCATCGGAGCGGCAGGCCGCGAGGCGCACCGCCGACAATTGCAACAACCGCTCGAGCAGCGCGCCCGGGATTTCCGACTCCGTGAGCGGGCGCTCCCGACCCGAGCGCGGTTCGACGTACAGCTGCACACTCGCGTTGCCCGACACCATCGTCGCCACTCGCGCGTCGCGTCGCCAGACGTGGACGGGGTGACGCAAGGTCCGGAGTCCCGCCTGTTCCAGCAAAATCGCGACGTCATGGTGCTCACGCATGACGGTCATGCCGTGATCCGAAACCACGAAGACCGCCGGCACCTCCCCGCGTCGCGCGACGCGCCGCATGAATTCGCCGAGGGCGCGATCGACCAGCCGGTAGCTCTCGAGCACGGCCGGATGCAACGGATCCTCAAGGTGGGCGATCCCGTCGATTCCTGGAAATACCACAAACAGGAAACGCCACGATTCGTCGGCGGCGGCGAGCCACGCCTTCGCGACCGCGCGATCGAGCGCCTGGTAGGTCCCGAAGTAGTGGGCCGCGGCGCCGAGCGCCACCCGCCTCCCGGGGATTCGCTTGGCGTTGGGGCGTAGCCCTCGCGTGAGCGGGCTGCAGATGGCAATGCTCTCGGGGACGAGATCGAACAGCGACGGCGCCGCCGCGATGTCGCGATCGAGCCAGCCCCCCTGCACGCCACAGTAACTGCGCGCGGCGCGCCACTGGGCGCGCCAATCGCCGGCCGCTTCCCGGCGATCGAGCCAGCGAATTCCCGGAATGTTCACGCTGCCCGGATAGCGACCGTACAGGAATGGGATGTAGGCGACGCCGGTCGTCGAGGGGAACACGGTGGTGCCCGCCGTCAACCCGCCGGGCTCGATCACCCAGCGCGCGAGATTCGGCAGCTCGCCGCGCGCCAGCAGATCGCGCAGCACATCCACACGCGCGCCGTCGATCAGCACGAGCACGGCTCGCATCAGCGCTCCCAGCACAGGCCGAGGGGCTTGCAGAACACCGCGGCGAGGATGATCGCGGTGGCGAGCACGATCACCACCAGCGCGGGCCAAATCTGATGCGACGGTCGCGGCACCCAGAGCGCGCGTTGAAACGCGGCGGCGTCCTGCCAGCGACGCCCCGGGGTGGGGCTGAAGGCGCGCGTCAGGACGCGGCGCAACGGACGCGGCACACCCGACCAGTCGGCAGCGGCCGGATCGGTGCCGGCGACCCACGCACGACCCGTCACCGCTTGGTAGAGCACGGCGGCGACGGCATAGAGATCGGCTTCCGACGATGCAGCCGCGCTGCCTGCGCCGGGCAGCAAAGCCGGTCGTCCCTGCTCGAGAACGATGGTGTCCGCCGTGATCGCGCCGTGCGCGCCGGGGCGGCTCTCGATCGCCGCGAGCAGCGCCCGGCACAGCTGCGTGGCCTCACGAGTAGAGAGTGGGCCGAGCCGCAGGCGCTGCGCGAGCGTTTCCCGTGAGGTTGTCATACGTCGCCGAATTTAACCCAAGAAAAGCGGCCCCGGCGCTCGCCGGGGCCACCCAGTCTACTCGCCTCGGACACCGTTACTCGACGGTGATGGCGATCTTCATGCCCAACGTCTGATGCGGCGTGCAGTAGCCCTTGTAGGTCCCCTTCGGGGCATTGGCAAACGACACGTCGTAGCTCTCGTTGGCATTCGTGAGGAACGGGCCGGACAGATTATCCACGGTGTTCTTCATGTTGGCGTTGAGTGCCGCGGCCGCGCCCGACGGAACCGAATCCTGCCAGAACGCGATGTTGTGCGGACCACCCGAAACGTTGATGAAGCGGACGGTGGTGCCCGGCGCGATTTTCAGCGAGCTCGGCTCGAACGCCGCGCGGGTGCTGCCGTTGCCGGTCATCTTCACTTCGACGACAGCGCCGGACGCTGCATCGCTCGCCGCGGGCGCCGCCGGGGGTGCGCTCTGTTGAGACTGATTCTGATCGCCCTTGGTGCCGCCACAGGCGAGCGCGCCGATGGCGACGACGGTCGTGAGCAAAGCGAAGCGCATTGCTGGAATCCTCCGGACTGGATGCTGGGGGGTGATGGTCGTGGTGCTGGTGTCGCTTGTGAACTGTTTCACAATGCGGAGAATATAGACGCGGGTCCGCAAAACGGGAGCCCTCCAAAGGCATTGCGTTTCAGGCCTTAACTCCAATATTGGGGCGCCTTTTGCCCAGCCTCTCACTCTCTCGGAGGACGCCGTGCAACGCAGCCTCGGTGTGATCGCATTGGTCGCCATGGTGACGACGAATGCCCAGGCGCAAAACGCCTGGCAAACCGAATTCGGAATCCAGGGCGGCTTCACGCGCCTCGTCCTCGCGGGCGCCGCCGCCGATCCGACGGACCTGATCAGTCTCCCCGGATTCAATCTCGGCAGCCTTATTCCTGCGGCGGCCGGTGTGTACTTCACGATCCCCGCGGGCCGCAAGCTCGCCGTCGAAACCGACGTCGCGTTTTCGCAATTCTCTTCCGGGTTGACGGCGACCCAGCTCACCCTGGGCGTGCGCGGCGATTACGCGCTGACGCGCCACCTCTATGGGGCAGCCGGCGGCGCGTTGGCCTACAACAACGGGATCGCGAACGCCACGCAGTTGGGCGTACAAGCCGGAGTCGGGTATCGGTTCGGTCTGTCGCGGACCCTCAACGGACGCGTCGAAGCACGGACCACCTTCTACGCCAAGACCGACAACGTCGCCCCCGTGAATGCGTACTCGGCACTGTTCGGTGTGTCGACTGTAACCAGCCGTCCGCGCAGCGCACGGAGCAGCAGCTCCGCAGCCGCCGCACATCGCGCCTGGAGACCCGCGCTCGGCATCTCGGGCGGGTATGCCAGCGTGACCGCGGTCGGGGCCGGTTCGCTCTCTGCGCTGTCGCTGCCGGGATATGGCAGCGCGCTCGGCGCCGTCCTGACTCCCGAGGTGACGTTGCCGCCGACGATCTTCGCGATCATTCCGATCGGCAACAAGATCGCGCTTGAGCCCGCGCTGGACATTCACCGGTTCCAGGAAAGCGGCACGACCAACTTCAGCGGCAACCTGGCGGTCCGCCTCGATTACGCCGTCCACGGCGGCTGGTACGGAGCGCTCGGCGGCAATCTGCACTACATCAAATCGACGGGCGTGGATGCCGCGACCCGTCCCGGTGTGAACCTCGGGTGGGGCTACCGTTTCCCGCTGGTCGCCGCGGTCGGTGGCCGGTTCGAGGTGAACTACACGATGTTCGGCGAGAACAGCGGCCTGGGGCTTGTTCCGACCAATACGCTCGGCCTGATGTTCGGTGTGACGATGCCCTTGAAGTAATCCAGACCCTGTTGGCGACGCGCGCGGCCCCCGGCAACGGGGGCCGTTGCGTTTTGGGCGGGGCGCGACGACACTAACTGCCATGCCCGACACCCCGTTGCCGCAGATGCCTCCCCAAGAGCTCGCCGAGCGCCTCGATCGCGGTGAATCGGTGCAGGTGCTCGATGTGCGGGCACCGGAGAAAGTCGAACGCGGCCGCATTGCGTTCGGGCCCGAGCTCGAGTTCCACGCGCAACCCAATTCACAATTGTTCGCGATGCCGGACGTGACGGAGCTGCAGCTCGATGCGTCGCGGCCGATCGCGGTCATTTGCAATCACGGCAACTCGAGCAAGAAGACGACGGCGTTCCTGCGCGAGCGTGGCTACGAAGCCTATTCGGTGATCGGTGGAATGGCGGCGTGGGAGTCCGTCTACGTCGCGCGCCGGCTGGCGCCCACTCCGTCCCTGTCGCACGTCGTGCAGCTCGACCGCGTCGGCAAGGGCGCGCTGAGCTATCTCCTCGTGAGCGATGGCGACGCGGTGCTCGTCGATCCGGGCCGGCACCTCGAACGCTACGACGAAATCCTGACCGCGCTCGGCGCGACTCCAGCCGCCGTGGTCGACACGCACGTGCATGCGGACTATGCGAGCGGCGCGTCGGCGGCCGCCGCCCGCTGGCAAGTTCCGTATTTCCTGCATCCCGATGACGCGGTTTCTCCCTACGACTCGAGACCCGGAAAGCTCGCCTATCAACCGCTGCGAGAGGGCGACACGATCGCGTTCGGGCACGCGACGCTGCGGGCCGTGCACGTGCCGGGCCATACCCTCGGCAGCCTCACGCTGATCGCCGACGAAGGGCTCGCACTCAGCGGCGATTTCCTGTTCGTGCAGTCAGTGGGCCGGCCCGATCTCGCCGGCCGCTCCGGCGATTGGGCCAAGCTGCTCTGGCAGAGTCTCGAGCGCGCGCGGCGCGAGTGGCCGGGGGAGCTGCTGATTCTCCCCGCGCACTACAGCCACGAATCGGAGCGCCGCGCCGACCGCGTCGTCGGGGCGCGGTTCGATGTGATCGCGGCCACGAATCCGGTCGTGGCCATTCAGGATGAGCGGGAGTTTTTGAGGTGGATTGCCGATCATCAGACGAGCTTTCCGGACGCGTACCGGACTATTAAAGAAGCGAATCTCGGCCTGGTTGAACTGTCGGACGCTGATGCTGAAGTGTTGGAATCAGGTCCGAATCAGTGCGCGGTGGGCTAGCCACAAGAAAAGTGAAAGACGCCAAGTTGCGAAGTGGCTCCCAGCTGTAAGCTGTTAGCTGGAAGCCACTTGCACTTGGCGTCTGGCAACTTTTCTTGCAGCCTGTGCAACTGTCGTCTGCTCTGGCGTCTCTCATGGCGTCCTTAACCAGAGACCGCCATGCGAAGCCGCACTGTACTCGGAACCGCCGCCACTCTTCTAGGCCTCCTTGCATCTGGGCTTCAAGGCCAGGGCTGGGTGGACCCCGTTCGTCCCGTCCCTCCCACCAACATCACCGGGCGGATCGAGCGCCTCCGCAGCGCGGTGCAAGTCAGCGTCAGCGGCCGCGTCGCGCGCGTGACTGTCGAGGAATGGTTCCGCAACAATGGCCCCGTCATGGACGAAGGGATGTACCATTTCCCGCTTCCGGGCGAGGCGGTCTTCTCGAGTTATTCGTTGTGGCAAGGCGATCAGGAGCTGCGCGGCGAGGCGATGGATGCGACGCAGGCGCGATCGATCTATGAAGCGATCGTGCGCCAGAAGCGCGATCCGGCGCTGATCGAGCTCGCGGGCCAGGGATTGATTCGCGCCCGCGTGTTCCCGATCGGTCCGGGCGAGACGCGCAAGATCACGCTCAAGTACACGCAGCTGCTCGATCGCGCCGGCGACGCGTGGCGGTTCCGCTACCTTGGCGACCGCAATCGCCTGAGCGCGCCGCGCAGCTTCCGCCTGGAAGTCGATAGCGCCGCCCGGTTCGGCGATCCCTACTCGCCGACGCACCAGGTGCAGATCTCGCGCCGCGACAATCGCGCCGAAATCACCCTCGCTGACGGCTCGGCGGGCGGCGACTTCGAACTGCTGCTCCCTCTAGCGCGCGGCCTGGTTGGCCTCTCGCTCCTGCCCCACCATCCGGCGGGTGAAGACGGCTACTTCATGCTGCTGCTCGCGCCGGGCGCCGCCGATGCGGCCGCGCTGCGTCGCGATCTCGTGGCGGTGATCGACGTCTCCGGCTCGATGTCAGGTGAAAAGATGCAGCAGGCCCGCGCGGCGCTCATTCAGTTGCTCGGCACACTGCGTGAGGGCGATCGCTTCCGGCTGGTTGCATTCTCCGGTGGGGTCGGCCGCTACGCGCAGGGCTGGACTTCCCTGAACGCGGCGACGCGCCGCGATGCCGGAGAGTGGATTCGCGGTCTCGAGGCTGAGGGCGGGACCAACATCGCCGGAGCGCTCACCGAAGCCTTCGCCGAGACGCCCGCCGAGGAAGCGCTGGGCGTAGTCGTATTCTTGACTGACGGCCAGGCGAGCACGGGCGAGACCGATCCTGAGCGCATCGCCGAGCGCGCCGAGCAGGGCCGCGGGCGGTTCCGCGTGTTCTCGTTTGGCATTGGAGACGACGTGAATACGTATCTGCTCGACCGGCTGACCGAACGCGCCCGCGGCACGACCGAATACGTGCACCCGGGCGAGAACATCGAGCGCGCGGTGGGATCGCTCGCGGCCAAAGTGGCGAGTCCGGTTCTGACCGACGTGTCGATCTCCGGTAACGGCGTCGAACTATACGATCTGCAGCCCGGCAGCCTTCCCGATCTGTTCGCCGGCGACGAGATGGTCGTGTTTGGGAGGTACAGGGGAGTGGGGAGTAGAGAGTGGTCTGTCACCGTACGCGGCCGCCGCAATGGACGGCAGGAAGAGTTCACGACCACGGTCGGTGATCGCGACAACGACAACGCGCGCTACATCGAGCAGCTGTGGGCGGCGCGCAAAGCAGGAGCGCTCTCGCGTGACATCCGGCTCCGCGGACAGACGCGGGAGACGATGGACGCGCTGAAGCAGCTCGCGCTGCGCTACGGGATTCTGACCGAATACACGTCATACCTGGTGCAGGAACCGAATGTGGCGTTGCGGCAGGAACGCGAAGATCGTCTGATGCGCGCCCCCGCGGCTGCGCCGGCCAACCAGGCAGGGTCCGGCGCGGTGGCGAGAGCCGCGCGCGACAAGTCGATGGCGGATGCGGCCAGCGTGGCCGCCATGGAAGAAATCGACGTGACGGGCTTTGACGGAAATCGGCCCCGCTCGGGCGTGAACCCGACGCAGCGGGTCGGCGGCCGGCTCTTCATCATGCGCGACAGCACGTGGACCGACCTGGGCCATGGCGACTCGCTGCACGTCGTGAGCATCGCTCCCTACAGCGAGGCCTACTTCGCCCTGCTGCGGGCGCTGCCCGATCTGCGCGAAGCCGCCGCGCTCGAGCCGGCGGTGCTGGTGGCCGGACGCCGCGCCAGCATCAAGATTGGAGAAGGTGGCAAGACTCGGTGGAATCCTGGTGAATTGGAGCGCCTGGTGAGAGAGTTTCGCGGATAAGCACGCGTCCACATGCCCGACGACATCGCCGAGGTGTATCGCAACACCTACCCCGCGCTCGTGCGCTTCCTGTACCGCAAGGTCTGGGACGCCGAGCGCGCGGAGGATCTCGCGCAGGAGGCGTTCGCGCGCGCGCTCGTGCATCGCCCCGAGAATACGCGCGGCTGGTTGTTCGTCGTCGCGGCAAACATGGCGCGGGATGAAGCCCGCAAGGCGCTGCGCGAGAAACGCCACCTCACGCTGCTGAAGAGCGAGCCCGAGGTGACCGAGTCCGCGCCCGAGGAATCGATCGATGCCAACACGCAGGCGCAGCGGGTCCGGGTGGCGCTCGAGCAGCTGACCCCGCGCGATCGCGAGGCGCTGCTACTGTGGGATGCCGGCATGTCATACGACGAGATCGCCACGCAGACCGGCCTCGCGCGTGGCGCGATTGGAACCACGTTGGCGCGCGCGCGCCGGAGATTGGTCGAAGCCTATGACGGGGGACAGGAAGGAGGACAGCATGTCGCACGTGGATGAGGGCACGCTGCACGCGTACCTCGACGGCGAGCTGCCTTCCGGAGAGCGCGCCGCGCTCGAGTCCCATCTCGCGCAATGCGCGACCTGCCGGGCGCAGCTCGCCGAAGAGCGGGCGTTGCTCGAGCGTGCCACTGCCCTGCTCGGATCGACGCGACCCGCGGAGCGGGCCGTGCCCCCGTTCGAGCAGGTGCGGCGCGCGCCGCGCCGCCCCTGGCACATGCGGACTGGATTCGCATGGGCGGCGTCGCTCGTGCTCGCGGTTGGATTTGGCTATTACCTCTCGGGCGCGCTCCAGCCCGCTCCGCAACCAGAGGCGCCCGCGGTGGTGATGACACAGCAATACCGGTCCGCGGACAAGGCCGCTGCGAGCGAGGGCCTGAGACGCCGCAAGCAGAATTCGGGGGCGATTGCCTCCGCCACCCCGCCGCCTCGCGCAAATCCGCGCGGCGCGGCGCCACTCCCGCTCGACACGGTGCTCCGCATCGGCGACACGGCCCGCGCGCATGAGGAAGCCGACGTAACGGCGGCGCCGGCCGCGGGTGCCGCGAGTCGCCTGGCAGCGGCGCCGAGCGCCCAGCGATCCGATACCCGGTCGGTGGAAAACCTGGTGTCGACGGCGTGGCCGGTGATCAGCCGCAGCAAGGCCGCATCGCTGCTCGGCGACAGGCCGGTCGGCATCCCCGGGCTCGCGACCCGCGGAATCCGCAGCAGCCCCACC
>Ga0134127_10003104_pt1 | contig 11917 bp, 10 predicted proteins | sample KB31753_FD_96459 | JGI IMG/M metagenome (GOLD analysis project Ga0134127, IMG submission 96459) | Terrestrial soil microbial communities with excess Nitrogen fertilizer from Kellogg Biological Station, Michigan, USA - KB3-175-3 | ecosystem: Environmental > Terrestrial > Soil > Unclassified ...
GTTGTAAGCGGCTCTATTGATACCACCTGGGCACCGCACGTTAGGCCGCGGTTGTCTCGCCCCCTAGTAAAGTCAAAACTTCCCCAGTCACGTAACTCGAATCAACTTCGGAAGCGAAATACACATACGCCGGCGCGATCTCTTCAGGCTGTGCCGGCCGTTTCATCGGTGTGTCGGCTCCAAACTCAGCTACATCTTCCGCTTTCTTGTCCGCTGGATTCAGCGGCGTCCAAACTGGTCCGGGCGCAACGCAATTCACGCGAATGCCGCGCTCGACGAGGCTCTGCGCCAACGATTTCGTGAATGCGTGTATCGCGCCTTTCGTCGCGGAGTAGTCAAGCAGCTCCTTGCTTCCTTCGAGCCCTGTGATCGATCCCGTGTTGACAATCGCGCTTCCCTCTTCGAGATGCGGTAAAGCTGCCTTCGTCATGTAGAAATAGGCGTAAATGTTTGTCTTGAACGTCCGGTCCCATTGTTCTTCCGAAACGTCCTCGAGCGTTTCCTGGTGTTGTTGAAACGCTGCGTTGTTCACGAGGATGTCGAGCTTCCCAAACTTCTCGACCGTCTGATCGACGAGCTTCTTGCACGTCTTTGCATCGCGCACGTCGCCCGCTATCGCGTACGCTTGCCTGCCTTCTTCCTCGACGGCGCGTTTCGTCTCATCCGCGTCCTGCTTCTCTTCCTTCAAAAACGTGAACGCAATATCAGCTCCTTCGCGCGCAAACAGAACCGCGACCGCGCGACCGATACCCGAATCGCCACCGGTAATCAGTGCGACTTTGTCTTTTAACTTTTCAGCGCCTTTGTAATGAGGCGCGGTGTATCGCGGTCGCGGTTCCAGTTCCGCTTCGATGCCGGGTTTCTGCTGATGTTGCGCAGGCATCGGGGACATTGGCTGTTCGAGCTTCCCTTTTGGTGGGCTCTTCGTGGTTGTGCGCCGGCTCGGCGCTGCTTTAGCTTTTGCTGCTTTGCTGCTCGCCATGTTGTTCGTTACTTCTTTCTGCCGGCTTTCTTTCCACCCTTGCGTGATGAGCTCTTATTCCCTTTCTTGCCGCGGCCGCTGCCACTTTTCTTTCCGCCACCTGATTCTTTGTTAACCGTGGCCCACGCGCGCCGTTCTGCTTCTTTCTTGGAAACGCCTCGGTCCTCGTAACCTTCTTCGATGTGTTCGGCTTTGCGTTTCTGTTTGTCTGTGTAACTCGATTTATCGCCCCTTGGCATAACGGATCACCTCCTTGTCACAGCGCCATTTTGCAAATCACGATCCGATGGCATTGTGCTTGCGCAAATGTTGAAGGAAGTGAGGAATTGGATGGTTTTAGTGCCCCGGAACTAAACAACTACGGGGTTCGGCTGTACAGGAAACCTACACTTCAAAGGAGGATGTTAATGGCTAAGAAGGAAGGCAAAAGTCATCGTGAGTTGATTGATACCGGTACAGATAAGCGCTTCGTACGAAGAGATGAGAAGGGGCAGTTTAAGGAAGTTGATGACGTTGGGCGCTCACTCGCGCGCGATCGTCAACAGCACGCGAAGACCGAAGTACCACCGGGGCAAGGTGATCGTGGCGATCAGAAACGATAATGTCCTCGCAAGCTAATCAGCGGGGGCAAGCCCCTCTTCCTGACTTGTTCTTATTCTGAGTGCCTAAAAACAGACACGAATAGAACAACTCAGGAGAGGGGCTTGCTGACTTGTTCTTATTCTGAGTTCGTAAAAACAGATCAAGACACGAATAGAACAAGTCAGGAAGAGGGGCTTGCCCCCGCTTATGCAACAGTTACGCGAGGCGGGATGTTCGCTTCTCGCCGCTTGCTTTTCTTAACCGTTGAAAATAGTCGTTAAGCATTCGCGCATGGCAAATCAAACACATCTGCTCCGGCAACTCGATCGCGCTCGACCTGATGACAGCGCCGCACCACGAACAGATAACCTGATATGTGGCAGCCTTGACATGCTGCGCACTTCTGTCGTTCTGAGGATGAAAATTCTTACTCAACTTGCCCTTCCTGACTGACCAAAGTCTGTACAGCGAAATGCACAAACAAATTCCGTTCCGAGCTTTGATGCTTTACCCAAATGACCAATCTTGAACGTCTTCAGACCATCGGCATAAAACGACTGGGCACCCCAAAACGGGGGTTCCGCTACGCGTCGCAAAACGGCCGGTTGACACAAGCCGACTTGCAAAGGATTTACGAACTAAAAATCCCTCCGGCGTGGACGGACGTTGCCATCAATCCCGCTACCACAGGAAGGCTCCAGGCAATTGGAAAAGATACGGCGGGTCGTTGGCAGTACCTCTATCACGAAAACCACCGGCGCACGCAGGAACTGCGCAAATTTCGACGGCTGACAAAATTTGCACAGGCAATTCCCAAGATGCGCGCCACAGTGCGGCGACATTTACAACAAAAAGGAATGGGTCGAGAGCGCGTGCTCGCTTGCGTGCTGCGAATTCTGTCGACGTGTTTTATGAGACCCGGCAGTCAGGTTTACGCGAGTGAACACGGCAGTTACGGCATCGCGACGTTGCGTCGAAAACATGTGACGGTGAAGGGCGACGTTGTCGAATTTGACTTTCCGGGCAAGTCTGGCGTGCGACAGTATCGACAGTTGCGCGATCGCCAGGTCGCGCGCGTGATTCGCAGTTTGCTCAAGATTCCGGGCTTCAACGTATTCAAGTTTGTGAATGAAGACGGGACCGTAACAAAGGTCACGGGCCAACACATCAACACGTACATCAAGGAAGTCATGGGCAGTCACTTCAGCGCGAAGGACTTTCGCACCTGGGCCGGAACACTCGTGTGCGCGTGCGCGTTGGCGCGCGAAGGAATTGAGACGCCGATCAAGAAGACGGCGAAGAACAAACGCATCGTCGCGGCGATCAAAGAGACTGCTGAAGTGTTAGGGAACACGCCGGCGGTTTGCCGTGGATCTTACGTTTGTCCGGAAGTGATCGATGCGTTCGAAAAGGGAAGAGTGATCGATAGCAGCATCAATAATCTCGACGACCTGATCGCGTTTCGCGGTTACGGTCTGCACAAAGCTGAGAAGTCTTTATTGAAGTTTCTCAAGCGCGGGATCAAATAACTTTCTTGTGTTTTTGTGTACACAAGAGGCACATAAAAGGAGAGAACCAATGGAAGGACCACTTAGAGGAATTCTGGCGGGCGCCGCGGCCTGGAAGTTTGGTGGCGGATGCATTTCCACCATACTGATTTTTATTATCGTCTTTTGGCTGCTTGGTTATGTGAATTGTTGATGTGTTTTCGCGCAAAGGCGCAAAGGATGCAAAGGAGCAAGCATGCACTGAGACTGTTTTCTTTGCGTCCTTTGCGCCTTTGCGCGAAAAACTCGGAAAAACTGCAAGTCACCAACTGACCACCAATTCTTCAGCTTCCTGCCAAACTGGAAGGTTCGGTCGAATCGCACAGCGATGGAGTTTCTCCGGCTCGTTGAGCAAGAGGCCTGCGCCCATCACGACGGTGGTGATCGGGTCCTCAGGCATCGTCGCGCGCAATTGCAATTCTGACTGCAAGCGGTTCTTTAATCCTTTCAACAATGAGCCACCACCAGTGAGTATCATCCCTGAATAATAAATGTCCGCGACCGCCTCAGGTTGTGCATCTTCGATGACGCGTCTAATGCCAGTGACGATTTCAGCAATTGATGGTTCGAGTGCGTGACGCACCTCTTCAGCCGTGATGTGAACCGCACACACGAATCCATCGCTCAACTGTTTGCCGACGAGCTGCACTTTGCGTTCGTCCGATGGTATGTCGTCCCCGAGTGCGCCGAGTTCTCGCTTCAGGGCTTCAGCAGTGTATTCACCGATTTGCAGAGAGTAGTTTGATCGAACGTAGTCGCGGATGCTTTCGTCCATCGCATTGCCGGCAGCAGTGAGACTCGTCGACGTCACGACGCCACCTGAAGCAACGATCGCGATGTTCGTAGTTCCTCCGCCGACGTCGACTACGAGATGTGCGCGTTCGTCATCGAAATTCAGACCCGCTCCGAGTCCCGCCGCCAATCCTTCATCGACGAGATCGATACGACGTCCGCCGGCATCATGCGCTGCATCGCGAACCGCACGTTGTTCGACCGTAGTCGCCGAGCCCGGTATGCCGACGACGAAATGCCCGCGCCGATAGCCATCGGTAACCTTGCCGATGAACGTGCGCAACATCTTCTGCGCGACTTCAAAGTTGAAAATGGTTCCGCAGCGGATTGGTCGATGAACTTCGATGCCGCGCGGCTCGCGACCGAGAAGTTTCACTGCCTTGTGCCCAACGCAGACGACTTCGCCGTCGTACCGATCGATTGCCACGACTGACGGCTCATTCAAGAGGATTCCCTTGTCGGGTTCGTAAATGAGTGTGTTGACGGTCCCCAGATCTATTGCGAGCTCGTTCCTGAAAAACTTTTCAATGAACTTCACGGCGACGTTTCCTCCTCCAGAATTGGCAGGGTCCACGGAAATGAGTTCTATAACTTCCGAGCGGCAACTCGTATGCCTGAACGAAAGAGCAGTTGTCTGATGGGGGATGTCCTTGTCAGTGATAAAGATGGATTAACGCGGGTTTTCCAGACGCCGTATGAGATTTGTGCGGTGCAGGTTTAGATCGTATGACTTTCGCGCGTTCAGTTTGACCGTCGCGTCAGTTTTTCGATCAATTCACTTAAGTGCGACAGACCGCGAGTCGTGTCGTCTCGAAGGTCGATCCCGATCACGCGGCGGCTGCGTTTGGCGAGTGCGTGGAAGTCGCCGAGGGCCTGGGCCTGTTTGAGAATACTGAACGTGTAAGGCTCGTCAGGAATCGCGAAGTCAGTCTCGTCGTTGGCGATGATTTGAAAGAACACGCCGCTGTCCGGACCACCTTTATGGAGTTGTCCGGTTGAATGCAGGAAGCGCGGACCATAGCCAATCGTCACGGCGCACTTCGTTGCGTCACGAAGTTGGGTGCGGAGCTCCTGAAATTGCCGGTCGATCTCGGGGGTTTCTTCGATGTAGTTGAGAAATGCGACGTAGTCGTGTGGGCGAATCGTCGCCAGGTGTGCTCTTAAAGCGTCGCTGACAGAGCCGGCTTTGAGTTCCTCGTTTCCGTAGATCGTAATCAGGTCATCGGAAGCAATCTCAGAACGTTCCTCAAGACGGCCGTGGTGCTCGAACCTCGTAAGCAATTCCTTGGTCGCGTCTTTTGCTTCCTGAACATTCGGCTGATCGAAAGGATTGATACCAAGGCGCCACCCGGCCGTCGCAGTTGCAAACTCCCACAGAAAGAATTCGGCGCCAAGATCGTACAGCTCATTCAAGACGCGATAGACAACCGGCTGCCCAGCGGCGGCGAGCGCGTCGAGTCTCCCGCGTGTTTCTTCCAAGACTGCGCCAACTGAAATCGAGACGAACAATCGATCGTCACCGTAAACCTCAGGCGGGCCTAACAATTCACCGTTTACGGGAAGTATTCCCTTGCCTTCCTTGCCCGTGCTTTCGGCGATAAGTTGTTCAATCCACAACCCAAGTGTCTCAATCTTCGAGTCGATAACGAGTGTCAACTTGTCGCGACCTGCGTTGGCGCCTTCGCCAAGAACCACGCCTAAAGTCAGTGCCTCACTGTCTGTGAGCGCCTTCGCTTCGCTCGCCTGTCGCAGAAACTTGCGGACGTCCAGCCCCATCAACGCCGCCGGAACCATTCCGAAGTACGACAGCGCAGAATACCGTCCACCAATGTCGGCCTGGTTTAGAAACGTTCTTCGAAACTTCAACTGAGCTGCTGTCTCGACGAGCGGTGAACCGGGATCTGTGATCGCGACGAAGTTCGCCCCCGGATTCTCGCTGCGTTTACCGACTTCACCGTACCAATACTTGTAAAAGACGTTCGGCTCGGTCGTGCTTCCCGACTTCGACGCGATCACAAACAGACAGTGTTCGACGTCGATCCGCCTGCCGAGATTGGCGATAACGTCAGGATCCGTCGAGTCGAGCACGAGCAACTCCGGATATCCCTCCTGATGGCCAAACGTTCTGGCGAGCACTTCCGGACACAACGAAGAGCCGCCCATGCCGCAAACGATCACGTGCCGAAAGTCATGGCGCCGAATTGAATCAGCAAACTCCATCAACTCATCCGCGACGGCGAGCATCTCATCTGCGACAGTTAACCAGCCGAGCGAGTTTCTGATGACGCGCGCGTTGTCATGATCGGATTTCCAGAGAGTGGGATCCTTGCTCCAGATGCGTTGGTCAATCGCTTGCAGACCTGCAGTTGCTAGTGCCTCGTCCACACGGTCTCCGAGTGGACCAAGTTGAAACGCCATTCGATTCATCGATGAGTCTAGTGTAACATTCTCCTATGGCGGCGAATGCTGAAAATCTTGTAAGTCCTGTTCCGAAACGAGCACTGCTTGTTGTCGATGTTCAGAACGATTTTTGTCCCGGCGGCGCATTGGCCGTGCCCCGCGGCGACGAGGTTGTCGAACCGTTGAACAAGCTAATCGACAAATTCCTCGAACGCGGCGAACCGGTTTACAAGACTCGCGACTGGCATCCACCTGAAACGAAACACTTCGTCGCTTACGGAGGCACCTGGCCGGTGCACTGCGTACAAAACACTGAAGGCGCCGAATTTCATCCCGCACTGCGGGACGACCCGCGCATCATCGTCGTTTCAAAAGGCCTCGGAGATAATGACGGCTACTCTGCGTTTGACGGAACCAATCTCGCGACTGAACTCCAGGAACAAGGTGTTGAGGAAGTCGTCGTCGGTGGTCTCGCTACCGACTATTGCGTGAAGCACACTGTGCTTGACGCGCGAAAACACGGCTTCAAAGTCAAAGCTTTGATCGACGCAATGCAGGCAGTCGACCTTCAAAACGGCGACGGCGAGCGCGCTCTTGAAGAAATGCGCGCCGCGGGCGCGCAGATAACTTCCGCAGCCAGATCCGTGTAGCTCGCATGGGCACCCTGAACATCGATCGTTACCACGCTGCGATGGGTGACGCGTCGTTCAAAGACGTCACGCGGTTGCACGACCAGCGACTGAGTGACGCGGAAGCGACGTTTTACATTTCGCAGCGTAAGTTGCCGTTCGCGCCTTGCCTCGGTCACGAACGATTGGTGCGGCTGCTCGTCGATAGCCAGATCGATCGGCCGCGGCTTCGCTTTCTCGAACAGGATCGCGGCGGTCTCAAACTCTTTGCTAAAGCGATCGAAGATATTCAATTCGTCGGCAAGATCCGCACAGTGCGGCCCGGCACGATCATTTTTGCGAACGAGCCTTTTGCGGACATCAGCGGCGCGTTCGGATTGACTCAGGCGCAGGAGATCAAGTTTGAGCACGCCTTTGATCTGCCGATGACGACAGCCGCCACCGCGATGCAGTTCCGCATGGCTGCGGGAGAGAACCGCTGGCTCTCGGATTTTTCATTGCGTCGCAACGGCGACATCGAACGCGCTGTCGACATCGCTGTCTACGCGTTCATCGGCGGTTTCAACGACACTTCGAATCTCGAAGCCGCTCACCGGCTCGATCTACCAGCCGTCGGAACTGAGGCTCACTACTGGCAGCAGGCTTACATCGAGTACATGGACCAGCCGGAGATCGAGCCGCGCACGGGAAAGCCAAAGCACTTCGAACAGGTCGCGTTTGAACGATGGCTTGACGCGAATCCGAACGGCACCACACTTCTGCTCGATACGATCGACGTCTACATGGGCGCGGTTCATGCGGCCATGGCTGCGACTTCGAATGAGGCGCGCCGTCGAGCGTTCAAAGGGTTTCGTGTCGACTCGGGGAATCTCGCTGAGCTTGGCGAGTGGTGCCTGCGTTTCTTCGAAGCGAACGGATTGCCAAACTTGCGAGCGAATCTGACTGGCGACCTGACGGTCGAAAAAGTCCGACGCATCGTCGCCGAGTTTCCTGAAGTCGCAGGCTTCGGCGTCGGCACAAAACTGTCGAGCGAAGTGCGAACAGTTGCGGGAGTGGTGTTCAAGCAGTGCGTGATGAAAGGTCAACCGACGCTCAAGGCTTCTAACTCCGAAGAAAAGATCACGCTCCCGGGCCGGCTGCAACTGTTTCGCGGCAGTGATGAAGGCGGAATGTTTGTCGCCGACATCATCGGCCTCGACAGTGAAGCAGTTCAGATTCCGGGTGCAGTGAATGTCGAACGCTTGCTGGTTCCGTTCTGGGAGAATGGCCAGCATTCGGCGATTCCTTCGATCATGAAACAAAAGGTACTGGTCGAGGAGCAGCGGCAGCGTTTTCGAGATATCGAAAACTATTCAGTCGAATTGAGTACCGAGCTGCGGCAGCTTCGCGACAGCCTGGTGCAACGATTGCGCGTCGATAACTCCGGTTGGGAAGAAGTTCTGAACATGCCCGAAGCAGAGATGGCCCAGCACAAGACGAAAGGACAAACCTCCGATGAGTATCGGCGCCACTGAGCAAGCAAAGAGATCAAACGTTCGCGAACTGGTTTCGGCGGAAGAGTGGCAGGTCCGTGTCGATCTCGCCGCGGCGTATCGTCTGGTGGCTGATTACGGGTGGGACGATCTGGTCTTCACGCATATTTCGGCGCGCGTGCCTGGTCCGGAACATCATTTCCTGATCAACCCGTACGGGATGATGTTCGAGGAGATTACTGCGTCGAGCCTGGTGAAAGTGGATCTGGACGGAAAGATCGTGATGGATTCGGAGTACAAGATTAATCCCGCGGGCTTCGTGATTCATAGCGCTGTGCACGCCGCACGCGAGGACGCGCTGTGCGTGATGCATTTGCACACTGATTATGGCATCGCAGTGTCGGCGCAACAGGATGGATTGCTTCCGATCTCGCAGCAGTCGCTGTTTGTGTTGGCGTCACTTGGTTATCACGACTACGAAGGGCTCGCGCTCAACGACGAAGAGAAGCCACGCCTCGTTGCGGATCTCGGGAATAAGACTTTCCTGATTCTACGAAATCACGGTTTGCTTACGGTTGGACGGACAGTGGCGGATGCGTTTCTTTCGATGTTTCTTTTGGAGCGGGCGTGCCGGATTCAAATCCTGGCGCAGTCAGGTGGCGGAAAACTGGTTCCAATTAACGAGCGTGTCTTCGCGCAAATCCCCGCGCAGGAGGCTGTCGTCACGCAAGGTGGCGGCGGGCGATTAGTTTGGCCGGGATTGTTAAGAAGGATCAAGCGAAAAGGAGCCACAGATTACGCGGATTGATGACGGATTTATCCGTAATCGATCGGTGAAAATCTGTGGCTTAATCTCCGCCTTCGACAGTAGGCTCCGGTGCTGGTTTCCTTCGCGGTTTGAATCTCTCGACAACGCCGTGAGTAACGCCTGAGGCAATTTCCGCAAGCCGGCGCCAACGCGACGTCGCCCGCAGATCGTCAAGCAGTGAGTAGACCACTGGCGTGGCGATCAACGTCAGCAGCAGCGACAACGTCTGTCCACCAATCACCACGATCGCTATCGAACGTCGTTCCTCAGCACCTGGACCAGTTCCGAGTGCGAGCGGCATCATGCCGGCAACGAGCGCGAGCGTCGTCATCAGGATCGGTCGCAGACGATCGCGATTCCCCTGCATGATCGCTTCGAACCGTTCCATGCCTTTCGCGCGCAGATTGTTCATGTGATCGATCTGCAGGATCGCGTTCTTCTTCACCACACCGAACAAGACGAGTATTCCAAGCGCGGAGTAAAGGTTCAGCGTGTCGCCCGTGCCCCACAACGACAGCAGCGCAAACGGCACCGAGAGCGGCAAGCTCAGCAGGATCGTCAGCGGGTGGACTGTGCTCTCAAACTGCGACGCGAGAATCATGTACATGAAGATGATCGAGAGGATGAACGCCCAGATAAACTCCGTGAACGTCTTTTCCAACTCTCGCGCGCGACCCGAAACGGTGGTGGTGTAGGCAACCGGCAAATTCATCTCAGCCACAGCGCCACGCAGCGCCTGGATTCGATCGGCGAGCGCATAGCCCGGCGCTACAGACGCTCGCACTGAAACCTGTCGCTCGCGATCGAGACGATCGATTCGCGACGGACTCGTGTCGCGCGTGATCTTCACGAGATTATCGAGCCGCACTAAGCCGCCACGCGACGAAGGAACATACAGACGACTGATCGTGCCGACATCGCGCCGGTCTGCCTCGGTGAGTCGCAACTGCACGTCGTAGTCTTCGTTGATAGTTTCATCTCGGAATCGCGACGCTTCCTCTTCACCGCCAACCATCAACCGCAAGCTGGTGGCGATATCAGACGTATCGACACCAAGATCCGCCGCTCGATCGCGATCGATCAATACGCGCAGCTCAGGCTTATTGAGTTTCAACGTCGTGTCGGCGTCGACGATGCCGCCGAGATTCGCGGATCGATCCACGAGTTCATCCGCGTATCCCGCGAGCGCGACGATGTCCGGACCACGAAAGACGAAGTCGATATCAGTACGTCCGCCCGTGCCGAAGTTGAATGAGCGCCCGTTACGCACGCCCGATCGCATCGGCGAGTATTTCTGCAGTCGCCGGCGAACCTCCATCATCACATCCTGCTGCGTGTAATTTCCCTTGAACGCGTTGAACGGATTTCCCTTCTTCATCTCTGTCCAGAACTTGCCGAATGAAAGTGTGCGCTCTTCGTGCGGTGCGATGCGGATGTACATGTCGCCCTGGTTTACGCCGCCAAGAAAGCCGCCGCCCGCCGACGCCAACACGAGTCGTACACCCGGAGTCTCGAGGATCTCCTTTTCCATCGCGGTGACCGTCTCATTCATCACCGCGAGATTCGTTCCCTCTGGTCCATTGACGCTGACTTCGAACTCAGCTTCGTCGACGTTAGTCGGAATGAACTCCTGTTTCACTGTTCGATACAGCGGGATGCTCGTAAGCACCACGGCCAGCGCCACCACAGCAACCGCGATTCGGTGCCGCATCGCGAATGCAAGCAGCCACGTATAACCACTATCGATGAAGCGATAGAAACCGCGTCGCGATGCAGGCGCGTCATGCCCGCCCTTCGCGTCGGCGACGCGAATCAGCCGCGAGCTCATCATCGGCGTCAACGTAAATGAGACCAGCAAGCTGACCATGATTGCGACGGCAGCAGTGATACCAAACTGGTACAGGAACCGGCCCGAGATCGACGACATGAACGAAACCGGCAGGAAGATCACGACTAGAGACAGAGTGGTAGCGAGAACGGCGAGACCGATGTCCTTCGTCGCCTCACGCGCCGCTTCTTTCGGGTCGATTCTCTTTTCTTCAATGAACCGGAAGATGTTTTCAAGCACGACGATCGCGTCGTCAATCACGACACCGACCATCAATACGAGCGCAAGCATCGTGACGCTGTTGAGCGTGAAGTCGAGCGCGCGCATCATTCCGAAAGTTGAAATCACAGAGCAAGGAATCGCGACTGCGGCAATCAAAGTCGAACGCCAGGAACGCATGAACACCAGCACGACGAGGCTCGCGAGAATACTGCCGAGGATCAGGTGTGTCTCGATCTCGTGAAGCGCCGCTTCGATGTATCGCGACTGATCGCGAATCACTTCGACCTTCACGTCTTCCGGTAATTGCGCGCCGACGCGCGGCAATGCCGCCTTGATCCCATTGATTACTTCGACGGTGTTCGCACCCGACTGCCGTCGAATGTCGAGTGTTACGGTTGGAACTCCGTTGAGCCGCGAGAACGAGCGCTGCTCTTTCGTTCCATCTTCGACGCGGCCGACGTCTCGAAGCTTCACTGGCGCGCCGTTGACGTTGGCGATAACGAGGTCGTCAAACTGTCTTGGATCGGTGAACCTGCCGAGCGTGCGAAGCGTCAGTTCTTCTTTTCCGGTGGTTACGTTTCCACCGGGAACGTCTGTGTTTTGACGTTCAAGCGCCTGCCGGATCTGCGAGATCGGGATTTGATATGCAGCGAGA
>Ga0134127_10003105_pt1 | contig 11915 bp, 24 predicted proteins | sample KB31753_FD_96459 | JGI IMG/M metagenome (GOLD analysis project Ga0134127, IMG submission 96459) | Terrestrial soil microbial communities with excess Nitrogen fertilizer from Kellogg Biological Station, Michigan, USA - KB3-175-3 | ecosystem: Environmental > Terrestrial > Soil > Unclassified ...
GGGTCGGTCTCCAAGAGTCTCGGGGGCGGGGGGTCCTCGGGGCCGAAGCCCTGGATCTTGTGGGGATCGGGGAGGGGGTCTTTACCCTGCATGGCCCGGATCTCGTCCAGTTTACCGGTCAGCGTGTTATCTGGGGTCATGATGCCTCCTCGGGGTTCATTTCCTGCATCTGCTGGACCTGCCGCAGGAGCAGTCTTTCTCGGGCGTCACGGCAGGCTTTGGCGATCTCGTCGGGGGTGACGTTGAAGGCCTTGGCGAGTCGTTCGATGACGGGCTCGCTGGGCATGAAGCCACCGCACTCAAGGTGACGCATGGTGGCAGGGGAGACAGTGGCAGCGAGGGCGCGGTCGCGGGAGGTGTGGAATCCAGCCTTGGCCCCGATGGCAGCCAGGGGTGAGGACGATAGCCGGCGACCGCGCTTCACTCTCATGGCTTCCAGTCCTCCGGGGCCAGCGTCACGTCGTATGGCTTGTTGCGGTCCCCATCGAATGCTTCGTAGCGGTTCCAAACCATCTGCCGGATGCACTCGTCGGCGACGCAGTTCCAGACCGAGACAACGTTGACGGTGCCGTCTGGCTGCATGTGGCGGGCGCGGCCCTCGCCGAAACACATCAGCAGTCGGGTGGAAAGCTGTTCCCGTAGGTCGCTCATTCCAGTTCCCTCGCTGCCCTGTAGGCCAGGAGAGCGCCATCGAACAGGTCGTTGCTCGCGGCGCGTTCCCTATCTGAAAGCAAGTACTCCTGCCCTGGGTCGTTGACGGTGGTGCCGCAGCGGTAGAGCCAGACGTCATGGACGGGGGCGTGGTTCAACTCGGTCCAGATGCGGCCGTAGGTCTGGGCCTGCGACTTCATCTCCTTGTAGGGCCAGCCGGGTGAAGCCTTCGAGGACTTGATGTCCACGACGATGATGCCCTTGGAGCCGACGCACGCCTCGTTCGTCGCCGCGACGTCCATCGTGCCGCCGACCTGCAGTTCCTCAGAGACCATCTGCAACTCGGAGGCGACCAGCGAGAAGTTCTTGCTCTCCCACCAACGGCGAAAGCGGTCGAAGCCGTTCACCGACTGAGCGTAGAGGTCATCCGGGAGGTCGTCGGGGTCCAGTTCCTCACCCCGGAGCCACGCTTCGATACGGGCGTGGGTGATGGTCCCCAGGTCTGCAGCCTTGTCGCGCTTCAACTCGGCGAAGTAGACCGGCTCGCCCTTGGCGTTGGGCTCCGGGATCGGGAGCAGGGCGTTGTCGCGTTCCACCTGAGCGTACCAGCGCAGGAGTGGAGGCTTTGCCAAAATCCCGAGGACAGTGGTCGTACCGGGACGGCGCTGGCCGGCCAAGTTCCGGTAGATCTGGTGTTCGCGCTTCAGGTCCAGTTTCATTCTCGTGTCTCCTTGTCGCGCTTGCCCGGTTTCTTGCTTAAGGCTCTTAGTACGCCGAGGGTGTATGCGCCGGCCGCCAACTCTTCGACTGTCGCGTGCATCTTTTTGCGCTTCCGTTCTTTGTACTCTGCGACCAGCTCCGCAGTATGACGAAGTCCAATGTCATACACCCTGTTCGTTAGCTTTTTGGAAATCATTCTCGTTGTCTCCTATGTCTTGGGCGGGCCGCCCACACCGACATCCCCGCGGATTTGAGCGTGGGCTGGCACCCGCCCACTTCTGCTATAACGGCACTCCCGAGTCCGTCTTGGTCGGCGTGCCTTCACCGAAGGCTTCGAACGGGTCTTTCCCGAAGTAGAGGGCTTCCAACCCGACCCACGTCTCCTTCAACGCCGTCCACTCGGCCTTGATCTCGGCGGGGAGCTCGGCCTTGCCCACGGGGACCACTGAATACTCGACGTCCTTCCCTTCACCGGCAGAGGAGACCTTCAGGTCGTAGCCCGTGACATCGCCCCAGTCGTCATCCTCGAGCAGCGTATCCAGACCGTTGTAGATGGTGGCCTGGGTGAACTCCCAGACCTGGATCATGCCCATGGTGTGGTTGTAGACCACCGTGGCCCAGAAGCGGCGGGACTGCTGCTCCTTGCCATCGAGGCCGGGGCCCCACTTGGTACCGGTGGGGAAGAACTCATCGTCGCGGATGCGGATGGGCTTCTTCTCGGCGGTGAACTTGACGTGGCCGGTGATGAACTCGTCGGCGGGGATCAAGATACGGAGCTTGGCGCGGCGGTCTTTGTAGGACTTAAGGTCCTTCGCGTTGAAGAACTTGCCGCGGATGTTATCGGGCTTGCCTGGGATCGGGCTCATTTCCTCGTGTCTCCCTTCAGGTAAGAAACGCGCGGCCCCGGCGAGGCCACGAGAATAGCGTCAACCGGGCTTGCGCCTCCGAGACGGGAGGACCGCGCGATGGTGTTCTCGTTGGCTCGTGTCTCTCTCGTGTCTCGAGAATCACGGTACATGGATACATTCGTGGAGTCAACCAGATTCAGTGCGGGGTTGGTGACTTTCGTGCAACCACCGAGCGTGCAGGCGAGCCAGGTGCAGACGATGGTCCAGACGATGATCCAGAGGACGAGGGCGACGTCGAACAGGATGCGGAACACGCGGCTCACCTCCCGTCTCCATGTTCGGCCAGCGTGCGCCCGACGTAGAACCACCACGGCCCCAACAGGACCGTGAACGAGCCCGGCAGGACGCATGGGCGTACGCCGACAACCCACGGCCACTGGGAGCCGGCCGACACCCAGTCAATGCCGAATGGCAACCGCACTTTCCGGCCCCAGTGTATGGCGGTGCGTGTGCCGTCCCTCATCTCCCGTCTCCGTGGTCGGCGGCGTGGTCGGCGGCGTCTGGGGACAGGGCGCGCACGGTCGCTTCGCAGCGAAGGACGGCGGCGTTCCACGATGTTCCGTCGTGAATGTTCGGCCACGCGCCCGGCTCCGGGTTGCCGATCATCGAGCCGACAGCCTTCGCCGCGCTCTCGATACCGGCGCGGAAACCGTCGCGGCGGGCGGTGGCGATGGCAACGGCGGCATACTTTGCCGACACGAAGTCGCGGGCGGTGTCTAGTTCCTCCTGCGTGGGCGCGGGCAGCGGAGCGTCGGCCTTCGGAAGCGGTGGCTTCGGGCACGGGCCCGAGTAGCCGTGGTAGTAGAACATCTCCTCGCCGGGCGGCATCGGTTCGCCGCACAGCTTGCAAATCGCTGGCTCCGCAGTCATCGGTCATACCCCTGCGTGACGTGGGCACGCGGCTGCCCACAGTGAAGGCACTCGCTGCGTTCCATGCGCGGCCGGTCCGGGTCGGGACGCCAGACCCAGTGGTGAACGCCGTAGGGCTGCTTGCATGTCTTGGCGTGGTGGACGATGACCCGACCATCATCCTTGACCGTGGGCTCGCACCAGCAGTCGCGGCTATCCTCGTGGCGCTCCCACGTCGGCGTGACGTGGATGGGCAGCGGAGCGTCGGGGGCGGTCATGGGCGGTAGCCCTGAAACGCGAGCGCGCGGTGGTGGCGGTCGGGATGCCAGAGAAGCGGACCGCCGTACTCGGCAACCGGCAACGACGTGCTGATTGCCGAGTCGTCGCCCGCCACGATCTGAGGCACCGGGCGCAGCGGGAATCGGATAGAGCCGCCCCGGTAATCCACGACAGACCCGTCCCTCGGGCCGCCCAGCAAATAGACTTTCACGGCTTCCTCCTTCTGGCCCGGCGAGCGGGCGCGGGCTTCCATGCGGCGTCGATGTAGGCTCCGAGCCAACCCTTGCGCCAGATGCGGGCCGCGCGTTGCACGTCATCCCAGAGCGCGCGAACCGGCGTCGAGGCGTGCGGGCCGGACCAGAAGCACGGGAACCCGGTCGCACCCCAGAGCAGGGCGTCGGCCTCGTCGTCGGAGATTCCCGGCGCGGCGAACTTCACGAGGTCGATGGGGCTCACGGCTTCCCCTCCGGCGTTGCGGCGGTGGACGGCGGAGCGGCGAGGGCGCGGGCAAGTATGGCATCGAGCGACGGGCGTACGGTTGCCATGGTCAATGAGTGACCGGCAAGGGCCGCCTCCATGAGAATCTTCGGGAGCGCCATTTTTAGCTCGTCCAGGCGCTCCATGACCGGGCCGAGTTCTTGGTCGGCAGCATCCTTCCCAGCGATGGCGGCATCCCGCTCCCGCTGCGCTTCCGCGAGGGCGGCCTCGACCAGAGCGAAGTCGTCGCGCGACGGACCCCAGCCGGTGCCTGCGAACAAAGCGCGCAGCCGGGCGACCGCTTCCGCCAGCTCGCGGGGCGCGGTCAACTGTTCGGTCACCGTGGGGCGACCGTCCCGCCCGATGCGAATGTTCCATGACTTATCCCCCATGCCCAACCACCAGATTCGAGTATCCATACGTTCTAGGTGGAACCACCGGCCCACGACGAGTTCGTCAAAGCCCTCGTTGCCAGATGCCTCGGTGCGAAAGGTTGACGGACTGCTCGTGGTGGCAGATACCCGCCACGAATCGATGCGCGGTTCGGGCGCGGTCATGGCTTCCTCGCGGCCTGCTTGATCCGCTCCGGGAGGGCTTCCCAGGCGGCGACCTCCCGAGCCTTCTGCTCCGGGCTGGGGATGCCGGTCTTGTAAGCCTGCGTGCTGTGCCAGTTGGCGCGGCAGAACGCAGCGATGGCGGCGTACTCGGGGCGGGTCATGGCTTCACCTCGTTGAGGGCAGCGGCGACGGCGCGGGCTTGGGCTTCGGTAAAACCCTCGGCCGGTGCGGCGGTTAACGGTAGGTGTCGGGGCGGTCGCGGCGGTCCATGTAGCGCCAGACCGGCGGGGCCTCGTGAGCGGAAAGCGCGGCGCGGATCGCTCCCAAACCGCAGTCGCATTCCGCGTCACTCGGCGCGTCCATTTCAGAGACCGGGCACCCGGTCGCGTGCTGATGCCAATCGGACACTTTCTCCGCAGCGGCCCGCAACCTAGCGTTCTCTGATTCCAGCCTGCGGATCTCGGCCTGCTGGGCAGCGATGGTCTCGGCGGCCATGCGGGCGGCGGTCTCGCGGTAGGCGATTTCCTTTGCCATGGAATCTATTGGCCCCGTCATGGCCGCACCACGATAGGCGCAGCCTTGATGTTGAGCGTGTCGCACTCCATCTGCGCGCGGGCCGTGAAGTCTGCCGGGAACGTCAGGCGGGAGAATGTGTAGATGGCCTCGTTGTCCGCCGTGTCGATAACCTGCGCGATGCGCCCGGTCTGCCCGGAGCTAATCCTGACCACGTATCGGAGCGTATTCACTTTGTGGCCTCCTTCCCTTCCGCAGCGGCGAGCAATGGTCTTTCCCTTTGCCTGCGTGTCGCTGCTGTAGCCGCGCCGGATGCGGAAGTCTAGTTCGTGAACGAGCCCGCAATCGCAACACATCATCCGGTAGCCGCGCCGGATCGGCTGAACCCACTCGTTCGCGGCGACGCTAGGGTATGGCTTGGGCTTAGCGGCCACCGGATTCTCCATCACGCTTCTGATCGGCATGGAACGCGCGCCACCCTGCGGCCTCGTTGGGGAACCTAGTGAGCTTCGCCCCGCAGGTTGAGCGCGGGCAGAAGCGGTAGTCGTCGTCCCATCTCCCCGACCAGCCGCAAGTCATGCACTGGCCGGAAGCGTAACGGCGCGGCGCGAGCGATGACAGTGGATGGCGCTTCACTTCGCACCCCCTTCCGCAGCGGCGAGGGCGGCAGCGAGCACCAGGGCAGCGGCGGCGTAGGCGACATTCTTTCTCATGCGGCCTCCCGTGTCAGATTAGCGGCGTGCGGCGTTGAGTGCATCCCGGAGCAGCCGCACAGTAGCGACCTTCGCGGCGGACCCAAACCTTGAGAGCGTCCATCCCATCCTCCCGTGTCGTGCGTCAGACTGATTCAGATTGTTCGCGCATGTACTTTATACATTCATCAGCTAACTGGCCGAAGGTAACCGAACAATGCGGAATGGCGTTCACAATGACCGGAAGCGACGTAACGTCCATGTCTTCAGGCAGTCCGCCCCAGTTTAGCGGGCCAAACAAATCGGCCAATCGTCGCGCCAAATCTCCGCGAGAGATCATGACTCTTGCTCAGGCGTAGCAGGCTGAGCCTTGCCAGCAAACTCGCCATTGGGTGTGTTCGGCTGCCAGCCGCAGTTGAAGCAACCACCACCGAACGTTTCGGCATGACCGCCGCAGATGTATCCCTCGCGCGGCGGATTGGACTCAGCGTACTTCGCGTGCTCCGACGTCATGGTCCAAGGCTTGTTCATTGTCTCGTTCTCCCGTGTCTTGCTGCTCCCGTGTCTCTCGCGGCTGTCTCGAGCCGCACGTAGGTCAATATAGTCGCGTCCCATCCCAGCGTCAAGGGATATTTTCATGGACACTAGAGGGTCAGCCTAGCGCTACGGTGCCCCGCCAATAGGACGTCACGGACATTGGTCCGGTCTTGCTTTCGACAGAGGGTGAAGGTCAGGTCTCTCCGACTCTCTGAGGACGTCCCTAGATGCTCCACGTCCCGCTGTAGCCTCTCCACAGGGTATCGGCCGCTCCGACTCCAGCCTTTAGGTCCAATGCGCCCTAGAGCGATCCTCGCTCCATCGGCGCGCTACGTGTTACCGCATACGTCCGTGGGCGAGGGATTGCCACCTCGCGCGCCCACAATCCCATTATCGGACAGTGCCACTTCGTCCCATTATCGGACAGTGCGCGCCTGTGCACTGTGTCTACTTTGACACAGTACTGTGCATTGGCGTGGGGTTGGGCGAATGCCCAGGGGGGAGGGCACCCCGACGCGCGGTCGCGATTGACAAGTTACCCCGATCCCGAAGTATGCGATATTTTCTGGAGTATGGGCCCTTGACGCATGGTGGGAGCGGGCATAGGTTGTGGGTGGCGAGGTAGATAACGCTGTGTAGCCCCCGGTCCCCGAAGCCCTCGCCAAAGGAACAGCGTCGTGACCATCACCACGATGCGCCGGGGATCGGGCTACACGGCGTAGCACGGAGGCGTTATGTACGCCAAGGTGAGGCGGTCGATGTTCGAGGGAACCCTGGCAGGGACAGGGGAGACGTGGGCGGTGTTCGTGTTCCTGCTGGCGCATTCGGACCCTGAGGGGTTCGTGGACATCCATCCCAAGGCGATATCTGGGCTTACGGGGTTCAGCGAGGAGGGGGTCCGGGCGGCGTTGGCGAAGCTCGAGGCGGCTGACCAGAACAGTCGGAGGCCGGATGCTGAGGGGGCGAGGATCGTCCGGGTAGATGAGCACAGGGATTGGGGTTGGCACATCACGAACTACAAGTACTACCGGTCGTCCAAAGATGAGCAGACTGTCAGGGAACAGACAGCAGCCAGGGTACGGAAGCATCGGAACAAGTCAGCCCCCGTCAGCCAAGGTAACGCTGATGTAACGCATGGTAACGCTCTGAAACGCCATGTAGAAGTAGAAGTAGAAGTAGATGTAGAAGCAGAGGAAGGGAACGAATCAAAAGACTCCTCGCTTCGCTCGGTCTCTGAGAATGGTGTTTCAAAGAAGAAGCGGAAGACCCCGACCACGAACCGGGAGGTCGACCGGGAGTGGATGGAGACCTTCGACGAGACCTGGTGGCCGGAGTACCTGACGCTGGGCCGGAAGTGTTCCCGGGCCGCAGCGCGGGACGTGTGGGCGAAGATCCCCCACCTCGAGGGGCAGGTCGACTTCGACCGCCTGAACTCGGAGTGGGAGTCGACCCGGGCCGCCTGGGCCGAGGAGAAACGAGAGCCCCGATACATCCCCCACGCCGAGGTCTGGCTCCGCGATTACTTGAAGAACCTTGCCTTGGAGGCGTCATGACGGCTTTCGCCAAGACCAAGCGCGCTGAATCGAACGCCAACATCAGCCTGACCATGTGGATCGCGGCGTTCCTTGCCGACAAACCCCTGAGTTCCGTGAGAAAGATCAACGAGTGGCAGGACTGGGCCATCGCCAAGGTGGCATCGGGCTGGACCTCGGAGGCCGCGAAGAAGCGCATCCGGGAAGCCTGGGTCGAGTGGGTCAACGAAGGGAACGTTGACACGGAATACATGACCCCAGAACTCTTGGCAGCGGTTAAGGACGTCTACAACCTCGCCTACGACGGTGGAAGTCCAGCTCAATGTGCCGTCGTCTACAGGAGCCTCGCACGCCAGTTCCCGAACCGGCTGTGGATTGCGGATGCCGCATCTCACTGGGAAGCCATGAATGAACGTTGGTCCTTGACTCACGAGTCAAAGGGGTAGCAGCATACCCCCGCTGACGAACTCACTGGGGTGGGGCCGCGATCTCGTCGGCACACGGACCCGTTGGTCGCGGCCCTTTCTTGCGGAGGTTCCGGATGGCACGAGAACTCGCTCATGAAGCCAGCATCCGACTGATGGCCGCGGAACAACTGGCCGTCTCCCGGGTCGATGACGTTTCCCGGCTTCAGGGAGCACGAGCTCGGCGTCGCGCGAAGAAGGAAGCCCGCATGATCTCGGACCACCGCCAGATCATTGTCGGCCCAGTCTTGGCGAGAGTGTTCCCAGGTGGCTTGGTCGATCCCGTCATCAAGCCATGACCTTCCCGCCCGAGCACTTCGCCGAGTTGACCAAGTGCTACGCCTCCGAGGGGAAGACGGTGGTAGCCTACCGCATGACCGATCCCGGCTTCCCCCCCTGGGAAGACCAGAACTACCCGAGACTCGAGGTCGACTGGGTCTACACCGCCCTCACCAACGGAGCCAGCCATGCCTAGCCGAGAGGTGCTCGGGAAGTACCGTCGGGGTCAGCTCCACTCCGGGAGCAAGTCCGGCCCCATGGTCAAAGACCGGGCCCAAGCCGTCGCCATCATGCTATCCGAGAAGCGCAACGAGGATGAGCACGGCGGCCAGTACCACGAATCAAAGCGGCTCCGGGTCAAGCGTCGTCAGCGCTAGTGTGCTACGCACAGGGAAGTGCCCGGATTGCGGAGCCGAGATCGAGCTCCCCCCGCTCCAGCTCGTCGAGGGTTTCGGAGCCCACACGGCAGATCTCTACTGCGAGAACTGCCACTGGTTCGGTACCGACGAATCTTTCAAGACCCAGAGGCCTTTACTCGTCTGGTCCGGTGGTGACCCTGGACCGTTCATCGTCACCCCGCTCGGCGGCTTCGAGCGTGGCTTCACCGATACCGTCGTATCCACGACCGGGCTCGACATCAAGCACGGCGAGTTGTTCATCGCCATCTTCGGAAACATCGGCGGCGATGGTGTCGCCCCGACTTCGGTCACGCTCGGTGCCTCTGATGTCCTCACCCCCATCACCGACAGTGGTGCCAGTGAGCCGTGCATCAGCATGAGCTATTTCATGGGGCACCTGTCGAGCCCCGGGCTCCAGATGTTGACCGCTATCTATCCCAATGCGGTTGATACCGCGCTTTGCTTGATGCTCAAGATCTCCGGCTGTTCCACATCTCCGATTGATGGTTCTTCGAGCCTGTTGGAAGCCGGGTCTGCGATATCCTGGACCAGCGGCAACACCGCCCCGCTCGCCGCGTTCAATGAACTTGCCATCGGCGCGTTCGTCTCCGAGCATGCATTCGACGAAGCTGGCCGCCCGACATTCGGAAACGGGTTCACCCAGCAGCAGTTCCTGCAGGCTGAGAATCCATCCGCCATCTTTCTCGCCCAAGCCACGAGGCGGTTGGAGAACAAGACTCCGGTCGCGTGCAAGGGAACCAAGCCACTGTTCATGTCCGGTTCTTACTCGGTCGTCACCATCAAGCCTCGATAGGAACGTCATGTGCGAACCGTCGTCCCCTGCCCTGACTGTGGTGCCCCGGTCCCCATCCCCATGGTCCAGATCGTTCGCGGGGATGGCGCCGACGTCTCCGAGATCTTCTGCCGTAACTGCATGTGGACCGGTGGCGATGAGATCTTCAAGTCCGGTCGCGGCAAGGCCCTCGTTGTCTGGGGCGGGGAGGAGATAGTGGCTGACACGAGACATCCCTACGTCTTCGTTCCCGTTTCAGAGGCGGTCTCGCTCAACTCGCGCATCAATGCGCTGACTACCGGTGGGACGGTCTGGCTCGAGCAGGGCAACTATGCCGCCGCAGGAGATATCAGCATCACGCAACCGAACATCATCCTGCAGGGAGCCTCGCTCAACTCGACCTACATCCCCGGTAGCGTCACCGTCAGTGCTCTAGGTCAGGTGAAGATCCAGAACATGACGGTTAAGGGCACAGGGAAGGCCCACGCCATCAAGATCGCCAACTCCACGGATGGCGTCGCCCGCTGCGAACTCCGCAATGTCTGGGCAGGAGCATCATCCTTGGTGGCAGGAGACGGCCCCACCGGCCCCGGACTGTGGTTGGACGGCGCCATCGTCACCGTGGTCGACCATTGCACCATGGCGTTCAACGGAACTGCGGGGCTTTACTGCAACACCACGGACACGGTGGCTCCTATCCGCAGCACGAACGTCAACACGTTCCGCCATTGTACCTTCAACGGCAATGGGACTTACGGCGTCCATCTTGAGATCGGTGGCGATGCTGTCGCCGGCTACATGCTCCACGAGTTCCTCGGTGGCAACATGGAGGACAACACGTCGAAGGACGTCTACGCGGATGGTGCGACGTTTGTCAGGATCTCCGGCGTCGACTTCGAGAACAGCACTCACAGCTACGTCGGGGGTGAGAACATCTACTTGAACAACTGTCAGCCCGCCACCATCGAGTTCTGCAACTTCGTCCTCGGTGGCGGTATCACTGTGACGCGGTTCTTCCAGATGGCCGGGTGTGCGAACGGTCTTGTCAGGCACAACCGCCTCTCGGTCGGTGCCGGAGCGACTTACTCTCAGGGTGCTGTCGGTGTCTTCGATGACGGCTGTGTCCAGTGCGAGTCGTACAATAACATCCTCTGGACCGTGGGAGCGGGCAGGTTCATCAACAACCGTGGCTCCTTCCGCGGGAACGTCGCATGACCCGGCCATCGAGCCAGTGGCAGCGCGGTCTCCAGCACTTCAATGGCTGTCTGTTCGTGCCCAACTCGTCGACCGCTGCAGGCAACGGTCTGGGTGGGGTCTGGACCACCGGTGTCGGCACGATCACTCATGCGACGGTGGGCACGGCTTTCGACACCCAGTTGAAGCGCACCATCTACACGCAGGTCGTCACGACCACGGACCAGGAGCTTGGACCGAGGCTTTCCAATGCTGGGGACTACCAGTTCTGGCTCGGCAGCAACACCGCCTCCGAACACGACTACCTCGGTGGATTTTACTTCTCGACCATCTTTCGTATCGGCGCATGGGCCGCGAACACTGGTCGTATCTTCGCGGGGCTCAGTGCCGACGCCAACCCGATGTGTGTCTCGGACACGGAGAAGGCCAACAGCATCGGCCTCTGGCACGAGACGACCGATGGAGCGGACGAGTTCTATGCTGTCGCCGTGACCAGCGGTGGTGCCGCCACCAAGACCAAGCTCACTCAGACCTCGGGTGCCGTGTCGCCGGTCGTCAATGCCCCCGGCATCCTCGCTGCAGGGGTCACGCTGCTGTTCGAGATGTGGGCGTTCCCGAGCTCCGTTGGCACCATCAACACCAACGTCCGCCTCTCCAAGTTCGATGCCACCGCCAAAGCTGTGACCGAGGTGGTGTGGAACGCCATCGGTGGTGGCCCCGCGAGCACCGCGATGATGGCCCCGCAGGTACAGATGAGTAATGGGACTGCGGACACGACGGCAGGCCATTACGCCATCGAGGTCGCCAACGTCTACTGCACCGCACCCTCCGGGGAACTGCTGTGAAAGGCCAGTATGTCTGCCCTGACTGTGGCGCGCCCATCCATCACGGCGTCCAGATCGTCAGCAACGACAATCCCCCCTTCCAGCGTTTCAAGTGCCAGTCCTGTGGGCGCGAGGGCATCACCGAGGACCTGGTCATGAAGCGTGGACTTGCGGTCTTTGCCCACAAGGGCCATACCCACCCGCACCCGCGAGGGACCGGTGGCGGAGAAGTCATCACCGACCCCGAC
>Ga0134127_10003106_pt1 | contig 11914 bp, 10 predicted proteins | sample KB31753_FD_96459 | JGI IMG/M metagenome (GOLD analysis project Ga0134127, IMG submission 96459) | Terrestrial soil microbial communities with excess Nitrogen fertilizer from Kellogg Biological Station, Michigan, USA - KB3-175-3 | ecosystem: Environmental > Terrestrial > Soil > Unclassified ...
ATCTGTAACCCCGGCTCCCGCTTCCAACAAGCCTTTGCGGGTCACTATCACCTATGTTGACGGGACGCCCGAACAATTCAAGATCGATGTGGATGACGGCGTTCGCATAAGAAAGGGCCGTGACACGATTAAGTGGAGAGTTAAATACGTCGGTCCCGGCTCCGCAAATGCTGCCGACGTCACAATCGACGACTTTAAGTCGGGAAGCGAGACGAATCCTTTTGGAGACGGAAGTGCCGGTAAGAACAAGTTCAGGTTTGACCCCTCAGCCGGTGGTGACGACAAGACTGCGGACACGGAACCTGCCGCCAAGGCCGGAGACTTCAAATACAAGATCTCGGTGATACTGCCAAATGGCAAGGTGATTGTCGTCGATCCGGTGGTGATAATCGACAACTAGCGGCCGGCACAGTTATTGGTCCCCACTGGAGAAAAGCGCGCGATAGCCGGGTGCTGTTCGCAATAAATTCAAATCCGGGTCGCGTTGGGCTTCGGAGCGACTATAACCATTAGCAATCGCCCGCTGGAGGTGCGCTATCGCGTCGTCCGCGCGGCCGACGAGCGCATATACGACGGCCTGCTGGTACATCAGTTCGACATTATGCGGCTCCGATGAAACGGCCTGCTCGATGCCGCTCAGTGCCTCCTGAGATCTTCCGAGTTTTGCCTGGCAATTGGCCAACCGCGCGAGGATCCCGGCGTCTTCAGGATTTACTCTCAAGCGTTCGACCAATAACTCGCTTGCCCTCCTGAACTGCTCTTCAGCGTCAGCCGTCCTCGATACTCGCAGATATGCATCGCCAAGGTTCCGGTAGAAAACATCGTCTAGCGGGTCCAGTTTGAGCGCAGACACATAAGCATCTATTGCGGCATCGTACTCGCCGAGATAGAAATAGTCGGTTCCAAGATTTGCAAAAGATGCCGGGTTTGGGTAGATCTCGATGGCTCGCCGATGCATCGTAATTGCTTCATCATACATGCCCAAAAGGTTGTAAATCCCGCCGAGCGTGTTATATCCAAGGTAATTATCCGGTTGTATTGTGATCACTCGGCGAAACTGCTCGGCTGCGTCCCGATAGCGGCCGAAGAAGTAATAGCAGATACCCAGCCTGTTGTAGTTCTCCCAATAACCGGGGCGCAAGTAGATAGCTTTCTCAAAACACTCGATCGCGGTATCGACGTCCCCCTTCCGCTGCCAGCATCGTCCCAACCAGTTGTAGGCGTCATCGATCACAGGTTGTAACTCGATAGCACGCGTTAACTCTTCGATAGCATTATCGATCTTCCCGGTTCCGTGATGAATGATGCCAAGAGCGATGTGTACCTGAGCCTGATTCGGGTCCAGGACCAGCGCGTGATCGCTTGCTGAAATCGCGGCATCGACCCACGCGCTATCGTGGGTAATCTTATACTTCTGCCAATATGCCTCGCCCAGCCCGGCATAAGCTAACGCAAATTCACCGTCGAGCCTGAGCGCATCTTGAAACAACTGGACGGCAAAATCGATATTCTCTTTTACGTCGCGCCGTTCAAGAAACGCACGGCCTCTGGAATACAACTCGAAGGCGTCGAAATTTGTGGTGGCCGGTTTGGCGATTTCATCACGAATCTCGCTGGAAATGCTGAGTTTCAAGGCTTCGGCGACGCCTTCGCAAACGGCGTCCTGGAAGCTGAACAAGTCACCCGCATCGCCGCGATATTGAGATCCCCAGAGCACATGCCCCAATTCAGCATCCGTGAGCCTCGCCATAACGCCGATCGTCTGTCCGGCTCGCATCACTTCACCCTCAAGCAGAATCGTCGCGCCCAGCTCTCGAGCGAGTTCCCGCGCACCGCGTCCAACTTCGTCAATACGGCCCGCGCCTGCGGACTTGGACAGAACCGATAGCCCTTTTATCTTGGCGAGATCCGTGGTTATGGCGTGGGCCAGGCCGATGCCGATGTAGGCACTGCCCTCATCGGATCCTACGGTTTGAAGCGGCAGCACCAGAATTTTCGGCGCCGCGGCAGGAACTTTCGAAGAGGATCGCCTCGCACCGGCAACGCTTCCCGGTCGTTGCCCGCTTATTGGCGCCGGCAGCTGGACCGTAAGTCGAGTGTCTCCCTGGGCGACAAGCTCGGGCCGAGCCTCGACCTCGAGCGACTCAATTGCTCGCTTTACTTCAACGAACGATGAGAGACGATCGTCACGGCGCTTCTCGAGCAGTCGCGCGATCACACCCCTGATTCCCCGCGGCAGTCCGGCAGGAACCGTACCGATCTCAAATGCCGGATCCTTTAGAATAGACGCAGCCACATCAAACGAGTTCGAACCCGTGAAGGGCAGTTCGCCGGTTATCATCTCGTACAACACTATGCCGAATGAGAAGATGTCGGTTCGCACGTCGAGCGGCTCTCCTCGAAGCTGCTCAGGGGACATATAAGACAGCGTCCCCATTACTGTGCCTGCTTCCGTCAGACTCTCCCGGGCGGTCGCAGCTCCGGTGAAGGGCTGGCTTGCAACCGCCTTTGCTAATCCAAAGTCAACCAGCTTGACGCGGCCGGTATTGGTTACAAGGATGTTCTCCGGCTTGATATCGCGGTGAATTATTCCGCGGGAGTGGGCTTCGACAAGTGCGTCGCAAGTCTGCACGGCGATGTCCAGGATCTTATCAGTTTGGACTTCACTTTTGGCAACCATCTCGCGCAGGCTACGGCCTTCCACATATTCCATCACGATGAACGAATGATCGTTCGTCTCGCCAATCTCATAGATCGTAACAATGTTCGGGTGATTGAATGCGGAAGCGGCTCGCGCCTCACGCAGAAATCGGGCCTCTCCGCCAGAGCCCGCCTCGCCCTCGCTGGACATCACTTTGATTGCGACGGTCCTGAGCAGCGTTGGGTCAACTGCCTTATACACATCGCCCATGCCGCCCGATCCGAGCTTCCCAATTATTCGGTACTTGCTTAAGGCGCCGGTCAGTTCCATGTGGAAATCGCAGCGGTGATGGTCCGATCTCGCTCCTTCTTCAGAAGCTCCTATGATGCGGACTCTTGCGAGGATTTCCAGAGGGGGCACAAATAAGTAACGTCACGCAATCGGCTCTGGAAGCCAGTTTCGCGACTCGATCAACACAGGTTCCCGAACCTTCGGTCACCTTTCGCTGCCCCGTCCGTGCCGAGAGCATACCACACAAGGGAATGAGTTATGAAGAGTAGTGAATTTGCACGGCTCGGAGCTTACCGGGATTGACAGTATCGCTGTTGTCTACGAAAGGCGGGTGTAACCGCCTCGAAAATAGGCCAGGGGTTTATGGTCCGCGACGCTTGTGGACTCGACCTCTCCCACGATGATGGTGTGATCCCCAGCGGGATAGACATGCACTACGCGGCATTCGACGTAGGCAACCGCGCCATCCAGTAGCGGCGCGCCGGTTGTGCCCCATCGATATCGAGCCGCGTCAAAGCGATCTTCATCCTTTGAGGCGAACCGTCGGGAGACATCCTGCTGATCTTCGCCGAGAATACTCACTGCGAAGTATCTGCCTTCGGTCAGGTGATCGTGTAGTGACGCGCGTTTGTCGATGCAGGCGAGGACAAGCGGGGGTTCAAGAGACACCGACGAGAACGCGCTGACGGTCATACCCGCCGGCCGATTGTCGTTCCCTATCGTGGTAACCACTGTCACGCCGCTGACGAATCGGCTCATCGCGGCGCGAAACTCATTGTTGCTTACCGGCATTCACACAACTCCGGGCCAGTCATCGACCGGCGACAGGCCAGGTCAATTGACGGCGGACTACGACAAGGGCTATGGCGTTTTGTACTTGTCGATCATTTGCTGTAGTCCATCGGTCGACCCGCCGTGACGATACTTATAGTAAGCCTGAAGGTCTTGAAGTATTGAGTCGTGAAGCTGCTGGTACGGGGCCTTGCCTTCGGAGAGGCCAACGGCGTGGGCGAAAACCTCTATCACCTCATCGAGTTTCGAGTGCGCCTGCTTGAGAATGTTGTCTCGAACGGGCCCGGGTGTCGCTGCTTTGTGCTGCTCCGCAAGCTGCTGGTATTCATCGTTGAGCATGCTTCCAATCAACACAAACGTAAACGGATCCTTGGCGTTTAAGGCAGCTGCCTTATCAAGCTTGGCCTTAGCATCGGCCTTGTTCCCCGTCATCATCGAAAGCAATCCTAGAGATTGGTAGAGCTGCGGTAACCATCGGCTCTGCATCTCGCTCCACTTGGCGTCATCGTACGTATCGGGCTTCTTCCCAGCTTCAATCAGCTCGATGGCCTTTGAGCCATACTGCTGGCTTTGCTGTGCAAACTTCGCTTCTTTCTTCTTTGCCTGCTCGACACCTTCGAGCGAAGCCTGGGTTAGAACGGCGACATCGTTGGGGCTCTTAGCAAGATAGGCGGCAGCGACCCGAAATCCGTCATCCGGACGGTTCTCCTTGAAATACAAGTCAATCAGGATCGGAGAGATAACGTCGCCGTCGCTCGGCTCTTTGAACACAGTCAGCATGTTCTCCAGCTGGGTTATCCGTTGAGCCGCTTCCGGGATCTTGGTTACCTCCTGGGCGATATGGCTCACCACCTTCGACCTAAGGGTGCTCTTTGGATACTTCTTGGTAAACTCGCCGGCGGCGGCAAGCTTGCCCGCGATATCTGGAGCGGCCTCAACTTTGGCTACAGCCTTCTGTTCGGCGTCCGACGGTGTGCTCTGTTTGCTTTTATCTTGCGGAAAATAATGCGAATTCGCCGGGGTTTTAGCGAGTAAAGTCGTGCCCGAGCAGACCACAGTCAGCAACGCACAAGATGACACCGCTTTCACAAACTTGGATCGTATCGGTCTCATGGCAACCTCTTTGTTCTTAAATAATCAGGGTCTCGACGCGAGTATCCACTGCAGAGGGGGATATTGTGCAGGATGGCTGCGGCATTGGCAAGTCACACAAAGTTATGTAGTACCGGCGTAAAGCCGCGTGTCTGACCGCGCGGAAACGGGGACCCGTCGTCGCGACATCAGGCAACCCTAAGCAAGTGCAGGCGACTCTCATGCAGTGGGATTCATGAGCATTATTCTTGTAACGATCACTTTGAGGCGGCTAAAATCCCATCAGGAGTCACGAGCGCTAGCCCGAACCAAACGGGAGGAATGAAATGAGAACCAAATTTTCTGCAGCGGTTGCAGTTTTGACGCTGATCGTAGCGACTGTAACATCGGCATTGGCGCAGGACTGGGACAAAGCTGTTTCGCTATTCAATCAGAAGCAGTATCGTCCAGCCATCCGCGAGTTCCACGCCGTCTTGAAAGCCAATCCGGACGCGTGGCAATCCTGGTATTACATCGGGGCCAGCCACTTTGGGCTACAGAGTTATGACGACGCGATCGATGCCTTTCAGAACTATATCAAGAGCGCCGAAAAGGACGACAAAGCCCAGGCCACTGGAAACTATTTTATTGGCATGTCCCACTATCAGGCGAAGCAGTACGACAAAGCCATTCCAGCGCTTACCCGTTATGTCTCAATATCGGATAAGGCCCAACAGAAAGTTGACACCACTGCGCGCGCTGCGCTGGGCCGCTCATATATCTTCACGAATCGCTTCAACGAGGCGATCCCGATCCTCACTGCGGCAGCCGCTGAGATGAAGACCAACGCAACAAACTACTACTACATCGGCTTCGCGCAGAACAAGCTCGGCCGCCCCGATCAGGCGATCACCGCGCTGAATCAGAGTCTCTCAATCGATCCAAAAGACGCAGACTCCCTTACGTTATTGGCGGATATCTACTTTTCGCAGCTCCGCCAAAACCCGACAATGGCAAAGCAGTTGATATCGACTGGTGAACGTTTGATAGCGGTTCGCGATGACGAACGTGCGTGGGGCTTGCTCGGTCAGGCCTACCTGATAGACAAGCAATACACCAAGGCCGCCCCACTGCTCGATAAGTTCGCGCGGGCCCACGTTGAATCCGCCGGAGCCTGGTACAACCTGGGAGTCGCTCTTTCGCGCTCATCCCAATGGAAGCCGGCTGCAGAGGCGCTGGAAAAAACGATCAAGCTCGCCCCGACGAACACGGCGGCGCAATTAGAGCTTGGGTATGTCTATGAGAGCGATAAGCAGTATGACAAAGCGCTAGCTGCTTACCAGCGGGTCTACGACGCGTCCGGCCAGAAAGATGAAACCGCCCGATCCGGCATAGAGAGAGTGAAGCAGGTTAAGCCTTAATTTAAAGATGGGCTTCAAGATTCTGTAGTTGAGGCCTTGTCAGGGACTGTTCGCGTCTGGCTCTTGTAACAAGCTCCCGATAATGTTCCGATTCAGTGAACTCGAAGAACGGAACTCGAAGTGGCATCGTTTTCTCCGCCAACGCTAGCCCAAGCGCTTCCCCATCAACTATCAAATCGATGAAGGTCATCGCGCCGGTCATTCGCTCCTCAAGCGATCCACCGAAAGCCGCCATTGCCTGATAAGTACGCGCTCTACGGCCGTCCACTATTGAGACCTCATATTGATACCCTAATCAGCACATCCAGACTCGCGCGAAAGATGCCAGCGCTTTGATGTCTCTATCTAGCCTTTAACGGACTCCGTTAAACGATCGTCATCTTACTCTCGCGGTTTTTCACATGTCAATGTTTATTTTCGATAGTCACCTGTTTATATTCTTTTTCAATAGTCACCGATCCGTTCGAATCAATGCCGGTTACACGCGAGCTGCCCTCGAAGGCCAATGCCATAAGTTCAACTTCTCTGCTCTCGCCGGCGCCCAGTGCCAGCGCTTCCCCGCGCGCCGCGGCGTGCGAGAGCACCGGCAACGACACACAAGGCTCAAGCGCGATGTTGTACGTAGCGCCCCACCAGGGGTAATCCCGCCCGCCCCGATAGACTTGCCAGTACCACAACTGTTTGAACACGTCCGCCGGATAGCGCATGCCAAAGCCGACTTTCATACGCTCGTTCGTCACCGCATACCATCCGTCGGTTATGCCCTCCAGAAAGACCATATCGCTAGCCGCCGCATCCGGCCCGGGAATCCGAGACAGGTCGACCTTGGCGCCGTCGCTGCCAGAGGCCATTGGCCATTCGGTCAACTGGTCCGCCGCGAGTCTGGATGTGGCAGGCGTGAAATCGGCAATTGTGCGAATCCGGCAGCTCGGCAAATCCACGCGGCAGGTCTCGTCTATAAAAGGCCACCCCAGCGCGGGATGATGCCCCCAGGTGAATTTCACCTCCTGACCACCCTCGTTGGTCACCCGCTCGTGAATACGCAATACAGACTCCCCGCGTCTCAGGCTCAACGTCTTTGCCAGATGAAACGGAGTGCGAATCGTGCGGACTTCGAAACGCACCTCGATCTCGTCGGGTTCATCCTTCGTCACGAAGTATCGCCACGGCAACAGCAGAACCTCACCGTGTTGGCCGACCTCCGCTCCCTGATGCAGCGACTGGTTTCCGCAGTTCGGAAACAGCTCTTGCCAGCCCCCTTCGTAATAGTCCATGTGCGCGCCGGCGGCACGGGAACTCGTTGGGACGAAGTGCGAACGCTCTCGCAGACCAATCCAGGTGCGCCACATGAAATCGATGTCACGCGGCTTATACAAAAACTCGTAAATATCAGCTCCCTTGTCGGCGATTATTGTCACCCGCAGCTTTTCGTTCTCCAGCACCACGCAGCGATACCCTTCGAGGACCAGTTCGGTGATTCGACACCCGTAGTTGCGATTGTGGTGAAAAGGTTGATAGCTCATGTTATTTTCGCGATTTCAGTCAGAAGATATCACGCGAGGCACCCTCGCGGTAGCCCGGCCAAATCTTCTAGAATGCTCGGAATGAACGCAAACGAAAAAGCAGTGGTTCTGCTCAGCGGCGGGCTGGATTCGGCGACGACGCTGGCCATCGCGCGTTCGCAAGGATATGAGATATCTGCCATCTCGTTCCGGTACGGTCAGCGCCATTCGATCGAGCTGGAGAGCGCGGGCCGCGTCGCACACTCTATGAGCGTTAAGGAGCACCTGACGATCAACCTCGACATGCGGGCCATCGGCGGTTCCGCGCTGACCGACCAAATCGCGGTTCCAAAGCAACGCAATGCGGATGAAATCTCGTCGGGGATACCAGTTACGTATGTACCGGCCCGCAATACGATTTTTCTGTCGTTCGCGCTGGCGTGGGCTGAAGTGCTGGGCGCCAAGGACATATTCATTGGCGTGAACGCGCTGGATTACAGCGGCTATCCAGATTGTCGCGCCGAGTACATTGAGGCTTTTGAAAAGATGGCTGCGCTGGCGACAAAAGCTGGCGTGGAAGGACGCATGCCGCTCAAGATCCACACTCCCCTTATCGCAATGTCCAAGGCTGAGATTATCCGGACCGGCTTAGAGCTGGGAGTTGACTATTCGTTGACCCACAGCTGTTACGATCCAGGCGTCGAAGGTATGTCCTGCGGCGCGTGTGATAGCTGCTTACTTCGACTGAAGGGCTTCGCAGAAGCCGGCGCAACCGATCCCTTGCGCTACGTCCCGCGATAGCCGGCCTGCGGCTACTTGCCTTCCTGCGCGGGCTTCTCGCCCCAGATCCACTGGGTAAACCACTCGTAGTTCTGTTCGAGCACTGCTCGCTGTTGTTTTGGTTTGTCTATACCGTGACCGAAACCTTTATAGACGACCATCTTCACCGGCACGCTGCGATCTTCGAGCGCCTGTCGCAACTGATAGGCATTCGGGATCGGCACCCGCCTGTCGAGCTCACCGTGCTGAATTAGTGTCGGGGTTCTGGCGTTTTTGACGTAAGAAATCGGCGAGGTCTTCTTGTATACCTCCGGATCATCCCACGGCGTAGCCTTGAGATACTGCCTCGTAAACGGGTGAATGTCCGTGTTTACGTAATAGGTCATCCAGTCCGAGATTCCGGCGCCCACCGATACAGCTTTGAATCGATCGCTGCTGCAGGTGATAAACGCGGAGATATAGCCGCCCTGGCTCCAGCCCATCGCGCCTACGCGATCGCGATCGACTATGCCTTGCGCTATCAAATGATCCACCCCTGAAATCACGTCCCAGTAGTCACCCACACCGAGATTACGCACATTGAGCGACCGGAATCTCTCACCATAGCCCGCCGAACCACGGTAGTTCGGCCGCAGGATCAGAGCGCCTTTTGCAGCAAACATCTCGATCGGATAATAACGGTCCCCTCGCACCACCGGAGTATCGACACCGGTGGGTCCGCCGTGAATGACGACAAGAAGCGGATATTTTTTCGATGGGTCAAACCCAGCGGGCTTGATCAACACTCCTTCGATTGGAGTCCCGTCAGTCGACTTCCACTGGATCAGCTCGCGCTTCGCGAGGCGAAACTGCTTCAGCTGATCTGTCATTGTCGTCAACGGCTTCGCCTGAAAGGGCCTCACATAGGAAACAAAGACCTCAGGATACTCATTCGCTCTCGCTCCTACAAACGCGACCTGTTTGAAGTCGGCTGTAAACGAAAACTGAGACGCGCCGTAGTTTGCCGGTCCGCTGACTTGTTCGATCGCTTTCGTTGAGGGGTTCATGCGAAAGAGATGCGAAGAGGCGCGCTGCAACCCCGTAAAATAGATGCCATCAGCCGACCAGTCGATCAATCCCGGGTTTTCGTCGAAGCTCTCGCTGAGCACTTGCGGCGCGCCGCCGTCGACCGTCGTCACTGCTATGTATGAGTTTGCGTAAAAAAAGAACTCCCGGCCGTTGGCAGTCTGGTAGGCAATACGCCGTCCGTCCGGCGACCAAACGGGGTTGCTGTCAGGCCCCCTGGTATCCACGATTCTTTTGACGGTTTTATCGGTGACGTTTAGAACATAGATGTCGCCTGTTTCCGAGGAGCTGAGATCCGGATCCTTGGCGGCGCTAAATGCAATCCGGCCGGAGTCCGGCGCCCACGAGAAACCACTGACCGAGAAGCTTGAGCCCTCGGTCAGTCGCGCTGCTTCGGGCCTCTTTTCTTTGATCTCTGCCGGGGCGTCGATCATCCACAGGTGAGTGAACGTATAGTCGGCCTGCACTACTTCAAACTCACCGTACTTCTCCTTACGCTCCTTTCGAGACTTGCTTTCGGCGTCACCCGCGGTGAAGGTTATGCGGCGGCCATCGGGCGACCAACTGAGTGAGTTCACGCCCGTCTCGACGCTCGTCAATTGCACGGCCTCGCCGCCGTTTGGCGCAATGAGATAGATCTGACGTTTCCCGTCGCGATCCGAGATGAACGCAAGACGCTTCGAGTCGGGAGCCCACTGGGGATTGGAGCTGGATTTCTTTGAGTTCGTCAGTCGATATGTTTGGCCGCTGGCTATAACGCTAATCCAAATCTCGGTCTCGAAAGCATTCTCTTCCCAGTTGGTCTTCTGGATCTGATAGGCCACGTAGCGCCCGTCCGGTGAAATGCGCGGGCCGCCGGCGCTCTTGAGATTGAGGGATTGCTCTATGGTCGGGGTCTGGGCCGACACTGCGGCCGTGAACAGCAAAAGCGTCGATGCAATGAGCAAGAAGAGCAGGGTTCTTTTCTTCATGGCGGTCCTCCAATTTGGAGAAGTGGGCGGCACTGGTTGGCAGCGCTCCGGCACTATAACACAAAGTGCAGGATTAACCGGAGTTGACGGGAAGTAGCTCGTTCAGTTCGGCAGTTACTCTATCATTTCGAGCGCGTCCTGCATCTCGCTGATGGATCTGTGATCACCGGACGCGCGCGCTGCTTCGATGCCGCGCTGGTAGATATCGCGCGCATCGTCGAGCAGTCCGATCTGCCCCAGGAGTCTTCCGAGTTGTTGGTAGGCAGCGGTGTAGCCGGGGTCACGCGAGATCACTTCTCGAAGATGCTCAACGGCCTCGTGGACTCTCTTCTCTTTCTCAAGCTCGAGGGCCAGAGCATAACGCGAAAACGATTCGCTCGGATCCTGGGCTACGAACTCTTCCAGTATCTCTCTACGCGACTTCATTCCTTCAAACGGAAACCACGAAAAAGGTGAGCAAAGGCGCCCGGTCAGTCAGTTCGGGCGTTTCCCGTACCAGCAGAAAGCGCAAACAAGCGCGATGATTGCCAGAACGTATGTGCAGACCAGCAGGGAAATCATTCGAACCGACAGGGCCGGGGCCACTAACCGGAGCGAGTAAGTCGCCGCGTCTTCGCCTTATGATTCGGGCTCAGTCTCCGCCGGCGTTATCGCTGATTCGACGATGTCTGACGAAGCCGAGGCAGCAGATGCAGCCGCCGCGGCCGCAATTGCGCGCTCGCCTCGCGTATCTCGTTCTCGGATGCGAGCAGCTTTACCGCGCAGCTTGCGCAGATAGTAGAGTTTCGCCCGGCGCACTCGACCGCGGCGGACAAGTTCGATTTTATCAATAACACTTGCGTGCAATGGAAAGATGCGTTCGACTCCTACGCCGAAGCTGGTCTTGCGGACGGTGATGGTCTCGCGCACGCCGGAGTGCTTTCGCGCTATTACCACACCCTCAAACGCCTGGATGCGCTCTTTATCGCCTTCCTTGATTCGCACGTGAACGCGAACCGTGTCACCCGACTGGAATGCGGGAATATCATTGCGTAGCTGCCGTTCCTCGACAACTTGTACTGTTGGATTCATAGCTGTACCTCGAATCGGCAGGCTGATCCCGCCTCTAATCTCATTCACCCATTTCCTTCAAAATCTCTTCGACTTCCCGCTGCTCGTCTTGCGAAAGCCGCCGATTGCGGATCAAGTCCGGTCTGCGGCGTACCGTCTTCTCGAGCGCCTTGCGGCGACGCCAGCGTTCGATTTCTGCGTGATTGCCACTCAGCAGCACCTCCGGAGGCGTCAACCCACGATACTCAGAAGGCCTCGTATACTGCGGGTGATCGAGTAAGCCATCGGCAAACGATTCGCGTTCGGCGGACTCCTCGCAGCCGAGCGCCC
>Ga0134127_10003108_pt1 | contig 11912 bp, 10 predicted proteins | sample KB31753_FD_96459 | JGI IMG/M metagenome (GOLD analysis project Ga0134127, IMG submission 96459) | Terrestrial soil microbial communities with excess Nitrogen fertilizer from Kellogg Biological Station, Michigan, USA - KB3-175-3 | ecosystem: Environmental > Terrestrial > Soil > Unclassified ...
GAACATCAGCGGGCGCGGGGGCCGCCGCGTCCCGAGGGTGCCGAGGGTGAGCGCGCCGCTCACCGCGCCCACCCCGAGCGCGGCCATCAGGAAGCCGAAGCCCTCCGCGCCCAGGCCGAGCATGGTGCGCACCACCAGCGGCACGTAGACCGTGAAGTTGAACACGCAGAGGCTCACCATGAAGGTGAGGCCGAGGGCGAGCCGCATCTCGCGGGTGCGCCAGACGTAACGCATGCCGTCCACGATCTCCTCGACCACGCCCCGGCCGGAGCGCGGCTGCGGGAGCCCGCGCGCCCGCAGGGTCAGCATCATCGTGATCGCGATCGCGAAGCCGAGCGCGTTCAGCGCGAAGGCCGGCGCGATCCCGTAGCGACCGATGATCAGCCCCCCGATGCTCGGTCCCACGATCCGGGCCGAGTTGAAGCACGCGGAGTTGAGCGAGATCGCGCTGCCCACGTCGGCCCGGCCGACCATCTCGGCCACGAAGGACTGGCGGGCCGGCCCGTCGAGCACGTTGGCGAACCCGACCCCGGTGGCGAGCACCGCCACGTGCCAGTACTCCACGTGGCCGCCGTAGACGAGGGCGCCGAGGAGGAGCGCCTGGCCGCCCAGCACCGACTGGGTCACCACCAGCAGCCGGCGCTTGCGCACGCGGTCCGCGACCGCGCCCGACACGATCGAGAAGAGGAGGATCGGTCCGAACTGGAGCGTGCCGATCAGACCCAGGAGCAGCGGAGAGGACGTGAGCTGGAGCACCAGCCAGGACTGGGCCACCGTCTGCATCCAGGAGCCGACCTGGGCCACGAACTGGGCCGCGAAGAACCGCCGGAAGTCGGCGTGGCGGAACGCCCGCAGACCGGTGGGGAGCGCCATCGGCGGCCGCTCAGCCGCCGGCCACGCCCTGGGTATTGACGAAGATCGAGTAGAGCGACTGGCTCGCAGCGAGAAAGAGCCGGTTGCGCTTGGTCCCGCCGAAGCAGAGGTTGGCGCAGCGCTCGGGCAGCAGGATGCGGCCGATCAGCTTCGCGTCGGGATTGTAGACCGCGACGCCGTCGAGCCCCTCGCCCCCGCCCCAGCCGCACCAGAGGTTGCCGTCGGTGTCGCAGCGCATCCCGTCCGGGATGCCCGCCCCGGTATTGATGAAGACGCGCCCGTTGGCGAGCGCGGTGCCGCCCGCGACCACGTCGAACACGCGGATCTCGCGGGGCATCGAGCCCGACACCACCACGTAGAGCCGGCTCTCGTCCGGGGAGAAACAGAGGCCGTTCGGGCGCGGGATGTCCCCGGTCGCCACCGTCGCCTTGCCGGTCTTGACGTCGAGCCGGTAGACGTTGGTGGGCAGCTCGAGCGGCGCGGTGTGGCCCTCGTAGTTGCCGAGCACCCCGAAGGGCGGGTCGGTGAACCACACGCTGTCGTCCGACTTCACCACCACGTCGTTGGGCGAGTTGAGGCGCTTGCTCTCGAAGCGGTCCATGAGCACGGTCACGGTACCGTCGTACTCGGTGCGGGTCACGCGCCGGCTGTCGTGCTCGCAGGTGACGAGCCGCCCCTGGCGATCGCGGGTGTTGCCGTTCGAATAGTTGGACGGCTTGCGGAAAACGCTCACCGCCCCCGTTTCCTCGTCCCAGCGCATGATACGGTCGTTCGGGATGTCGCTCCACAGCACGCAGCGGCCGTCGCCGAACCACACCGGCCCCTCCGCCCACCGGAAGCCGGTGGCGAGCCGCTCCACCGCCGCGTTGAAGATGCGGTACTTGGCGAAGCCCTCGTCGAGGATCTGGACGGCCGGATCGGGATAACGCACGGGCGCGGTCTGCATGACCCCGGATGGTGGCCACTCACGGGGGATAAGTCAATAACCTTGTGCTACAGTCGCGCGACATGAGCCGCCCCGCGATCCGGCATCTCTCCAAGACGGACCCGACCATGCGGGCTCTGATCCGGCGCGTGGGGCCGTGCGGGCTCGCGGTGCGCCATCACTCGCCGTTCGAGACGCTGGTGAGGGCCATCGCCCACCAGCAGATCCACGGCCGCGCCGCCGAGGCGATCCTGGGGCGGTTCATCGCGCTGTTTCCCGGCCGGCGCTTCCCGACGCCCGAGCAGATCGTCACGGTGGACGCGCGCAGGATGCGGCGCGCGGGGTTCTCGCGGGCCAAGACGCGCTCGATCAAGGACATCGCGCGGAAGACCCGCAGCGGGCTGATTCCCACCCGGGCCGCCTGCCACCGCCTCACCGACGCCGAGCTGATCGAGCGGCTGATCCAGGTGCGCGGAGTCGGGCAGTGGACGGTGGAGATGCTGCTGATGTTCACGCTCGGCCGTCCCGACGTCCTACCGGTGGACGACTTCGGAGTCCGCGAGGGCTTCAAGCAGGCCTATGGCCGGCGCAAGCAGCCCACCCCCAAGCAGCTACGGCTCTACGGCGCCCGCTGGAGCCCTCACCGCTCGGTGGCCGCCTGGTACCTGTGGCGCGCGGCCGAGAAGGCGCTGCACCGCAAGATCGCGCCGAAGGTCACCTAGCGGATCAGGCTCAGGACGGGCGCGCCCGCATCTGCTCGGGGCTCATGCCGTAAAAGCTCCGCGCCCGGTCGCCCGGCCCCGGCCACGGATGCGCGCGCAGCACCTCCTCGTTGATGTCGGCGCCCCAGCCCGGGCCCTCGGGCACGAAGATGTGCCCGTCCTTGATCACCGGGGGCTTCGTCACGAGGTCCGCCTTCCAGGCCACGTCGTCGATGTCGATCTCCATGATGCGCACGTTGGGCAGCACCGCGCAGAGGTGGAGCGAGTGGAGGTCGGCGAGGTGGCTGTAGTAGTTGTGCGGCGCGATGTTGATCTCGTAGATCTCGGCCATCCGCCCGATCTGCACCGCCTGGGAGAACCCGTTCCAGGGCACGTCGATGATCGCCACGTCGACGGCGTGGAGCTCGAGGAACGGCCGGTACTGCCGCGCGGTGACCAGGCTCTCGCAGGAGGCGAGCCGCGTCGAGGTGGACTGCTTGATCTGCAGCAGGGCCTGCGGGTCCCAGTTGTCGTACTCGACCCACTGCATGTCGAACTGCTCGAGCAGCTTGGCGACGCGGAGCACGCCCTCGGTGCGGAAGTTGTAGTTGAGGTCGAGGCAGAGGCCGACCTTGGGGCCCACCGCGTCCCGGAAGGTCCCGATCAGGCGCTCGATCGCGTCCAGGATCTCCACGGTGGGCGCGCCGTCGGTGGAGTTGATGCCGCTCGCGAAGCCGGGGAAGTACACGGTGGCCGGCTCGCCCGGGATCACCATGTTGGTCTTGAGCGCGGTGAAGCCGCGCGCGACCACTTCCCGGCCGAGCGCGGTGATGTCGGCGTAGGTCCGCAGGGGCGGCGTGCCCAGCACGTGGCCGAGCCGCGCCCGGGTGGTGCCGCAGTGCGACCAGTACAGGCGCATCCGGTCGCGCATCGGGCCGCCGAAGAGCTCGTAGACCGGGACGCCGAGGGCCTTGGCCTTGATGTCCCAGAGCGCCAGCTCGATGCCGGCCATCGCCTTGTGGCTCACCCCGCCCAGGTTCTGGCGCGTGGCCCGCAGCATGTCCCAGTACAGGCGCTCGACCGGCCGCGGGTCCTGGCCGATCAGGAGCGGGGTCAGGTCCCGGACGGAGCCCGCGATGCCGTAGGGGCTGCGATTGTCGCTGCACTCCCCCCAGCCCACGAGGCCGTCGTCGGTCTCGACGCGAACGAAGGTCCAGGGCCGCCAGCCGCCGTCACAGTGCAGGGCTTCGACGCGCGCGATCTTCATGGCGACAGACCATGCCACAGCCGACGGACGGCCACAAGAGCAGGGCGAGGCGCCGCCGAAGGCGAGCCGAGCGGATACAGGAATTGCGAGGTGAGCCGAAGGCGAGCCGAGCGGATACAGGAATTGGGGCGGTCACGGCCAGGCGCCGGTGCTCTGGCGGAACTGCTCGAGCGTGAGCAGCCGGATCCGCGAATCCGCGCGCGCGGCCGCCCGCGCCGCCTCCGTGTTGTAGCCCCAGGCCGCGAGGAAGAGCCGCACGTCGTCCAGGTCCGGATGCGTGGTCACGTGCTGGAGCGTCTCGAGGCGGTCCTCGACGAAGGCCAGCCGGGGGCGCCCTCCGCGCTCGGCGGTCCAGGCCGAGATCAGCGCGCGCAGGTTCAGGCACTTGTGCACGCCCGTCTCCTTGCCCTGCACGTCGGCGAGCCGGACACCCCAGGTATCCAGGATGCGCCGCGCGAACGCCCCCTCCTTGGTGGTGACCAGCACGCTCCGCCCGGGCTCGGCCACCAGGCGGCGCAGCTCGTCCAGGCTACCGTACGGGGCGTGGAGCGCGAGCCAGCCCGGCTCGTCGGCGGCGATCCACTCGTGGCGCACCTCGTCGAGGGTGCGGCCGAGGCGCGCGATCAGCGCCTCGCCCGCCGGCGAGCCCGTCGCGACGAGCTCCGCGCGCACCCGCTCCCAGCCACCCAGGATCTCCGCGCGCGGGACCCCGCGCGCGATGGCGCGGAGGAGGACCGGCATCTCCCAGCCGCTCAGGATGACCGGGCGCAGCGCGCAGAACGCCACGAACGCGCTCTCGGCCGGCGGCTCGTCCGCGGGCCACACCCGCGCGCAGGTGCGCCGGCTCGTCTCGAAGTACTCGCGCAGGCCGTCACAGCAGACCCCGTCGAAGTCGAGCGCCAGGATGTCGGGAATCGTCATGGCCGGACGCTGCGGTGACGCGAACCGAGCCGAAGAAGATGCGCCCCCGCCGCATAAGCAGCCGACTTTTCAGCCATCGAACGGCTGGCCTCCCTCTTGCTCGTTTTCGAGGATCATGGCCTCACCGGAGCGCAACATCAGCGCGGTGGACGCACGGCTCGTGGGCCTCGAGGACGAGGCCACGCGGCTGCGCGCGGAAGTGGCCGCGCTCCAGGAAGAGATTCGCTGGCTCACCGGCCAGGACGAGGAGCCGGCGGGCTGGCTGTCGCGCGGCTGGGTCCGCGCCTCGCTGCTGCTGACCGCGGTCGGCATGGTCGCCCTCGTCTCCCTGCCGTATCTCCTGCGTCTCGATGCCCCCGGTCCGCATGCCGACCCCGCGCCCGTCGCGTCCACGCGGCCGGCGCCCGCGCCCGTCAACGCCGCCAGCCGCGACGCGGGCCCCGCGCCGGCCCCGGCCCGCGTCCGCGCGCCCGAGGCTCCGGATGCCGCGCGCGTCCTGTCCGCGGACAGCCACCCGGCGGGCCCCGCGCCCCGGCCGCGGCCCGTCCGCGATCGTCGCACGCTTCAGCCGTCGGACGCGGTCGTCGCCCCCGCGCGCGGCGAGAGCCCCTAGGGCCGCACCGGCCCCCGCAGCCGCCCCGCCCACACCGATAGGGCGGCCACTCCGGCCGCCATGGCCGCCACCGAGAACGCGATCGCGTAGCTCCCAGTCGCATCGAAGATCCGGCCGGCCAGCCACGCGCCCAGCGCGCTACCGAGCGCGCTCGCCACCTGGGTGGCCCCGAAGATCGAGCCGAAGTGCGGCCCGCGAAAGCGGTCGCTCATCATCGCGGGCACGATGAACGCGGTGACCGAGTAGCCGAGCCCGAACAGCACCGCGTAGCCGAGCGCGAGCCAGGCCGACGGGGCCAGCGCCACCATCCAGAGCACGCCCACCCCGACGATCATGCCGATCATACCGAGCGCGTAGACCAGCTCGCGGGAGAGATGATCCGAGATCCAGCCCCCGCCGGTCTTTCCCAGGATGCTGGAGGCGCCCACCACGCTGATCACCGAGGCGGCGGTCATCGCGGGAAGGCCGTGGTCCACGAGGAACGCGGCCTGGTGGACGTGGAGCGTCTGGCTGCAGATGCTGCCGAGGAACACCGCGAGCCCGATCAGCCGGAACGACGGATTGGCCAGGGCCAGGGCGAGGGAGTGCTCGCCGCCCGGCGCGCGGCCCGCCTCACCGCGCGGGGCGTATTCGCGGGGGGCGGGAGGCGTGTCACGGATCGCCAGGTAGGTCGCGGGCAGGATCCAGAGCGCGCAGAGGGCCGCGAGCACGCGGAACGCCCAGCGCCACCCGAAGCCGTCGATCAGCGCCTGGCAGAGCGGGACGACCAGGAAGATCCCGAGACCGACGCCGGAGCCCGCGATGCCGAGCGCCAGGCCCAGGCGCGCCTTCCACTGCCGCTGCACCATCACCACCGCCGGCGTCCAGCCCGCGGTGGCCACCCCGACCGCGGTGAGCAGGCCGAAGCTCAGGTAGAGATGCCAGGCGCGGGTGACCAGGCTGTCCGCCCAGAGCGAGCCGGCGAGCAGCACGCCCCCGATGAGAATGAGCCGGCGCGGCCCGAAGCGATCGGCGAGCGCGCCCAGCACGGGGCCCGCGCCGCCGCTCACGAGCGTGAAGATCGAGAAGGCTCCGGCCAGCACCGAGCGGCTCCAGCCGAACTCCCGCAGCAGCGCGACCAGGAAGACGCTGTAGGCGTACCAGACCCCGTAGGCCAGCGCGAGGGTGACGACGGTGACGCCGAGAGCGAGATACGAAGGCGCGGGCGAGGCCGCCGGGTCGGGGCGCATGGGCGCCCCACCATACCGCGGCGTCAGTCCAGGCGGAAGCCGCCGGCCAGGCGGCGAGTGAGGAGCTCGCGCTCCTCTTCGAGGCTCGGGTCGAGACGCACCGCGGTCTGGATCGCGCGCAGGCCCTCGGCGTCCCGGCCGAGGCTCAGGAGGCTGCGCCCCAGGTTGGCGTGGGTGGAGGCATCGTCGGGATTGAGGGCCAGCGCGGCGTGGTAGGCCGCGATCGCCTCGTCATAGCGCCGGAGCGTCTGCAGGGCCACGCCCAGGTTCGCGTGCGCGCGGAAGTGATTCGGGTTGATTCGAATCGCGGTGCCGAGCCAGTCCACCGCCAGGTCGTACTGGTCGAGCTCCATGTAGAGGCGCCCGAGGTTGGCGTATGGCCAGGAGAACTTCGGGTCGGCCGCGATCGCCTTCTGGTACGCGGTGGCGGCCGCGCCCTGGTCGCCGAAGCGGTACTGGAGATTGTAGGCCGCGACGTTCAGCGACTCCGCGGTCTTGGGCACGTCGTGCGCGGGCAGACGGTTGCGCAGGAAGATCTCGGCCTCGCGGCGCGCGCGTACGTCCGGCGCGCGACGGATGCGGTCCTGCAGCACCATGCGCGAGAGCCGCACCAGGCCGGCGTCGGTCAGCGCGCGGCCGAGCGGCAGGAGACACTCCGCGCGCTCGGGCGCGACGAGCATGCCGACCAGCGCCCGGGTCTCGGCGCCCACCGCCCCGCGCGTGGTCGCGCAGTAGTCGGCGCCCTCGCGCACCCAGCCGCGGGCGCGCGCCACCTCGAGCGCCCGCCCGGTCTCGCCCGCCTCGAGCAGCGTGGTGAAGAGGGAGGAGGCCACCACCTCGCGATCGAGCACCGCGTTGGCCAGGACCAGGCGGCTCGCCTGGAGCGAGCGGAACACCCAGTCGGGCAGCATGCGGCCCCAGCGCGAGCCGTTGAGCGAGACGGTCACCCGCTCGATCGCGTGCTGGCCGGTCTGCGCCCACCGCTCCCCGCGGGTGGGGGGCGCCTGCAGGCTGGCATTCAGGTACTCGGTGGCGAGGACGGTATTGCCCATGCGCTCGGCCATGGCGCCCGCGCGGTAGTAGGACAGGCCCGACTGCTGAAGACGGCTCGCGCGGCCGTAGGCGTCGAGCGCCTCGTCGAACTCGCCGAGCAGCTCGGCCATCGCGCCGCGGCGCATCTGGGCCTCGAGCGAGGCGGGCTCCGCCACCGCGGCGGTCCGGTAGTGGTTCAGCGCCTCCCGCAGGGCGCGCTGCTGGGCCGCTTCATCCCCGGCCTTGATCGAGCCCCGGGCCCGGGAGTCCGGGCCGTTGCAGCCCATCGCCAGGAGGGACGCGGCCAGCACGATCCCGAAGATCCAGCGCATGAGCCCGGGAGGGATGGCGAGCATGGCGCTTCCTTGACGGCAACATTCTTGCCATCCCGGATGCCGGCCAAGTGCTTGGAATTACGAAGGCCGGCGGAGCGCCAGGTGACGAATTTCGGGCACCCGGTTGACACCGCGTCGTCCGGTGTCCACGGGATGCCGCTCGCCGGCGTGGCCGGGCGAGGTGAGCCGGAGTCGAGCGGATCCCCGGGGTTACGCGCGCCCGAGCCGGAAACGCATACCGCAGATCTGGACGAGGCCGGCACGCGCCGGATCGGCACAGGCCAGGTCGAGTCCTCCCAGCCCCTCGCCACGCCCGTCCGTGGCCTCGATGAAGCGGAGCGTCGCGTCGTCCAGGGCGATGACGCGCTGCCCATCGCGCGTCTCGACCGGACGCTCCATGACCTCGCTCCAGCGGCGAGCCAGGCGCTCGGGGTCGTCGCTCTGGAGCTCTGCACCGGTCATGGCCGTGATCCGGCCGGCCTGCGCGCGCGCCGTTCCATCGTAGGCCGCGGGGTGCCAGGGTCCGCCCGGATCGCGCGCCCCGGGCTGCCAGCCGAACGACAGCATGGCGGCGCCCACGTCGCGCGGGTGGAGCTGCAGCTCGCGGTACTCCGGATAGCCGATCTCGTTGGCGATGCGCACCCCCACCGCCTCGCAGCGCTTGCGCCGCGGGGCCAGATCGTCGCACTGGGTGATCACCATGTAGCCGCCGTCGCCGCCGCGCCGCTCGAGGTACCGTCCGGCGGTCGTGCCGTCGCGCACGGGGGCCACGACCTCGAGGAAGTTGTGGCCGATCGGGAACAGGGCGTTCTCGAGCCCGTACTTGCCCACTCCCGGATCGCGGTGGCAGACCTCGAGCCCGAGCACCGTCTGGAATTCATCGACCACCGGCGCCAGGTAGCGGGCCACCAGGCAGATCTGTCGCATGCGCAGGCTCATGAGGTCTTCTCCGCTTCCTTGGCCGCCATCTTCCGCTTGAGCTGCTCGGGGGTGAGCCGGACGATGTCCTCGTTCTGGTGCGCGTAGACCTTGAAGCCGTCGGTGTCGAGGTCCTCGAGCGCGATCCTCCCGGCGAGCACGTCGGCCTTCCAGCGCTGATGCTCGGGCTCGCGCGCGTGGAACTCGGGCATCACCTCGCGCGCGAACAGCTCGAGGCTCGAGCAGATGTCCGCGTGGCTCGTGCGGCCGGTCTGGTTGAGCAGGATGACCTGGTCCACGTTGGAGGCCTCGAACTGGGCGAGCTTGCGGCGGATCGTCTCCGGCGAGCCGATGAGCCCCGCGTTGAGCGTCTCCTGCGCCTTCGGGGTGTTCCGCCACTCCTGGTAGAGCTCCCACATGTTGCCGCGGCCCGGCTCGGCCATGCCGTGCCGGCCGTAGTGCGAGAGGCAGAACACGAAGAAGGTCCAGCCCGCCGCCTTCTCGCGCGCCTCCTCGTCGGTCGGCGCGCACATGAACGCGCTCACCATCGCAACGTTGCTGTTGACAGGGTAGTCCGCCAGCCGATTGGGCTCGCGGGTGAGGCTCGTGTAGTAGCGATTCACCCACGCGCGCGCCGCCTCGGGCGAGACGAACTGGAACCCGAGCGCGCCCATCCCCCACTGCCCCGCGCTGGCGATCGTCGCGATGTTCGAGCACGCGACCCAGAGCGGCGGGTGCGGCTTCTGGCGCGGCTTCGGGATGACGTTGCGGGCCGGGAAGTCGAAGTACTGGCCGTGGAACTCGACCGCGTCCTGGGTGAAGCACGGGATCAGCACCCGCACCGCCTCTTCCCAGACCTCACGCTTGTCGCGCACGCGGCGGCCGAACGGGTGCAGCTCGATCGGTCCCTGCCCTTCGCCCAGGCCCAGCTCCACGCGCCCGCCGCTCAGCAGATCGAGGGTGGCCACCCGTTCGGCGACCCGGATCGGGTGATTGGTCGGGAGCTGGATGATGCCGTGGCCGAGGCGGATGCGGCTCGTGCGCTGGGTGGCCGCGCCCAGGAACACCTCGGGCGCCGAGGAGTGCGAGTACTCCTCGAGGAAGTGGTGCTCGACCTCCCAGGCGTAGTCGTAGCCGAGGCGGTCGGCCAGCTCGATCTGGGTGAGCGAGTCCTGCAGCAGCCGGTATTCGCTGTCCGGGCCCCAGGGCCGCGGGAGCTGATGCTCGTAGAAGATCCCGAACTTCATGACGCGCGCAGCAGGCGGCCGGGCCCCGGGGCGCCCGCGGGTTCGGGCAGCCGCCCGTCCTCGATGACCGACTGGCCGTTGACGAACGACCACCGGATGCCGCTGGCCCGCGCCACCAGCCGCGGCCCGCCGCCGGGAAGATCGCGCACCAGCTCGGGCTCGTGATCGGCGATGGTCTCCGGGTCGAAGATCGTGATGTCGGCGGCGAGGCCGGGAGTGAGACGCCCGCGGTCGCGGAGGCCGAAGAGATCGGCGGGCATCGCGGTGATCCGGCGCACCCCCTCCTCCAGCGAGAGCGCGCGGCGCTCCCGCACCCAGTGGCCGAGCAGGCGGCTGGTCTGGCCCGCCTCGCAGAAGAGCGTGAGATGCGCGCCCGCGTCGGAGAGGCCGATCAGCGAGCGCGGATGCGTGAAGATCTCGGCCACCGAGGCCGCGTCGGTGTTCATCACCGCCACCGTGAACTGGGTCTGCAGGTCGTCCTCGAGCGCCAGGTCGAAGAAGGCGTCGATCACGTCCTGCCCGCGCCGGGCCGCCACCTCCGCCACCGCGAGGCCGACGAACGGCTTGAACGCGTCCGCGCCCACCGCCTGCACGCGGAGCGGCGCGGTATCGCCCCGGAAGAGCGGGGTGCGGCCGACCGACGCGCGGAACTCCTCACGGAAGCCCGCGTCGCGGAAGAGCGCGCGCCAGCTCGACACCGGCGCGTCCAGCACCCGCTTCCAGACCGGGAAGCGGAAGAACACGAACGCGCTCGCGAGATCGAACGTCGAGGTGAGCGGCGAGGTCGTCACCTGGGGATAGATCTCGACCCCCTCCCCCGCGAGCGCCTCGATGCGCGCGAGGATCGCGCGGTGCTCCGCCGGGTGCGACGGGTTGTGGCGAAGCGAGACCAGCGTGACCGGCCGGTGCGCCGCCCGCGCCAGCTCCGCGAAGCGGTCGACCTCGGCCAGGCGATCCGGACGGGTGCCGCCGATGGTCAGCTCGACGATGCCGCGGCCCGAGGCCCCCATGGTCCGTACCAGACTCGTCAGCTCGTCCTCGTGCGCGAGCCGGCTCGGCACCGGGCGGCCCCGATCGCCCACGTGGTTGTGGTTGGTGGTGGACGAGAGGCCCACCGCGCCCAGCGCCATCGCCTCGGTGACGAGGCGGCCCATGCCCGCGATCTCCTCCGGGGTGGCCTCGCGCTCCCACGCCGCGTCGCCCATCACGTACTGCCGGATCGCGGAGTGGCCGATGAAGCAGCCCACGTTCATCCACGGGCCGATCCGCTCGACCGCGTCCTGGTACTGGGCGAAGGTCTCCCACTGCCAGCGGATGCCCTCGGTGAGGGCCTCGAGCGGCATGCCCTCCACGTAGGTGAGCATGCGCATCAGGGTCAGCCGGTCCTCGGCCCGGCACGGGGCCAGCGTGAAGCCGCAGTTGCCCATCACCACCGTGGTCACCCCGTGCCAGGACGAGCAGGACGCGAGGCTGTCCCACGTGATCTGGGCGTCGTAGTGGGTGTGCGGGTCGATGAAGCCGGGCGCGACGACCAGGCCCGCGGCCGGGATCTCGCGCGCGCCGCGGCCAGTCACCGCGCCGATCTCGCTCAGCTTGCCGTCGCGCACCGCCACGTCGGCGCGGCGGCCGGGGGCGCCGGTGCCGTCGACGACGAGTCCACCGCGAATCACCAGATCGTGGGCCGTCCCTTGGGTCGTCATGGAGGGCTACTCTACGGCAACTGCATGGTCCTGTCATTGACAAGTGATCTGGCCGCTCGCGTTTGACACGTGATCTGGCCGCTCCTTGCTGGGAAGCCTCAGGCGGCCCGCTCGCGGAAGGGGCGGCCCGTGGCCGTAAACCACCCCAGGC
>Ga0134127_10003109_pt1 | contig 11912 bp, 8 predicted proteins | sample KB31753_FD_96459 | JGI IMG/M metagenome (GOLD analysis project Ga0134127, IMG submission 96459) | Terrestrial soil microbial communities with excess Nitrogen fertilizer from Kellogg Biological Station, Michigan, USA - KB3-175-3 | ecosystem: Environmental > Terrestrial > Soil > Unclassified ...
CCAGGCGAGGGGCGTTCCTGTGAATCCAGAACTCCTGGATCGGATTGCCCAGCCCCACCAGCAGGACACCGGCGCCGGACCGGTTGATCTCGTCCACGACGGCGCGGTCGTCCCGATCGCCGAAGTATCCATGATGAACGCCGGCGATGCGGAGCCCGGGTATCCTGTCCTTGAGCCCTTCGGCCGCCTGCGTGACCATCCCGATCTCTCCTCCCAGCAGGAACACCGGGATGCCCGCCCGGGCGGCCTCGGCGCAGACCTGGGGAGTGAGATCCGTTCCGACCATGTTCTCGGCGAACGGCTTGCCCGCCAGGGCGCTCGCGATCTGCACGCCCATTCCATCGTTGAGCAGCAGGTCGGCGCCGTTGAGGACTTCCCGGAAGCGGTCGTCCGAGCACGACAGGTTCAGGGTGTGCGCGTTGGGGATGTAGACCTTGAAGGCCCGTTTCGATCCGAAGGTGCGCGTCATGACGGACAGCGCCGCCGCGCGCGTCAGCCTGTCGAAACGCACTCCCAGCACCTCGACCTCGGACTCGGACTCGCGGCGGCGGGACAAGGAGACCTGCCGCTCACGCGTTTCCGTCATCGGGATTCCTCTTCGCTCGGCGCGGCCAGGTGCCGGCGCACGGGAGGCCGGACGTCCCGTGCCGCGCCCAGGTCCCTGTAGGTCCTCTCCAGGATTCCCTCGACGGTGGACATCGTGTAGTCCCGCGTCACGGTGTCGAGGTTGCGCCGGCCCTGGTCGCGCACCCGGGACGGCGACCCGAGCAGCTCCGAGAGGGCGCGCCTCAGGCCGTCGCGATCCCCCGCCCGGAAGAGCATGCCCCCCTCGGGCGCGCGCAGCATCTCCGGGATGGCTCCGACGTCGCTCGCGACGACGCCCATTCCGGCGGCCATGGCCTCCAGCAGGATATTCGGCATGTTCTCGTAATGGGAGGGGAGGACGAGAATCGAGCACTCCCGGAGGAGGGCGATCTTCGCGGCTCCTGTCACGCACGGAAGGAACTCGACCCGCCCCTCCAGCCGGGCGGGCTCGAGCGACGTCTCGAGCCGATCCCGCACGGCGGCCGGATCGTGGAGGCCCGCGAGGACCCAGGTGCACGCCGGCCGACTGCGGAGCATGCCTGGAAGGACGTCGAGGAGGTCCGCCAGCCCCTTCTCGTCGTTGAGGACCTGGTCTCCCGTGCCGACGAACAGCACGCGCTCGGGACGACGCTCCTCGGACCCGCTCAACGAGGCGACTTCCGAAGCCTCCAGGCCGTTCGGGATCACGACCAGGCGCGCCGCCGGGGCGATCCCCGCGATCCGATCCGCCCAGCGCCGCGAGAGGACGGCCACGGCGTCCACGGTCGAGAGCGCATGGCGGATCCAGGCCCGAAGGAGCGGATGGCTCTCCTTGTAGAAGACCTCGAACTTGCCTCCGTGAATCTGCAACAGCACCGGGAGACCCTGTTGCCGCGCCGTCCATGCGAAGAGCGCGTTCTGGTGAAAATTGATGCCGCTGCTGGTCTTCACGTGGACCAGGTCCACGGGACGGTCTCGGAGCTCCCTGCGTAACGAACGGACCATCCCGAATTGATACCGGAAACGGGAGTGCAGGGAACGTCGCGGATCCGGGCGGCGGTAATTGTTGAACACGCGCATGCCGGTGCGCCGGGCCAGGTCGGTGCGCAGGAGCAGATCGATCCCCTTCTCGACCCCCCCCGTCACCGGGGGAACCGGAAGGGGGCCGACCAGGAGGACCCTCGGCAGCGACGCGCCCGCCGGGATCACGCCTCCGGCTCCTCGGGCACGGGCAGCGCGAACGGCTGCGGCATCACCGCGCGCAGCTCATCCAGCCGCACCACGCCGAGCGCCAGAAGGAGGCCGGCGTATCCCACCGCTCCGATCGCGATGCGGGCCCAGAGCGCCAGGCCGGGCGTCAGGTGGAGCCATGCCACCAGCGCGAGCGTCACCAGGGCGGGCCTCACGATCTCCGCCTCGCGAAGCACCGGCCCGACCTCGTGCCTCAGGAACCAGCACTGGAAGGCGAGAAAGCAGCACATGGAGATCAGCGCCGCCCAGGCGCAGCCCAGTATCCCGAAGCGCGGGATCAGCATCACGTTGAGCAGGACATTGGTCGCCAGTCCCATGAGGTTCACCTTCAGGTCGATGTGCTGACGGTTCGACGCGAAGAGCGAGGAGGCCAGCACCCGGACGATGCCATAAGGGACGAGGGTCCAGATCACCACCTTGAGGACCGACGCGGCGTCGCCGAACCCCGGGCCGAACAGGAGGCGCACCACGGGGTCGGCGAGCCCGGCAATCCCCGCGGCGATCGGCAGGAGCACGACCAGGATGTACCGGACGGCCATGCTGCTGGCCCGCTGGTACGAGTCCTGCGACTCGTGGAACAGCTTGGACAGCACGGGATAGATCGAGGTATTGAAGCTCTTCGGAACGACCTGGGCGATGGCGAAGAGGCGGTAGCCGATGGTGTAGTAGCCCACCGCCGCCAGGGTTCCCAGCTTCGATAGCATGAAGACATCGGTCCTCAGGTAGAGCGCGGCGACGACGAAAATCGTCCCGAACACGGGGACGCTGTGGAGGAGCTTCTTGAGAATGTCGCGGTCGTAATCCCAGCCCAGGGGTGCGATCCGGCGGTGGAACACCGCGAGATTCATGAGCAGGTTCATGAACCGGAACGCCGCAAAGGAGCTCATCAGCGCCACGACGCCGTAGCCGTGGTGCAGCAGCCACAGGCCGGTCGCCACCTTGGCGGCGTTTTCCACCATGGTCAGCCCGACCATGTAGCGCACCTTCTCGAACGCGATGAAGATCGATTCGCTGTACAGGATCACGATGGAGGGAAGCAGGGACACCGCGACCCACCAGGCCCCGCGCACCACATCCGCCGGGTATCCGGCGAGGCGGATGGCGATCAGGACGCCCACGGCCATCACCAGGGACGCGGGGAGCCCGAGGGTGATCGACGAGCACAGGTGGCGGCGGGCGGCGCTTTTGTCGCGCGACACGTCCCTGGTGACGAGTGAATTGAGCCCCAAGGACGTGAAGGAGTGCGCCACGAAGAAGTAGTTCAAGAGCAGGTTGTAGGCACCCGTCCCCTCCGCGCCAAGCTTGCGGGTCATGGTGCCGACCAGGAGGATCGACAGGAGCGGGTTGGCGATCTCGAAGGTGATGAGAAGCGCCGTGTTGTGAAGCGTCCGCCGGGCGGAGGAGCTCACGGTCTTTTGAGGGGTCATGGCTCCGTCGAGGAGTGCGTCCGCTTCCGCCACCACGCCGCCGCCTCGGCGTGGGTCATCACCACGACATTCTCCGCGGCCAGCCAGGCGAGGAAGTCGGAGAACATCGCCATCCGGGCCGGATGGATCCCGAGGACCGAGGGATGCGATCCCACGCCGACCCAGCAACGGCGCTCGATGGCCCATCGGACCTCGTCCTTCCACCTGGCCAGCACCTGGCGCGGGGAGGAGCCCCTCTTCACGAAGTCCCAGTCGTCGATGGCCACAGGGATGCGCAGGAGGTCCCCGGCGTCCCGCCTGGGGACACGGTACGGGAACGCGGCGGGGTCCGCCTCCGCGTTCCACTGGTAGCCCCTCGCGGCCAGGCAGCCCAGAAGCGGAACGCTCCAGCGGGAGCGGGGCGAGCGGAATCCCGTGATCCGAAGCCCGCAGATCCGCTGGACGCTCTCCTCGACCCCGATCACCTCCCGGCGCAGGCCCTCCGCCTCGAGATCGGCCATGACCTGGTGGGTCGCCCCGTGGCTCGCCAGCTCGTGCCCCTCCTCGGCGATTCTCCTGATCAGCCCCGGGATGGTCTCCGCAAAGCGGCCGACGAGGTTGTAGGTCGCTGCGAAACCGTGTTTCTTCTGCGCGTCGAGACAGGCCTCGAGCCCGGCGATGACCGTCCGGACGCCGCCGCGGTCCCCCTCCAGCGGGTCCTCCACGTCGTGCAGGAGGAGGACCACCGCCCTCCCCTGTCCCGGGACCGGAGGGCGGGGGCGCGCACCGTTCATCCAGTCCATTCCGAGCGCCTCGAACAGGCGCTTCATTCCCGGGACGTCGAGGTGATCCATGGAGAACCCGCTCCTCCAGGACTTCAGCCCTCCCCGTTGCCCCACCACCAGGGCCGCCGGACCCCGGCTCCCCCACCTCGCGAGGACCTCCTCGCCGTTCCCGGGACGCAGCGCCGTGAACGGGCGCAGGCCGGAGATCCGCCGGCGGAGACCCCCTCGATCGTGCCGGGGCGAGCGTCGGAGATCGATCGGCGCCGTGTCCCCTCTCAGGCTTCGCGAACGCCAGGCGGTCCGGCGGGCGCCTTCGCGGCCCCGATCGTTGCAGATCAGCAGGCGCCCGCCGGTTGTGGCCAGATGCGTTTCCACGCGGTCGCGCAGATCGATCGGAGGATCCGCCAGGACGATCAGGTCGTCCTTCGCGACGGCTTCCGACAGGAGTTCCCGTTCCCCGATCACCTCCACCGGAAGCCCCGCCGCGCACATCGAGGCGTGGCTCTGCCATTCGGCCGGTTCCATGAACGGCTCGATCGCGCCGGGGCGCCAGCCCGCGGGCCGCTCCGGAACCACGAGAAGGATGCGATTCATGCCCGGGCGGCTCAGGAGGCGGCCGGGAGCGGCGCCGGCTCGTCCCGATCGCCGTCGGCCGCGCGGCCGGAGATGCGCCGGGCCGGGAAGACCCTCGGCAGCGCGACGGCGATCGACGCCAGGAACCAGAACAGGTAGTTCTGCTGCTTCGAATCGAACATGTGCCAGACCATCTCCCAGTAGAAGGCGACGAAGATCCCCACGAGGGCGATCTGGACCGGCCGATAATCCGGGTCGATGCGCACGATCCCCCGGAACGCCTGCCACAGCACCGCGAGGTACATCGCCAGGAGCGCGGTGAGCCCGAACAAGCCGGTCTCCGCCATGAGGAGCAGGTACCTGTTGTGGACCGTGTACAGCCACCCCTGCCAGTCGTCCGGCAGGAACTGCCGCTTCACGCTGTCGTACGTCCCGATGCCGATGCCCAGGGCGGGATGGGACTCCCACATCTGCCAGGCGACGTGGGTCAGGTTCATGCGCTCCTCGAGGGCGCTCTCGTTCCCCTGGTGGGTCCTCAAGAGCAGGAGCGGCATCAGGGCGAGCGCGGGCAGCGCGAGGACGGCGACGAGGGGGGCCAGCCGGCGCATGCTCCGCCGGGAATAGACGGCCACGAGCACGCAGATCACCGTCAGCCCCATGGCAAAGCCTGCGAGGGGGGCGCGCTTCGCCGCGAGGAGCAGGCATCCCCCGCCCATCAGCATCCCCAGCATCGGGTTCATCCGGATCGGGAACCGGCGCCCGGCCAGGAAGACTCCCACGAGGAACAGGGTCAGGACGCAGAAATACTCGGCCGGCGCGTGCTGCGACGCGGCGAACGTTCCCCGCTGGAACCCGATGCGCCCCGCCTGGACGTCCGTCGTCCCCTCGAAGCGAGTGTTCCCGAGGATGTCGAAGGAGTACCCGAGGATGTTCTGGATGACGTAGATGCCGCACTCGATGGCGAAGCCCAGGTAGAGCCCGCTGAGAAAACGGAACACCTGGACCGCCTCGGAGAAGACGTTGATCAGGAGGAGGAAGACCAGAAGCATCTCCGCCTCCCTGTCGAGGGCGATCAGGCTCAGCGTCCTGTCCGGGGTGTTCACCATGGAGACCACGCCCGCGAACAGGAACACCAGGACGGGCCAGGTGATCGCGGGACAGCCGAAGAACCGGCTCCAGCGGAAGGCGCCCGACGCGAGGCCCGTCGCCAGGAGCGTCAGCAGCACCAGGAACGTCCCGGTGATTCCCAGCGCCTGCTTGTCCCGCTGCACGACGAGGAACTGGATGAAGAACGGCAGGGTGAACCCCGTCAGGAAGACGGCGGCGTCGTACTTGCGCCGCACCATCAGGAACACCGAGGCGGCCGCGGCGGCGACGATGAGCGCGGTGGGATACTTGAGCGAGTGCGATTTCAGGATGATCTGCGCGCAGGCGAACAGCGCCCCGCAGCCGAGGAGCAGGACGAGACCCTGGGTCGAATGGAGACCCAGCCTCTCGCGCAGCCCCGGTTGCGTCGGCAGAGCGCCGGCAGGCGCGCCGTGTCTCACCAGCAGATTCCCTCGGGCCTGCGGCGGGTGTCGGCGGCGAGCCGGCCGGACAGATCGATGAGGACCTGCCCCTCGCGCAGCTCGGCCGGCAGGCCGTCGATGTCCGGGGCGTCGGTGCCGACCACGACGACCTCGGCGTCCCGGAGCGCCTCCTCGCGGCTTCCCACGAGGAGCGTCCCGATGTGGGGAATCTCCCGCTCGATGTACTCCCGGTTGGTCCCCACCAGGGACAGGAGCTGGACGTTGGGATCGAAGATCTTGACCGGAAGGCCCTTGGAGAGCAGCCCCTCCACGAGGAGGACCATCGAGCTTTCACGGAGATCGTCGGTTCCGGCCTTGAAGCTCAGGCCCAGGACCGCGGTCCGGGGGCGGCCGTAGGAGAGGACCTTGGCGATGGCGGCCCGGAGGTGAATCTCGTTGCTCAGGATGATCGACTCGAGGAGCGGGGCGGCCACGTCCCGGCGCTTCGCCTCGTAGGCCAGGGCGCGCAGGTCCTTCGGCAGGCAGGAGCCCCCGAACGCCATCCCCGGCCGCAGGTAGGCCGGTGAGATGTTCAGGCGCCTGTCCTCGCAGAGGAGCCGCATCACCTCCAGGCTGTCGACCCCCGAGGCGTGGGACAGGCGGCCGATCTCGTTGGCGAAGGCGACCTTGAGCGCGTGAAAGGCGTTGTTCACGTACTTCACCAGCTCGGCGGTCTCCAGGGACGTCGTGTGGAAGGGACGGCCCTTGTCCGCGTAGAGGGACTTCAGCACCTCCGCCGAGCGGGCATCGGAGACGCCGCACAGGTCGAACGGGGCCGAATCGTAATCCTTGATGGACGTCCCCTCCCTGAGGAACTCGGGGTTCATGCCGACGCCGATGTCCGTGCCCACCTTGCGCCCGCTCCGCGCCTCCAGGAGGGGGATCACGCTGCCCCGCATCGTCCCCGGGGGGACCGTGCTCCTGACATTGACGACCTGGAACTTGCCGACGCCTTTCAGGACGTCCGCCAGCTGACCCAGGGCGCGCAGAAGGTGCGACAGGTCCGAGGAGCCGTTCCTGGCCGACGGCGTTCCCACCGCCACCAGGAAGGCGTCGGCCTCCCTGGCCGCCTCGTCCAGTTTCGTCGAAGCCCGCAGCCGCCCGGCCCGCTTTCCTTCCCGGATCAGGTCCTCCAGCCCCGGTTCCAGGACCGGGCTCCTGCCGGACTCGACGAGCTTCACCTTCGCCTCGCTGATGTCGACACCGATCACGTCGAACCCGTCCCGGGCAAGGCACGCGACGCAGACCGAGCCCACGTATCCCAGACCGATCACGACGACTCTCACGTCCGGCTCCCTTCGTCGAGGCGTCCTTCGCACAACCGCCTCAGGTTTTCCGCCTGCGCCGCAGCGACCGCGGCCCGGATGCGCCTCAGGGCCGCCATGCCCTCTCGAAACGCCCCCGGGGCCTGCTGGATCGTCCTGACGGCGGCGACGATCGACGCCGGCGAATTGTCCACGTGAACGGCGCCCCGGGAGAAGACCTCCCGGAGCAGAGGCCAGTCCGACGTGATGAGCGGCTTCTCCAGCGCCACCGCCTCGTAGCCGCCCCTCTGCATGGTGTGATCCTCCCGGGTGAGCGACATGATGGCGTCGGCGCCCCGCAGGAGGGCCAGGTACTCACGGTCCGGGATGAAGCCCGTCAGGCGAACGTTGGACGGAACGGCCTTTCGAATCCCCCGGCCGGCGTACGAGGGATCCCCCGTGAACGAGAACTGGACCTCCGGGAGGCTGCGGGCCGCTTCCAGCACCGCATCCACCGGCTCATCGACCGAATACGTGCAGACGAAGACCACGTGGAAGTTTCCCCGGCGGGTGCTCTCTCCCGCGGGGTCCAGGTCGAGGGCCAGGTCCTGGACCAGCTCCGCCCGGCCGCCCCAGGATCGGACCTCCTGCGCCATGTGGGAGTTCGTGACGATGGTGGCGAGTGCCCGGCGCGCAAGAAATCGCTGCAGCGGAAGGGACCAGCGCCAGAGAGTGTGCTGGAACGCGCCCGAGTGGGCATCCACGATGAACCGATGACCCAGAAGAAGCGAAACGAGCCAGATGACGAAGGGGGCCGCGACCGGCGGGTTCGCGACCAGGACTCCGTCCGGACGCTCGCGCAGGAGGATGGACACCGTCCTCAAGGTCTGGAGCACGTACTTGAAGGGGGCCAGCAGCGGTGCCTTGAAGCGGAAATAGTGGACCAGGTAGGACGGAACTCCGAGTTGCTTTCCGATGGCGTCGCTCCGGCGGCAATAGGGATACCAGGTGATGAAGACCCAGCGTCGGAGGGGGCTCCCCGCGACCGCCATCGGCGTCCTGTCCCCCTCCTTTCCCTTTCGCCGTTCCTCACCTTCCCACCTGAACCGGTCGGCCGGGTGCCACGGGACCATGAATCCCACGAACAGGCATGCCCCCTGCACGACCCACTCCGCGACATAGTACGCGGCCCGTGACACGCTGCGGCCCCGGATGGCGAAGAGGGCGAAGCCGGCAAGCGAAAGACCGACCCAGAGCCAGGCGGGCCACCATACCGATTCCCATGCCGCCCAGCCGCAGGCCGCGCCGAGCGCGAGGTGCACCAGGACGAGGAGGACGCGATCCAGTCCGCGGAAGGCGCTGCGGAACAGGCCCCGGGCGAGGAACAGGCGGGCCGCCTGCCCCCTCCCGACATAGAAGCCGTGATTCAAGGTCCTCATGAGGCGCCGCGGGCTCTCTCTCGGTACAGTCAGGTGCCTGATCATCTGCCGGGGAAGCACTTCGATCCGGTAGCCTGCCTTGATGATTCGATGCGCAAGGTCCTCTTCCTCCTTGGCACGCAGGAAGGGATCGAAGGAACCGGCTTCGTCCAGGGCCCGGCGCCGGTAGAGGGCACATCCGCCGTACGCCGGTCGTGCGGATGGTGCGCCGGCAGGTGAACGGTAGTACTCGTCCGAAGCGGGAACGATTCCATTCCGAGTCACGTAGAAGTCGCGGCGCGTTCCGGCGACCACGCCCATGGATGCGTCCTCCTCGAACACCCGGAGCGCCGCCGGCAGGAAGTCCGCCTCGAGCACGCAGTCGCCGTCCAGGAAGAGGATGTACCGCGACCGCGTCCTGGCGGCGCCGATCCACCTCATCGCCGAGGGGCTGAACCGGGACGCCTTGCGCACCGTGAGGACCCTGCAGCCCGCCTCGATGCCGATCTCGCTGGTGCCGTCCGACGAGGCGGAGTCCACGAGCAGGATCTCGCCGCCTCCCACGGAATCCAGCGCGCGGCGGGCGGCGTCCAGGCAGGAGCCCAGCGTGGCCGCCTCGTTGCGGGCGATGACCACCGCGCTGATGAGCGCCTCGTGATCGGGGGATGCCAAGGAGCGCCTCCGCGTCCCTAGAAGATGGTGTAGATGAACGGCGCCAGGGCCGAGGCGTGGGTCAGGACCATCAGGATCCCCAGGAACACGCACAGGATGATGATGGGAGCGAGCCACCACTTCTTGCGCACCTTCAGGAAATCCCAGAACTCGGCGCAGAACCGCACCTTCTCCATGACGGACTTCTTGAAGCTCATCGTCTTGCCTTCTTCCTTTTAATCGAGTTGGAACTCGTCACGCCAGTCCTTGTCCTCCCTGAGAGGAGGCTGGCCCTTCTTGTCCAGCAGGTAAGGTCCCATGGCCAGGTAGTCCATGTGGGTCCTCATGAAACAGCGATACGCGTCGTCGGGCGAGCAGACAATCGGCTCCCCGCGGACGTTGAACGAGGTGTTGATGATCACCGGTACCCCCGTCCGCCTCTCGAACTCCCGGATGAGGTCGTAATAGAGCGGGTTCTGCCCGCGATTGATGCTCTGGATGCGGGCGGAGTGATCGATGTGGGTCACCGAAGGGATCACCCGCTTCCCCTCCCTGACGGGGGCCACCAGGAGCATGTACGGGCTCGGCCGATCGATCTCGAAGTACTCGCCGATCTTCTCCTCCAGGACCGACGGGGCGAAGGGCCGGAAGCTCTCCCGGAACTTGATCTTCAGATTGACCACATCCTTGTTCTCCGGGTTCCGCGCGTCGGCGATGATGCTGCGGCTCCCCAGGGCGCGGGGACCGAACTCCATTCTGCCCTGGAACCAGCCGATGACGGTCTGTCCCTCGATGAGGGCCGCCACCTGCCTCACCATCTCGTCCCGTTCGAGGCGCCGGTAGGGCGCGCCGTACTTCGTGAGGGTCGCGAGGATTTCCTCTTCGCCGTACTCGGGGCCGAGGTAGGCATCGTCCATGCGAATCGTGCGCGGATTCCCCAGAAGAGAGTGATTGATGTAGGCCGCCACTCCCAGGGCGCCCCCGGCATCCCCCGCCGCCGGCTGGATGAACAGATCCTTGAAGGGGCCCTCCCTCAGGATCCGGCCGTTGGCGACGCAGTTCAACGCCACGCCCCCGGCCATGCACAGGTTCTCCATCTTCGTCTCGCGGTGCAGGTAGGAGGCCATCTTGAGCATGATCTCCTCCGTCACCTTCTGCACCGACGCGGCGATGTCCTTCTGCTTCTGCTCCAGCTTCGACTCGGGGTCGCGCGGCGGGCCGCCGAAGAGATCCGCGAAACGGCCGTTCGTCATCTTCAGGCCGTAGTGGTAGGAGAAATAGCTCATGTCCATCTCGAAGCTGCCGTCGTCCTTGATCTCGATGAGCTTCTTCACCTGGTCGACGTACCGTGGGACGCCGTAGGGGGCCAGGCCCATGACCTTGTACTCCGCGCTGTTCACCTTGAATCCCAGGTAGTAGGTGAAGGCGCTGTACAGCAGCCCGAGAGAATGCGGGAAGCGGATCTCCTTGAACAGGTCGATCTCCCGATCCCTCCCGACGCCGTAGCTCGCCGTGGCCCACTCTCCGACGCCGTCCACGGTCAGGATGGCCGCGTCCTTGAACGGGCTCACCAGGAAGGCGCTGGCGGCGTGGGAGAGGTGGTGCTCGGTGTAGAGGATCTTCCCCTCGTAGTTCAGCTCCTTCCGGATCATCTGCGGGATCCACAGCTTTTCCTTCAGCCAGACCGGCATCGCCTTCGAGAAGGAGCGGAATCCCCGCGGGAAGGTGGACAGATACGTGGACAGAAGACGCTCGAATTTCAGGAACGGCTTGTCGTAGAAGCCGACGTAGTCGATGTCCTTCGTCTCGATCTTCCCCGCCCGCAGGCAGTACTTGATCGCTTCGTGCGGGAACGCCTCGTCGTGCTTCTTGCGGGTGAAACGCTCCTCGGAGGCGGCGGCCACCAGGCGACCGTCCTGGATGAGACAGGCGGCCGAGTCGTGATAGAAGGCGGAAATTCCCAGGATGTTCAACGTCCCTCCGCTCCCGGTTCCATCACCAGCGCATACCGGATCCTGCAGGGGGCTTCCCCCTCCCACGTCATCCTCACCGTGGGGGCCTTCAGCATCACACCATAAGACGGGGAGTGCAGGTCGTCCTCCACCTGTACGCGGGCATTCTCCGGACGCCGCTTCCAGAGGAGGGTCAGGACAGGACCCTCCTCGCTGCTTCGGGCCGTCCAGCCATCCGCACCGGGGACGACCCTCCAGCCCGGAGCCACATGGAAGCTGGCCAGGAACCGGTGCCTGCCTTCCCCCTCCAGCCGGTCTTCAATGTGAAACCTCCCCGTGCGGCGATCCAGGAGAATGCTCCGGCGGTGGACGACCGCGGCGGGCAGGCGCCGGTAGCCGGAGTGCTCCGCCCGGAGATAGGCGCAGGTCCTCCCCATCCGCCAGCGCAGCACCCGGGGAGAATCCGACGGAATCAGGCGGAACGGCTCCTCGGGAAAGGG
>Ga0134127_10003111_pt1 | contig 11908 bp, 15 predicted proteins | sample KB31753_FD_96459 | JGI IMG/M metagenome (GOLD analysis project Ga0134127, IMG submission 96459) | Terrestrial soil microbial communities with excess Nitrogen fertilizer from Kellogg Biological Station, Michigan, USA - KB3-175-3 | ecosystem: Environmental > Terrestrial > Soil > Unclassified ...
ATTCGATTCATTAGTAATTTCAGTGGAATTATCATTCGTTTCTGGGATTAAAGCAAGTATGGTATCGGGATATACCATCATTGCAATGAGCCCACATAAAAAAATTGTTAATTTGAAGTATGATGGCATATTATCATGTAACCTCCGGAAAAAATTAAAGTCATTGATACAAGTCTCTAATCGTGTAATCGAGTGTCTATGGAATTGAATCTTGTTTAGATAACGGTACTAGAATGTTTAAACCTATCATCATATGTATCAAGATAAGCATAAAATTGCAAATATTCATTCCTTTGATTCAGCAAGTACCCATTCTTGAAATAGTGGAAATGCTGTTGTACATTGCTGGTGCAATATTATCCATATTTTTGGTTGGGCTTTCTGTTTTTTCGTACCGCAAGAGTGGATTGAAAAAACTACAATACGCTGCCATTGCATTTTCATTATTCTGTATTTTCCTAATTTATGAAGGTTTGGAACATTTTTATTCGTTGGATAATGCATTTACCGATATAGTGATCCCTTTATCAGGATCAGCGATAATATTATTCTTCTTTTTGGCAGTGATAAAAAAATCCTAATCGAAGAACACGATTACTATTGAGTTTATTATTAAAAATTCTACTTCCTTAAATTGTCTAATTATAACTATAATGTTTAATATTTTGGTAATACAAGTGTCTAAATGATGTACTCTTGATCTTTTAGTTTGGTACTTGTACTATAGAATTTTTATATTAACTTCAAAGTACAATTGCTACTTTTGAAATTTATTACATTCATGATTTTCATGATTGGCTTATCGTTACTTAACATGAATTACATTGCCCTTAATTTTTCAGCAGCCGTATCAGGATCAACAGCAACCAATAAAATTTCACCACAAGAGATATGCGGAGACGGAAAGGACAATAATCAGAATGGACTTGTAGATGATAGTTGTCCTGTTGGCTCATCATCAGTTGGAATACCGGCCACAAATTTTGATAAATCAAATACCATGAGACTTGCAGTGGTCGGTGATATCGACTCCAATCAAGGATTGACTGAACAGTTGGAGATTGCCAATCGTTTTAATGCGCAATTGTTAGTAATACCTGGAGATCTCGAATACACGAATGGAAAGGCCGTACTTTCTACTCTTGAATCTCATGGATTTACAAGAGAGAATACCGACATCGTAGTCGGCAATCATGATACCAAAAACGACGTACAGATGTGGTTAGGTAACAACAGAACATTTGGAGAAGTAAAATTTAATTTTGCAGGAGATAAACTGGCATTGTTCAATATTGATGCAAACATAAGGTTTGACTGTTCTAGTCCACAGTTTGAAATCCTAAAATCACAAATTGAATCAAGCAAAGTATATTTTAGAATTGCAGTAGTCCATCAACCATTTGTAACTGTAAAAAGTGATCATCCTCCAAATGGCCAGTTTGATTGTTACGATCCTTTATTCAGGACAGGCAAAATTGATGCCGTATTACAGGCTCATAACCACAATTATCAGAGGTTCAGTGTTAACGGCTTGCTCTATGGTGTATTTGGTACCGGAACACATGACACTGGATCCGGCATGTATCCTTTAAAGTCAAAGGATTGGCAAGGATATGATTGCCTAAAATGCATTACTGGTAAAAACGGAATCACGATCTTGGATCTTCAATTTAACCCCAATAATCCCAAACATTTTGTAGGGTGGTTTATTGGCATGAATAAAGAAGTCCTTGACGGGTTTGAAAATTAATATCCAATCTAAAATTCTTAATTCGCTATGCAATTTATCTGCCTGAAATATTGAATCGGTTTTGTTTATCCCTTGTATAGTTTCGTTCATTCTGGATTCAATTAGACTACAAATATGGGCATTAGGATTTTTCATATTTTCTAGAACCCAATTAATTAATTCAATCCTTTTTTTGAGATCGCGTTTATAGATGGATTCTTCCTTTTCCCGAGATAGCCACAGTTCGGAATTTGTAATTTCTTGTGGTAATATTTGATTTATTTTCATACAATGAATTCGACTAATGAGAATTTAAAATCAAAGTAACTATTAGGGGAAGGAGGGACATTGTACCGGAATCTACCAATTAAGTTTACTGTTTTACCGAAACATGCCGATATCTCTTTACTTCGTCTTCCACTATTTGACATAATCTATTAATTTTTATTGGTTTTTCAATGAAAGAATCTATTACTCCATCTTTCGAATACTTTTGGATATCAGGATCATCTTGCAATGCAAATGCGCTTATGAGTATGGTCCTGACTTTAGGATTCAGATCTTTCACTTTTTGTAGTAAATCTACTCCGTTCATGTTAGGCATTCTTAGATCAGAAATGATTAAAGCATAATTTCGTTTATTTTTAGTGAAATGTTCTAAGGCAGGCGTTGGGTCGTTAAAACTGATTTCCAGTATTCTTCTATTGTATGAGGCCCCGTCCTTAATAATACTTTGTTATAATTCATTATTGGTTGCTATTACCAATCGACTGAACCATAAAACCGATTGGTCTAAATATTTGCATTTATAAGACATTTAATCCAAGGATTTGGCTTTACTTATAATTGGTCACTTAATCCGAAAACTTAACAACACTGATGGGACGGAACTGGAGGTCACATCCCATCAAGCACTACGGTGGTAGTAATAATAATTATGATAACATAGAATATAACAAGTCCCGCGAAGGAATAAGGAACGGGATCATCTATTCTGAATTTTGGGGCCCGAACCATACCCCAAGAATGTTGTTTTAAAATTTAAGCAGTGGCAATCATCATTATGACATTGAAACCTGTCTGAACTATGTTCGTCTTTTCTGTGCCCACAACTAAGGCAAATATTATGTAACTGCATAATATGTACAGTCCACATTGGTTTATATCAGTTGAAAGTGTTGAATCAGAATCTTTCATTGTTCAATTGTCTCATGAGGTCGAAATCCTATTTTTTATCTAGTTTTAAGATTGTAGAATCCATACACCATCAAGCACCACGGTCGTAGGATACATAGAATATAACAGGTTCACCGGAGCAATGAGGGGACTCTTAATCACCGGTGAACCAGAACGTCTGGTTGCGTTAATAGAGTATAAACAATAAAAGATAAAACTGATAAAATTGCGATGTGACTATGCTTTGGGACCCATGCCGTATTGCTCGACCTTCTAGAAGTAATAAAAGGTCTAGAGGGGGTTAGAGATGCAGTTTGGAACGAAATTGTTACTGTTGTAGGACAGAAGATATCTATTCCCAGTTCAATCATTGACAAAATTTGATTATGACCGAGGAAGCACCAAATGAAGAAGGAATAAAAGGCAAATTCAAAGGGAAGCAAGGGACAATGATCATATCAGGAAAATCGAGAAAGAAATACCTCGATAGACAAGGAATCGAGATAAACGATGCCGAAATAATAATGGAGATTCATAGAGGTAATACTGTAATTTCTTACCATGAAGAGAAACAAGTAGAAGATACAATTAGAAGTAACAAAGATACAAAAAGATTAAACTAGAATTATCTGGATCACGCTCGAACTAAGTTAGATTATTTACAGCCTGCATTCTGCTAACTAGTTTGTACATGTAATCATGACATTGACATTCACATATTCTTGTTTCATTTGGATTATTGACTATGTTCCCATCACATACATCATGCTGCTGTTCGGTACACTTTGCGGACTTATTCACTTCGTCTTATTACCGCCACGTGTTTGATTACTTATTCGTGTCATTTCCGTCAGATCTCGAGTAAGGAAGTCTTTGCAGCATTTATCTGAACAGAATTCTATTTTTCCCTTTACCGTACTTTGATAAAGAACACCGTTAACAAAATTGTTGAATTCATTTCCACATATCAAACAGGATGTATACATAGTGATATTACCCCACAATCGTTAATAAGTCTTGGTAATAGCATAATCGAATATTCCTAGAGTTAAACGCTTAACTGAATTTCACACACAAGCAATAATCGGAGCCAATATCAACCACAAATTGTTTTATATACTTCGAGCGTGTATATATGATGAAGGATTTTACAATGGCAATTATTATGGTTTACAAGAGAAATACAAAATTGGTCGATTTGCATGAAATAGTTGAAAAACTCAGTACTTTAGGACTAACTGATACTCTTAAAGAGTACTATGATAACCCGTTTAGTAAAGAAGCAAAGAGTATAGTAGCAGGTCCAAGTTTCCTACAATTCTTGAATAGGCTATTTCAAATTAGAATTACATCAGGAGATATCATACACCTCGAATCTGCCGAACAAAGTAAATACTATATGCTTTCGGAGACTGGCACTTGGGATGAAATTATCAAGTTACAATGATAAAAGAGTGTAAGCAGATCTTATATTCTGAAATACTGTGAATCAAGTTATCTTTGAATTTGTAACTCAGAGATCTGCCTCAAAACTCTGACAATTGCTCTCTGGAAAATCGCACTGAGTCATGACATTATGGAATGGCATATGATTTTCTCTTTTATGATGACAATAATTACAAGCAACCAACATAGCGATATCTGAAGTCACTGCGATCGATATCTCTTTAACATTTCAAAGGAATGTAATTGCGTATTAACGTCTTTGATAAGGTCGAATAATTTTGTTGGCTTCTGAACAAATGCATTTACAATTTTCCTTTTGGTGAAGTTCTGAAAAATGTTATCGTCTATATCAAGCGCAGTCATTAAGATTGTCCTTACAAACTTGTTCATATCTTTCATTTTTTTCAATAATTCCATGCCGTTCAACCCTGGCATCCTAAAATCTGATATTACCAATACATAGGTACGGTCATTCATCTGGAAATGTTCGAGAGCCAATAGGGGATCGGTAAAAGTGAATACCGTTATTCCTTTAATACTCATTAGGGAATCACGAAATAGAATAGTAATATCTTGCTCGTCATCTACTATTGACACTAATTATTAGAAATCATCATAATTTACCTTGAAGTCGTGTAGTTAGAGTTGGATCCGCATACTATTTGCGCCAGTATTGTATTGTCGCTTGGTAAACTCTTAAGAAAATCATCTACAGTACAGTTGGTATTTATGATTTGCTTAGATACCTCTTCCAGGTTTTCATTGGTACATGTCCCATTCTCATAAAGAAAAGCATCTACAGGCGCAACAGTAGAAACAGTAGAACTAATAATAAGAACACTACATGCGATGAAATTTATTAAAAAAAACTTAAGAGAGAGAGATACATGTTTACTAATCTATTTCAGGTTAACAGCCAATTGATATACTACGAACTCATCTCTTACTTTTTGGCATAACCGATTAATGGTAATTGGTTTTGGAATGAATGAATCAATAATTCCTAGTTCTACATAATGTTGAAAAACTACATCATTTTCAATGTCATAAGCACTTATCAGCAATGTTCTGACCTTTTCGTTTAATTTCTTTATCTTTTTTAATAGTTCAAGTCCGTTGAGATTAGGCATTCTTAGATCAGAAATGACTAGAGCATAGTTTTCTCTATTTTCTGTAAAGTGCTCCAAGGCAATTATAGGGTCATTGAAAGCAACAACTGTTATGCCGTCTATATTATCGCATAAAGCATCCTGGAATAACTCAGTCACATCTATCTCATCGTCTACGATACTAACAATTTTGTTATCAGCAGACACTCCCATGATCCCTGACCGGAGGATAAACTAAAAAGATAACCTAAATAAATTTTTCCATCAAAGAGTGATAGTTTTACATAAAGAACAACAAGAAATAGATAATTTACATGAATCATAAATCTATATTATTCACTGAAGAATAACCTTGTCTATAGTCGGTCGGCACCTATCCTATTTTTCTGTCGAATTTTTGAGTTTCTCAAATCCATGGACCGCGCCCTAGGTATCTCCTTTTCTTCACTCGGTGTAGTCTTATTTGCAGTATCAGGATTTTCCTCTCTCTTAATATTTGTAGAACCAGTGTTCGAAAACGTATAATTTGCAGCGGACTCGTGTATTATCTTTATTTGTTTTTTGTTTTTTACCAATTTATTTATGCTCCTATTCCACTAATGGAAATAACCCTCCCATCAGTGAATCCGTTATATACTTATAGTGAAAATAATATAAAAATGCTCTATGGAATATCACTAGCGATATACACACGAACGTTTAAGAGAGTTGATGGAGACATATAACAATGGCCAGACAAAAGAAACTTTTCAACAAAAGTGGCGATTCTGTAGAGATAAAAGAGGCTGACAATGATGTGACAGTGACAGTTCAATATACGACTAAGGTAGAACCAACGAAGTCAGAGACACAGGAGAACTTTAATGATCTAGTCTCGGTTTATGAGAAGACAGGCTTTACCGAAGAGTCAGGGCAATAGTTCATTTTATTTCTAACTTTAAAAATTTATCATCGTTAAACTAGTTATCTTTTAAGCAAAGGAATAGAAAATTTATTCGCAAAAATATTAAAAAAAATTTGCTGATAGGATACATGTTGGCCTGCGAAATTTTACCATTATATGCAATATTATTTTGTTTGATTTAAGGTTTAGAACTGTGATTAGAACTAACGATCCGTAATTTAATCATGTATTCTTTCGCAGTCATTACATAGGGGAACTTCTTTACTTGGGTCCAATTTCTTACCGCATTTCTGACAGTTGCTTATAATCCATACAAGACTACATGATATAAAATAATTCCAATTCAGAATTTGTAAACTTTTAAGAGTAATTTTGTTCGATATCCAATTATCGATGAAACTAAAAACTAAAATCAGTATAATTATTTTTATTATTATTCTTGTGGTGGGCCTCTACATAGGATCTCAAGTAAATCGTGCCGCTGATGAATTAAAAATAAATTGGAAAGAGATGCTAAGCGGAAAAGTAAATTTATTTTTGTATAGTAACCCCTGAAGAACATCTAAAAATCGTAAATGTACAACAATGTCCTTACAATTTATCTTTAGAATCGATTGGTGCTTACAATCAATCTATTAAACCATAAATAGGGGCGCTATAATTTAGATTAAATTACCAGTATTCAAATTATTTATTCATCTTTGAACATTGGCGATAGAAACCATAATCTGTCTGTTGAACTAGACAATATACAACTTCGTAACCCGACTATGCTTGCTTCCGGTATTCTTGGCATATCTCAAAGTATCTTTGAAAGGTTATACCGTGAAAATATTGGAGCAGTTGTGACAAAATCTATCAGTGTAAATCCAATGAAAGGATATCCAAATCCTACGGTGATTCCTCTGGGCGGTGGCAGTTATCTGAATGCCGTAGGGCTTTCAAACCCGGGAGTAGACGCCTTTTCAAAAGAGTTGTCTCACAATAAGAGTATTCCAATTTTCATTAGTCTTGTTGGTTCCTCTGAGAAGGAATTTTCTAAGATGGTCAAGACATTTGATGGATTGAATATTCTTGGATATGAGATCAACCTTTCTTGTCCTCATGTGTCTAAAATGGGTATGGAAGTAGGTGATGATCCAGAAGCTGTAAACAAGATTGTAAAGACTGTAAGAATGAATACCAGTAAGCCAATATCGGTAAAAGTAGGAGTGGGTTCTATTGATGTCGTCGAACTTGCTAGGGTGGCAATAGATGCAGGAGCAAATATCATCACTGCTATTAACACTTTAAGGGCAATGAGCATTGACATTGAAACAATGATGCCGATTTTGAGTAATCGTATCGGAGGTTTATCTGGGAACGCCATAAAGCCAATCGGAATAAGATGTGTTTACGAAATTTCAAAAAAACTTGAAGTACCTGTAATGGGATGCGGTGGCGTATCATCTTGGAAAGATGTGATAGAGTATATGATTGCTGGAGCATCTGCAGTCCAAATTGGTAGTGTACTTGGATCAAGTGGACCTAGGATTTTTAATCAAATTACAAAAGCACTTAAAAATTATGTTGAAACCAAGAATTTAAAAAATATCAGTGAGATAATTGGAATTGCACACAAGTATTGATAAAAGAAGAATAGTTCGGATCGAAGAAATCGTTCCTGAAACACCGACTGTTAGAACTCTGGTCTTTAGAGATGATTTGAGCTATGGTGCCAAACCAGGTCAATTCTTGATGGTGTGGATACCACGAGTTGAAGAGATTCCCATGAGTGCAATGATTAATTCCAAAAAAGGATATGCAGCTGTTACAATCAGGAAATCTGGTATTGGTTCTACGGCATTATTTGAGAGGAAGGAAAGTGATTTAATTGGTTTACGCGGTCCTTATGGAAACGAATTCGTCCTGGGAAAGAATTACAAGAAAATACTGATAATAGGCGGTGGAACTGGATTGGTCCCATTATTGAGGTTGGCATCTTACGCAAGTAAGAAGAAATTGAATATTACTATTGTGTTGGGCGCAAGAACCAAAAAAGAAGTATTCTTTGAGAAGATTGCAAGAAAACTTTTGGAGCATGATAGATCTTCCGTCAAAACCTGTACTGATGATGGCAGTTATGGATTAAAAGGAACAACTGTCAGTATGATGAGCAATTTGGTGAGAAACAATACCTTTGATTGTGTCTATACATGCGGACCTGAGTTAATGATGAAAGGGGTTGTAGATCTGGCCAACCAGAATTCAATACCAGTTCAGGCAAGTTTGGAACGCTACATGAAATGTGGAATAGGTATTTGCGGAAGTTGCTGTCTTGACAGCTCGCTAGTATGTCAGGATGGCACTGTATTCAATGGTCAACAGCTCTCAAAGATTCTTGACTTTGGTATCTCCTATAGAGATAAAGACGGGCAAAAAATTTGTTATTCTTAATGGACACTCATAATCATTGAACAAACAGTTCTGATACACAACTCGCAGATCGAGGTTTAGTTTTATGTTTGTCAATATTTATCAATCTAGCAAATAGTGATACTTATCTAGTTAGTTTTTATCTAAATGTGCAACTACATTCATGTTCTAAAATGAAGAATCGCTCAGAGATTGAAATAATGGCTGCGATACTAAATGCAGCTGTCTCAAATTGGGAATACAAGACTACTGTGATGATTAATGCAGGTGTATCTCATTCTCAGTTAACACGTTATCTGATGACAGCAGTTGACAGGAAGCTAATGGAATATTCAGAGATAACAGGATTATACAGAACTGCAGAGGCTGGACTCATCTTCATAAAAAAACACGAAGAAATGTGCCGTATCTTTCCAGCAATAGCAGATTTACCCGAAGTGTCGCACAGCAATAACTGTGTTGTAAAAGAATCTGTTCATGAATAAACTTCGTATCGGACTAAACTTAAATCTACCTTTAAAATAATTTGGAATTTTTACAAATTATTGATTTTGTTCGCTAATTTTGTTTCATTACTAGTTCATAGTAATGACGGTTTTTTGATCTCAGATTAAGAAATAAAATAACACTGGATCAAAATAGCATTAGGTTTTCAACTTTCGTTTATTTTTGAAGAAATGTAGTCTGAAAAATCGGAATGTCTAAACAATGAATGATATTGAAGGCTGCTACGTTCAAGTAAATTTTCTTCGGCTTCTCTGTCAATTACGCAAAAAACATGGATGTTACTAACACCGTGATTTCGAAGCGCAGATACTGCATCAAGTACACTTTTTCCAGTTGTTATTACATCATCTACTACAGCTACAGGATCTCTCACTATGCCTTCAATCATTTTTTCAAGGCCATAAGTTTTGACACTCTTTCTGACAAAGAATCCTGAAATTCTGTTTGGCAGTCTCAAATGATAGCAAGAGCATACGATTGCAGTAGAAATAGCAATAGCTCCAGATTCTAAACCGCCTACAGACATTATTTTTGGATTAATCCTTGATATCAGGGCAAGCATCATCTCACCGATAAGAGCAGCACCCTCCGGTTCGTTGACAATAGACTTTATATCATAGTAGAATTTGCTTTTTCTGTTGCTAGATAAAGTTACATCTTTTATGACAATTCCTCTTTCCCTTATGATTTCCTTAAGTCGCTCATGTTTATCCTCAATAGTCATTTCCAAACTTTAGTTGCCTTCACATCTTGTATATCTTAATTAATAAAAATCTAACCACAAGTAAAACTAATGTCTTTGTTCAAATCAATTAAAAATATCAGTAAGATGAAATCTATATTGAATCAGATTCAAGAGGTTTCACTGTAAATCAAAATTATATATTCGAGGAACAAATAATTGAGCTAACTAATGACCAAAAATATCCCGGGAGCGCTGAATGATTGGCACTCCAATGTTGTCAGTAATATGACAACAAATGATCCATCCAAGTTAGCTGAATATGCTTTACACATTTCGCGTATTGTTGCATATGATAATTTGGTAATAAGAGAGGAATTGGCAAAAATTGATGAAATTGGTAGAAAGATTGCAAAGTCAATGAAAAGCTCATCAGAATTTAGACCCACTCAATTCATTGAAAAAATTAATCACCAATTATTCAAGGTTGAAAATTTTAAAGGCAATAGGGATGACTATTACAACCCTTCCAACAGTTTGCTCAATACAGTAATAAAGAGAAAAACAGGAAATCCTATCACACTATCAATATTGTATATTCAATTGGCCAAATCACTAAACTTTACACTTTATCCCGTAAATTTTCCTTCCCACTTTATGGTAAAACATGTTCTAGACGATGAAGAAAATGAAATTATTATAGACCCATTTAACGAAGGCAGAATAATGGATGATTACTCTTTAAAGGAACTATTGGACCATTTTTACCCAAAAATGAACATTGCCTTAACTAGAAAATTGGTTGACAAAGCCTCAAACCCCGATGTTATTATAAGAATGCTAAACAATCTCAAAACCAGCTTTTTTGAGTGCCAGGACCTGGATAGTGCTGAACTTGTAAATGAAATGATACTAGATATCAATGGAAATGACCAGCATGGATTGAGAGACAAAGGAATGGTGTGTCTTCATAAGAAGAGATATGAAGAAGCGCTAAAATTTTTTAATATGTATCTTGACAAGTTCCCAGAATCCAACGATGTTGACACAATTTTGGAACTAATAAGAAAAATCAAAACAAGTGATCTATGACATGTCTTTAGATTCTGAATTACTTGATACTATGAGGAAAATTGTCGTATGTACAAATGATATAGATTTGAGTAAGAAAACCGGAAATACCGTATTCATACTCTTTGTAGAGGAATCACAGGGCTCTGCAGGTGGCAGAATAGGCGGGGCGGGATTTAGAAGGATAAGTAGAATTATCTGCTTTAATATTGCCGAAGGCGTGGCGGAAAAAAAATTTGAGACAAGCGATGAAATGGAAATCTCTAAATTTGAAATACCCTTGAGTGCTGTGGCAATGGATATCAAACTGTCAGATGGAGTTCCAAAAGTGGTTCAGGGTATTGTAGATGAAGATTTAGTAAAGACTTATCTTGCCTTGATACAGTAGTTGGTAAAATAATAATTCCCAGGAGCAGTTAAACAGTTCTAACAAGATGCTTTTCAACTGGCAGATTGCTATCAATAGTGTAATAATTAGAGCAGTCGGAGATAACTCTTAATTTTTCCAACCGTCAATTTTAGGTCTATCGTTTTCAATCACAATATAAATTGGGATTACAAGTAATAAAATGAAAATTGAATGCTCTTAACAAGTCAATAGCGGTCTTTGATTCTGGACTAGGATCACTATCTGTCATCAGAGGATTGCGTAGTCAGATTTCAAAGGAAAACATCATTTATTATGCAGATAAAAAAAATTTCCCGTATGGTCAAAAATCAGTGAATGAGCTTGAACAAATTATGGCAGAGACTGTCAGCAATTTATCTAGTTTTGATCCAAAATTGATCGTAGTTGCATCAATCACCCCTTCTATACAAATGTTGAGTAAGATAAAATCAATGAGTTCCATTCCAATTTTGGGAGTTTC
>Ga0134127_10003112_pt1 | contig 11908 bp, 13 predicted proteins | sample KB31753_FD_96459 | JGI IMG/M metagenome (GOLD analysis project Ga0134127, IMG submission 96459) | Terrestrial soil microbial communities with excess Nitrogen fertilizer from Kellogg Biological Station, Michigan, USA - KB3-175-3 | ecosystem: Environmental > Terrestrial > Soil > Unclassified ...
AACCCGGTCTGCCCGGCCGGACTCCCGCCCTCCTCCGACCGTCCGGCCCCCCGGACGGTCGCGCCCATCGCCAGGACACGGCAACGGCGCCCACCGCTCGGTGGGCGCCGTTTTTCTGTGTGGCGTGCGGGAGCTGCGCCCGCGTCAGGTCGAGGAGGCGGAGCTCCTGGTCTTGGCCGAGCGGCGGTCCATCAGGCTGAGGGCCATCACCGCCGCTGGTGCCAGTGCGAGGAGGATCAACGGCCGCGGCGTGCCACCGATCAGCATCCCGATCGCCATTCCAAGCGAGAGGGAGACGCCGGCAGTGACCTGCTGGTCCGAGCCCGTCTCGATCGCCTTGAACAGGTCGTCGACGGCACTCCGCGATACACGAGCGACCTCAGGCATGGAGCGTCCAACGCCCTGGATCGCGTTGCGCACCTCGCGCATCGCGGCCTGGACGGCCTCCTCGTTGCCAGACGGATCGCCGCCGTTCGCTCCGCGCGAGCGGCTCGAGGTGGATCGGGTGGCGCTGGTTTCGCTGGTCATGGATCGGGACCTCCTCTTCGAGTGTTGGGGCAACGTTGCTGCTATCGGGTTGCAACTCAACGGCCAGATCGCAGTACGCGTCGAGCAGGCGGCGATGACTAGGTTCGAGGTGTCCGCGGCGCCCGCCGCGGTTGAGCGAGGACAGGAGACTAGTCATGAGTGACATGAGCGACCTCAAGGAAACCGCCCGCGACGCCAAGACGGACATCAAGGACGCCTGGCGCAAGGCCGACGGCGAGTCCCTCGGTGACAAGGTCGCCACGGCGACCGATCGCGCCAAGGACAAGGTCGCCGACGCCGGCGACGAGCTTCACGAGGAAGCCGATCGCGCGTCGCGAGATGCTTCGTACGAGCAGGGTCGCGCCGACGAGATGTCGCGCTCCCGCTGATCGCGTCATTCGAGCCGCCGCGGGCACGCTGCCCGCGGCGGCTCTTTCATGCCCGCGCCACCGCGGCGCCAGTGGTGCTCGACTGGCGGCTCGGTTCGGGGCGGGCGAATGTGTCATCGACCTGCGTGTCAGCGACTTCCGGCTCGAGCGGGCGGGCGCGCATCGAGCAGCGCCTCGATTCGACCCTTCGGCTGTCGGGCCTCGAACGCCATGATCCCGACCGCCTGGCGGCGAGTCTGTCGCCGGCGAGTCTTGCGGGACGGGGGCGCAATCGCCGCCGGCCGTTGCACCTCGACCTCGGGGGCATCACGGTTCTCGCTGCCGCACCACGGGCAGATCTCGAGGCTCTTGTCCGACCAGCCGCCACAGTGCGAGCAGGGCGCCGCGAGCCACGTGGAGCAGGCGGGACAGCGCAGCCAATCGGTTTCGATCGGCGCGGCGCAGGACGGGCAGGCGCCGGCGCTCTCGGCATCGAGGGTCTCGACGAGCTCCTCCACGAGGCGGCGCGAGCGACCTTCCGCGGCGGTGTGCTGTGGCCGGGCGAACGCGTAGACGCCGAGGGAGAGCGGCAGGAGGAGCGGCGATGAGATGACGATCCAGGCCGCGGCGAGCAGGCCCAGGAAGGTCGATCCCGTTCGCCACGAGGCGTCGCGATAGGTCCACCAGGCCCCCGCCACCCAGAGCGCACCGGCGGTCGCGGCCAGGGCCAGCCCGATGGCTGGGAAGATGGGATTGTCGAGCGCGTTGTTGACGATGTCGGTCATGGTGCGGGTCAGTGTGGTGTCCGCTCCTCACCGCGATACGTGCGCCGTTGGATCCGGAATTGCAGGTTCGTGACGCCGTTGTGGACGCTGGCGAGCTCGGCCCTCGGCTCGCCGCCGGCTACGACTCGCTGGCCGGTGTCCCCCGTCCACCGCCCTGGCCGCCTGTCGCCCCGGCCGGCTCGGCCAGGCCCGCCTTCCTCCCGGTGTCCGTCCGGCGCGAGCCGTCCAGCAGCTCGACGGTCTCGAGGATGTGCTGGGCGGACTCGCGCAATGTCTGGTCGTTCGCCTCGGCTGCCTTCTGCACGGCGGCGGCGGTGATGTTCGCGGGATTGCCGTTGTCGTCGTTCGGTCGGCCACAGCCGCAGTTCATGCACATCGGCTGTCTCCCTGTGACGTGGCCGCACCGGCGTGGCGCGGCGATGGCGACACCCTAGGTGCGGCCGTGACTCCTCCGCCCTGCCACGCGCGCGCGGCTGGCTCTCGGACGCCTTGCAGGACGAGGCTCGCGATGCGCACGACGCAGCAGCCGCAGCAGCTCGAGCTCGTCGGCGCGGCTGGCCGGGCCATCGAGTACCGCGCGGGAGCGCGAGAGCGACTCGACGTCCGCCGTGTCGCCGTCGAAGGCTTCGACGACGCCCGGGTGGACGTAGCTCGCGCGCGTGACGGCGAGCGTGTTGCCGAGCTGCTCGGCGGTCTGCCGCAGCGCATCGTTCAGCCGGCTTCGCGCCCGAGTGGACGAAGCCTCGCCGTCCGACAGGCCGGCCCGCAACGCGCGGAAGGCGTGGACGGTCGCGGTCCACGTCCGGAAGTCCTTGGCGCTGAAGCCCGGATCCCCGGCCGCCTCGCGGATGTAGTCGTTGACGTCGTCCGAGCCGATGGCTCGTGCCTCGCCGGAGTCGTCCTCGTACTGGAACAGCTCCTGGCCGGGCAGGTCCTGGCACCGTCGCACGATGGCCGCGAGGCGGCGATCGATGATCGTTCGCTCCTCGGTGCGGCCGCCCTTGCCGCGAAAGCGGAGCCGAATCGTGGTGCCCTCAACGCGGGCGTGGCGGTCGCGGAGGGTCGACAGGCCGAAGGACCTGTTGAGCGAGGCGTACTCGTCATTCCCGACCCGGAGCCGGGTCCGCTCGAGCAGCTCCACCACGGCGGCAAGCACCTTGTCGCGCGGCAGCCCGCGCTGCGCGAGGTCGCGCCGGACGCGGCGCCGGATGCGGGGCAGCGTCTCGCCGAACCGGATCAGCCGATCGAACTTGCCCGCATCGCGACGCCGCCGGAACGCCGGGTGATAGCGGTACTGGCGTCGCCCGGCCGCATCGCGCCCCATCGCCTGGATGTGGCCGTCAGGCGACGCGCAGATCCAGACCTCGGTCCAGGCCGGGGGTATGACGATCGAGCGGATGCGGCGCAGCGTGGCGGCATCGCGGATCCGGCGGCCCGACGGGCCCTCATAGGTGAATCCGCGGCCCGCGCGCTGGCGCCGGATGCCGGGGTCGTCGACGCTGACGTACCGGAGGCCGCTCACGCGGGCATCCCGACGAGCGGCACGGGAGGCCGGCGGGGGCGCCGGCTGGTCAGTCAGGAGCGGTCCCGCCGCCGGGCACCGGCGGCCTTCCTGCCCGAGCCGCTGCTCCACGACCGGGTGAAGATGCTGATCGACCTGGTCGGGCGCTTGATGGGGGGTTTGGGTGCAGGGCGCGCAGGCTCGCTCGGCGCAGCGGCCGACTGCGGTGCCACCGGCTCGGGCGCAGCTCGCTCGGGCTCGACGGGCTCCGCAGCCAGGGACTCGGGCTCGTCGGGGCCTGGACCCGGCCCGACGGCCACGGCCGGACGCTCGGGCGTGGCAGGTGCCTCCGCCGCGGCGATCGCCGGCGCGGCCTCGGGCAGCTCGGCGGCCGCGGGTTCGTCGGCCGGCTCAGCGTCCTGGGCGATCGGCACCTCGGCCGCGATCTCCTCGGCTCCCATCGGTTCGCGCTCGGCCTCAGCGACGGTCTCCGGCTCCATGAGCGCCTCCGGCTCGCCTTCGGCAACCGGCACTGGCTCGGTCACCGGCTCGGCTTCGGCATGCGGTGGTGGCTCACCTTCGGCATCCGCCGCTGGCTCGGCCTCCGCGACGGCCACCGGCCAGGCTTCGGCCTCCGTTGCCGCGAGCGGCTCCCGCTCTGCGGCGGGCTCCAGCTGCTGCTCGGCCTGGGCGCTTGGCTCCGGCTCGTGTTCGGCTGCGTCGGCGACCACCACGTCGATCACGGCGGCTTGCTCGGCGGCAACCGCGGCGGCGCGTTCGAAGTCCTCCAGCGCCTCCTCGCGGTGGGCGGCCTCCTCGCCACCTTGATCTCCGGCCGCCACGGCGACTGGCTCGGCGGCCGCCGCAGCCGGCGCCTCGACCGGCGCCTCGACCGGCGCCTCGACCGGCGCCTCGACTGGCTCCTCGACCGCCTCGGCGATGACGTCCGCGGGCTCCTGTGCCGAAACCGTGATGGCCTCGTGGAACGCTGCTGCCGCTTCGCCGATCGCCTGGCCGGGCTCCTCGGTGGGTGCTTGGAAGTCGGCGCCGACTGGCTCGGCGATGGGCTCAGCCCCCGTGCCATCCGATTCCTCCGCAGCTCCGGCGGACCCTGCCGGGCCCGGCAGCGCAATGACCTCGAGCGGCTCGGCCGCCTCGGCCGGCTCGGCCGCCTCGGTCTCGCCGAGCGTCGCCCCATTGCGCTTCTCGGGCAGCTCCGCGTCGGCGGGCTCCGTCACCTGCACCGGCAGCTGCACGGCCAACGCCTCCTCGACCTCGGCGGCGTCGGGATGCTCGCGACTGCCCGCCGTACGCCCCGCGACGGCGATCATCCGCGCGTAGAGCTCCTCGTAGCGGTCGGCCATGCGCGCCGCCGAGAACCGCTCGATCACGCGTTCCCGGATCTCGCGCCGGTCGAGCGTCCCGAGTCGGTCGGCGAAGAAGGCCATGGCCACGGCGTCGTCGCCGAAGAAGCCGTCCACGCCCTCGCGGATGATCTCGGGCAGGGCCCCGACGCGTCGCGCGAGCACGGGCGTCCCACACGCGAGCGACTCGATGCTCACGAGGCCGAACGGCTCCGGCCACGCCCCGGGCATCAAGGTCGCGTAGCTCTGGGCGAAGAGCTGGTCGCGCTCGGCCGGCTGCAGCTCGCCGAGGTACTCCACGGACCGGCCGGCGCGCTGGAGCGCAGGTCGGAAGACGGATTCGTAGTAGTCACGCTGGCGAGGGAGGTTGCCGACCTTCGCGGCGATGCGCAGGTGGCGGCCCGCCCGGAGGGCGATGTCGATCGCCTCGATGATCCCCTTCTCGGCGTCGACCCGGCCGACGAAGCAGAACGCGTCGCCGGGCTGGTCGACGAAGGGCGCGCGATCGAGGGTCAGGCCGTTGTGGATGATCGTCCAGGGGACGTCCGGGTGCGTGCTCGCCTGGTGCCGGCTGATCGCGACCATGCCGTCGGGCGCATCGCCGAGGAGACGGTCCGCCCAGGGCAGGTCGAGCCGGCCGTGGAACGTGGCCACCGCGGCCACGGGCGACAGCCGGGCGAGCGGGATCGACCACCACTCGAGATGCGAGTGGATGACGTCGAACTCCGCGGCCTGCTCAATGACCAGCTTGACCGTGGTCGCGAACCAGGCGCTGGCGTCGCTCTCGATCCCTGCCGGGCGGAGCGCGCGATCGACCGTGGGGACGAGCCGGCCTGGCACGTCCGAATCGCCGCTGGCGAAGACCGTGACCTCGTGGCCGCGATCGACGAGCTGGCGGGTGAGCTCGTCGACGACGCGCTCGGTCCCGCCGTATGCGGCCGGCGGCACCCGCTCCAGGGGCGGCGCGACCTGCGCGATGCGGAGACGGCGCATGGCCGCACCCATCAGCTGCGATCCCTCTCGAGGCGAGGTTCGATGGCGGTCAGGGGAGCCTCCTTGGGTCGGGCGCACCGCTCCCGGCCGCCTTGTCGGCCAAAGGCTACGGCGGATCGCGTCGCGCTGCCCTGTCGCTGGGTTCGGTGCCCTCTCTCGAGCGTATGGGGTCGCTGTTCATGCGTTTCCCGGTCCAAAGGGTTGTAATGCGCGCGTAACGGTTTTGCAATGTGCCCCATGAATGTCCGGCAGGTGCGCTCGACAGGATGGAGACATAGCACCCATCAGGGAGGCAATTTCAGAATGTCGACGCAGCCGCTCGTTCTCGTCGCAGATGACGAGCCGCGGATCACCAAGCTCGTGGCCATCGCCCTCTCGGAGGAGGGATTCCGCGTCGTCACCGCCAACGGTGGCGAGCAGGCCCTCCAGAAGGCCGAGGAGGTCAGGCCGGACATCGTCCTCCTGGACATCGTCATGCCCGACCTCGACGGGATCGAGGTCATGCGCCAGCTTCGGGAGCGCCGGCCCGTGCCGGTGATCCTGTTGACGGCGAAGGGCTCGACCGCCGACAAGGCCAAGGGCCTCGACCTCGGCGCCGACGACTACATCGCCAAGCCGTTCCATCCCGACGAGCTCGCGGCGCGAGTTCGGGCCGTCATCCGACGCTCGGGCGGGGCCGAGCCAGGGGCCGGCGTCATCAAGTTCGACGACGTCGAGATCGACCTCGAGCGCCGCATGGTCACCCGGAACGGTGAGCTGGTGCAGCTCTCCCGGACCGAGTGGCTGCTGCTGCAGCACCTCGCCGCGAATGCCGGCAAGGTCGTGCTCCACACCGAGCTCCTGACCAAGGTCTGGGGCCCCGAGTACCGGGACGACCTCCAGTACCTCCGTGTCTGGGTGTCGCGTGTTCGGCGCAAGCTCGGCGCGCTGCCCGGCGAGCCGGGCCGCATCCGGACGTTCCAGGGCATCGGCTACCTGCTCGACGTCGATGGCGCGACGTCCAGCAAGCAGGAAGAGCCCGAAGTAGAAATTCCCGAGCGCCAGCCCGCCCTCATCGGCTAGCTCGGCGCCCGTCGCAGTGCCGACATGAGCCCGGCCCCGATCGCGGGCCGGGCTCAGTCGTGTGAGCGGGGCGTCGCCTCGGTCCTCGGAGATTCCCGCGCCGGTTCGCCGATCCAGACCTTGCCGTCCGTGAATTGCTCCGCCTTCCAGATCGGGGCGCGCGCCTTCGTCTCGTCGATCGCGTAGCGGGCGGCCTCGAAGGCCGCATCGCGATGCGGCGCACAGGCGACGATCGCGACGGATGGCTCGCCCAGCGGCACCTCGCCCTCGCGGTGGACGATGGCCACGCGCGTCACCCCGAATCGCGCCTCAATCTCGTCAGCGATCTCCGCGAGGATCGCGAGCGCCATCTGCGGATGTGCCTCATAGGTGAGGGCCTGCACGACCCTGCCGGCATGGCGCGTCGCCTCGGCCTCCTGGCCCGGCGCCGGCGTCCCCGGTGAGCGGCGGGTCACGCCGAGAAACCCGACCACGGCGCCGTCCTCGGGCGTTGCGAGCCGCTCCCCGAGCTCGGCCAGGATCGACGGCCCGAACGGGGCCTCGCGCAGCTCGAGGATCCGAAGCGGCGCGTCCGCCGACGTCGCACCGCCGCTGACCGGCGGGATCATCGCCACCTCATCGCCGTCGTCGAGGACGGTCTCCGCGGGCGCATAGGCGCCGTTGCGCGCGAAGCGCACGGCCGCCCGGCCGGGCGCCAGCACCGGAAACTGCGCGACGAGGGCGGCCCATGCGTCGTCGATCGTCGCGTCGCGCGCCAGCGCAAGGTCCAGCCCGCGCGTCCCCGCCAGCTCGCGCTGCATCGCGAAGAGGCGGACGTGCACCCGGATCCCCGTCCCGACCCCGGCCGCGGCCTCGGTCACGTTCGCAGCGCCGCGACCAGCAGCCCGTCGCCGATCGGCAGGATCGTGGTCTCGAACTCGGGATCGTCCGCGAGGCGCCGACAGATCTCTCTGAGCTCGGCCGTGCCATCACCGTCGCGGGACGGTCGGGAACCGGACGTCCGGCCGCTCCAGAGGACGTTGTCGGCGACGACGAGCGCGCCGGGGGCGAGGCGCGGTCGGAGGGAATCGAGGTAGCCCGGGTACTCCGGCTTCAGGGCGTCGATGAAGGCAAGGTCGAACGGGCCCTCCAGCGCAGGCTCGGCGGCCGCGAAGGCGTCCAGCGCCGGGGCATTGACGACGGTGATCCGCGAGTCCGCGACGCCCGCCTTGCGCCAGAACGCCCGGGCCCGATCGGTCCGGTCGCGGTCGGGATCGATGGTCACGATCGTTCCGGACTCGCCCTGCCCGAATGCGGTCCACAGCGTCGAGTAGCCGATCGCGGTGCCGACCTCGACCGCCCGCCGTCGCCCGACGGCGAGGACGGCGAGCATGCGCCCACTGTCCCGGTTGAGGATCGGGATGCCCTCCGGCGCGGCCGCGGCCTCCATCTCCAGGAGCACCGGGTGTGGCGCGCCCGTGGTGGCCTCGATCCAGTCGAGGTCCTCGTCCCCGGGCGACCAGCTTCGCTTCACTCTCGCCACGCGCATGCCCTCCGTCGCTGCGACCCGGTCGATCAGACCAGGAGGCCTGCCCCGAAGTACAGCCCCGCCGCGAGGATCGTGCCCGCGGCGATGGTGCCGACGTTGATGTACAGCAGGCCGGTCGCCGACTCCATCGATCGCGTCCGCGCGGTCTGGACCGCGGCCCAGCTCACGATCAACGGGAAGACGAGGCCGACCAGCAGGCGCAGCCAGACGAACAATGCCCAGGGCCCCGCAAGCGCCGCGAACGCGGGCGTGCCGCCGGGGCCTGCGCCCACGGCGATCCACGCCACGAAGAGCGCCAGCTGCGCGGCGAGCGCGATGGCCAGCCAGCGGGACAGCCGAACCAGGGGCGCCTCGGGCAGTCGTGGTGTGACCAGGTACCAGTGGCCGAGCACCATCGCCGCCCAGACGCCACCGAGGACGGCAGCGAGGAGGACGAGCTCGATGAGGAGCGGGATGCTCGCGAAGCCCCCGCCCCCCCAACCGACAGCCGCGAACAGCAGAGCGAGCGCGCCGGCGACGACTCCCGCCGCGGCGAGGATCGGGGTCCGATGGCCGCCCTGCAGGCGCAGCCCGTACAGGACGGCGAGCACGGCGAGCGCCGCCAGCGCGGCACGGCGTGGGGCGTCCCAGGCCGGGTCGAGGGCGATCGCGAGATTCGACTGTAGGGTGGACAGGCCCGTGTCCGCGAGCACGGCCAGGAACGCGAAGACGGCGGCGCTGAACGCGGTGAAGGCGAGATAGCCCTTGGTCGCGTCGGTACGGAATCGCCCGACCACCACGGCCCCGAAGGCGCCTGTCCCGAGTGCGCTCAGGACGGTCCAGTTGATGAACGCCAGGCTCTCGTAGATCCGCTCCGCGGGCACGCCGGCGAGTGTAGCCGTGGGTGGATTCGGGCCCGGACGAGCCGGGCCCGATTGCTCAGTGACCGGGTCGCCTCACTCGTCGTAGCGGGACGGTAGGTACAGGCCGGAGTCGACGTAGCTCCACGGGTCGATCCGGTGCGAGGTGCTTCGCCACGGATAGCCGCGCCACACCTCCACGTGGACGTGCGGTCCGGTGGCGCAACCGCTCTCTCCGACACGACCGAGCCGCGTGATTGACCTCGTGACCGCCTGGCCGCGGGAAACCGACTCGGAGCTCAGGTGGTAGTAGGCCGAGTACAGGCCGTTCCCATGCGAAACATAGACCTCGAGGCCGGCGCACTTGTCCTTCCGGCCGACGAAGACGACCTTGCCGGACCGGACCGGGACGATCGGGGTACCCCACGCCGCGGCGATGTCGTCTGCCCGGTGGTGGCTGGAGTAGCCCTGGCTGAGGTAGGACGCGCGAGTAGCGACGGGCCAGGCTGCCTGTACGGCTGCCGGCAGGAGAAGCGCGACGGTCAGGGCCGCCGCGATGGCGCTGATGGATTTGCGCATAGACGATTTGCGGGCACGCCGAAGCGCTGCCCGAGCTCCTTTCTGCCTGGAGCTCCTCGCATCCCCCAATGCCGAGGAGCAACGAATGAATGGCCGCCGGGCGGCGCGTGGCGTCAAGCAGCGCGCTGTCGCGACGGGAGTTGCGGGGTGACCCTCCACCGGCAGACAAGCGACCGTCGCGGTTGGGCGAAAAAGCCCGGGAAGATCGCGGGTATGGTGCCAGCCCCTCCGGGATCTGTCCTGCGCACGCAAGACGAACGTCGCCGTCGATGCGCCAAAAGGGGTGCGTCTGCGCACCGGGAGGGCGGCCGGCCCGGTCTCGACCGCGGCTCGATACGATGGCCGCGGAGGTGCCTCACCGATGACTTCCGGCGGCGACACGACGATCACCTGGTACGGCCACGCGTGCGTCGAGATGGTGACCCCGGGCGGGGTGGTCGTCCTCTTCGACCCCTGGTTCGAGAACCCGAAGAGCACGCGGTCGCCCGACACCGTCGACAAGTGCGACGTGATGCTCGTCAGCCACGGCCACTTCGATCACATGACCAACGCACTGCCGATCGCGAGCCGGACGAGGCCGTCGTGGCCGGCCGTCCACGAGCTCAGCCTGTGGCTGAGCAGCGTCTATCCGGCGCCGGACGACGTCGTCGGCATGAACAAGGGTGGAACGTTCGAGACGAAGGGCCTCAAGATCACGATGACCTCGGCCGACCACTCGGCCGGCGACTGGAACGGCGAAGGTGGCGTGCCGCTGTACCTCGGCGAGCCGGCGGGCTTCGTCGTCGAGCTGGAGACCGGCTCGAAGGTGTATTTCGCCGGCGACACGAATGTGTTCGGGGACATGCGCTACATCCGCGAGCTGTACGCGCCGGAGCTGGCGTTCCTGCCCATCGGCGGACACTTCACGATGGGGCCACGAGAAGCGGCGATCGCCGTGGAGCTGCTCGGCGTGCGCGAGGTCGTGCCGATCCACTACGGGACGTTCCCGATCCTCGCCGGCACTCCCGAGCAGCTGCGCTCGGAGCTCGCGGGACGGTCGCTCGGCGACGTTCGGGTCCACGAGCCACAGCCCGGAGCGTCGATCAGCCGCTGACCGAGCTCCGGCCCGTCGGCGCGGGGTCCGGGGTGGTGGGGTTACGAACGGGTGGGTGTGTTCCTCGCGCGCGTGAGGCGTCATGGCGGCGCACCACCGCTTCGAGGTCGCATTGCAACCCGAATCCCAGGCACATGACACCGCGCGGGACCCGATCCTCGACGGGCGCGACAGCCTGCGCCTCGTCAAGCTTCGCCTTGGGCTGACCCTCATCGCCGTCGCGATCCTGCCGATCGCGGCCGTCTCGCCGCTGGTGCGAGCGGTTGCCGAGGAGGCCCGCGTCACCCATCACGAGCGGCTCACCGACCAGGCCCAGACGGCTGCCCTCGAAGTCGGGCGCGAGCTCAAGCTGGTGCGCACGGGTGCGGACGACATGCTCACGCAGGCCGCGATCGTCAACGCCGCGGCGGGCGATGCGACCCCGACGGATCGCCGCAAGGCCCGGGAGACCCTCGAGGAGTACATCGACGACCCGACGGGCATCGTCGTGGGCGCGACGCTGCTCACGGGGGATGGGGCGCGCGCGGCATCCGGCGTGGCCATCGACGTGGCCAGCCTGCCATCGGGCGTGCTCCTCGGCGGACTCGCCGCAATCCCCGATCGGGCCGACGCCCGGATCCTGGTCGTCGAGTCGAGCGAGCCCGGCGACAAGCCCGCGCGGACGCTCATCTCGGCGGTTTCCGTGCCGGCCCTGCTCATGGCGGCAACGCCCAGGACGGACCTGCCCGGACGCTCGGTCCGCATGGCCGATCCCACGGGCATGGTCGTCGCCGAGGCGAGCGGGAACTTCGACCCGAGCGCGATCCCCGGCGAGGTCCTGGACATCGCCACGATGGCCGCCGGCGACTCGGATGGCCGCGCGACGCTGAACCTGCCGGGCATCGCGGGCTGGCAGATCGTCGTCGCCGCCCCGATTCCGCTGGTCGCGCTGCCGCTGACCGCGCTGGGCGCGCTGGCGGCGATGCTCCTCCTGCTCATCGGGTTCACGGTCTGGATGGCGCGCCAGATCCTCCGGCCCGCCGCCGCGCTCGAGGCGCAGCGGTCGCGGCTGCACGAGCTGTACGAGAGCGCTCGCGAGGCCGCGCTGCGCGACAGCCTCACCGGCCTGGGCAACCACCGCGCGTTCCAGGAGGCCGTGGCCCGCATGGTCGAGGGCGCCCGGCGCTACGGGACCGAGTTCTCCCTCGTGCTGATCGACATCGACGAGTTCAAGCGGGTCAACGACACGAAGGGCCATGCGGTGGGGGACCAGCTCCTGGCCGAGGTCG
>Ga0134127_10003113_pt1 | contig 11906 bp, 10 predicted proteins | sample KB31753_FD_96459 | JGI IMG/M metagenome (GOLD analysis project Ga0134127, IMG submission 96459) | Terrestrial soil microbial communities with excess Nitrogen fertilizer from Kellogg Biological Station, Michigan, USA - KB3-175-3 | ecosystem: Environmental > Terrestrial > Soil > Unclassified ...
ATGAGCTGGCGGCGCGGCTCGCTGCGGGAATGGACGCAGTGATCCGCCCGATCGAGGGCGGCATTCGGACGGTTGCGAGCCAGCTCGAGGAGATCGACCCGCCGCGGGAGCAGTACCCCGCGAGAATTCGCGGCATCCTGGCTGCGTGGCCCGATGTTTACGGCTCCACCATTGCCGTGGAGGTCGCGCGTGAGAGTGCCTCTGCGCAGCCGTACGCGCCGTACTATTTTCGTCGCGCCGGCGCCATCGAATATTCCGATCTCGCGAGCGCCAGCTATGCATATCGCACGCTCCCCTGGTATCGCCGCGCCGCGGACACGCGGCGCCCGATCTGGTCGCTTCCCTACTTCGACAGCGGTGGCGGCGATGCGTGGATGGTCACGTATTCGGTGCCGTTCTTTCGGCGTCTCGCCGACCGCGAGCGGGTGATTGCCGGCGTCGTGACTGCAGACCTGGCTCTGGACTGGGTGAAGCGGGCCGCAGCGGACGTACCTCTGGGATCCGGCAGCATGGGCTGGCTGGTCTCACCGCCGGCTGCGAGCTTCTTTCTCACGCCGATCGGACCGACTGCGCGACGTCTTCCGAGCTTCGATCCGTCGCTGGATGCGAACGAGATTCGCGTCATCGGCGAGCAGATGCTGGCCCGCGGCGAGACGTTTCGCCTGCTGCCGGAGGGCCTCGCGGCGCAACCGGCGTATCTCGCAGCGCGCAGTCTCGAGACGCTCGATTGGCGGGTGCTGCTGATCATTCCGCAATCGGAGCTGCTCGCTGCAGCGCGGGTGTTGCTGCGGCGGCAACTCTGGTTGGGCGCCGCCGGACTGGTGCTGCTCATCGCCGCGATTTCGTTCGTCGCCGCCGCCATCTCGCGCCCGGTCCATGCGCTCGCCGAGGCCGTTGGCACTGCAGCGGAAGACCAGCTGGAGTTCGCCCTGCCGGACTTGCCGCGTCGTGACGAGGTCGGCGTGCTCACGGCGGCTCTGCGTCGCATGCGCGATTCGCTCAGGAAGCACATCGAGCTGCGCGCCGCGAACCTGGTTGCGCAAGCACGGCTGGATCATGAACTGCAGATCGCAGCCAGCATTCAACAAGCGATGCTGCCGAAAGCAGGATCGCGGTCGCTACCGGCGGGAGTGCGCATTGCGGCGACGCTGCTGCCGGCGAAGCAGGTGGGCGGCGACGCCTACGACTATTTCGCCGTGGACGACGCTCATCTCCTGTTCGCGATTGCCGACGTTTCGGACAAGGGAATTCCGGCCGCGCTGTTCATGGCGCGTCTGGCAGGTCTGCTCGGTGCACTGGCGACGAGCGGCAAGTCACCCGATCGCATCCTTCACGAGATCAATGCACGGCTGGTCGAGGACAACGATGCGTGCATGTTCATCACGATCGGCTGCGGACTGCTGAACGTTGGCAGCGGGCACATCCGCTATGCCAGCGCAGGACATGAGCCCCCGCTGTTGCGCACGGCGGACGGCGTCGTCGCGCCGCTGACCGTCGAGAACGGCGCAGCAATCGGCATCGATGGTTCTTCCGAGTACTCGGTAACGGACATGGTTCTCGCTCCAGGCGACACGCTGCTGCTGTTCACGGACGGCGTCACAGAGGCATGGACGCTGGATGGTGCGCAGTTCGGAATAGACCGCCTTACGACCCTGCTCAGCGAGGCGACTGACGGCAGTCCGGACGTGCTGCTCCGCCACGTGGTCGATACGGTTGCTGCCAGCGCTCGCGCAACCGATGATCTGACGGTGCTGGCACTCAGCTGGAGTCCGCGCGGCGTGACTTGGCATCGAACCGAACAGGCAATGCACTGGCTCATGGAGCCGGCAATCTCGACTGTTGGCGTGGCGCAGGCCCAGCAGTGGCTGCGGTCGACTCTCGCTGCACGCGCTGTCGCAGCTGATCGGGTCAGCGATGCCGAGTTGATAGCTGAAGAGCTGCTGACGAACGTCGTGCGGTCGCTCGAAGCGCGTGGCGGCGCGGCTCGCATGTCCCTGGACTGCGAGCTGACTCGGACGCAGATCGTGATGACCGTCCGCGACGACGGTCCGCCGTTCGACCCGCTGGCGCTCGCCGCTCCGAATCTCGCAGCCGGCATCGATGACCGCGCCATCGGCGGGCTCGGTGTTGCGATCGTCCGGCAGCTTGCCGACAGCTGCCACTACTCGCGCGTCCAAGGTCACAACGTCATGGAAGTTCGTTTGCACCGAACTCCTGTGTGAGGAAGGTAAGCACCATGCCTCTCGAAATCCTCGCCGAGCCTGCGAATCCCTCGACCCTCGCTCTGGTCGGTCGCCTGGACAGCAGTACCGCACCCGAGCTCGATGCAGTGCTGGATCGTGTCCTGAAGAATGCGCCGCTGCCGCGGCTCGTTTTCGATCTGAGTCGGTTGGAGTATCTCAGCAGCGCTGGCATCCGCTGCTTCATTCGCGCGCGCAAGGCGATCGAGCCGGGCGGTGGCAGAGTCGCGATCGTGAATCCGCAGCCCGCAGTCCGCAAGGTGCTCGACATCGTCAAAGCTATCCCTGCAGGCGGCATCTTCAAGAATGTCGCCGAGCTGGACGCCTACCTGGACGATATCCAGAAGCAGATGCGCGAGCGCGACTGAAGCGGGCGGCGGACCGCGATCCCGAGCGCGAGCAGGGCTGCAATCGCCGAAGCATGCTCCGCTGCGGCTTACGAATCGCCTACGTCTGCCTCACAACTTCATACGTTGCAGGACGGCTGCAAAGCGTGGGTCGGAGCGCAGGTCGTCCCATTTCGGATCGACTTTCAGCAGAGTCAGGCGCGCGTCGCGGACTTCGATGGCCTTATTCAGGTATTCGAAGGCCTTGTCGCGGTTGCCGAGTGCCGTTTCGATCATCGCGAAATGCGACGGCGGGACATAATTCTGCCGTGCACTCGCCGCCAGCGATTCCAGAACCGCGCGAGCTTCATCCGTTCGACCGAGCCGTGCCAACGCGATAGCACTGAACGTGTCGGAGAGCGTTTGCAACGGCGACAGCCGCTTCGCCTCCGCGCTCTCGACCAGCGCTGCGTCGTACTGCCGGGCATCGATCAGCGCATTCGCAAGCAGGTGATGCGAAAGCCAGAAGTTCGGATCGAGCGTGATGGCTTCCTTCGCGCGCCGGACCGCGGCCTCACTCTCGCCCTGATGCGTGAGGTACAGCGATTCCAGCGCGCCGATCAGCGGACTGATCGGATTCAGCTCACCCGCGCGCCTGGCGTGCGTCAGCGCTTCCTGCTTGCGCCCCAGATTCGAATACAAGTGCGCAAGATGAATATGAGCGTCCGCATTGTTCGGCGCCAGCATGACCGCGCGCGCCAGATAATTCTCCGCGGCGGGCCAGTCCCACTCGAACCACAGCGCGACCAGCCCTCGTGCATAGTCCGCTTCGGGAAGGTCCGGCGCCAATTCGATGGCGCGGCTTGCGGCTTGCTCCGCGCGCGTCGCAACTTCGGCAGGCGGCACATCGTTGCTCAACACCAGCGAGCGCATCGCATCGGCCATGCCCGCGTAGGCCAGCGCATAAGAACTATCCGCCGCGATCGCCTGCTCGAAGTACTCGATGCCGCGCCGTACTTCGGGCATGACGAGCCGCAGCTGGTGCAGGCGGCCACGCATGTACAGCTCGTACGCCTGCACGTTCTCGGTCTGACGCTGCGACTGGGGAATCAGCTGGATCTGCAGGGCTCCGGCCACGCGCTGCACGATGGCGTCCTGTACCTGGAAGATGTTCGAGAACTGCTCGTCGAATTTTTCGGCCCACAACTGCCGGCCATCCGCGACTCGCAGCAACCGCGCCGACGCGCGGACACGATCGTCGGCAATCTGCAGTGTGCCGTCCACGACCGCTTCGACCGCAAGCTGCCGGCCCGCTTCGACAGGATCCTGGTCGAGCGTGACGAAACGCCGGGTCGCGCTCAACGGCCGCACGATCAGGCTGGGGCTGCGGCTCAGCTCCATGATCAGGCTGTCGGCCATGCCGATTTCCAGCGCTTCGTTGCGGGGATTGGCGACGACCGTCTTGAACGGCAGGATCGCGACCGTTTGCAGGTGAGGCGGGTCGTTGCCTTCCCGGTAGTCAGCCAGGCGCCAGACCAGGACACCCACCACAGCCGCGGCCATTGCAGCGGCGCCGATCAGCAGCCACCTTCGCGGCGGCGGCCGCACCCCTGCCTGGACCGGCTGGGGCTCCGCAGCGCGACCGACCGCACCGACCGGTGCCACGAACCGGTAACCCTGTCCCGGAATCGTGACGATGAAGCGGTGCTCGCCCAGCTTCTCGCCGAAGGCGCGACGCAGCGCTGAAATATTCTGAGTGAGGTTGTTTTCCTCGACGACCGTGTTGGGCCAGACCCCGCGCAGCAGTTCGTCCTTGCTCACGGTCTGCCCGGCGTGCAGCACCAGGTACACCAGCGTCTCGACCGCCTTGGGCATCAGCGCCACGGGCGCGCCGGCCGGATCCAGCAGCTGGCGCCGCACGAAATCCAGGCGATAGCCGTAGAACTCGCAGATCTCGGCGGTCTGGGCGCTCACGTACGGGGCTCTCACAAATCCACAGAAAGCTTCAGCGATTCTAATTACTTCAAACCGCGGCTGCTCCAGAAAGGACGCAACCGCCGCAATCACGCGGCGGGTGACTTCGGAGATAAGCCATGAAAACAACTCTCTTTCGTTCTGCGTCGCGCTGCCTGGCCGTGTCCGCGCTGGTGCTGATGATGGGTCAACCGGCCGCCTGGGCCGGCGGGTTCAAACGCATCACCGGCGTCTGGAACGCGCACGTCAACATCACGAACTGCCTCCCGGGCAACGTGCCGGGACCGGTCGTGTTCGCGAGCTTCGACGCGATGAACGTCTTCGCCGCGGACGGCACGTTCCTGGACACGAACACCAGCAATCCGGCGACGCAGTCCGCGCACTTCGGCTACTGGCGCCACATTCGCGGCAGCAAGTACGAGTTCGCGCAGAGGTTCTTCTTGTTCGACGCCGCCGGAGCCAACACCGGCTATCGGATCGTCCGGCATCAGATCGAGCTGGACCGAACCGGGCAGAGCTTCACTTCTGGCGGCTACGCGGAGACCTTCAACCCGGACGGCGTGTTGCTGGCGACGGGGTGTTCGACGTCCTCGGCGGTGAGGTTCGATTAAGGAGGTATTGTCGGGCTGAAGCCCGACCTACAGCGCACCAAGGTAGGTCGGGCTCTAGGCCAGGGGCTTGATGAGAGTGAGCAAGGAGAGATCGTCGCGCAGCGGGGTCGACAGCGAGCATCGACAGATACCACTCTCGGTCATCGAGGCGTTGCAGCCCGACGAGGCGATGATGGCGTCCTCCTGTCTCATCACGAGAACGGTCGAGCGATCCGGCTGGATCATGCCCGTCACGGCTGCCGCGTCGATCCGCGCGCCGGTGAACAAGTGTGTTTCGTGCGTCCAGCCTGGTGCTCGCGACGTGCCGCGATAGGCATCGTTCACGAGCCCGACGATTCGATCCACGTCCGTGCGGCGAGCGACATCGATTTGCATGCCGCCGATTGTGCCTTCATTCAAGTCGCAATGGATGCTCAAGCCTTGCACTCGTAAACCTTGAGCGGTCGCGCAGCGTCCCATATGTGTCCGCACGTTGCGGTACAGGTTTGGGGAAAAGTGTAGATGGCCGATCACGAGGTCTGGGACTGCGAGCGCCGGTTCTGGTTGGACGGCGGCAATTTCTACAAAGAACATGTCCCGCCAGATGCCGTACTCGTGCTGCCAGTCATCGGCATCGTCGATCGTGCCGCGGGTCTTGCCTGGGCACGCAAGGCGCCGCGCTGGAACCATCTGACGTTCTCGAACCGGATCTTCAGCCTTGCCGCCGAAACCGCAGTCCTCGCTTACGAGGCGTACGCCGAAGCGGCGAAGCCAGCTCAGACGTACTACGCGTGCTGCAGCTCGACGTACGTTCGCAGGCGGGAATCATGGATGCTGGTCGCGCACCAGCAGAGCGCGCTCGCGAATATCGAACAGCAGCTCACCGAGCGCAGCGCGCTCGGCGTGTTCTTCAACTCCTGATCAGAGCGTGGGAACGATGAGGAATTTCTCGCCGGTCGCCCGCTTGTTGTACGCCTGCGCGATCTCCAGCTTGGCGACGTCGCGTAGCGAAATCTCCTTCGTGTAGTGACTCGCGAATGTCGTCGTCAGCTCGCTGACGACCCGCTGCCGCAGCCTGTTGACGTCGGCCATGCCGATCTTCTGCAGGAACGGTGTGAGCAACCAGCCGCTGACGGACCACGAGAACCCGAAAGTGCGCGTCAGCTCGGTCCTGCTCGTGTCCAGCATCCCGTAGATGTAGACCTGCTTGAACGTGTTCGAGCCGTAACGGTTGTACGATGTCATGCGTGCCGCTGCTGCCGCCTCCATGGCAGTGAGGATCTGGCTTGCCATCATGCCGCCGCCGATCGCATCGAACGCCAGCGTCGCCTCCGTCGCGCCCACTGCTTCGATGAGCTCGGACATGAAGCGCGGCGAAGTGGAGTCGAGCACGATCTTCGCGCCGAGCTCCTTGAGGATATTGGCCTGCTCGGCACTGCGCACGACGTTGACGAGGCTCACGCCGTCGCGCTGGCAGATCTTGTTGAGCATCTGGCCGAGGTTGGATGCGGCCGCCGTGTGCACGAGCGCCTTGTGACCCTCGCGCCGCATCACTTCGACCATGCTCAATGCCGTCAGCGGGTTCACGAAACAGGAAGCAGCCTGCTGCGCCGTCGTGCCGCTCGGCAACACAAGTGCCTCGACTGCTTTCGCAACTTTGAACTGCGAATACATCGAGCCGCTCGCGACCGCGACCAGCTTTCCCATGAGCGCCTGCGCCGCGGGCGACGATCCTGCCTTGACCACGGTGCCTGCACCCTCGTTACCAACGGGCATGGACTGATCGAAGCGCGCGCTCAACGCGGGTATCGCACGCTCGAGAATGTTGGCAGTGAGGACCGGGCTGGCAGTCGCACCCGACTGCTTTGCGGTGTTCATGTCGACCGGGCCCAGGAGCAGGGCGATGTCGGACGGATTGATCGGCGTCGCTTCGACGCGGATCACGATCTCGTCGGCGGCGGGCTCGGGCGTCGGCACCGAGACCAGCGAAACCTCCAGGACGCCGGATTTCTTGACGAGGGACCTGATCTGCAGACCGGTTTCGGTGTTCGACGCCATGGTTCTTCTCCTGCCGCGTGGGCAGGAGATTCTGACCTAGCCGCCGCGTGCGGGCCAGCAGCGGCGCAGCCAGCGCCAGGCCCGGAGCTTTACGGCGGCGACGCCGAGGACCCCGGCCCCGGAAGTGGTGCTGGCGGCAATGACAGTCGCGGTGGTCAGACAGAACGGACACATGGCGGACTCCGGCTTCAAGGGGCTCATATCAATGACGGACGACACCGGAACATTTCTACGTGCCTCCGATTGTCGGAACCTGCCGCCCTCGACCGTCCTTGCTGGCAGAAGCGTCTTAGTTGTCCAATTCCTGAACTTTGAGGAGACCGATCATGCCCGCGAATACCGTCAAGCTTCACCGAGTGCTGAAATCCACGCCGGACCGCGTTTATCGCGCGTTCCTCGATCCGGATGCGATGGCCAAATGGCTCCCCCCGCATGGCTTCACCGGCAAGGTGCACAGCATCGAGGCGCGCGTCGGCGGCAGCTACAAGATGTCGTTCAAGAACTTCACGACCGGCGAGAGCCACTCGTTCGGCGGCAAGTTCCTGGAGCTGGTGCCGAACGAGCGTCTGCGCTACACGGACCGGTTCGACGATCCGAACCTGCCGGGCGAGATGCAGACGACCGTGACGATCAAGCAGGTTTCGGTCGGCGTCGAGCTGAATGTCGTGCAGGAAGGCATTCCGGAAGCAATTCCCGCGGAAGCGTGCTACCTGGGCTGGCAGGAGTCGCTCACGCTGCTGACACAGCTGGTCGAGCCGGAGATCAAGCAGCCGTAACCTACGTCGGCCGGACCCTCAGTCGAGCATCTGTGCTCGGCCGTAGGGTCCGGCGACGCGGCCGTTGATCCAATCCCCAAGCAAGCGCAGATAGCCATCGGTAATGCGCGTCATCTTGCGTGAGCCGTCCGCATTGGTGACGAACTCCAGCATGCCGTGATCGGTGTTCGGAAACAGATAGACATCGATCGGCTTGCCTGCCTTTTTCAGTTGCATGAGTGCAGCGCGCGTCGTTTCGATCGGCGCCTCGCGGTCTTCACCTGCGAGCACCCAGAGCACCGGAACCTTTACGCGTCGAAGTGCAGCCACGGAGTCGTAGTCCCAGATCAGCTCGACGTTGTCGAAGCGTGCGCGGCCGAGCCGTCGCAGTTCGTCGTCCGTCAGGCGCAGGATTTCTCCGCTGTATTCGCCGTGGATACGCTGCGACCAGGGTTGTCGTGCGAGCTCGCCGCGGACCTTGGCGAGCTCGTCGTAGCCTTGCGAGAAGCCGCTGAGCACGAGGCGTGAAGTCGCTGCCGACAATCGATTGATCAGCGCGAGGGCCGAGCTGTCGAGGCCGAGGGCCCGCGCCTCCGAAATCATCTGCTCGCGGTCTTCTTCTATCGGCGAGGCGACGAGGCCGAAGCCGATCGCGACGAACTGCGCGTCGGAACGCGAGGCCGCGAGCGGCGCGACCCAGCCGCCCTGGCTGCCGCCGAAATAACCGGCCTTGCTGACGCGACCGCGCGTCATCGTTCTCGCTTGTGCAAACGCGGCGGCAGCATCGGCCGCCAGCAGTTCGAAGTTCTGCGTGTACTCGCCTTCGGAAGCGCCTGTGCCGCGCTTGTCGTAGACGAACACAGTGATGCCTTGAGCGGCCAGCGAGTATGCATACGAAGAGTTCAGCGCCGAAGTTCGCTCCGAACCATGCACGAGCACCACGAGCGGCCGTCCGCCTGCGACGGTGCCGGCGGGCTCGATCAAACGTCCCACGAGCTGTGTTTCGACGCTGTTGAACTGTGTGTCGCTCGTCGTGAGCGGAAGTTGTTTCCAGCGCTCGTCGCCGCCGTCGCTCTTCTTGACCGTCACTGCGTCGGCGGCATCGCACGTGAGCGGCGCGCCTGCATCGACAGTGTTACCGCGACGGCCATCGCGAAACAGATAGCGCTGACCTGCAGCGTTGGGATCTGGCAGCGGCACGACGACGACGTAGTCGCCGCTCGCGGAAGCAAACGCGCCGGGGTTGCACGCCGCGTACGCCGCAGGAGCGCATGCGGTGACATAGATGAGTGCGATTGTTGCCGTGGCTTTCATATGCACCATGATATTGAAAAATACACTCGCGCGGCGAGCGAGCAGCGGCGACCAAACGTGCGCGGCGTCACCCGCACGTGATCGCGGCGTATTAGACGAGCTTTCAACATGCGCCCTTCGTTCGCACGGACGCGCCGCGTCCACAGGGAGTTTCGCGATGAAGCACCGCTCGTCTGTTTGCCTGGCATTCGTTTCGTGTGCACTGCTGTCGCCCCCGACGTGGGCGCAAAGCGAACGAGGCTTCACGTTGCAGGAGGTCATCGTGACCGCGCGGCGCACGGAGGAAAGCCTGCAATCCGCGCCGATCGCGATCACTGCGGTCAGCGGCGCGGAGCTCCAGGAGCGCGGGGCGACGCAGATCGCAGCAGTCGCCGACTTCGCACCCAATGTGAATTTCTCGTTCGGCGGCACCAGCTCGGGCTCGACCGCCGCCGCTGTGATGTTCATTCGCGGGGTCGGGCAGAACGACTTCCTGCCGACGACGGAGCCTGGCGTCGGGCTGTACGTGGACGGTGCGTACTATGGCCGCACCGTCGGCTCGCTGATCGAACTGCTCGACCTGGAACGGGTGGAGGTGCTGCGCGGCCCGCAAGGCACGCTGTTCGGCCGCAACACGATCGGCGGCGCGATCAACGTGACGACGCATGCGCCGGGAGATAGTTTCGGCGCGCAGCTGCGCGGCACGATAGGGACCGACAACCGGCGAGATCTGGTCGCCAAGGTCGACGTGCCGCTATCCGAGTCGTTCCGAGCGGGCGCGGCGTTTCTCACGCGCAATCGCGATGGCTACGTTCACCGGCTGGATGGAGTGGAGCAGGGCGGCGATGACGTGCTCGGCGGTCGTGTCAATTTCCTATGGGAAATCAGTCCATCTCTGCAAGCGCGACTGAGTGTGGACGGTGTGCGCGAGCGCGAAGAGTCTGCTCCGGAAGTGCTGCTGAATGTCGTGGACAACGGTGCCTTCCCGACGCTCTTCAACAACAACACGTTCGGCAACGGCAGCCAGGATCCGGCTTGCAGAGGCGGCGGATCGCTCGACAATCCGGCTTGCTACAACGATCAATTTGCACTCGGGCCGTTCTCGAGCGCATCCAGCGGTGATTCGCAGAGCGACGTCGACACCTGGGGCTCGACGCTCAACCTGAGCTGGGAGTTGAACGACGCGCTGACGCTGAAGTCCATCACTGCCTATCGCGAAGTCGAGGCCGATCTGGCGCGCGATCCCGATGGCTCGGCGTACGACATCTTCTCGACCCACGATGCGTTCGCACAGAACCAGCTCAGCCAGGAGCTGCAGCTGGTTGCGGCGCCCTGGAATGGCCGCGTCAACGTCGTCGGCGGTGCGTACTACTTCACCGAAGACGCCGAGGACTTCGCTTTCGTTACCCTCGTGCCGCCGACCGCGCCGCTGTTCGTCGGCGGCGAGATCGACAACGAGAACTACGCGTTCTTCGGCGAGCTGACCTATCACCTCACCGATCGCTTGCACCTCACCGGCGGCGCGCGCTACACGAACGAGAGCAAATCCTACTTCGGCACGTCATTGCGCGGCTTCGGCGGGCCGCCGAGCGTCAGCGTCCTGACGGGCGACGCTGCGGGCGAGCAGACTCTCGACGACGATCATGTCACCTGGCGCGGCTCCGTCAGCTATGACTTCGCGCCCAAGGTCACGGGCTACGCCACGGCGTCGACGGGCTTCAAGAGCGGCGGCTTCACGATGCGCATCACCGAGCCCAACACGACGCTGCCGCGGTTCGGCCCGGAGTTCATCGACACCTACGAGATCGGCGTGAAGACGCAGATGCCCGACCAGGGGCTGCGCTTGAATGTGGCGGCGTTCTGGAGCGAGTACGACGATATCCAGCTCGACGGCGTCATTCCCGGCGCCTTCGGCACGATGACGTTCAATGGCGGCGATGCGCAGATCAAGGGCTTGGAAGCCGAGCTGGACTGGATTCCCACGGCCAGCCTGCGGGTGTCGACGTCAGTCGGCTATCTCGACTCGAAGTACACGCATATCAACCCGGGCTCGGTGGTGAAGCTCAGCGATGAGCTGATTCGCGCACCGCAGTGGACGGCGTCCGCCGGACTGTCCTATCTCGTGAATCTCGGCGCGCACGGCTCGATCACGCCGCGTCTGGACGCAACGTACAAGAGCGAGACGCACTTCGAGGCAGTGAACACGCCGTTCGCAGTCGACGATGGCTACGTCGCGCTGAATCTGCGTCTCCCGTACGTGTCGCCCGACGAACTGTGGCGCGTCGAGTTGGGCATCGAGAACGTGACGGACGAGCGCTACCTGGTCGCGGCGGACACGAACATCGCGATTGGTTACGAGGTTGGCGTCTACGCGCGGCCGCGCAACTGGTCGCTCGCGGTGGAGCGGCGGTTTTAGAGACAGAAGAGACAGATAGACTCTCGCCAAGACGCCAAGATCGCCAAGGTCCGGAATTCACATTTATAGATCTATAGATCCTTAAACCTGAATCTCTGGTTCTTCTTGGCGGTCTTGGCGATCTTGGCGAGAGAATCTTCTGGTCTTAAGTCGTCTTAAACGGCGGGCGTGGCACGGCATCGCAAGTCTTGCCGCGCACGTTGCGCACAGACCCGTCGCGCACGAGCTGTTCATAGAGGCGAGCGATGCAGTCG
>Ga0134127_10003114_pt1 | contig 11902 bp, 8 predicted proteins | sample KB31753_FD_96459 | JGI IMG/M metagenome (GOLD analysis project Ga0134127, IMG submission 96459) | Terrestrial soil microbial communities with excess Nitrogen fertilizer from Kellogg Biological Station, Michigan, USA - KB3-175-3 | ecosystem: Environmental > Terrestrial > Soil > Unclassified ...
ATCTGCATCGGCGGCACGAGGAACGCATCGAGCAGCTTCTGGCCCTCGTTGCCGGCCCACTCGAACTCGGTGCGGAGCTGGTTGCTGAAGCCGTCGGAGAACAGCTTGAACTCGTCGGGCGGTGCGCCGCCCTGGATCGCCGCCACGCCCTGGCCGGAGATGATGTTGAGGATCGTGGGCGTGCCCGCGTTCGCGAACAGGAACCACGACAGGCTGCGCACGCCGAGCCACACCATGCCGGCGATCGCCAGCGTGCCGCCGATGCCCAGCTCGAACTTGCCTGACGTGTGCTGCGCGAACCACGGCACCAGCGCGTCCACGAACTCGCGATAGAGGAACACCACCTCGACAAACAGCGCCACCGATTCGACGACGCCGATCTTGATGATCGTGACCCAGTCGCGACTCTTCACCGCCTCGGTGAACGACGACAGCACGGCATAGCTGCCGAGCGCGATGAACAGCATGAACAGGAACAGCGGGATGCGGATGCCGTTCTCGGTGAGCTGCGTGCCGGCCACGTTGGAGAGCGTGTCGATGACCAGCGACGTGGTCACGAACGTGAAGATGATGGCCTCGAACACGCACCAGAAGAACGTCATCGTCACCGCGATCCACGGCACGCCCGGATTGAGCACGTTGCTGCCCATGCGGCGCACGAAGCGGAACGGCAGCAGCACCAACTCGCTGACCAGCGTCCACAGGCCGATCGCAAGCATCTGGCCCGCTCCGAGCAGCGTGACGAATAGCTGGAGCGCGAACCGGAACACGCCGCCCCAGAACGCGAACATCGCCCGCGCCAGGTCCCACCACGTCACGAGCATCAGGCTCACGAACGTGCGGCGGCGCGAGCGCACGACGATCGTCGGGACGCTCAGCACGGTCGACCAGTAGCCGAGGAACGCCGCGCCCAGCGGCAGCAACAGGAAGATGCGCTTGAGCATCGCCAGCCAGGTCGCGTCACCCGCGCCCCAACACCAGGCGAACGCCGCTTTGATCGGCGTCCACAGGGCGACCAGCTCGATCCAGTGCCGGGCTTCCGTGCTCACGGTGGTCCTTTCGTTCAGGGCACACGCCTTCCGGCGAATCCATCGGCAATCCGCACGACGGACTTGAGCCGGGCGGCCGCGCACGTCATGGACATGCAAGCCCCGCACTCGCGACCGCTCCAGCCGCGGCCATCCTTGCTGACCGCCGGGCCACGACCGAGAATGGGCCGCTCGACCCACTCCATTAGAAGGAGGCCCCCATGCGACGGCTGTCCTGGTTCCCCGCTCTCCTCCTCGCCGGCGGTACTTGCGCGCTCGCGCTCGCGGCGTTCGTCGGCTGCTCCTCCGGGCTCAAGAAGCCGGTGCACGAGGTGACGGCCACGTCCACCGACAGCCTCCAGCACGTCACGATCAAGACCCACACTTACTGGTACGACCCCAATCGTGTCGTGCTCAAGGCCGGCAAGGAAGTCGAGCTGAAAGTGAAGAACGGCTCGATGATGGTTCCGCACAACCTCACCTGCTTCGAGAAAGATGCCGGCATCGAGGTGAGCGCGAACGTCGGCATGTTCTGGGGCAGCAAGACGGTGCGGTTCACGCCCACGCAGCCCGGCGAGTACGAGTTCTTCTGCCACGTCGACTCGCACTCGAAGCACGGCATGAAGGGCACGTTCGTGGTGGTGCCATGAACCCCGCGCCGGCAGGAAGCGCGCGCGCCGCGGTCGAGGCCGACGCGAAGCGCGAGACGTTCCGAAAGCTGCACGCGTCCGGGTGCTTCGTGATCCCGAACCCGTGGGACAGGGGCAGCGCCCGCTACCTGCAGAGCCTCGGCTTCAAGGCGCTCGCGACCACGAGCTCCGGCTTCGCCTGGTCGCGCGGCCGGACCGACAACGGCGTCTCGCTGGAGGACGTGCTCCAGCACATGGAAGACCTGGCCGCGAGCGTCGAGGTGCCGGTGAACGCCGACTTCGAGGGCGGCTTCGCCGTGGATCCAGCCGGCGTCGCCACGAACGTGCGGCGCGCGGTCGCGACGGGGGTCGCGGGCCTGTCGATCGAGGACTCGACCGGCGACAGCGCCTCACCGCTGTTCGAATTCGAGCTCGCGGTCGAGCGCGTGCGCGCGGCGGTGGCCGCGGTCGCGGGCACCGGCGTGACGCTGGTCGCGCGCTCGGAGGGCTTCATCGCCGGCCGACCGCACCTGGCGGAGACCGTGCGCCGGCTCGCCGCCTACGCCGAGGCCGGCGCCGACTGCCTGTACGCTCCCGGCATCCGCACGCGCGAGGAGATCACCGGTGTCGTCCGCGCCGTGGCTCCCAAGCCTGTGAACGTGCTCGTCGGCTCCTCCTTCACCACCGTCGCCGAGCTCGCGGCGCTCGGCGTGCGGCGCATCAGCGTCGGCGGCGCGCTCGCGCGCGCGGCGTGGGGCGGCTTCGCCCGGGCCGCGCGCGAACTCGCACAGACGGGGACGTTCACGGGTTTCTCGATCGCACTGCCGTCGTCGGAGCTGGAAGAACTGTTCAAGCGGGGCTGAACCCACTCGGCCCCTTCGACCCCTGGGGAGGAAGCAATGAAGCGCCCGATGCGAGTGACGCCGTACGGGATCCTTGCCGCTGCCGTGTTGACCGTGGGCACGCTGGTCGCGCTGCACGGCGCCACGGCCCAGGAGAGCCCGGGGTACAAGAACCTCAAGGTGCTGCCCAAGGACATCTCGCGGCAGGAGCTGCGGGCGATCATGGGCCAGTTCACGCGCGCGCTCGGCGTGCGCTGCGGCTACTGCCACACGAACAAGCCGGGTGAGCAGGAACTCGACTTCGCGCTCGACGACAAGGACGAGAAGAAGACCGCCCGCGTCATGATGCAGATGACGCACGACTTGAACGAGAAGTACATCGCGACGCTCGAGGACCACTCGAACCCGGCGATCCAGGTGCAGTGCGTCACCTGCCACCGCGGCATCGCCCACCCGCGCCCGCTCGCGGACGTGCTCAAGCTCGAGTACGCGAAGAGCGGGCTCGACTCCACGCGCGCGCGCTACACCGCGCTGCGCGACCGCTACTACGGCAGTGCCGCCTACGACTTCGGTGAGGTGCCTCTCACCGAGGTGGGCCTGGCGCTGGCCGACAGCGGCCACGTCGCGGACGCCGCGAACCTGTTCAACCTGAACGTCGAGATGAACCCCAAGTCGGGATACGCCGCCCGCCAGGCGGCGAGCGCGAACGTGCTCCTGGCGTACTACGAGCAGGGTGGCGATGCCGGCGCCGCGGCCTTCCAGGCCGTGAAGTCCCAGTTCGGCCAGCCGCGTGATCAGGAGAACCTCGTCGCGAACCTCGCGGACCGGCTCACGCGCCTGGGCAAGGCCGATGCCGCGCTCGCGGCGTACAAGCTCAACACCGTTGAGCACCCGAAGTCCGGCGACGCATTCGACGACCTCGGTGGCGCGTACATGAAGCGGGGCGGCAAGGACGACAAGAAGTTGGCGATCGACAGCTACCTGATGGCGGTGTCGCTGGACTCCACGAACACGAACGCCGTGACGCAGCTCGAGTCGTTGAAGGTCAGCAAGAGCAAGATCGAGAAGGCGCGCAGCGGAAAGCACCCGTGAATGGCACGATTCGTCCTGGTCCTGGCGCTCGTCGCGGCCGGCGTCCAGCTCGGCTGCTCACACGACCCACCCACGGCGCCCAAGGGTCCGTTCACGATCCGTGGTCACGTGCGGCTCACGGGTTACCTCGTGGCCACGGACGGCCACTTCGCGGGCACGCGCGTGGTGGATGACGCGGACAGCGTCGAGGTCGAGCTGCGCTACGGTCATGCGAGCCTCGCTCGCACGCTCACGACCCGCGGGGGCTATGCGTTCGGCGGGCTCAGCCCCGGCGCCTATCAGGTGGTCGCGAACGTGATCGGAGACGTCGCGGATGCGACCACCGAGCTGACGGTCGTGGATCGGGACCTGACCTCGGGCGACACGCTCGCGCTGTCCTCGCTCGGCGACCTCTACCCCGTTCCCAACCCCTCGGTGGAAGCCGTGGCCGTGTACTTCGACGTCCCGGACTCCGCGGACGTGGACGTGCGCATCGTGGGCCTGCACGGCAATGTCGTTCAGCGCCTGCTTTCCATGCGCGTCCAGGGTCTCCAGCAGGTGCTGTGGACCTGGCATGACGAGCAGATGAACCTCGTGACCGGTCCCATGTACTGGATCACGTACGAGGCCGGCGCGGACAAGCGGGCCCAGCTGCTGTTCCGTTGATTCCCCGGCCCCCGCGGCTCAGTGGATCATCACGCTCCGGCCCGTCCACGCGCCACGCGGCGTGACGACGCGGTAGAGATAGATCCCGGCGGGCAGCGGGACGCCGCTCTCGCCGCGGCCGTCCCAGAGGAAGCCGTCACCCGCGGGCGCCACCATGTGGCGCACGAGCCGGCCGGAGATGTCGTGCACGTCGAGCGTCGCCTGCTCGGCCCCACCCGCGGGCGCGAAACCTGCCAGCGCGATGCGCACGTTGCCCTTGTGCGGGTTCGGCGAGATCGCCAGCGCCACGGGGCCCGGCGCGGGCGGCACCGCGGCCGCGACCGGAGCCTCGACGAACGGCGCGAACGGGTAGTCGTACGTCAGCACGGCCACCGCGCAACTCCATCCGGGGGCGTCGAACGTGTACGTGCCGGGCGCCAGCGTCGAGACCATGATCGAGCCCGAGCCCAGCTCATCGTAGTAGGGCCGGGTGACGGTCTCGAGGACCTGGTAGCGCCAGTCGTAGTCGATCTCTTCCGCATGCAGCTCGAGCCGCAGCTCGGTCTCCTCGGGAAGCACGAGACCGTCGTACAGGAGCTCGGTGAAGCGCTGATGTTCGCCCGCAGCGTTGAAACGCCGCAGCGGCGCCACGGCGCCCTCCTTCTCGCGCACGCTGAGCGGCTCGTGAATGCCCCATCGCGCGGCCACGGCCGGCGAGCTGACCCGGCTCTCGAGCACCACCTCGGCCGGTCGCCAGTCCCAGAGTGGACCGGTGGGCTCGCTGATGTTCTTGAGTGTCGCGTCGGTCATCACGATCGCGACGCGCCGGCGCTGCGTCAGGAACGTCGCCACGTCGGCCCGGCCGCCGCGATTGTACTTGATGTCGAGGTGGTTGTTGCGGAGCAGGCCCATCGTTGGCGGCAGCCCGAGGTACTGCGAGCGCGAGGTCACGTGGAGGAACAGCGCATCGGAGACGAGCTGCAGGCCGTCGTTGGGCTGCCAGTCGCGCTCGGCCAGCATCAGGTCGCTCAGCGCGCCGTTCTGGTACTCGTCGTCCGTGGACGCGAGCGAGCCCATGAGGATGTTGGCGTAGAACGGGCTGTCCACCTCGTCGCGCGGGGAATGGATGTTCGCCGCGACCCAGTCGTACTTCATGTGGTCCACGTCGATTGGGAACGGCTCGACCAGCTCGATGAGATCGACGAGGTGATCCCGGCTCGCGGCCCAGTTGCCCGCGATCAGTCCCTCGACCGAGAGCCAGCGCGCAATGGCGCCGCTGCTCGCGAGCGCGCCGAGGTCCTTCTCGATCATCCAGCGCACGATCAGCGAGCCGAAGCTGCCGGAGACGATGTTGACCTGTCGGGCGCCCGAGCGCCGCATGAGCTCGCGCGCGTACTTGGCGACAATGAGCGCGTATCGCGGCACGCCCCCGCCCCATTGCGTCGTGACCTGCGCCAGCTCCGCCCTATCCGCGTCGGTGTAGTAGGGCGGCGGCGTATCTCCGTAGTAGAGCATGTCCGCGGCGACGTTCGGGGCCAGCGCTGCTTCGCCGTGGGCGACCGGAACGCCGACCAGGGCCGCGATGCTGTCGAGCAGGGCTTCGCTGCCGTCAACACCGAACACACCGGTCCGGCTCGCGCCGGCACTGGCGAAGCCGCCGACGAAGACCGTCGCGGTCTGATTCGGGTCCTGGGCGCGGGCGCGCGGTACGCAGACGCTGAGCAGCGCGAAGGCGAGGAGCGTGGCCGCGACTCGCGAACCCTTCCTGCGCGTGATCTCGTTCGAGCCGATGCGATGCGGCTGCCGCGATCGGCCATCCATGGCGCTGACGCCAACCATGGATCAAGTCTCGCATGGTGGACCGTTGTTGTTCCAGTCGGGACATCCCCGACCGTTTCGTCAGGCCATTCGTGCGTCAAGCGGCTGCGGCTTCCTCACCCTCGTCGCCGTCGTCTTCGCGCTTGCGCTGCACGGTGACGAGCCGATCGATCAGCTCGTAGAGCTCCGCGGCGCGGATCGGCTTGCTGACGTAGGCATCCATTCCCGCCGCGAGACAGCGCTCGAGATCACCCTTCATCGCGTGGGCGGTGAGCGCCACGATCGGCAGGTGACCGCCGGTGCCGGCTTCGCCAGCACGGATCGCGGCCGTGGCCTCGAATCCGTCCATGACCGGCATCTGCACGTCCATCAACACGACGTCAAATGTTCCCCCGGCGCCGAGTGCCGCCACGGCCTCGCGGCCGTCGTTCACCGCCACGTACGTGTGCCCGCGCTTGGTGAGGAGCTTCGCGGCCAGCATGCGGTTCACCTCGTTGTCCTCGGCGAGCAGCACGTGGTAGCGCGCCTGGCCCTCGCGGAGCGAATGCCGTGTAACGAGCCGCGGCTCGGCGCCGCGCGCGCCGCCGAGCACGCTGCGCACCACCTCGGCGAGGTCGGCGCCGGTGACGGGTTTCGTGAGATAGCCCGAGACCTGGAGCTGCCGGCAGCGCGCGCCATCGCCCATCTGGCCCGACGACGTGAGCAGCACGAGCAGTGTGCCGTCGAGCATGGGCTCCTGGCGGATCAGCTCGGCCACGGTGAAGCCGTCCATTTCCGGCATCTGCACGTCGAGCAGCACGAGCGGGATCGGGCGGCCGCCGGCCGCGGCGGCCTTGAGCGCCGCGAGCGCCGCCACGCCGCCCGCCACCGCCGTGGGCTTCATCCCCCAGTTGCGGAACATCTGCAGCAGGATGGCGCGGTTCGTCTGGTTGTCGTCCACCACCAGCACGGGCAGGTCGCGCAGCGCTTCGGAGGCGATCGGCGCCGGCACGGGCGTGATGTCGTCCTGCACCAGGAAGCGCGTGTTGAAGTGGAACGTGGAACCGCGGCCCGGCTCGCTCTCCAGCCACAGCGTGCCGCCCATCAGGCGCACGAGCTGCGCGCTGATCGCGAGCCCCAACCCGGTGCCGCCGTAGCGCCGCGTCACCGAGCCGTCCACCTGGGCGAACGCCTCGAACACCTGCGCCTGCTTCTCGGCCGGGATGCCGATGCCGGTGTCCGCGACCTCGAAGTGGAGCCCTGCACCCTCGGCGCTGTCGGTCTCGGGGCGCACGCGCACCACGATCTCACCCGATTCGGTGAACTTGATGGCATTGCCGACGAGGTTGACGACGATCTGGCGCAGCCGGCTGGGGTCGCCGATGACGGCGTCAGGGATCTCCTCCCCGACGTCGAGCAGCAGTTCCAGGCGCTTCTGGTCGGCGCGCAGCGCGAGCGGCTTCAGCGTGTTGCCGAGCGTGCTGCGGAGGCTGAACGGGATCTGCTCCAGGTCCAGCTTGCCGGCCTCGATCTTCGAGAAGTCGAGGATGTCGTTGATGATGCCCAGCAGGCCCTCGGCACTCGAACGCGTGCACTCGGCGAACTGCCGCTGCTCCATCGACAGCTCCGTGTCGAGGAGCAGCTCGGTCATCCCGATCACGCCGTTCATCGGCGTGCGGATCTCGTGGCTCATGTTGGCGAGGAACTCGGACTTGGCGCGCGAGGCCGCGACCGCGGTCTCCTTGGCCTCGACCAGCGACCGCGTCATCGACGCGGCGAGCGACTCGGCGCGCGAGCGGGCCGTGCCCAGCGTCCAGATGAGCCCGGTGAGCAGGCCAGAGCCGAGCAGGCCCACGAGCAGCACGAGCAAAGGCCGCGACCGGTCGACGGCGCCGAAGCCGGGGCGCGACACCAGCTCGAGCGTCCAGCGATGCGAGGCGACGTCGATCGTGGTCGTCTGGCGCAGCGCGCCCGCGGCGTCGCCGAGGGCGCCGTGGCCGTCGTAGAGCAGCGCGCTCCCCCGCCCGCCGTCGGCGTCGCGGATCCGCAGCGCCAGCCCGGCCGGGATCTCGTCGCCGATCGCGCGCAGCAGCTCCGAGACACGGATCGGCGCCGCCGCCCAGCCCTGGAGCGAGGCGCGGCGCTCCGCGGGTGTCCAGTGCGCCTCGCCGTTCCGGTAGATGGGCAGGCAGAAGAGCACGTCGCCGCTCGCAGCGAGCTGCGGCAGCGGGCTCAAGGTTCCCGAGAGCTGCGGTCGCGCGCCGTCGCGCGACTCGGCGAGCGTCGCCCCGAGCGTGGGATCAGCGGCGAGGTCGAGCCCGAGCAGGTCGCGAGCCTGGTCGCTCGGCTCGATGAAGTGAACGATGTAACCCTGGTCGTGGCTGGGGATCGCCTGCGCCTTGAAATCGGGCGCACCGTCCGCGCGGGCGGTCTTCTCGTACGCGGCGAGCTCGGACTCCGGCACCGCCGCCACGAACGCCAGTCCCTTCATTCCCGGGTAGCGGTCCCCGAGCGAGAGCCCGTTCACGAACGCCCGCCACTCGTCGCGTTCGACCGAGTGGCTGGCCGCATAGAGGCTGCGCGCGCCGTGGAGCGCGTACTCGTACAGGTTCAGCCGCTCGCGGATCACGAGCCGCGCGTGCTCGGCGTCACGCTCGAAGCGGTTTTGGGCCTCGATGCTCGCGCGCGAGTCGGCGAGATACCAGGAGAAGGTCGCGCCGACGAGCGTGGCGGCGAGCGTGATGACGATCAGCCATCGGCGCCGGAGCAGCGCTCCGACGCGATGAACGAACACGGCAGGCTCCGGTCCGCGGGGGGACGAGGGGATCACGCGGGACAATCCTCGGTGGCGATCGAGTCGAGCAGCGATCGTCCGGAGGTTTCGGCGTGTTTCTCGCCGAACATCAGCCGGTTTCTCGTCCCACCCTGCGGCCGTCGAACGCCGCGAATGCGGCGTTCAACACGTGGGCTGTGCTCCGAACTCCCCTGCAAACGTCCCCAGCGAGCTACAGGATCGCGCCCTTCGCCGAGCCCGCGGCGCTCTTCACCATGCCCATCACGTCGATCGCCGCCGGGACGGCGATGCCCGCAGCGAGGTTCTTGTGCGAACGCGCCCACATGATGAGCGTGATGCGCCCCAACCTCGCCGCCTCGCGGGCCTGCGAGCGGAGCTGGTCCAGCTCCCCCTGCTCCGCTTTGTAGATCTCGAACTGCGGATCGAGGTGGGCGTGCATCTGGCCGATGGTGTCGACGCGCTCCATGATCTGCTTCTCCGCCGCATCCAGCGCTGCCGCGGTGGGCTTCTTCGCCGCCCCCAGCGCCTCGGCCGCCTCCGCGTCCGCCGCACGCAGCGAGTCGAGTGCCGCGTTGTTCCCGAGCCGGTACTCGGTGAGCAGGCGATACGACGTGATCCCCGAGAGCTGCATCCGCTCGAGCTTCTCCCGCTCGCTCTTGAGCGACGCGAAATCGGCCTCGATGCGGGCCACGAGCTCGTTGTCGGCCTTGCCAATCGCCAGGTCCATTTCGTCGTACACCTGGTTGCCGTACGCGAGCGCTGCGGACACGACCGGCTGCGCGGCGCCCAGCGCCGCCATGAACGTGGGTGCCGAGCGCGCGCCCTGGACCGCCTTGTCCAGGTCGGCCTGGGTGAGGAACGCATCGGCGCGCGGATTGTCCCTGAGCCGGGCCCGGATGCTCTCGTCGAGGTAGCGCGCGACCTCCTGTGAGCGGCGTGAATCGGAGAGCGGCGACTCGTAGATGGACACGATCTGCGTGCTGTAGATCGCGACGCCGCGCAACAGCTCGCGCGCGGGCGCGTACGCGCGCCGGGCATCGAGGACGACGGGGAGCGATTCGTACTTCTTCAAGTACACCCACTCGAGCGGCTTGTTCACGCGCTGGACCTCGCCGATCAGGCCCACGGTGTTCTGGGCGAACGGGCTCACGTCCAGCCGGCGCGAGGCCTTGAACGACGCGCAGCCCGCGAGCACGGGCAGCGCGGCGAGCACGAGCAGCACGCGCGGCGCGAGCGCGCCGCGGAACGGGGACTGCCGACGGATGTCGATGGGGCACCTCCCGGTGAACGGCGGCCGGGTCTCCGGTTCATGCACGGAGCGCCCGAGGGAGCAACGTCCGCGCAGGCTAGCGCGCAGGAGTGCCCCGCGGCAACGCTTCGCGGTGGCCGCGGGTCCCGCGCGCAACCCGCGCCGCACGCACCGCGACCGGCGCCTCCCCTACTTCGCGTTGCGGATGAGCTGATTCAGTCGCTGGCCTTCGATGTCGGTGTCGATCTGCACCCACACGGGAAGATGGTCCGACATCTGGAAGCTGAACTTTTCGCGGGTCATGCCGCCGGGGAACAGCTCCTTGATGCGGGCATCGGAGCCGAAGAAGTCGAGCGCTCCGCCCAGGTTCGTGAAGCGCTTCGCAAGCGTGGGCAGGTGGAGGATCTGGTCGAAGCGCGCATCCTTGCCGAGATTGGAGCCCCCGATCGCCTGACCGCCCACCTTGAGCGTGGCCAGCGAATCAGGGACTTGAAGTCCGCGGCTCGTGAGCGCCTTGAACAGCTTGTCGCCGACCTTCGGGATGTTGAAATCACCCATCACGATGAGGTCGGTGTCCTCGGCGAACTTGTCCTTGAAGCGCGTGTCGATCCAGTCCGCGAGCATCTGCAGCTCCGCCTCACGGCCGGCTGTGCCCTTGCCCCATCGGGCATGCGTCGCGATGGCGATGAAATCGAAATTGCCGGCGCGGAACGAGCACATGTACGGCGCGCGCCAGAACGATTGCGCCGCGAGGTACTCCTGCCCCTTCTTCTTTCGTGGCGCGTCCACTTCGGCCGCGAGCCCGTTGAACGTGACGGCGCGGCGGTCGAACAGGAAGGCCGTGCGCTCGCTGTTTCCGCCCGCGTCATCGATCCAGTCCGAGTAGACGACGTCCCAGGTGTCGCCGAGGTAGTTCCGCACCCGCCACAGGTCCGTGAGATCGTCGCGAAGCTCGACCAGCGCCACCAGATCGAACTGCCCGAGGATCTCGGCGATGTAGTGGATCGCCGGCTCGGTGCGGTGGACCTTGCCGAACTCGCGGATGTTCCAGATCGCGACGTTGATCGTCTCGTCCAGCTTGGAGGGCGGGACACTCGCGGCATCGATGCGCTTCTTGAGCGCCACGAGTCCCTTGGCGATCTCCGGACTGACAGCTCCATGGTGCATGGCGGCCTCCTCGAGGTTGGATGCGGGACATTGAACCCACTCGACTTCGCCTATCCGACACGTCCGATGATGCCGTGCAGCGGCCAGCGCACGAGGCGCTCCCTCCCCGGCTCGCCCCACGCGCGCGCGAGATCGTCGCGTACGAGATCCACCGGATCGGTGCCGCGCGTGCGCTCCCAGGCCTGGCTCGCGGACCACGTCCGCATGTACTGGTACACGTCCACGAGCTTCATGTGCGCCTCGGCGTACACTTCGGGCCAGGGCAGGCGCGCGAACGGGAAGTCGATATCCCGATAGCCGTCCTGGTTGAGGCGCATGCCCTCGGCCCACAGCGCGCCGACGACCTCCTCGGCGTAGCGCAGCAGCACCGTGTCGATCACGGGGTCGATGCGGCTGGTGTAGTAGCTCCACACGGCGAGCAGCGCGCCCGCGCGCGCGACACGGCGGACCTCGGCGTAGAACCGCGGGCGGTCGAACCAGTGGAGCGCCGCGGAGACCGTGACGAGGTCGGCGCAATGATTGCGGAGGGGTGCCGCCTCGGCGGCGGCGGCGACGAGGTGCACGCGAGGCTGCACGCGGGCGTTCGCGAGCTGCCGCACGCTCGCGTCGGTCGCCACGACCGTCGCGAAGCGGCGGCCCAGGCTGATCGCCGCCTGCCCGCTGCCGGCGCCGCAGTCCCA
>Ga0134127_10003118_pt1 | contig 11894 bp, 11 predicted proteins | sample KB31753_FD_96459 | JGI IMG/M metagenome (GOLD analysis project Ga0134127, IMG submission 96459) | Terrestrial soil microbial communities with excess Nitrogen fertilizer from Kellogg Biological Station, Michigan, USA - KB3-175-3 | ecosystem: Environmental > Terrestrial > Soil > Unclassified ...
GAGCGAGCTCTGCGTTGTCCGTCTGATCCGACAGGATCGAGAGCGCACGCAGGATCGGCAGACCGGAGTTCACCATCGTCGCGAACTGCCGGGAGAAGACCGCGAGCTCCTTGAGCTTGACCTTCTTCTTGGTCAGCTCGATGTTCATGCTGCGGCCCTGCTTGCTGACCTCCAACGGCATGAAGCCCTGCTCGCGCAGCCGCGCGAGGACCAAGGCCTCGTTGTCGGCCACGATGGTGCCGTTCAGGACGTTCCCGCCCTTGTCGCGAGCCTTGTACGTATAGGTGTCAGGCATCGGTCAGCTCCTCACGCGCCGTCGCTGCCGCCGGCCCAGCCGCCGGAGCCCGACACCTGCCCGAAGTCCGAGGCGTCGGTGTAGGAGCCGCCGTCCGAGTAGGCCGAGAGGCCGCCGGCGGACCCGATGAGGCGCTGCAGCTCCTCGGGGTCGTGGCAGCGCTCGAAGGCCATCTGCTGGTTGATCCGACCCGCCTTGACGTGCGAGGCCAACGACATGTCCATCGTCTGCATGCCGTAGCGGCCGCCGGCCTGCATCGCCGAGTAGATCTGGTGCACCTTGCCCTCACGGACCAGGTTGCGGATGCCCGGCGTCGCCACCATGACCTCCGCCGCCACGACACGGCCTTGCCCGTCGGTCGTCGGCACCAGCTGCTGAGTGATGACGCCCTGCAGCGTCGTCGACAACTGGACCCGCGTCTGCTGCTGCTGGTGCGGTGGGAACACGTCGATGATGCGGTCGATGGTCTGCGGCGCGTCCTGGGTGTGCAGCGTCGCGAACACGAGGTGACCGGTCTCGGCGGCCGTGATCGCCGTCGAGATCGTCTCAAGGTCACGCATCTCGCCGACCAGGATGACGTCGGGGTCCTGGCGCAGGACGTGCTTGAGCGCCGCGGCGAAGCTGTGCGTGTCGGCACCGATCTCGCGCTGGTTCACGACGCACGCCTTGTGCTTGTGTAGGAACTCGATCGGGTCCTCCACCGTCATGATGTGGCCGGCGCGCTCGGTGTTGACGACGTCGACCATGCCGGCCAGCGTCGTCGACTTCCCCGAACCGGTCGGGCCGGTGACGACGACGAACCCCCGCGGGAACCGCGCGAGGTCCGCGCAGACGGGCGGCAAGCCGAGGTCATCGAGGTTCTTGATCTCGAAGGGGATCACCCGGAAGACGGCGCCCACCGCGTCGCGCTGCATGTAGACGTTCACACGGAAGCGCGCGCGGCCCGGCAGCGAGTACGACATGTCGAGCTCGAGCTCCTGCTCGAAGCGCTCGCGCATCTTCTGGGGCAAGATCGCGTAGATCATCCCCTGGAGCGCACGCGGGGTCAGGATCGGGTACTCCGAGAGCCGCTCGAGCTCGCCGTGGATCCGCACGGTCGGGGGCGTCCCGGCCGTGAGATGGAGGTCGGAACCCTTGGCCTCGAGGAGCTTCCCGAGCAGCTCCGGGATCGGGACCTGGAGATCGTCCTCGGGAGGAGCGACCGTACTCATGCTCACTTCACCACCCTTGCAACCTCTTCGAGCGACGTCAGGCCCATGCGGGTCTTCTCGAGCCCGTCGTCGCGGAGCGTCATCATCCCCTGCTGAACAGCGACAGCCCTGATGGCATCGGCAGATGCACGCTCGACCGTAAGCCGTTCGATCTCCTCACTCATCGGCATGACCTCGTAGAGGCCGATCCGGCCCCGGAACCCAGTGTTCGCGCACGCCGGGCAGCCCGCCGGCTTGAACAGCTCCTGGATCTCGGGCCACAGCCAATCCGGGTACCCGGCTGCGAACAGCTCGTTCTCATCCGGCCGATAGGTCGTCTTGCACCGGTCACAGAGCTTGCGCGCCAACCGCTGTCCCACGACGGCATCGATCGCGGAGGCCACGAGGAACGTCTCGACTTCCATCTCGACGAGCCGGGAGATCGCGCTCGGCGCGTCGTTCGTGTGCAGCGAGGACAGGACCAGGTGTCCCGTGAGCGCAGCCTCGATCGCGATGGTCGCCGTCTCCTTGTCGCGGATCTCACCGATCAACACGATGTCGGGGTCGGCACGCAGGATCGATCGGAGCGCACCCGCGAAGGTCAGCCCCGCCTTGACGTTGACCTGCATCTGGTTGACCCCAGCGAGGCGGTACTCCACGGGGTCTTCGACCGTGATGATGTTCTTGTCGATCTGGTTCAGGATGTTCAGGGTGCCGTACATCGTGGTGGACTTCCCCGATCCGGTCGGACCCGTGACCAAGATCGCGCCGTAGGGCTTCTGGAACGACGCCGAGTACCGCTTGTACGCCTCCTCCAGGAAGCCGAGGTCCTCCAGGCGCAACAGGGCGTTGGAGGTGTCGAGGATCCTGAGCACGACCTTCTCGCCGTACACGGTGGGCAGGGTCGCCATCCGGAGGTCGATCTTCTTGCCGCCGATCTTCATCGCGATCCGGCCGTCCTGCGGCACGCGCTTCTCCGCGATGTTGAGGTCCGCCATGACCTTCATCCGGCTGATGAGACCGTTCTGGATGTTCTTCGGTGCGGCTGGCATCGGTTCCATGAGCACGCCGTCGACGCGGAACCGGATCCGCAGGTCGTGCTCGCGCGGCTCGAGATGCACGTCGGAAGCGCGGTCGGCGACCGCCTGCGTCATGATCGCGTTCACGAGCTTGACGATCGGCGCGTCCTCGACCGCGACGTCGAGCTCCGCGTTCTCGTCCTCCTCGGTCGCCGCATCGACGATGCTCGCCATCGCCTCGACCCCGGAGTCGAGACCCGAGAACTTCTGGATCGCGGCCTCTACGTCGTTGGCGGTCGCCACGACGGGCAACACGTCGCGCCCGGTGATCGTGCGGATGTCGTCGAGCGCGTAGACGTTGGCAGGGTCCGACATGGCGACGAGCAGCCGTCCATCCCGCTCACCGATCGGCAACGCGCGATAGCGTCGGGCTAGCGCCTCGGGCAGCAACGCCGTCGCGACGGCGTCCACCTGGAACTCCGAGAGATCGACGAACTCGAGACCCACCTGCTCGGCCAATGCCCGAACCAGGTCGGACTCCTTGATCATCCCGAGGTCGATCAGGACGCGGCCGAGCGACTTCGGGGTCTTGCGGTGCTCCTCGAGCGCGGTTTCCAGTTGCTCAGCAGTGATGTAGCCGAGTTCGATGAGGATCTGGCCGAGCTGTTTCGACTTCCGCTTGACCTGCGACATCGTGTCCCCGGGGTCCGTTCGGGCTAGGTCCTTCAGGAACTAATCTTCGTCACCGTCCTCACCGAGCTGAAGCAGGCCCGAGAACTCCTTGGCCAGCATCACCCGGTCGACCTCCCCCGGCTCTTCTTCCTCCTTGCCCTTCGCGGGCTCGTCGCCGGAGGACACCAGCCGCTGCGGTTGTGGCCGGAAGGTCCCGGCGTCCCCCGACGCGGGCGCGCTGTCGTCGGGGGCCGGCGGCTGCTCGGCAGGGGCGGCAGCCGAGCCCTCGCCGCCCGACGCAGGGTCCTCCGACAGGACCGCCTCGTACGGCGACCCGTCGATCGACGGACGTGCACCACCGGCGAGCTCCGCTCCGGGGCGCGCCGCTTCCGGCTCATCCGGTGTGGGAGGCGGGGTGGCGGACTCCGGACGCCGGTATCCACTCAACCGCTGTGACTCACCCGTGCTCGGCGCTTGAGGCGCCGCCTGCTGTTGCTGTTGCTGCAGCTGGGCTTCCATCGCGGCCATCTGTTCCCGCATCGCCTGCATCTGCTGCAACTGCGCAGGGTCGGCGCCGACGGGAGCGTCGGTCGACCCCGTGCCGCTCGTCGGTGCCGCGAACGACGGCATCTCCTCGGCGCCCGGTGCCGCGGCGACGGGTGCGGTGGCCGGCCGATCGGCGGGCGGATGCAGCGACGTGCGCGGTCGGCCCGACGGCGCACCGGAGGCGTCGGGGACCTTGAGGGTGATCTCCTTCTGTTTGGCCCGTGCCTCCTCGGCCGCGATCACCGCTTGTTCCAACTGATCGAGCATCACGCCCGGCCGGACGCTCGTGCCCGTGACGACGAAAGCCGCGTAGGGTCCGCGATGGACGAAGGCCCAGAGCTGATCGGAGAACTCGACGAACCCTTTGCGCGCCTCGCCGACGTGGACGAACCGCAGCCAGGCCGGCTTGAGCTCCGCCTCTTGGTCCTCGGGGAAGGCGCCGAGGACCAGGCCGTCTCGCGACAGCACCAGGCAGCCTCGCACGTCGTCCAACGTGAGGACGACGCGCTGCGCGAGCGCAGCGAACTCATCCATCGTGTCTCTTTGGCGTGTCTCTTCCGGCCGGGGGTCTCGGGACAGGCATCGTCGAGGCCGCTGGGGCCCTTGAGACACACGAACGGAACTACCTTCGGATGGGTGGTCGCAGGCTAGCCGTCGGCGAGCGCCGCCAGCGCCGCGGCGGACATGACCTCCAGCGGCGGCTGCCGGCCGGTCCAGATCTCGAAGGACAACGCCGCCTGCTGTAACAGCAGTCCGAGCCCCCCGAACGCAGCACCGCCGGCCTCGCGGGCCGCCTGCTGCAACGGCGTCATCGTCGGCCTGTACAGCAGGTCGACGGTGACGGTCGAAGGACCCAGGGCAGGCAGCGGGAGCGTCTCGCCATGCGCACCCAGCGGCGTGCCGTTGACGACCAGATCGGCCGAGACGCCCCCCGCCTGGTCGAACGCCATGGTCTCGACCGTCGTCGGGAGCCCGTCGAGCGCGGCCTCGAGCTCCTTGGCGCGGGCGGGCACGCGGAGGGCAACCACCAGCCGGGTCAGGCCCGCCCGCGCCAACGCCAGGGCGCACGCGCGCGCGGCGCCACCCGCCCCATAGAGGAGCGCAGTACGACCGCTCGCGTCGAACCCGGCATCCTGCTCCAGGAAGCGCGCGAAGCCGGGGGCGTCCGTGTTGTGACCCACCGTGTGGCCCGCGGCGATCTCGATCGTGTTCACCGCGCGCAAGCGCTCGGCGTCCTCGGTGAGTCGGTCGACGACGTCGGCGACCGCCTCCTTGTGCGGCATCGTGACGCTCGCGCCGGCGACGCCCAGCGCCACCAGGCCCGCGACGGCCTCGGGGATCGGGCCGGGCGCAACGGGGAGCGCGACGTAGACCCAATCGAGGTCCATCGCGTCGAAGGCGGCGTTGTGGATCACGGGCGACAGGCTGTGCTCGATCGGCCACCCGATCACGGCGACGACCCGGGTGGCGCCACCGATCCGACGGTCACCCACCGAGGCACTCCCGCACGTTCGCGAGGTGCTCAGCGTAGGTGACCGCGAACCGATGCACACCTCGCCCGTCGGGCGGGCACAACACGTAATAAAGGTAGTCCGTGGTCTCGGGGTGCAGCGCGGCCTCGAGGGACTTGCGGCCGGGGCTCGCGATCGGGGTCGGAGGGAGTCCTGCGTGGATCCGCGTGTTGTACGGACCCGTCGAGGCCAGATCACTCGTCGAGAGCGTCCCGTCCGGCGTCGGATCGGCATACAGGAGCGTCGCGTCGATGCCGAGCGCCTGACCGCTGTTGAGACGGTTGTAGATCACGCCGGCGATCAGCGCCCGCTCGCTGTCGACCTGGGCCTCGCGCTCGATCATCGAGGCAACCGTGACGATCTCGTACGGCGTGAGACCGAGCGCCTTGGCCCCCGCGACCAGATCGAGCTCTTTGGTCTCGGTACCGATCTCCTCCAGCATCGTGTCTGCGATGGTCTTCGCGTCGAGTCCCTTCTTGACGAGCTGATAGGTGTTCGGGAACAGGAAGCCCTCCGCGCTGCGTCCCTTCGGCAGGTAGGGCGGCAGCGCGAGCTTCCCGCTCTCCGCGAGTTTCGCGAACGCGTCGGCCTTCACGCCGGTCTGCTCCTCGACCACGGTCGCGATGCTGCGCTCGTTCGGGTACGTCGCCGCGATCCGCAGGCCCTCGGGCACCGTCAGGCGGATCGTCTTCACGCTTCGGGGTGCCGCCGTGACGATCGCGAGGATGTCGTTGAAGGAGGTTCCCACCGGGATCTCGTAGGACCCGGAACGCAACGTGTTGGCCATCCCCGACCCGCGCAACAGGAGGTTGCCGACGAAGCCGCCGCACCGGATCAGGCCCTGTTCGGCCAGGGACGCGACGACGTCCTCTCCCGTCGCGCCGTCCTGCACCGTGAAGGAAACCGTCCGCCCGTCCGCCGCGGGCGGCTCCTTGCATCGCTGGTACGTCGCGTTGGCGGCGGCGATCCCGACGGCGATCAGACAGAAGGCGACGAATAGCGCGATCAGGGCGATGCGGCGCCGCCGACGGTCGCTCTCGGGGTCTGTCCGCGCGAGGTACGTCGGCGCCTCGTCCATCGGAAGTGCAGGATACCGGTCGCGACCTCAGCCGCCGCCGGTACAGTCCCGACCCTGGGAGCCGTCCAGCCACGCCTGCAGGATGATCTGCGCCGCGGCCGCGTCGATGACGCTGCGGCGTCGGCGGCCCGACACGCCGGCATCACGGAGGGCGCGCTCGGCCTCCACCGTCGACAGGCGCTCGTCGTGCAGCACGACCGGCACCTCGAGGAAGGCCCGCAGCGCGTCGGCGAAGCTGGCCGCGTGCGACGCGCGCGTTCCGCGGGTGCCGTCCAGCGACACCGGCTCACCGACCACGACGAGCGTCGCCGCGTGGTCGGCGACCAGCTCGGCGATCGCGCGCATCTCCCCGGGTGGACGACCGACCTGGACGGTGCCGACCGCAACCGCCAACCGACGGTCCGGGTCGCTGATCGCGACGCCGATCCGAACATCGCCCAGGTCGAGCCCGAGGACCGGGCCTGGACCGGGTGTCATCACCCGCTCGCGAGGAGCGCCCGGAGGCGGTCGCGCACCGACGCGAGCGCGTCGGGAACCTTGTCCGCGTGCGTGCCGCCGGCGTTCGCGAGGTCGTCGCGACCCCCGGCGCCGCCGCCCACGACCGTCGCGGCGGTCGTGAGCAACGCAGGGGCGGTCACCCCGCGATCGATCGCCCCACGGGTGGCCGCCGCGACCAACTGCGCCTTCCCGTCGCCGCTGCCGACGACCACGGCGGCCGGCCGCTCCTGCAGACGGTCGCGCACCTTGATCGCCAGCTCGCGCAGATCGCCCGGCTCGAGGCCGGGGATCTCCCGCGTGACGAGCGCGACCCCGTCGACGTCCTCGGTGCCCGCGGCGAGATCGGCGATGAGCGCGTCGCGGTCACCGGCGCGGAGCTTCCCGAGCTCGCTGCGCAGACGCTTGTTCTCATCGATCACCCGGCGCGCGCGTTCGAGGGCGCCCCGGGCGTCCTTCGCGTCCAGCGCGGCGACGAGATCGTGCAGCAGCGCGCGATCCGCGTTGATCGCGCGGAGAGCATCGGGCCCGACGAGCGCTTCGATCCGACGAAGGCCGGCGCCGATCGACCCCTCGCGTAGCAGTCGGATGACCGCGACGTTGCCGGTGCGCGGCACGTGGGTGCCCCCGCACAGCTCGCGCGAGTACTCCCCGATCTCGACCACCCGCACCACGTCGCCGTACTTCTCGTCGAACAGCGCGGTCGCGCCGAGCGCCTTCGCCTCGTCCATCGACGTGTGGAAGATCCTGACCAGGTCATCGGCGGCCAGGTGCCGGTTGGCCTCGAGCTCGGCCTGCTCGAGCACCTCGTCGGGCACCGCACTCGGGTGCGAGAAGTCGAACCGCAGCCGGCCGGGCTCGATCAGCGAACCGGCCTGGCGCGCGTGATCGCCCAGGATCCGTCGAAGCGTCGCGTGGATCACGTGGGTCGAGGTGTGGGCGCGCATCGTGCCCTCGCGGAACACACGGTCGATGGCCGCCATCGCGTCCTGCCCGGCCCTGATCTCGCCGGACTCGACCACGCCCTCGTGCACCGTCGCGTGGTCGCCCGCCTTCTGGGTGTCGGTCACCCGGATCGTGCCGGTCGGCGTCGTGATGATGCCCCGATCCCCCACCTGGCCGCCGCCCTCCGCATAGAAGGGCGTGCGATCGAGCAGCAGCCGGACCGCCTGGCCTTCCTCGGCGGCCTCGAGCTGCGCGTTGGCGTCGTCGAGCAGGAGCGCGATCGGCGCCTCTGCCTCCTCCTGGTCGTAGCCGACGAACGTCGTGGGGGGCACGGCCCCGGTGTCCAACCCGATCTCGACCTTCTTCGCCGCCTTCCTGGCGCGGTCGCGTTGTTCCTCGAGCAGCTCGCGGAACCGGTCCTCGTCGACCGAGAGCCCGGCGTCGGACGCGAGCTCCATCGTCAGCTCGATCGGGAACCCGAAGGTGTCGGACAGCTTGAACGCGTCGTCGCCGGGCACGACGCCATCGACCGCGCGGTCGCGCGCCGCCTCGAACAGGACCATGCCCTGGCGCAGCGTCGCCGCGAACCGCTCCTCCTCCGAGGCCACGACCTTCTCGATGAAGGCCTCGTTCTCGCGCAGCTCCGGGTAGGCATCGCCGAAGCCCTCCACCACGCTGGCCACCACCGGCGGCAGCACGTCGTGCTCGATCCCGAGGCGGCGCGCGTGGGCAACCGCGCGGCGCAGCATCCGGCGCAGGATGTAGCCGCGACCCCCGTTGGACGGCAGGACGCCGTCGGCGATCAGGAAGGCGGTCGCCCGCCCGTGCTCGGCGATCACCTTCAGCGACACGTCATCGCGAGGATCCGCGCCGTGCCGCTTGCCCGAGAGGTTCTCCGCGACCTCGAGGATCGGCAGGAACAGGTCGGTCTGGAAGACGTCGTCGACGCCCTGAAGCACGGTGGCCACACGCTCGAGCGAGGAGCCCGTGTCGACGTTGCGCCCTGGCAGGGGGCCGACCACGCGCATGGATCCGTCGACCTGATCCTGCATGAACACAAGGTTCCAGATCTCCATGAACCGTTCCTCGTCGACGTCGGGACCGCCGTCGGGTCCGTAGGCGGCGCCCCGGTCGACGAAGATCTCGCTACAGGGCCCTGCGGGACCGGCGGTATGCGTCCACCAGTAGTTCGCGGGTTCCCCTTGGGCATCGACCGCCCCACGGCGCACGATCCGCTCGGGTGCGAGGTGCGCGATGTCGAGCCACGCCTGCGGCGTCTCGTCGTCGTCCTCGAAGACCGTCACCCACAGTCGATCGTGCTCGATCCCGTACACCTCGGTCACGAGCTCATAGGCCCAGGCCACGGCCTCGGGCTTGAAGTAGTCGGCGAAGGAGAAGTTGCCCAGCATCTCGAAGAACGTCAGATGCCGCGCGTCATGGCCGACGTTGTCGATGTCGTTGGTGCGCATCACCTTCTGCGAGGTGGCGGCCCGGCGGTACGGCGGGTCGGCCTGCCCGAGGAAGTACGGGATGAACTGGTTCATCCCGGCGTTGGTAAGGAGCAGCCCCGACTCCGGCGGTGGCACGAGCGCCGAGGAGCGCACGCGCGTGTGGTCGCGCTCTTCGAAGAAGCGCAGGAACGTGTCTCGGATGTCGGCGCCGTTCACGCCGGTGAGTCTAGCGGCGGGTCTCGTCGATCCCGTAGCGATCGCGCAGCTCGCGCTCCCGCGCCTCCATCGCGCGACGCCCTTCGTCCATCGACGACGCGAGGAGCTTGCTCAGATCCAGCAACCCGCCCTTGGCCTCGCGCGCGATCGTCTGCGGCGCCGCCTTGCGAGCCTGTTTGCGCGTCCATCGCGATGCGGCGACGGCGGTCGTCGCGCCGAGCCCGACGCCGAAGGCGACCCAGAAGAGACGGCGGATCACTGCGTGCTCCGCTTGGGAGCCTTCGGGGATCTCGAGAACCCTTTCCGGAGCCCGGACGCCATGCTGATCACCCGCACCAGCGGGCTGGCAGCGGCCTCCTCGACCAAGCCCGTCAGCTTCTCGACGCGCCCGACGATCGAGGTGGCGCTCTCCAGCATCGTGTCCACCCGGTCGATCTCACGGTTCGTCTTCTCGAGCGTGATCTTGACCTCACGCAGGAGCGGGATCGTCTCCTCGCGGATCGAATCGATGATCATCTTCGTGCTCTCGAGCAGGCGGAACGTGTTCAGCAGGACCACCACGAGCGCCAGGACCAGGACCACCCATCCGCACGCCAGCACGATCAGGGCGATGTCGCCGCCCGTCAACGCCAGCACGGTCATCTCCACGCTCCTTGGATCGGGATGGGTTGGGGCGCCTAGCCTACTCGACTCCCCCCGCCGGCTCATCACGCCGATCGGGGCCGGATCCAGGCGTCCATGCTTCCACGTCTTCGCCCATATCCGCTGGGCGGTAGTAGCGATGGTCGCGGTACTCCTGCGGACGATACGCCTGGTCGACCCAGTGGCCGGGCTCGTCGTGCGGGTAGATGTATCCCTTCCCATGGCCGAGCGCGCGAGCCCCACCGTAGGACGCGTCGCGCAGGTGCGCGGGGACCGGTTCGGCCCCGAGGGCGTCCTCCTGCGCCGCGGCGAGCGCCGTGTAGACGCTGTTGGACTTCGGCGCACGCGCCAGGTAGATCGTCGCCTGCGCGAGGTTGAGACGCGCCTCGGGCAGCCCGACATGCTCGACCGCGTGCGCGGCCGCGGTCGCCTGCAGCAGCGCCATCGGGTCGGCGAGTCCGATGTCCTCGCTCGCGTGCACGATCAGGCGCCGGACGATGAAGCGGGGATCCTCCCCGGCCTCGAGCATGCGGGCCAACCAGAACAGCGCCGCATCGGGGTCCGAGCCGCGGATCGATTTGATGAAGGCACTCACCACGTCGTAGTGGGCGTCCCCCTGCCGATCGTAGACGATCGCCTTGCGCTGGACCGCGTCGGCGACGAGGTCGAGCGAGATCGTCGCCGCGCCGTCCTCCTGCGCGGCCATCGACGCGGCCTCGAGGCCGGTCAACGCCATCCGCGCGTCCCCACCGCTGATCGTGACGAGGTGCTCCATCGCGTCCTCGTCGATCGTCAGGTGCTGTGCGCCCAGGCCGCGCTCCTCATCGGTCAACGCCCGCTGCACCAACGCGGCGATGTCCTCGGCGTCGAGCGGCTCGAGGCGCAGCAATAGGCACCGCGACAGCAGCGGGGTGTTCAGCGAGAAGTACGGATTCTCGGTGGTCGCGCCGATCAGGGTGACGGTCCCCTGCTCGACCGCGGGCAGTAACACATCCTGCTGCGCCTTGGACCAGCGGTGCACCTCGTCGACGAACAGCACGGTCTTGAACAGGCCACCCCGAGCGCCCTCGATCACCTTGCGTGCGTCGGCGACCCCAGAGGAGACGGCAGAGAGGGTCACGATCTCAGCGCCGACCGCGTCGGCCAGGATGTACGCGAGCGTCGTCTTGCCGGTGCCGGCCGGGCCCCACAGGATCAGCGACGGCAGCGCGCCGCGGTCCAGGACCTTCTGCAGCGCACGGCCTGGTCCCACGAGGTGCCGCTGCCCGACGAACTCCGCGGGTGTGCGGGGGCGCATGCGGGCGGCGAGCGGCTGGTCGCTCACGCCGGCCACGCTACCCGCCGTAGCGGACGATGCGGGTCGGGCGAACGTGCCAACGCACCCGCTCCTGCCCCGCTGTGGGGGTCCAGGCCTCGCCGTCGTAGGCGCGCGACAGCTGGTCGATATGTTCCTCGGCTCCCGGGCCGGTCTCGCGGCGCTCGACGACGCCCTCGACCGAGATCCACCGGTAGGCATCGCCGGGCACCTGCACCGCGATCGCCACACGCGGGTCGTGCTGCACGTTGCGATCCTTCCGTCGACCAGCTGCGGTGTTCACCAAGACGTGGGTCTCGTTCGCGCTCACCCAGGTGATCGAGGCCTGCGGGGACCCGTCGGGGTCGAGCGTGATCACCCACGCGTAGTTGGGTGCCTGCAGCAGCTCGCGATCGGTCGGCGTCAGTTCCGACGTCACGGGTCCTCCTCCTCCACCGTCACGGCGATGCCGAGCTCCGCCAGCACCGCGGGGTCTGCCGACGCCGGCGCGCCGGTCAGCGGATCGAGACCCGACTGCGC
>Ga0134127_10003119_pt1 | contig 11893 bp, 14 predicted proteins | sample KB31753_FD_96459 | JGI IMG/M metagenome (GOLD analysis project Ga0134127, IMG submission 96459) | Terrestrial soil microbial communities with excess Nitrogen fertilizer from Kellogg Biological Station, Michigan, USA - KB3-175-3 | ecosystem: Environmental > Terrestrial > Soil > Unclassified ...
CCACCAGGTCGCAGCCCACCGCCAGCCCGCAGCCGCCGGCGAGCGCGAATCCGTGCACCTGGGCGATCAGCGGCGTTCGCATCCGCGCCATGGCCTCCAGGATACGCGGGAGGCCACTGAACGACTCGCGCGCCTGGAGCGAGGTGCCGCGATCGCCCACGCCCTTGAGGTCGGCCCCCGCACAGAAGGCCTTGTCTCCGGCGCCCCGCAGCACGATCACGCGCGCCGCGGGATCGGCTTCCAGCGCGGTCAGGGCCCGCTCCAGCTCCTCGAGCAGAGCCGGGTTGAGCGCGTTCCGGGCCTCGGGACGGTTGAGCGTGACGGTGGCGACGCCGTCCCGCGTCTCCACCCGCACCGTCGCCTCGCTCACGCCGCGTCCTCGCGCCCGTCCACCAGCTCGAGGAACTGCTTGAGGATACGCGCGGTGGCGCCCCACACCACGTCCTCCACCGACACCTGATAGAAGTGCACGGGATGCGGCTCGCCGCTCCGCTCCCAGATCTCGGTGCGGAAGATCGACGGGTCGCGCAGGAGCTCCAGCGGGACCTCGATCACGCGCTCGATCTCGCGCCCGTCGGGCTTGAACTCCACCGGGCCGCGGATGATTCCCACCACCGGGGTGATGACGAAGGGGGTGGCCCGCGTCACGGTGTCGTCGAGGAGTCCCAGCACCTCCACCGCCTCCGACGGGATGCGCGCCTCCTCCCAGGCCTCGCGCAGCGCGGTCTCCACGCGGGAGGCGTCGCGCTCCTCGCAGACACCGCCGGGAAAGGAGAACTGCCCCTTGTGATGCGGCACCGACTCCGACTTCTTGGTGAAGAGGATATGCGGGCCGCCGTGGTCGGTGATGGGCAGGAGCACGGCGGCGGAGACCAGATCGCTCCGGTCCAGGGCCACGCGGGGGTGACGGGACAGCGCGGCGTCCAGCCGCCGGCGCAGGGTCTCCAGATCCAAGTCCAGGCGGCTCCGCCTACCGCGCCTGGAAGCTCGGCTTCCGCTTCTCCGCGAAGGCCCTGGGGCCTTCCACGGCGTCCTCGGTGCCGCGCAGCGTCCCCGACAGAAACGCCTCGAGGCGAAGCCCGTCGTCGAGCGGCAGGGTGAGCCCGCGCAGCACCGCTTCCTTGGCGGCGCGCACGGCGAGCGGCCCCCGCTCGCAGATGGTGTCCGCCCATGCGCGCGCCGTCGCCATCAGCTCCGCGGCGGGCACCACCGCGTTCACCAGCCCATGGTGGAGCGCTTCCGCGGCGGTCAGCGTCTTCGCCATCAGGATGAGCTCCATGGCCTTGGCGAGGGGAATGGTACGGGGCAAGCGCTGGGTGCCGCCCGCGCCGGGCATGATGGCCCAGCGAACCTCGGGCAGCCCGAAGGTGGCATGCGGCACCGCGATGCGGAGGTCGCAGGCCAGCGCCAGCTCCATGCCGCCGGCGAGGCAGTGGCCGTTCACCGCCGCGATCATCGGCTTCCAGATGGGAAGCCCGCGCGTGATGCCGCCGAGGCCGAGGTCGTTGTGACCGCGTCGCCGCCCGCTGCCGAAGGCGGCGGGAATCATCTTCTTGAGGTCGGCGCCGGCGGAGAAGGACTTGTCCCCCGCCCCCGTGAAGAGCGCCACCCAGGCCGCGTCGTCGTCGCGGAAGCGCGTCCAGGCGTCGATGAGCGCGGTGTGAGTCTCGGGGTCGATGGCGTTCATCGCCTCGGGACGATCGATCGTGATGGTGACGATGTGCCCGGCCTGCTCGTAGCGAACGGTCATGAGTGCCTCCGACCGATCCTACGACATGACGAACCCGCCGTCCACGTTGATCCCCTGGCCGGTGACGCCGCGAGACTCCGGCAAGGCCAGAAAGACGGCGGCGGCGGCAATCTCCTCCGCTTCGATCATGCGGCGCTGCGGCACCCGGCGCTTGATGTGGCGCTCGAACACTTCTTCGCCGCCGACGTCCTCCATCACGCCCTCGCGGCTCCGCACCTTCCGCGGCGCCAACCCCATGCCCGCGCGCACGTAGCCGGGGCAGAGCGCGTTGACGGTGATGCCGGGATAGCCCTGCGACGCGAGCTCGGTGGCCAGCGCCCGCGTGAGCCCGATCACCCCGTGCTTGCTGGCCGCGTAGGCGGAGACGTGACCGAATCCCCCCATGCGCCCGTAGATGGACGAGATGGTCACGATGCGGCCTTCGCGCTGGCGCATCATCTGGGGCAGCGCGGCGCGAATGGCCCGGTAGGTGCCGTTGAGATTCACGTCGATGACACGGGTCCAGTCGCCCTCCGGCTGCTCGGCGAGGAGCCCGCCGCCGGCGACGCCGGCGCAGGTCACCAGCACGTCGAGCGAGCCAAGTTCCCCCGCCGCGCGCGCCGCCATGGCGTCCATGTCCGCGAGGCGGGTGACGTCGGCGCCGATTGCCAGCGCACGGGCGCCGAGGGCCTCGGCTTCCCGCGCCACCGCCTCCACCTCGGGCACGACGTTCGACGCCACCACGATGGCCGCGCCCTCGCGGGCCAGAGCCAGCGCGATGGCGCGGCCGATGCCGGTGCCGCCACCGGTGACCACGGCGACCTTGCCCTGAAGACGCATGCCGGAAACCCGGGCGGGCGGGAGACGCTCAGACGAAGCGGCAGGAGACCGCGCCGAGCCGGGTGAAGGAGGCGCGCACCGATTCCCCCTGCTCCGGTCGGAGGACCTTGGAGATGGAGCCGCTGAGCACCACGTCTCCGGCGGCAAGTCCCCGTCCCATGCGCCCGAGCGTATTGGCGAGCCAGGCGAGCGAGGTGAGGGGATTGCCCATGACCTCCGCCGCGGTATTGGTGGCCACCACCTGGCCGTTCTGCTCGAACACCACGCCTTCCAGCGCGAGATCGAGGGCCGCCACCGGCGTGAGCGGGCGGCCGAGCACGATGGCGTTGGCGAACACCCCGTCCGCCACCACGTCGGCGCCGCGCGGCTTACCCGAGCAGCGGAAGTCGATCAGCTCCAAGGATGGCATGGCGCCCTCGACGGCCAGCAGCGCCGACACCGGCGTCACCCCGGGCCCGGCCAGATCGCGCTTCAGGAGGAAGGCCACCTCCACCTCCACTCCCACGGAGGCGAAGCGATCGATGGGGATGGAGTCGCCGCCGGAGAAGACGCCCGAGCCCAGCATGAAGCCCAGCACGGGCTCGGTCACGCCGTACTGTCCCTGGATCGCCGCATTGGTGAAGCCGGCCTTCCAGCCAATTACCCGCTCGCCGCGAAGGACGAGCGCCTGTTCCAGCGCCCGCTGTACGGAGTAGGCCTCGACCATCGAAAGCTCCGGATGCTTGTCGCTCAGCGGCGGGATGGGCCGGTGGCCGTCGCGACCCTGGAGGAGATGGTCCACGGCCGCGTCGATGGCGATGGGCATTCGCGTGCTCCTTACTTTCTCTTGGCCTTGAGTTTTCTTGGCTTGTTTTTCGATAGCTTGCGAGACTTCGGCTTCGTCTGAGCTTTAGCCTTGGGCCGCGGCCTCGCGGCCACTCGCGAGGCGAGATGCGCGGCGTTCCGAGCGCCCACTGACCCCGGCGCGGCCGCTCCCGAGCGGATGGTCCGTATCCACGCCGACAGCTCGGCGGCCAGCTCCGGATAGCACGCCGCCCGGTAGGCTTCCAGCGCGAGGAGCGCCGCGGGATCCTTCCAGGGCTTGAGGACGAAGGGCGCGTCGGGGTCCGTCGGATCGAAGGGCCCCTCGATCCCCATCGTCGTAACGATGTATCGCCGGGTCAGCTCCGCCATGGCAGGCGCCTCCGCTGTCTGCTGGATCGTGACATGCCCGGGCAGAGTACGACAGCGGCGAGCGACTGCGCAACGGGGAGCGGATAAAGGCTAGGCGGCGCTCCGCTTGCGCTTCTTGGGGATCCGCGCGCCCGCCTGCCGGGCCTCGCTGAGCGCAATGGCCACGGCCTGCTTCCGCTTGCGCACCTTGGCGCCCGACGAGGAGCGCAGGCTCCCCTGCTTGTACTCGCGCATCACCTTGCTGACCTTCTTGTCTCCCTTCGACTTGGCCCTCATCGTCTCCTCCTCTCAGGCTCGCCGCCTCACGGCGACGCGGGTTCGTCGGGCCGATGCCGCCGGCCTCTTCCTGGCCAGGCTCTGCTGGAGAGCTTCCATGAGGTCGATGACCTTACCCTTGGGTGCCCGCGGCGCGGGAAGCTCCACCACCTTCCCCTTCGCCTTGCGCTTCACCACCTCGAGCACCCGGGCGCGATACTCGTCCTTGTATTTCTCCGGCCGGAATGCGCTCTCGGCGAGCTCCTCGATCAGGCGAACGGCCAGCTTTCGCTCCGTGTCGCGAGGCTTGGCCGCCGGTCCCCGGTCGATCTCGCGGGCGTCCCGGATCTCGTCGTGGTAGTAGAGCGTCTGCAGCACCAGGCCGGGGCCGCCCGGCCGGATCATCACCAGGCTTTCCTTGCCGCGCATGACGAATTGCGCAATGGCGACGCGCTTGGTGTGGCGCAAGGCGTCCGCGAGCAGCTGATAGGGCTTCGCGCCTCCCTTGTCGGGGCCCACGAAATACGCCTCGTCGAGATAGATCGGATCCACCGACTCCAGGGGGACGAACTCGGCGATGTCGATCTCCCGGGAGGCCTCGGCCTCGAGGGCCTCGAGCTCGTCCGCGGTCATCTTCACGTGCCGGTCCTTCGCGATCTCGAATCCCTTCACGAGCTGGTCACGCTCCACCACCTGCTTGCAGTGCGGGCACCACGACTGGTACTTGATGCGATTGCCGCACTTGGCGTGGAGAAGGTGAAACGAGACATGGCGCGGGACCGCGGCCGGGTAGAGCCGGATGGGGATGGACACCAACCCGAACGAGATCGTGGCCGACGCCAGTGGACGCGGTGGCATGAGGCATGGCCCTCCGCTGATCGGGAAGGAGCAATGCCCGTGCCAGAAAAGAAAGTCTTGGAGTATCGCGCCTTATGGAAGGAAGGCGCTACTGATGAGACGACGCCGGCCCGGTAACGACAACCCGCCCGGGGCGCTCCTTACCCGGGGGCCGGATGGGCGTGCCCGTAGGGAACGTCCAGAACGTAGATGATCTTGCCGAGCGCGATGAACTCGGCGATGGCCCAGGACAGCTCCAGCGTCTCGTCGTCGCTGAATCGGCTCCGCACATCCGCCCAGAGGGTATCGTCCACCTTGTGGTGGTCTTCGTACATGCGGTCGGCATACCGGAGCGCGACCTTCTCCCGCTCGGTGAATGGCCCACGCTCGTAGTCGTCCAGCGCCGCCACCAGCTCCTCGGTGATTCCCTCGCGCCTTCCCAAGGCGTAGCGCGTGGTCATTCAGTAGTGGCAGGTATTGCGCTGAGCCAGCCGGAGCCGCACCAGCTCCTTGGTGCGGTGCTCGACCAGCCCCCGCCGCACCAGCGGCGAATAGAAGCGGACGAAGCGCTTCAGCGCCTCGGGCAGTCGCCCAAAGGTGAGAATGAAGTTGGGATCGCCCCCGTCCGCCGTCCACTTGGCCAGCATCTCGCGGAGCTCGGGATCGAGGCCGTCCTCGGGCATCATGGGCATGCGCATGGCGGGTTCCCCGGCGCGGCCGCTAGCCGCGAAGCTTGAGCACGTTGCAGGCGGCCACCGGCCGCACGAAGCCCTTGAGGGTCAGGTCGCCCACCTCTTCCACCTCGATCTGCCCCTCAAGCTGAGCGGCCACGCGCCGCGACGCAAGGATCTGGCCAGGCTTGGCCTCGCCGCAGAGCCGCGCGGCGAGGTTGGTGACCGTCCCGATGGCGCCGTAGTCGAGCCGGCCCTCGAAGCCGATGGCCCCGATGGTGGCATATCCCTGGGCGATGCCCACTCCCAGGTCGAGCTCGAAGCCCTGCTTGCGCCACTTCCCGATCATCTCGCTCACCCGCTCCCGCATCGCCACCGCCATGCGCACGGCGCGGGCGGCGGCGTCGGGCACCGGCACCGGGTCGTTGAAGAAGACCATCATGCCGTCGCCGGTGAAGCGCTCCAGCGTGCCCTCGTGCTCGAGGATGAGCCGGCCCATCTCGGCGTGGTACTCGCGCAGCACCCCCATGACCTCCTCGGGCTCGGCGGTCTCCGCAAAGGCGGTGAAGCCGCGGAGGTCGAGGAACACCACCGCGATCTCCCGCCGGTGCGTCTTGAGCGGATCGTCCGCGCCGCCGGCCAGGATGGCCTCCGCCAGGGCCGGCGAGAAGAAGCGCTTGAGCCGGCCCAGACGATCGAGCTGGCTCACCTGCTCGGTCACCCGCTGCTCGAGGTCCCGGTTCAGCCGGGCGAGCTCGTCGTCCAGCTCCTTGATGCGCAGCAGCGAGCGGACCCGTGCCAGGAGCTCGGGCTGGTTCACGGGCTTGCTGAGAAAATCGTCCGCGCCCGCCTCGATGCCCTTCACGCGCTCGGTCACCGCGTCCAGCGAGGTCACCATCACCACCGGAAGCCGCGCGGTGTCCGCGTTGGCGCGGATCCGCGAGCAGACCTCGTAGCCGCTCATCTCGGGCATCATCACGTCCAGGAGCACCAGGTCCGGGCGCTCGGTGGCGATCCGGTCGAGCGCCTCCTGGCCCGAGGCCGCCGAGGTCACCGCGAATCCCTTGACCCGCAGGAGATCGGCGAGCAGCTTGACGTTGAGCGGCGTGTCGTCCACCACCAGGATGCGGGCGCCGTCGCTCATGGCCGCGGCTTCTCCGCCTTCTCGTCCAGCATGCGCCGGACGGCGGCGACGAACTCCTTCACGCTGATGGGCTTGGACTGATAGCCGTCGAAGCCCGCATCGAGGATCTTCTGGCGGTCGTGGGTCATCGCGGAGGCGGTGACCGCCATCACGGGAATGGCGCGCGTGGCGGGCTCGGCGCGCAGCCGGGTGAGGGCCTCGATCCCGCTGATGCCGGGAAGCTGGATGTCCATCAGGATGAGCGCGGGGGGAGTCTCCTGGGCCAGGCGCAGCCCCTCTTCGCCGGTGATGGCCTCGAGGACGCGGTAGCCGTGGTACAGAAGCAGGTCCCGCTCGAGCTTCCGGTTCTTCTCGTTGTCTTCCACGATGAGGATCAGCTCGCCGGCCATGGGCGCTCCGGAAGCGTGAAGGTGAACGTCGAGCCCTGCCCCACCGCGCTCTTCACCCAGATCCGTCCCCCGTGCAGCTCCACGAAGCGCCGGGCCAGCGCCAGGCCCAGCCCGGTCCCCTCGCGCTTGCGCGCATAGTCGGTCCCCACCTGGCGGAACTCCTCGAAGATGGCCTCCTGGTCCTCGGCCGCGATGCCAATGCCTGTATCCGCCACCGAGATCTCCACCGCCTGGTCCGCGCGCTCCGCGCGCACGACGACGCGGCCGCCTTCGGGCGTGAACTTCACCGCATTGGAGAGGAGGTTGAGCAGCACCTGCTTGAACTTCCGCTCGTCGCCGACCATGCTTCCCACTCCCGTCCCCACCTCCAGCGTCACCCCGATCCCGTGCCGCGCGGCGCGCTCCTTCACCAGGGTGAGGGCATTGTCGAGCGCCAGCGGCAGGTCGAACTGCCCCAGATCGAGCTCCATCCGACCCGCCTCGATCTTGGACAGGTCGAGAATGTCGTTGATGAGGGACAGGAGGTGCCGCCCCGAGGACAGCACGTCCTCCAGGTACTCCTGCTGCTTGTCATTGAGGTCGCCGAACATGCGCTCCAGCAGCACCTCGGAGAAGCCGATGATGGCGTTGAGCGGCGTGCGCAGCTCGTGGGACATGTTGGCGAGGAATTCGGACTTGTGCCGGTCGGCGATCTCGAGCTGCTCGGTCTTCTCGCGGAGCTCCTGGAAGAGGCGCACGTTCTCGATGGCGATCACGGCCTGGTCGGCGAAGGTCCGGAGCAGCTCCACCTGCTTGTCCAGGAAGGGACCCGGCTCGGGGCGCGTCACGAGGAGAACCCCGATGGACTCGTCGCCCCGGAGCATTGGCACCCACAGACCACCCCGGAATCCGAGCCGCCGACTCGCATCACCGGCCCAGGAGGGCAGCTCCGCCGACGTCTGGAGATCGTGCACCTGGATCACCCGCCGCTCGCGGATGGCGCGCAGGCCCGGCCCCTCGCCGTCCAGGCGCCGCGGATAGTGCCGGCGGATCTCCGCCAGGACTTCCGGGCTCTGGCCATAGGCACCGACGTGATGGACCAGCCCGTCCTCCACCCGCAGCGCGGCCCCATGCGCGCCGCCGCAGAGGCGCACCGCGCTCTCGGTGATGGCGTCGAAGATCGGCTGGAGATCTGTGGGCGAGCTCGAGATCACGCGCAGGATCTGGGCGGTGGCGGTCTGACGCTCCAGGGACTCGGTGAGGTCCCGGGTCCGCGCCTCTACCTTCTGCTCGAGGTTGGCGTAGGACTCCTGCAGCCGCGCCGCCATGCTGTTGAACTGGTCGGCCAGCGCCTGGAGCTCGTCGCCCGTCCGCACGTCGATGCGCTCGCCCAGCTCGCCCGCGCCCACGCGCTCGGCCCCCGCCTGGAGCGCGCGGATGGGCCGGACCATCCGCCGCGCGAGGAACAGGCTGGCCACGATGGAAAGCGCCATGCCCAGCACGATGAGGAGCCCGGTGCGGGTGGCGGAGGCGCGCACCGGCTCCAGCGCCTCTCCCAGGGGCTGCTCGACGAAGACCGTCCAGCCGAGGGGGCGGATGGTGGAATGCGCGGTGAGCACCTGCTCGCCGCGGAAATTGTGCGCCGTGTTGACCTGGGTGGGCGCCGAGACCGGGCCCGCCAGCGCGGCCTTGACGTGGTCGAGGCCGGACAGGTTGGTCTTCTGCAGCACCAGGCTGATGTCCGGATGCGCGATCAGCGCCCCCTGCCCGTCCACCACGAAGGCCTGTCCGGCGCGGCCGATCTTGATCTGGGACACCACATCCCAGATGAACTTCAGGTTGACGTCCACCGCCACCACACCGCCGTCGGGCCCGCTCCCCGCCACCGCCAGCGTCATGTACGGCTCGGACTCCTTCCGGAAGTACACCGGCCCGTAGTAGACGCGCCCGGCGCGGGCTTCCTTGAAGCGCGGGTCATTGGAGAAGTCCGCCCGGCTGCCCGCCACGTTCATGGCCAGGCGGGAGATCCGGAGCTGCTCGCGTCCGCTCGAGTCGAGCAGGCTCACCTCGGTGATGGCGAGGACCTGGCGCTGGAGCCGGATGAGGTCGAAGCGCCGCTGCTCCGCCGCCGCGGCGCCGGAGGCGATCTGGGGCTGGGTGACCCAGCCCAGCTGCCGCTCGATATCACGGACAAAGCCCTCGATGCTCAGCGCCGCCGCCTGGGCCTTTTCCTTCTGGATGGCGACCATGGCGTCCTTGTTCTCGATATAGGAGAAGTACAGCTCGATGAGGCCGCTGGCCAGGAGCTCGCCCGTGACCACGAGGAGGAACAAGACCACATACTTGCGGAAGAGCTTGCCGCGGGGCTTGACGGGCTCGAGGGTGGGAGCCGATTCCACGGACCCACAATAGCAGATGGACGCGATCCCCACAGCATGGAGCGGCGCAGCCTGTTACGATTACGGGGAGGCAATCATGACCCGCCACCTGTGCATCGTGGCCCGGGATAACGCGCCGCTCTACGGCTTCCTCACCATTGCGTTCAGGGAGCGGCCGCCCGGCGCCGATACGCTCGACGTCGTGCTGGACCGTCGCCGCGCGGACGCCCTCCCGGCGAGTGGCCGGGCCCCCGCCTACACGGATCGGCGGCGACACGCCCGCGTGGTCGAGGCCCTCCGCACGCACGGCTATGCCATCGTTGCCGGTCCCGGCGGCATGCCCCGCCCAAGCGACGAGGCGCTCATCGAGCGCGCCGTCGGCATCCTCGCCGATGTGGAGCGCCGCGGGCCCCTGGCGCTCCGGTTCGACCAGCGGCGGGCGATGGTTCGCGCGCTCGTCCGCATCGCCGTCGGCGTGGTGATCGTGCTCGCCATCGTCTGGATGCTGGCGACGCTCCCCAGGATCGGCGGCCTCGCCCGGGTCAGCGATGATGTGGGGCACTGGGGCGATGCCGTCCTGGGCGGGCTCGAGCGCGCGTGGACCACGCTCGGGGGCAAGGCCGGCCCGAGCCCCGGCCGCGAGCCGGACGGGAGACGCAGCCGTCTGATCGAGCCGGCAACGCCGGCGGTGACACTCCCCACCGTTCCTCCCCCCACGCTTCCCCCGCCCGCCCTCACGGCTCCCGCAGCACCGGAGATGACCGAGCGCGCGGCGCCGGCCTTGCCGCCCCCCTCGGCGCGGCCGGCTCCCCGGGCGGAGTCGCGCCTGACGCCGCCGATCTCGCGCGCGACGGAAGCCATGCCGGCTCCCCTCGTCGAGGCGTCCTGGCGCGAGCCGGCGCCGCGCGAATCATCGGAGCCCCCAGTGGACACGAGCTTGCTGGCCGCCTTCAACGGCTTGCCTCGCGTGGAGCTCTCGCGCCAGCCGACCGGCAACGGCATCGTCTACACGGTGCGCCTGGCCGATACGGGAGGGCGCCCCGTCCCGGGAGCTCAGGTCTGGATGCGCGGGCAGTCGGCGGACGGGCTGCCGCGCGAGGCGCGACTCGATCCGGTGGATCCTCCCGGAACCTATCGCAGCAGCCCGCTGGCGCCGAACACGCTGCCGCCTCAGCTCAGCGTGCGGGTAGTCTTCAGCAACATGCGCGTCCAGGTGCCGGTCGAGCCCTGAGCCGCGAGGACCGGCTACTTGACGACGTGGTCCCGCGCCAGCGGCGGCCGCACCTCGTCGCCCCTGAACAGCACCGTCCCGATCACTTCCACGCTGGCCCCACCGCCCAGCCCCTGGCAGCCGATGGCGGCGCGGGTGGGCTTGCCGCGGTCGCCGTAGAGCTCCACGAGCAGATCGGCGGCCCCGTTGATGACGCGCGGCTGGTCGTTGAAGCCCGGCGCGGAGTTCACGAAGCCCAGCAGGTGGACGAACTGCTCCACCCGGTCCAGATCTCCCAGCGCGTACTTGATGACCCCCAGCGTGGTCAACGCCGCGTAGCGCGCCGCCTCGTACCCCTGGGGGATATCGAGGTCCTTGCCGACCACGCCGGGCAAGTACGAGCGTCCGTCGCGCACCGGCGTGGTGCCGCAGAGGTAGAGCAGCCCCTTCACTGGAAAGTGCGAGATGTAGTGCGCGCCCGACGCGTTCGCGCGCCAGAGCTCCGCCAGATTCGGCACCGCCAGCCCCAGCCGGCCCAGGTTTTCCTCGACGCGCATGAGCTTATCCTTTGACCGCACCCTCGGGGAGTGCGAGTCCGTAGAGCTCGCTCACATTGTCGTGGACGAGCAGGTTGCGCTCCGCGACGCTCAGGTGAGCCGCATGCTTGTCGAGCAGCTCCTGCGACCGCGGCCACGTCGAATCGCTGTGGGGGAAATCGTTCGCCCAGAGGAGCCGACGGATATTGCAGAGGTCCTTCACCTGGAAGGCGACCCAGTCGTCCTGGAACGTGGTGTAGACGTTCTCCCGGAAGTACTCGCTCGGCATGCGCGTCAGGGTGCCCGCGGGGAGCCAGTAGCGGTGGCGGTCGTAGGCGTGATCCATCCGATACATGTAGTGCGGCACCCAGCCCGCATCGGCCTCCACGCTGATCACGCGCAGCCGCGGATGGCGCTCGAACACCCCGCCCAGCACGAAGGTGCCCAGGATGTCCTGGCAGCCGCGGATGATGGCGAGGAAGCCGTTGAGCTTGGGCCCGCGCACGAGCCGGCCCAGGGCGTCGTCCCGGCTGGTGAGGATGTGAAAGGACAGGGGCAGGCCCAGGTCCACCGCCGCCTCGTAGAAGGGCGCGTACATGGGGTCGTCGTAGTCCTTCTCGGCGGGATTGCCGGGCATCATCACGCCCTTGAAGCCCATCGCCTTGATGCGCTCCAAATCGGCAATGCCTTCCTTGACCGAGCGCATCGCAGTCTGACCCATGCCGACCAGCCGGTCGGGATCGTGACTGCAG
>Ga0134127_10003120_pt1 | contig 11890 bp, 7 predicted proteins | sample KB31753_FD_96459 | JGI IMG/M metagenome (GOLD analysis project Ga0134127, IMG submission 96459) | Terrestrial soil microbial communities with excess Nitrogen fertilizer from Kellogg Biological Station, Michigan, USA - KB3-175-3 | ecosystem: Environmental > Terrestrial > Soil > Unclassified ...
AAAAGCAAGCGGGCGTACCGTGGAGCTCGTCGACCTCTATCCAACGCTGGCCGACTTATGCGGTCTGTCCGAGACTCCGAAGAACCTCGCGGGCCGCAGCCTGCGGCCTTTGCTAAAGAATCCCCAGGACAGATGGGAAAAACCGGCTCTTACTCAGGTTCTGCGCGGAGTGGGCGAGAACGCTTTCATGGGCTATAGCGTGCGGACCGAGCGATACCGCTACACTGAATGGGATGGCGGCCGGAAGGGTACGGAACTTTACGATTACGATCGCGACCCACAGGAGCTTCGCAATTTAAGCGGCGATCCAAAGCACGCAAATACATTAGAGATGATGAAGAAGCTGTTGCGAAGTCTCCGTGAAGCCGGCGCTCGTCGATAAGGCGGTGCCAGGCCTGCGATTTGCGATTCGAGTGTCGAGACGTCCCCGCCCTCCGTCAGGAGTCGATAAGGCGGTGCCAGGCCTGCGATTTGCGATTCGTGATGATCGAGGAGAATCAGAAGCAAGCTCCAACTGAAGGTCGTGCTCAACTGGTTCGAAGAGTTGAAGCGTTAAGCAAGAATCCCTTGCGACGTGGCCGCACACACGCTCCAACCCGGTTTGGAATTGAGGTTCCTCGCCCTCGCGACCTGTCTCCCCCTCGCCCCCCTCACCTCCTGAGTTAGTCTTCCCGGCGAAGCGAAATAGACCTCATTGACAGTCAAGGCAGCGCTTCGACAGTGAAAAAGAATTTAAAGGTTCCAGCACCGGTGCTGCTGTTGAGCAAGTCGAGCGACGTTGAAACATGGAGGCGGCTTCTTGACCTGAGTCCCCACAGCGGAATTGTTCTGACTTGCTTTCGCATTGTACCGGGCTCTCCCGCTATCGGCAGATCGTCGTAGTCAAAGTCAATCCAGCGAAACTGCCCGGGTGGTATGTTTACTTCAGGGCTCTCGGCGATCACATTGCCGAGAGCGTCAAAGACTCGCAACTTAAGACTTATTGGTTCGTTCGGATGACCCAAATCTGTCAACAGCGGGTTGAAAGCCGTAAACCGCATCAGTTCTCCTCTAACGAGCCCGCCCAGCGCGGTTTGACCAGTCACCATGATTTCATTGCTTGATTGAGCACTCACCGCCAGCTGGAACAAACTCAAAGCCGCAAGTGTCACCAATGTCTTCTGGAATATGGAGTTTCGAAGAGTTAAGTTGATTGACATGTTGTCTCCTTTAACCTGGATAGTTTTGCTCGATCGGAACATTTGTTTTGTAGCCGCAGAAAAACCATGCCTGCTAAAGTCGCACGGCTTTGAAATTCTATTGCGGCAACCATTGAATAACGCGACAAACGAGCGTAAAGACTCCCATTGACTGGAAAATATTTGTCCACGGTTCTTGCGGTTCCATGGATGCACCCTTACCAAACGAAATCACCCAGCAACTCATCGCCTGGAGTAAAGGTGACGCGACAGCGCTGGAGCGGCTGATTCCCACGGTCTATCAAGAATTGCGCCGCATGGCAGACCGTTATTTGCGCGCGGAAAGCGCGGGACATTCGTTGCAACCCACGGCGCTTGTACACGAAGCGTACTTGCGACTCATCGATCAGACCCAGGTTGAATGGCAGAATCGGGCGCACTTCTTCGGCGTTGCGGCGCAGATGATGCGCCGAATTCTTGTCGACCACGCCAGATCGAAACAACGCGAGAAACGCGGTGGCCACGCTCGCAATCTCCCACTAAACGAAGCGGGATATTTCTCGCACGAACGCGCGGCGGAATTGGTGGAACTCGACGACGCGCTCCAGCTTCTGGCCGATATAGACGCGCGCAAGAGTCGCGTTGTTGAGTTGCGTTACTTCGGAGGGCTGACCATCGAAGAGACGGCCCAGGTGTTGGAGATTGCACCCAACACTGTCATCCGCGATTGGAATATGGCCAAGGCGTGGCTTTATCAACAGCTCGACAAGACCGGTAGTGCTGAGAGTCGACAAGATGAAGCCTGACCGCTGGCTACAAGTCGAGGAATTGTTTCAAGGCGCTCTCGCTTGCGCTCCGGATTCCCGAGCAGAGTTTCTCGAACGGTCGTGTCCCGATGATGCAGCGTTGCGACAAGAGGTCGAAAAGTTGCTGGTCTCCTTCGACAACGCGGCCAGCTTTTTGGAACAGCCGGCCGTTGAGAGCTTCGGGCTAAGAGGCAGCCCGGATCCAATGTCCCCGAACCTGACCGCCGGGCAACAGCTTGCCCATTTCGAAATCATTTCACTCCTGGGTGAGGGCGGCATGGGCGAAGTCTACCTTGCGCGTGATACCAAACTCGATCGTCGCATCGCTTTGAAGATTCTACCCGCTCAATTCTCCGCGAACCCAGAAGGCGTGGCGCGTTTCGAGCGCGAAGCGCGCGCGGCTTCGGGGCTGAATCACCCAAACATCATCACGATTCATGAGATCGGCGAGGAGGACGGCAAGCATTTCATCGCGACCGAATACATCAAAGGTGAAACTTTGCGACAAAGATTGAACAAGGGCAGGCTTTCGCAACACGAAGCCGTCGAAATTGGGCGGCAGGTGGCAAGCGCGCTCGCGGCCGCGCATCAAGCAGGACTCATTCATCGCGACATCAAGCCTGAGAACGTAATGATCTGGCCGGATGGCCTGGTGAAGATTCTCGATTTCGGCTTAGCAAAACCTGTGCACGAGAACTACGAGGAACCGGCCATCGCTGCAACGCGAACTGCATCGCTCGACACCGATCCTGATTTGCTGATCGGGTCACTGAATTATCTCTCACCCGAACAAGTACGCCGCGAAAAACTCGATCCTCGAACCGATATCTTCAGCCTCGGCGTTGTACTCTACGAGATGCTGGAAGGAACTCGGCCGTTTACCGGAGCAACAGCCGCGGAAGTCTGCGCTGCTATCGTTGGGTCTGCGTCACCACTGTTGGATAGATCGGCGCTCTCGCAGATTGTGAAGCGCGCTTTATCAAAAGAGCGCGACCTGCGTTATCAAAGCGCCGGGGCACTACAAGCGGATTTGTCAGCGCTCACGCCGCAAACCGACACCGCATCGCTTGGTTGGAAATCGATTGCGGCCGGCGCTCTCATAATGATTGTAGTCCTGCTGGCATTAAGTTTCTGGATATTAGAAGGCCGTCGAAGCGTGGCACCTTCCGGCCCTGTGTTCAACTCTCAAAGCAGGCAAAAACTGACTGATCTCACAGGGCAAGAGCTGTTCCCCAGCCTTGCACCGGACGGACAGACATTCATCTTCGCCAGTTACCGAAGCGGCAATTGGGATATCTACCGGCAGATGGTCGGCGGTCGCGAGGCTGTCAACCTGACCACGGACTCCACGAGCTATGACAATCAACCTGTGTTTTCGCCAGACGGGAGCCGCATCGCTTTTTGTTCCAGCCGTAGCGGGAATGGTGTGTACGTGATGAACGGCGACGGAAGCCATGTCTCCAAGCTCACTGAGGGCGGCAACAATCCGGCCTGGTCTCCCGACGGACGCGAAATCGTATTCTCCGACGACCGCACATGGGATCACGAAGGTCGCCCGACCTATCCAGGTAGCAGTCGCTTGTGGATCGTTGACGTGGAAACGCGCCAGCTGCGGCTGTTGACTAGCCATGATGCGGTCCAGCCGAGTTGGTCGCCGGATGGAAAACGCATCGCTTTTTGGGGCGACCGAACGAACCGGCGGCAACGTGACATCTGGACCGTCGCTGCCTCCGGTGGCGAACCCGTGCCGGTAACCGATGATGCTGCTATTGACTGGAACCCGGTTTTTTCTCTGGACGGAAAGCACCTCTACTTCTTGAGCAATCGGAACGGAAGCATGAACCTGTGGCGTGTGGCGCTTGACGAATCCGGTGTGGTGATGAGTGCTCCGGAAGCTGTCTTACCTTCGGAAAACCATCAGCACGTTTGTCTTTCGCGCGACGGGCGCAGTCTCATCTACGTGCAAACCAGCCGCAGCGAGAATCTCTGGCAAATAGCGTTTGATCCAGTCACCGTAAGGGTCATTGGCGATGCGAAGCCGGTGACTCAGGGCTTGAAACGATATTCTATGTTTTCTCTCTCGCCCGATGAACAAAGTTTTGTTTATGTGGGTCTGGGCGAACCGCAAAGCGATCTGTTCATCAGTGATCTCGATGGGAATCCTGTGCGACGACTTACAGACGATATCGCTGCGGATAACGTGCCGCGGTGGTCGCCGAATGGTCAATACATCGCGTTTCTCTCTGACCGCAGCGGTAAACGCGAAATCTGGAGAGTCCGGCAGGACGGATCGGAACTGACGCAAATGACCGATGTGTCCGATCAGGAAGTGATTGATCCAGTCTGGTCACCCGATAGTAAACGGCTGCTTTACCAGATTCGGAACGTCAATTCATTTATCATCAACGCTGATCAGCCCGGCACACTCGAAAGCACGCAGCAGCTGGAGGGTCAGGCGCCGCCGGGCTTTCTTGTTTGGAACTGGTCCGCTAATGCGGCCTTTTTGGCGGGTTGGCTACCTGGATTGGGAAAACCAAATCAGGGGATCGTGGTCTACTCGTTTGAGCGCCAGACCTACGAGCGGCTGACAGACTTTGGCGAATTCCCGATTTGGCTGAACGACAATCGGCGACTACTTTTTATCTGGGGGAAAGAGTTATACTCGCTCGATCGTTTGAGCGGAATGACAGGGCCCATACTCTCGATTAGCCCCGGCGACTTTGGTCTGTTTGCGCTATCAAGGGACAATCGGCGGCTATATTTCACACGGAAGAGCAATGAAGCAGACATCTGGCTCTTGAAGTTGGGTTAGCCGCAAAGTGTTTTTGCATGAAGCGCCTGGCTTGCCCTATGACGTAGCCGCGGACCGGAAACACTTCCTCACGATCCAGGAGAATCAGAAGCAGTAACCTCACAGCTGAACGTCGCCCTCAACTGGTTCGACGAGTGAAGCGTTAAGTCAGAACAGAAGGTTGCGAGCGCGCCCGTCAGTTGTAGCTTTGCAGTCGTCACAGGGTCGGTGGAGGCGTTTGAGGGATCCAATTGCTAATTTGCGCTTTAATATTGAGCGACCGGATATCGGGAAGTTCACCGGCGCCAATGGCAAAGTGTCAATGCGCTTAGATATCACCGCTTGACCATCAGGAGGCTATTTCTATGAACCGCTTTCTTGCTTTCGTTGTTTCCTTTCTGCTGCTGTTGATCGTTACCGCCGACCGGGCCGACGCGCAGTGGGCGCGGTTTCGCGGGCCCAACGGGTCTGGCGTCGATTTGTCCGCGGGGTATCCAGTCGAATTTTCGCCTGCCAGGAACATGGCGTGGAAAGCGTCGATCCCCTACGGTCAATCGTCGCCGGTGGTAGTCGGCACCCGGCTCTATGTCACGGCTAGCGAAGGCGACCGGTTGATCACTTTCTGCGTGGACACGCGGACCGGCCGCGAAATATGGCGTCGAGACGTTCGTCGCGAACGGGTGCAGGGTGCATACAAAGCCAACGATCCGGCGTCGCCAACTCCGGCAGCCGACGAGACAGGCGTCGTTGCCTTCTTCCCGGAATTTGGATTGCTGTCGTACAACAATGACGGGCAAGTGCGGTGGACCTCGCGCCTCGGTCCTTTCAAGAACTTCTATGGCATGGCAGGCTCGCCAATCATCGAAGGAAACACGGTCGTGCTGGTATGCGACCAGCAGGCGGGATCCTATGTCATTGCGCTCGACCGCTCGACTGGCCGTCAACTATGGAAGACTAACCGGCAAGGCATGACGATTGGCTGGTCGACGCCCATGGTCTTTCGACCGGACGCAACTCGCACCGACCTGATTGTGCTCGGCACGACGCGACTCGACGGCTACGACCTCGCGTCTGGCGCCCAGCGGTGGTGGCTGCCGCTGGCATCCGAAGGCGCGCTTGGAACGCCATTGGCTCACGGTGACACCCTGATGATCTCCACCCGTGGCAGCAATGAGCCGCAGTTGCCGACCTTCGCCGCGGCGCTGTCGCAATACGACAAGGACAAGGATGGGCGCCTGTCATTGCAGGAGTTTCGCGGTGATGCGGACTTTGGAGAGCACTTCGGCTGGATTGATGAAAACGACGACAAGCTGATCGTCGCCCGCGAATGGGATACTGCGCGGGCGTTGGGCCTTGGCGAGTGGGGGGCGATTGCTGTTCGCCCGGGCAACGCTCGGGGCCAGCTCGAGGCGGCCGCCATTCGATGGCGCCTTCAGAGAAACATTCCTTACATTCCGACGCCGCTGCTGTACCAGGGCGTTTACTACATGGTGAAAACCGGCGGCATCATCACCTCGCTTGATCCCGCGACGGGCCGCATTCTGAAGGAGGGCCGGAGCCCCGCCGCGCTGGGCGAGTATTACGCTTCACCGGTGGCTGCCGACGGGAAGGTGTTCCTTGCGAATACCGAAGGCAAGATCACCGTTCTCAAAGCGGGAGCGGAATGGGAGGTGCTGGCCGTCAACGAAATCGGCGATGAGGTCAGCGCAACGCCGGCGCTTAGTGAGGGACGAGTGTACGTGCGGACGCGCAGCGCACTGTACTGCTTCAGCGCCACGCGGTAGCCGAGCCGAGCCCGCGCAGCGGGCGCCCGCTGCGCTGGCTTGCGTTCGCGCACGCTTTACGACGTTCTGCTTTTTATATTACCCGCCGGCAGCTTGTAATCCAGCGAATGGATGATAAAATCCCGAACGCCGAGTGATGGGGACTACTCAACCGGGAAGGCTTATCTCTGTTATGCAGCAAGTGAACCCGCCAGACAGACTCCTACGGCTGTTCATTCTTGCCTGACCTTGGTGGGCGCCAGAACCAGTCTGTTTAACGCCGCCCTGAGAGACCCGATTCGACGATTCGTTTTACTACAAGGACACAACCGGAGGTCTGATGCGATGAAGATCGACAAATGGACGCTCGAACACCTGCAACAGCACTTACAGTACGCCATACACCTCGAGTTTTGGACCATCCCGTTTTATATGTCCGCTCTGTATTCTATTGTCGATCGCACGTCGAATGCCTTTCAGTATCTTCAGTCGGTGGTGAATCAGGAGATGCTTCACCTGCAGCTTGCCGCGAACGTCGCTAATGCTTATGGGTTTTCGCCGGCCTTTGCGCCCCCGGTCTACGGCCAGGAGATCCCCCACCTGGAATTCGAACTCGATGTCCCCAATCCGGTTGAGCAATTCAGCCCTTATTCGTCGGAGATCGGTCCTCTGGACCAGAAGCGAATCAACGCGATGTGTCTGATCGAGTATCCCGACTGGGATAGCAGTGCGCCTCCGGATCTGAGCGACAGCGTGACCGAATACGGCAACATCGGCGAATTCTATAACGCGGTAGCTTACGGCGCAGCCCAGCTCACGGATCATTTGAACGGAGGCCGAAACCAGGTTGATTTGTTTTCGGCCTACTATCGCAATCTGCCTTCGTTGACTGTGACCGAAAGCGGCGAGGTAGGGTTCCGCCAGGTTCGCTTGCTTATTCACGCAATCACCGAGCAAGGCGAAGGCATCTCCAGCGCTCGTGAAGATGTCGTTTACTCGTTTCAGAACACGGCCACCGACCCGGCCCCGCAGTTGAGCCATTTTGAAAAGTTCATCAACGCGCGCAACAAATTGCCGGACACCTATCCGGTGAAGGCCGAAGGCGACTACTCGCCTGATGATCAGGAGCTCCTGAAGATTCTGCTTGCGGACTTCGCGAGCCTGCGGAACAAGCTGACTGAGTTATTTTCCGGAAAGAACCCCGGTGAATTCCTACCGCTAATGCTCTCTGTGGGAGCGGATATTCAGAACTGCTGGAAGCACGGCGTGACACCCCGCTTCGACTAATCTCGCTGTACACAACGCAACAGAGGACCAGCATCATGACCACTAAAACAGTGTTTCGGATTCATCCCACCATCAATCTCGCGCGGGTCGGGACGAGCGATGAGTATTACCTTTCGCCCGAGACAAGCGCCGGCTTGCCGCTGCCGAACACGACGACCACGGGCGGTCTGCCAATCAAGCCAGGCACCGAAAGCGAGTTCATAAACAGCGAGGATTTGCGCGACGCCAACGGAGCGCTCAAGCGGCAGGCGGCACGCTTCCGACTGTTCGCTTACGACATCGACGGGCCGGACTCCTATCCCAACGGCGGCGGCACGGAGATCGTCCCGGGCCCGCTTGCGGACGGGCGCGTGCTGCAGGAAATAATCTGGACGGTACACCTGGCCAACAAAAAAGCCGCGGCCTTCTGTGTCATACCCAGCCGAGGCGTCGATGCCTTCGCCGACGGGAAGTTGCCGCCGCTCCGAAACCCCGCCACGTACGGCAAGAACGGCGATGTTGACGATAAGGTTCGTCTCCATCAGTTGATGATTGATCCCGGCCCGCGTGCCATCGCCTCTTCGAGCACGCAACCAGTCAACTTCAACGCGACCACGCCGGCTTCTTACGGCGACGGGGATAAGATCATCCAGCTACTCGATTATCCGCAGGTGTTTCCGTCCACTACCAACTCTCAACTGTATGAACCCAGCGGGCCCCTGGATTCGTTGGGGGAGCTGCGGATCGATAAGAGAGGTCGGCTGTTGGTGCTGCCTGGAAAGGGGCGCACTGCCGCGCAGATCGACGAGTACAACGTGCCGATCCCGCTCACCGGTGATCTCAACAATGTCGGCTGGTTTGACGATCAGGCGGATGGCCCTGTTTCGGCGACGCTGGTTTTCGCCGACGGCACGACAGAGGAAGCGTTCGGAGCGTGGGTCGTGTGTTGCGATCCCTCCTACGCCCCACAGATTCGAAACGTCGTTTCGATTTGGGACGACGTCTACGACACCTTTGTGCGCGAGCTGAACCTCCAGCCCGATTTGTACAATCGTGAAACCCAGGAGTTCGATCCCGAGTTCAAGCCGGCCTTCGACTCGATGATCCTGCCCGTCTTTCGCGCTTCAACCCTCCAGCGCTGGACTGCGAATCTGCCGGAGATCGCGCTGAGAGCCCACGACGCCGTAGACGCCATAACAGCTGAAAACGATCCAAACAAGACGATAATGGCCGGGCTCAGCTTTATTCGCAATCCGAACATCCCGGGTGAGACAAACATCGCAGTGCCGTTGATGCCGCTCTCGGTCGGCGACGCGGGCAGGGCATTCCTGACGGTGACCACGACACAGTATTTCTTCCTCGAACAATGGAGCCGGAAGAAATTCACGCCGGGCGGAACAGCGCTTGGTCCGGGGGAGGAATTGGATTTCGCGTCGCTTAGCAACTGCCTTGGGGGGCGCTACGTTCCCGGCATCGAGATGAGTTATCCGGTGCGTCAACCGGATATTTACATCACTGACTGGCGGGACTCGGGGCAGGACCTTTTCGCGTAAAACATCAAAAGCTCGATTACTCGAAGGCCCAAAAACAGGAGCCGTTTCTAACAGGAGGCTGGATTCCATTGCACAATATGAATGACGGCCTGCAGCCGGGCGATCTGTCGAAGTTCATGGCTGTCCCGTGGCAGACGGATTACAACTCGTGTTCGATTCATCAGACCAGCATCAACACGGACGGAGTGAATACGTCCACCAGCACTCCAACAATGCTCTACTGGTCCTGGCCGTCGCAGCGTCCGGATGCCGTCTACCTCGCCGATGAAGTCATAAACGGCGTGCTTCCTCCTCAACAATGGTCGATTCGCGGAGCGGGCACTTATTCGGATAATCCGGCGACCGCCGCGACGTTTCAGAACCCGCTTCAAGCGGTGACGCAGTGGGACCGCATCGGCATCGTCCTGCAGGGGACCGCGATCCCCGGTCACGAAGACATTCCCGAATACTACCTTGAAGCAAAGAGCCGGCTTCAGGTGCCGGGTATACCGACCAATCCGGTGTTGGCGTGGCCGTTCAATGCCAACCCTCACAAAGGGCAGAAGCTGTAGCCGAACAATGCGCGAGCAATACGACGTAGTAGTTCTGGGCGCCGGACCTGCCGGACTGGCGACGGCGATCACTATTCGCCGCGAGTCGGGGGCAACAGTGCTGATCGCCGATTCCGGGACTGCCGCCCGCGAACGGTTTGGCGAAAGCGTGGCGCCGCATCTCCTGGTCCCACTAAAACAACTCGGCGTGCTCGACGAGTTTCGCGCCGGGGGTCACGCGACATGTCCGGGCAGCGCGTCCATCTGGGGCGGAGACCGAGTTGGCTACAACGATTACATCCTGAGTCCTACGGGCCTGGCGTGGCGGCTCCAGCGTAGGGCCTTTGACGAAATGCTTACCCGTGCCGCCCGCGAATCAGGCGCCGAGTTGTGCTGGGCCACGCGCTATCTTCTAAGCATTCGCGACGAGAAGGGCCCTCGGTTGCTCTTGAGTAATCCCGAAGGCAAGAGCGAAGTTCGTGGAAGATGGATCGTTGACGCCACCGGGCCGGACGCGCGCTTCAGCCAGCACGCCGGCGCGCGACGAATCGTCGATGATCGCATGTACGGGCTTGCTCGCTACGCGACGATTCTCACCGGGAACATGTCGATGCAAATTCTGATGGAGGCGGATGAGGAGGGCTGGTGGTACGCCGCGCGGTTGCCTGACGATCGCGTCGTCATCCTGTTTGCAACCGAAGTCGAAACTGCGCGCCGCCTGAAGTCACGAGGCCACGAAGGATTCGAGCGATCGCTGAGAGCGACAAAACTCATCGCCCCGATGATCGGGAAACTCGAACTCGAGCGGAAGGAGTACTTCGCAACGCCGATCTACTCGTCGCGGCTTGATAGGCCGGAAGGCACAGATTGGCTCGCAGTCGGCGACGCCGCGGCGAGCTATGACCCGATTGTCGCCCGGGGCATCACTAAGGCTCTCGAAGATGGAGTCGCGGCCGGCCGCCGCATCATAAAGGAGCTCGAGGAAGGAGTCGCCGCAGGCGGGCGCAACGCGGAACGGAGTCAAGGTACGGGTTCTTACAGCGAACACATTGCGGCCCGCTTTCTCATCTACGCCGAAACCCGCGCTCGCTTGTACGAGATCGCACGCCGCAACAGTCCTTTCTGGCAGAAGCGCCGAGACCGTTCGCGTGCGATGGTTGCGCGCTCGAATGAGCGGTGACGGGGTACAAGCGGGTCATCGTGCTCACAGGTGGGCGCTACACGGGCCTCGAAAACAGAGGGTCAGGCGTGCAATATGCAATTCGTAGTCTGATGATTGACTTCTCAAATTGCATATTGCACGCCTGACCCCGGTTACTTCCGGTTACTTCCTGGAAATCGGTCGTCACAGAATTCTATGATGATTCAGGTGTTCCCGTGTGATTCCAGCACTGGCTGCGGAAACGGGGGATGGTTATATTGAATGTGAAAGATAGATGCCCCGGAGGTTTCTGGATAAAGAGGATACAGGCTATGAGGAAAGTCACAACCATTTTGCCGCTAATGCTTTTTGTATTTTGTACAGGAGCCGCAGGTCCTCCGGACGGATTCAGCGGTATCCGATGCGGTGCTGACGTTTCCAAGGCGCTTATTGGCCGCCTCATGCGCAATGAAAGGGTTGTCGTAATCGAGAATAGACACAAGGATCTGGGGCTTAAAGATGTAGGAGGAATTGAAATCTCGGACAGCCCCCCTTTGTTCGCCGCATCGTGGAAGATTTGCGGAGATGAATATATGTTACTCGAGGATGGTCATTCGGTCGTCCGCGATGTTCTGAAGGTTCCCGAACATTCGAAGGCGTCGCCGGAATTTATTGGGGAATGCACAAACAACGGTACCAAGATGCCGGGTGCAATTGTTGCCATTCTGAATAATGAACAAGGAAAGGCTGCGCTGTCAGCAAAGGCTGCATGGAAGATTGATGAAAAGAGAGCAAGATTTATCAAGATCTCTACGGACGGACTCAGTTGCCCACGTTCGGGAATTGTAACTGAAGATGGGGG
>Ga0134127_10003122_pt1 | contig 11889 bp, 7 predicted proteins | sample KB31753_FD_96459 | JGI IMG/M metagenome (GOLD analysis project Ga0134127, IMG submission 96459) | Terrestrial soil microbial communities with excess Nitrogen fertilizer from Kellogg Biological Station, Michigan, USA - KB3-175-3 | ecosystem: Environmental > Terrestrial > Soil > Unclassified ...
GTCCGCCGACGACGTCTGGGTGGAGGGCCAGAAACTGGCCGCCGGGACGTACGCGCTCGTCACCACGCCGAACCCCGACGCGGGGACGTTCGCGTTCTCGACCCAGAAGGACATGGCCGGGCTCACGGGATACGATCCGAAGACGAACGTGCTGTCGGTGACGGTCAAGCCGGTCCCAGCCCCCCATGTGGAGCGCATGCAGTTCACGTTCGACGAGCCGACCACCGACGAGGTCACGCTGACGCTGCGCTGGGAGAAGCTCGCGGTGCCCCTGCGCCTCCGCGTGGACACGAACGGCAAGACGCTCGCCGCCGCGCGCACAGCCGTCGCCGCCGCGAAGACGGACGACTGGCGCACCCCCTACCGCGCAGCTTCGTGGGCGTTCGACGCCGGCGTGGCGCCGGAGGAGACGGCGAAGTGGGCGAACAGCGCCGCCAAGGTGAAGTCCAACTTCCAGACGTCGGGGCTGCTCGCGAAGCTCGCGGCCAAGAGCGGCGACAAGCAGACCGCGGTCAAGTTGATGAAGCAGTCGATCGCGTTCGGCAAGGCGGACACCACCGTGGCGAAGGAGCAGGTGGACACGAACGAGAAGCTGCTCGCTGAGTGGACCGGGTCGAAGTAAGCGCCGCGTCGAATGACTGAAGCCCCCGGCGGCCTGCCGCCGGGGGCTTCTCTTGTCTCCTCAGCTATCGAACCACGCGGAACGTGACTGCGGCTCATGGGGATGCCGCGAACGACCCGGTCCGAGCATTCCTCGGGGTGAACGCGGCGAACAGCGCCGCCAGCCCCAACGTCAGCACACAGCCTATCAGGTTCCACCACAGGAACGAGAGCGGCGTGAGCTTCCAGCACGCGATCACCGCCGCCTCGCCGAGGAGCGCCGCGGTGAACACGGCGTGGCCGCCCGCGCGCTTCACGAACAGCGCGGTGAGGAAGATGCCGAGGATGGTGCCGTAGAACAGCGAACCCATGATGTTCACCGCCTCGACCAGCGAGCCCAGGCGTCCGGCGAACTGGGCGAAGCCGACCGCGAACACCACCCAGAACAGCGTCGCGAACCGCGACCACGCGAGCAGCGAGCGCTCGTCCGATGCCCAGCGCAGGCGCTGCACCACGTCCACCGTGGTCGTCGCGGCGAGCGCGTTCAGCTCGCTCATGCTCGAGTTCATCGCCGCGGCGAAGATCGCGGCGAGCACGAGGCCGACGATGCCCAGCGGCAGGTGCGAGAGCACGTAGCGGACGAAGATGTAATTGGTGTCGTTCGTGTTGGCGTCGGGGTCGGTGGCCTGGATCGCCCCCACCGCGCGCGCCCGCGCGGCGCTGGAGGCCACGTCGGCGGCGAGCGCCCGCGCGTGCGCGTCGCGCTGGGCGACGGCGTCCCCGGCGTGCCTTGCCGCGTGCTCGGCGCGCAGCGCGCCCGCCAGCTCCGCGCGGGCGCTCTCCCAGTCGCGCTCGGCGGCGCGCCACGCGTCACCGTGCGGGCCGGCCGCGGCCTTCGCCGCCTCGGCAGGGTTGAAGAACACCGGTGCCGGCTCGAATCGGTAGGCCACGAACACGAGCACGCCCAGCAGCAGGATGAAGAACTGCATCGGCACCTTGACCAGGCCGTTGAACAACAGCCCCAGCTTGCCCTCACGCGCCGAGCGCGCGGTGAGGATGCGGCCCACCTGTGACTGATCGGTGCCGAAGTACGAGAGCTGGAGGAAGAAGCCGCCGAGGAGCCCGGCCCAGAGGTTGTAGCGATTCGCCGGATCGAACGACGTGTCCACGGCCGCGAGCCGGCCCGAGGCCCCGGCCACGACGAGCGCGTCGGGCAGCCCCATCCCCTGCGGCAGGCCGCGCAGCACCAGCGCGAACGTCAGCGCCAGCGTGCCGAGGATGATCGTGAACTGGAGCGCGTGCGCCTGCGCCACGGCCCGGGATCCGCCCAAGACGATCGTGACCACCACGAGCGCGCCGAGAAGCGCGCAGGTCCAGCGGATGTCCCAGCCGAGGATCACCGACAGCACGAGCGCCGGCGCGTAGAGCGTGACGCCGGCCGAGAGCCCGCGCTGGACCAGGAACAAGCCGGCGGCGAGCGTGCGCGTCTTCGCATCGAACCGGGCCTCGAGGAATTCGTAGGCCGTGTTCACGCGCAGGCGCTGGAACACGGGCACGAGCGTCGCGCACAGCACCACCATCGCGATCGGCAGGCCGAAGTAGAACTGCACGAACGAGAGTCCGCCCACGTAACCCTGGCCCGGCGTCGCCATGAACGTCACCGCGCTCGCCTGCGTCGCCATCACCGAGAACGCGACCACGGGCCACGGCATGCTGTGGCCGGCGACCAGGAAGCCCGCGAGGTCGCGCGTCTTGCGCGCGCGGAAGAATCCCCACACCACGAGCGTCACCAACGCCACCACGAGGACGGCGGCGTCGAGCGGTCGGATCAACGGTAGCGCTCCGTCAACCACCACAGGAGCAGGATGTCGAGCGCCAGTGCCGCGAGCACCACCAGATAGGCGCGCGCCCACCGCGCGCGTGTGCCCTCGGCGGACGGTGCGGACCGTTCCGTGCGTGACGCGGCCGCGGTCGTGCGCGCCGGGCGCTCGCTCACGGCAGCCGCGCCTTCGCGCCGCTCACCAGGTTCGCGAGCAGCCGCCACGCGCCGGGCACACCGGCGGGCACCTGGCGGAACAGCGCGTAGCCGCAGTACACGAACTCGCCGCTCCCGTGCTTCGCATAGAGCAACCCGCCGTCGCGCGACGGCTCGCCCGGATCGTGCGCGCCCAGCACCGCGTCGTAGTTCGGATCATACGGATTGGCGAAGTAGAGCCCGCGCTCCTGCACCCAGCCCTCGAAGTCGGACGGCCCGAGCTTGTTGGGTGCGGTCACGAGCCGGTTCGCGGGCTTCAAGAACGTGACCGGCGCGTCCTCGACCGTGACGCGGTCGCGCGACACGCGAAACGGCAGCGGGCCGAGGTAGTCGACGGGTCCGTCCGCCGTGGTGACGTACTGCACCACGAGCGTGCCGCCTTTCGCGGCCCAGTCGAGCAGGCGCTTCTCGGCCGAGCGCAGCCGAGGCCGTGTGTTGTAGGCGCGCACACCGGTGACGATGGCGTCGAAGCGCGACAGGTCGCCGCTCACGACGTCATCGTCGGAGAGCGGCGTCACCGAGCAGCCGAGTTGGCGGATCGCGTCCGCGATCTGGTCGCCCGAGCCGGCGATGTAGCCGACCCGGCCCGCGACCACGCTCACGTCGGTGCGCACGAGCTTGAGCTCCGCCGGCGGGAACAGCGTCTGGACGGGGAGGTGCGGGTAGTCGATCCGCTGGCTGCCCATCGACCATGCGCGGCCGCCCACGTCGATCACCGCGTGCGCCGTGCCCCCGTCGCGTCCGGGCGTGACCGTGAACTCCGCGACCTTCTCACCGCCCTCCTGCTCGAGTTCCACCGGGACGGACGCGGGCTTCGCGCTCCAGCCCGCGGGCAGGTCGAGCCGGAGCGTGCCGGAAAGCTTGTTCCTCTGTGAGCGCACCGAGACGCGCACGGCGCGCGGCGTGGCGTCGGCGAAGAGTTGGAAGGGCTGCTCGAACGCCAGCGTGGCAGGCGGCCCGACCTCGAGCTGGCGCCAGCGCTCGCCCTGAACGGGGTCCACCCAGCGATACGCCACCGGCAGCTCGTACGTCACCTTCTCCCCCGCCATGTCGATCCTGAAGCGCGCCGTGAGCGCGGGGCGGTTCTCGGGCTGTCCCAGATCCGCGCGGTCGGCCACACGCGTCAGCCCACGCGACGATGGCAGCAACAGCCAGTAGGGCTGCGTCACCGCGGTGGCTTCGGGGAGCTGCATCGGGATCGTGTCGGTGGCGGACTGGTTGGGCTTGAGCGCGCGCGGCACCGCGCGCTCCACCTCGCCCACCGCCACCGATTCGAGCGACACCGTGGCCGGCGTGCGCGCGAGCACGGACGTCGCGACCGCGAACGGCTCGCCGGCGCAGATCGACGGCCGCGAGGCCACGGCCTCGAGCCAGAGCCCCGCGCACGACGCCATCACCGCTTCCAGGTCCTGGCGCTTGCGCTCGAGCAACGGATCGGACGGCAGCTTGCGCAGCGCCGCGTGCGCCTTCGCGAGCAGCGGCAGCAGGGCCTGCGGGCGCTTCGCATCGAACTCGCGCTCGGCCTGCGCGAGCAGTGTGCCCACCGCCTCGCCGCCCGCGTAGCGCTTCCATGACAGGTCGAGACCCTCGAACGGGTCGCTCTTCGCCGGCGTGCCCGCGCGCAGCGCGAGGTAGTTCAGGAGCGAGCCGCGGCGTTCGAGCGCGCCGAAGCCCTGGGACTTGTGGTTGCTGCGCGAGAGCCCGGCCAACTCGCTCATCGAGCGACCCAGCAGCGGGTCGTAGGCGCCCACGTCGACCACGAGCCAGCTCGAGTCGATGCTGGCGCGCGCGCCGAGAAACGCGTTCCAGAGCAGTCGCTTCGCCGGCCACGGCCTGACCGCGTCCAGCTGCTCGGGGAAACGCTTCGCGTCGGCGGCCGCGGTGAACGCCTCGCCGGCGAGGATCGCGCTCGCGGTATGGTGGCCGTGGCCGGCGGTGGAGTCAGGCGGGAAGCGCGTGATGATGACGTCGGGCCGGAAACTGCGGATCGCCCACACCACGTCCGCGAGCACCGAGTCGTGGCCCCAGAACGCGAGCGTCTCGTCGGCGTTCTTCGAGAACCCGAAATCGACCGCGCGCGTGAAGCGCTGCTCGGCGCCGTCCATGCGGCGCGCCGCGAGCAACTCCTGCGTTCGGATCACGCCGAGCGCGGGTCCCAGCTCCTGGCCGAGCAGGTTCTGCCCGCCGTCGCCGCGCGTCATCGACAGGTAGGCCGCGCGCAGGCCCTTCACGTGCGTGAGCCAGGCGAGCAGCGCGGTGTTCTCGTCGTCGGGGTGCGCGGCCACGTAGAGCGCGCTCCCCACGCTCTGGAGCCGGTGGAGCGCATGGGCGATCTCGCCTGCGTCCATGGGCTCGACCGGCCGCGGGTGCGATCGCGCCCACGGCGGCGCCACGACCAGCGCACCGGCCAGAACGAGGGCGAACACGGACAGGGGTCGGGCCGGGCGCAGGAGCGGCATGTTCGGGGCCTCCGGGGGGTGGGAGCACGCCGGCGTGCACGCCGGGGTCGAGAACAGGGGAACGTCGACCTTAGCACGACGGCGACCGTGGCCGGCTCGCGCCGGGCGCCGGGAACCCCCGCTCCCCGCTCAAGTCGCCGCGCCCGTCAGCCGATGCCTTCCGGGAATCCACGGTAGGGGTTCAGCCCCCTTCACTGGCGCCCAGGGATGGCCGCGGCGCGCCTTCGGGAGAACGACATGCCGGACCACGATCTCATCAAGTTGCGCCTGTCGCTCATGGGGCGGCCGGTGCGCAACTACACGTTCACGAAACCGGTGATCTCGGTGGGCCGCGACCCGGGCGCTGACGTCTACGTGGACAATCCGGGCGTCTCGCGCGACCACTTCCGCCTCGAGCGCGTGGAGGGCGGCGAGTACCAGGTCGTGGACCTCGGCAGCGCGAACGGCACGTTCGTGAACGACCAGATGGTGAACTCCTCCGTCGTGCACAACAACGATGTCGTGCGCTTCGGCAAGTACACACTGTGGGTGGGTTACGAGTCGGATCGGCGCGCGTTGTCGCGCGACGAAGCCACGGCCGCAGCCGCCGGCGCCGCCGGACACACCGTCGTGCTGTCGCGCGCCGAGATCGGCAGCATCCTCGAGCACGAGCGCCAGCAGCCCCCGGTGAAGGTCGTGCCCATGGCCATGCCGGTGGCTCCGGTTCGGCAGAAGGCGGACCAGCCGTCGACGTGGCCGAGCCTGCTCGTCGGCTTCGTGTTGGGCACGGCATTCGGGGCCAGCGTCGTGTGGTGGCTGCTGAACCGCTGAGCAGATCCTCCCCGGACGGGTGACCGTCCGCATCCCAAGGACGGGCGCACCGAGCATGGAGATACTGAAGCGCTTCCAGGCCGACCGCTACGTGCGGCAGCTGCAGTCCGGGCAGCGCGTCTCCGATTCGCAGCTCACCGAGGCGCGCACGCAACTGCTCGCCATGGGCGCCTCGGCCGTGCGCTCGCTGCTCGAGGCCACCAAGGGTGGCCCCGCGACCGAGCTGACGGTCGACATGCTCGTGCGCCTGGCGAGCCAGGACACGATGCCGGCGTTCGTCGACGGCCTGCGCTCGCCGAACACGTTCGTCGCCGAAACCGTGACGCGCGCGCTCTCCGCGTCGACGACGTACGACCCCACGCAGCTGCTCGCGCTCTACGCCGACGAAACCGTCTCGCGCGCGCGGCTCGAGGCCATCCTCGAGGCGCAGGTCAAGCACATCCAGCCGGGCACGCTACTGCGCGTACTCCCCGACCTCGGCAAGGAGGCGCGCAACAGCGCCATCCGCATCGTCGACAAGGTCGCCGACCAGCGCATCCTCGGTGAGCTGCTCGAGCTGTCGAAGAACCCCGAGTGGTGGATCCGCATGCACGTGGCGCGGCTGCTGAGCCGCCTGACGGGCGCAACGGCGATGAACGCGCTGGCGAAGCTCGTGCGCGACGAGAACGCCGCCGTCCGGCTCGAGGCCGTCCAGGGTGTGCTGCGGACGAAGGCCGTGGAGGCCATCCCCGCGTTGTGCACGCGGCTTCGTGACCAGGACATCAAGGTGCAGACCGCGGCGATCGAGGGGCTCGTCGCGCTCGCCGACGTGAGCGCGGTGCCGCACCTGCTGGACGCGCTCAAGGACGAGTCCGAGTACGTGCGTCGCGGCGCGGTCGAGGTGCTGAACGAGGTCATCACGCCCGAGGCGATCAAGGACCTGGTGAACGCGCTGCGCGACGCCGACTGGTGGGTGCGCGCACGTTCGGCCGACGCGCTGGGAACGCTGGGTGGTCCGAAGGTCGTGGACGCCGTTCTCGGCCTGGTGAAGGACGCCGACGAGTTCGCGCGCCGCTACGCGATCGAGATCCTGAACACGGTGCCGGACCCGCGCGCGGTGCCGGTGCTGATCGACGCGCTCGAAGACGACGACTGGTGGGTGCGCGAGCGCGCCGTGGACGCGCTCGGCAAGGCCGGCGACCCGGTCGCCGTGGAGCCGCTGCTGCGCATGATGGGCCGCGATGCGCGCGCGCTGCCGCTGTGCGTGCGCGCGCTCGGCGCGATCGGCCACGACACGGTGATCGAGCCGCTGTGCCGGCTCGCCGAGTCCACCGACGCCGAGACCCGCCGCGAGGCGCTCCAGGCGCTGCAGGCCGTTGGCCAGCGCGACCTCTCCGAGCCGGCGCGGCAGATCGTGATCGCCGCGCTCGAGCGCGCCGGCGTGCGCCTCACGCGCGGACCGAAGCAGCGCATGGCGACCGGCCGCGGACAAGGGCCGCTCGAGGTGCGCGGGGCCGACCACAACACGCAGACGCTGGGCAGGACGCCGGCGCAGACCAAGACGCCGGCGCCGCAGGGCGCCACACCCACGCGCGTCAACATGAACGCGGGCGAGGTGAAGAACTTCCAGAAGCTGGCCCCCGGTGCCGAGCTGATCGGCCGCTTCCGCGTCATCCAGCGCGTCGGCGGCGGCGGTTTCGGCACCGTGTACCTGGTCGAGGACCTGGTGGTGAACGAGCAGCTGGTGCTGAAGATCCTGTCGCAGCAGCTGTCGCTCGACCCGAACATGATCAAGCGCTTCGTGCAGGAGCTGAAGCTCACGCGCCGCATCTCGCACCCGAACGTGATCCGCATCTACGACCTCATCGACCTGGACGGTGCCCACGCCATCTCGATGGAGCACTTCGCCGGGCACGACCTGGGCGCGTTGCTGCGCGAGCATGGCCCGCTCTCCCCCGCGCGCGCGATGCACATCGCCGAGCAGACGCTCGAGGGCCTCGCCGCTGCGCACGCGGCCGGCATCCTGCACCGCGACATCAAGCCGGCGAACCTGCTCGTCGGCGACGGTGACCTGGTCAAGATCGTCGACTTCGGCCTGGCGTCGGTGGGCCACTCGACGCACTCGCGCCTCACCCAGAGCGGCATCCTCGTCGGCACGCCGGAGTACATCTCGCCGGAGCAGATCACCGGAGCCGAGGTGGACGCGCGCTGCGACCTCTACTCGCTCGGCGTGGTCCTGTACGAGTCCATGTCCGGCCAGCAGCCGTTCTCGGGCGCCAACGCGGTGAACGTGCTGTTCCAACACCTCGAGGCCACCGTGCCGCCGCTCTCGACCGTGGCCGCCGGCATCCCCACGGCGGTGAACGACCTCGTGATGTGCGCGCTGGCGCGCATGGTCGGCGACCGTCCGGCGTCGGCGCTGGCGATGCTCGAGATGGTGCGCGCGGCCCGTTAGCCGGCCCCGACCATGGCCCGCATCGACGCGTTCCTCGAGATCGGCCGCCAGCAGGGTGGCTCCGACATCCACTTTGCGGTCGGCCTGCCGCCGCTCGTGCGGCTCGACGCCGAGCTCGTTCCGATTCCGTACCGCGAGCTGAACGAACAGGAGTGCCATGACCTGGTGCGCGAGATCGTCGACGACGCGCACTGGGCGACCTGCGAGGAGCTCGGCGCCGTGGACCTGAGCTACCAGTCGCAGGACTCGGGACGCTACCGCATCAACGTGTTCAATCGCCGCGGCGGGCTCTCGGCGGTGTGCCGCATCATCCCCGAGCAGGTGCCGAGCATGGCGGAGCTGGGGCTGCCGCGCGTGCTGTCGCAGTTCAGCCGGCTCTCGAACGGGCTCGTGCTCATCACCGGCTCCACCGGCACCGGCAAGTCGACGACGCTGGCGGCGATGATCCGCGAGATCAACGAGCGCGAGTCGCTCAACATCCTCACGCTCGAGGACCCGATCGAGTTCGTGCACGAGAGCAAGCGCTGCCAGATCGTGCAGCGCGAGGTGGGCACGCACGTGAGCTCGTTCCAGGATGGCCTGCGCGCCGCGCTGCGCGCCGACCCGGACGTGATCCTCGTGGGCGAACTGCGCGACCCCGACACCGTGATGCTGGCGCTCGAGGCGGCCGAGACCGGCCACCTCGTGTTCGGCACGCTGCACACGCGCGGGGCGGCGCAGACCATCGATCGCATGGTGGACGCGCACCCGTCCGAGAACCACGCCCAGGTGCGCCACTCGCTGGCGGAGAACCTGAAGGCCGTGGTGAGCCAGGAGCTGATCCGCTGCGCCGACGGCCGCGGCCGCCGCGCCGCGCACGAGGTGCTGGTGGTGAACGTCGCCGTGCAGCAGCTGATCCGCGAGGGCAAGTCGTTCCAGATCGCGGGCGCCATCACCACCGGCAAGCGCCTCGGCATGCAGCTCATGGACCAGTCGTTGCTGTCGCTGGTGCGCGCCGGCGAGGTGGATCCCGACGAGGCGTTCCTCAAGGCCGAGGACAAGTGGGGCTTCGCGCCGTTCCTCACCCGGCCCGAATTGCTGAGCATGGTGAACGGCGAGTTGCGGGCGGCGTCATGAACCGCGTCGACGCGTTCCTCGAGCTGGCGGTCAAGCAGGGCGGCTCCGACGTGCACCTGGTCGCGGGCCAGCCGCTGCGCCTGCGCCTGAATGGCTACCTCGAGACGGTGCGGTTCCGCGAGCTGTCGAACCGCGACATGAACGACTTCCTCGAGGAGTTCATGAGCGATGCGCAGCGCGAGGCGCTCACGCGCGAGCATCACGTGGACTTTGCGTACGAGTCCGAGATCGCGGGCCGCTTCCGCGTCAGCGTGTTCCACCACCGCAGCGGCCTCGCGGCCGCGTTCCGCACCATCCCGGACAAGCCGCCGCAGCTGTCGTCACTGGGACTGCCGCAGGTGGTCGAACACATGCTCGCGGTCGGCAAGGGCCTGGTGCTCGTGACCGGGCCCACCGGCTCGGGCAAGTCGACGACGCTCGCGGGCATGCTTGCGCACCTGAACGAGACCCGCCGCGGCCACATCGTGACCGTCGAGGACCCGATCGAGTTCGTTCACGACTATCGCAAGTCGGTGGTGTCGCAGCGCGAAGTGGGCACGCACACGATGTCGTTCGCGGAAGCGCTCCGCAGCGCCGTGCGTGAGGATCCCGACGTGCTCATGGTCGGCGAGATGCGCGATCCCGAGACCATCGCGCTCGCGCTCACCGCGGCCGAGACCGGCGTCATGGTGCTGGGCACGCTGCACACGAACGGCGCCGTGCGCTGCGTCGACCGCATCGTCAACGTGTTCCCGGGCCGCCGCCAGGAGCAGGTGCGCACGATGCTCTCCGACAGCCTGCGGCTGGTGATCTCGCAGCAGCTGGTGCGCAAGGCCGACCGTTCGGGACGTCTCGTCGCCGCCGACGTGCTGGTGAACACCAGCGCGGTGAGCTCGATGATCCGCCAGGGCAATACGCACAAGCTCATCAGCGTGATCCAGGCCGGCCAGCGCGCCGGCATGCAGAGCCTGGATGCCGTGCTCCTGGACCTCGTCCGCCGCGAGCTGATCACCGGCGACGAAGCGTACGAGCACGCGGTCGAGCGCTCGGCGTTCGAGCCGTACGTCCAGCACGACTCGGCGGCCTGAGCCCGCTCGCGATCGCGTCACGCGGCGCGGGGTTCGCGAGCCCGGCGGCCGCGCGGGCGCCAAGACTCTCGCGGGCGAGTGCCGTGCCACACCCGCGACAACCCGTTCACTTTGTACGCTGGGTTCAGGCCGGCGCGGCGGCATGCGCGGCCGGCGCCACCCTGTGGCTGATCCGTGCGCCGAACCATGACAGCGCGCGCTTCACGCGGTCCTCGAGCGGCGCCTCCGCCATGTCCCGGCAGCGCTCCACGGCGATGCGGCACTGATCCTTGCGACAGCCCAGCTGAAGCAGCCCCCTCGCGTTGCACCTCGTTCGAGATGTGGCGCGAACCAGACCGCGTGCCGCGCCCGTTATTCCGCGGCTTCTCGCAGGCGGCGAAGCGAGCCTTCTCGAGCCTCTTGATCAGCTCCCGCACCGCACGGTCGTAGACCTCGGCGATGTCATTGGAGGCCACCTGGTGCCCGAGCAGGTCCTGCGCGCGGCGGAAGCGCTCGTCGGCCTCGCGGCTCCGAGTGAACTGCACGGCAAAGGCTTCCGCCGACAGCGGGGACACCCGGGCGTGCACATTCGGGTGCCCCGGGGCACCCGATTCCGCACCCATCGCCGTCATTTCGTGCCCATCAGGGTTCCCCGGGGAACCCTGTTCACCTACGGAAGCGGTGCCCGGCATGGGCGTGACCTGTGCGGGCACGTCCAGCTTTGGGAACCGCTCGGCCACGAGCCGTTCGATCTCTTCCCGGCGCTTGTGCGTGGCGGCAGCGAGCAACTCCGGTGCGTTCTCGGGCGAGAGGTGCGTGGCCAGCACGACCAGCCCGCTCAGGTGCACCCGTCCCGAGGCCAGCGCCTCGAAGACGCCCGGGCACTCACGGCCCGCGCGGGCGACCTTGAGCCGCTTCTTCGCGGCATCCTCCGATAGGCGAAGCTCCCCGATGCAGTAGTCGAGCATCGACGGATACGCCGCGGGCAGGAACAGCTTCCGCCCATCGAACTCGGCGATATGCGCCAGCAGGTAGGCGCTGGCCTCGTTCTCAGTCGCGGCAGCGGCAGACAGCTCCCGACGGAGGCACTCGTCGGACAGGTGCGTCAGCGAGTAGTTCTTCACGGCTGACCTTCGACGGGGGCGGGTGGTCGAGGGCCGACGCATGAATCCTACAGCGCGCAATTCCGGCGCTCACAGATGCCCGGAGAGCTCGCCATCGCGCGCGCGACAGCTTCTTTCGCGATTCGTGCGCCACGACGCCGCGCACGAGCACGCACGGAATTCACACGCGATGCGGCGCGCGCCATCTCGGTTCCGGGCAGCTCGTGCTCCAATTGCGGTCAAATCAAATCATCGTCAAGTCCGCCGCGGCGACGCGAGCCATCAA
>Ga0134127_10003123_pt1 | contig 11889 bp, 7 predicted proteins | sample KB31753_FD_96459 | JGI IMG/M metagenome (GOLD analysis project Ga0134127, IMG submission 96459) | Terrestrial soil microbial communities with excess Nitrogen fertilizer from Kellogg Biological Station, Michigan, USA - KB3-175-3 | ecosystem: Environmental > Terrestrial > Soil > Unclassified ...
AGGAACTTCAATTAGCCCTGTAAATGATAATCACCGCTATGTCCGCTATAAAGCGTTTTTGAGCACGACCAATGATAAAAGAACTCCGGTTTTGACCAGCGTCCACATTAATTATGTCTCCGGCTGTTTTACTCCTGGCCAGGTATTTTTTGACGCACCGCCTGGCTCTGGCCTGACCCAAGGCCAGAATTATGATTTGGAAATCAGTCTACCCGGCTATCAAACCGAAACTCTCAATGCATTAGATATTTCTGACCATCAATTAATTGAGGTGTTGATGAGTCCATGATGAATAAGTCGAAAGTCAAAAGTCGAAAGTCAAAAGTCGGCCAATCAGGTTTTACCTTGATTGAGGTCATGATTTCTGTTGGGATTTTTACGATGTTGGCCGGCGGAATTATTGGGTTGATTGGCGTGATGTTGCGCGATGCGCGCAAGCAAGATGCGCTTTTGACGGCCACGGACCAGGCGCGCAAAGTTTCGTTTCGTTTCGCCAATGAGATTCGCGATGCTGAAACTTCAAACACCGGCGCGTACCCACTTGATACGGCGGGCGCGCAAAGCATTATTTTTTACAGCAATGTCGATACCGATGTGCAGATTGAGCGGGTGCGGTATTATCTTTCGGCCGGCAAATTGTATCGCGGCGTGGTCAACCCGACCGGTAGTCCACTAACATATAATTTAGGCACTGAAGTAGTTACGACTTTACAGGATAGCGTAGCCAACGGCAGTGCGGCTGTGTTCCACTACTATGATGACGACTACACCGGCACGGAAGCCGAATTGACCCAGCCGGTTTCGATTGTTAACGTGCGCCACGTCAAAATGGAACTGCGGGTAACCAACGCCGGGGGAATCACCAGTACTAATTACTTCACTATCACCAACAGCGGTAGTTTGCGCAATCTAAAAACCAACTTGGGCGAATAATAGACTTGAAGCATGAAGCATAAAACATGTAACATGAAACAAAAACTTACAACTTACAACTTACAACTGACAACTAATGAGTCTTCCCAACGGGGGAGCATGCTGGTGTTTATTATCGTCGGCATCTTTTTCGTTTCCTTAATCATCTTGGGAATTTTGACTACCGCGACCGGCGAGTTGCGCGTGCTGCGGTCGACCGTGCAAAAAGAGTTGGCTTTGCAGATTGCCGAAGCTGGAGCCAATTATTACCAGTGGCATTTGTCGCACTTTCCGACTGATTACCAGGATGGTACCGGTGCGGCTGGTCCTTATGTCCACGATTATACTGATTCCGATACGGGCCAAGTCGTTGGCCGCTTCGAGTTATCCATTACCCAGCCGTCCGTGGGCTCGACGATTGTTACCATCACCTCCACCGGCTATTCGTTGGAAAATACCAACAATAAGCGCACGATTACGGCCCGCTATGGCATTCCTTCGCTGGCAAAATATGCTTTCCTAACAAATGATTTGGTTTGGATCGGCGCGGCCAGTTCGGTTTCTGGGCAACTGCATAGTAATAACGGAATTCGTTTTGACGGCACAGGCAACGCCCCTATCACTTCAGCCAAACCCACTTATACCTGTCCGGCTTCGCAGGGCTGTTCCGGCAACCCAACCAAAAACGGGGTCTGGGGTTCAGCGCCAGCTTCGACGCAAGCCTTTTGGGATTTTCCGGTTCCAACCGTTGACTTCTCGACTATGACATCGGACTTGGCCACAATGAAAAGCGACGCGCAAGGCAGCGGCGTCTATTTGCCACCGTCCAGCGCGCAAGGCTATTCTTTAGTTTTTGAAATTAACGGCGGCGTACCGCAAGTTGATATTTACAAAGTCACTTCACTTCGGGCGCACGCCACCGGTTACGACGGCGCCAATGTCGCGCACACCGAGGACCTTGATTACATCGGCCGGACACTTTTATTGTCCAACCAAAATTATCCGAGCAACGGCATCTTTTATATAGAAGATAAAGTTTGGGTGGAAGGCACGGTCGGCGGGCGGGCGCTGGTGGTCGCGTCGAAGTTGCCGTACAATGCCGCCACCGCGCCGAGCATTCTTATCCCTAATAATATTTTGTATACGGTTAAAGACGGCACTGTCTCGCTTGGGTTGATTGGCCAGAAAGACGTCCTTATGACTTACTTTGTTCCGAATACTTTGGAAGTTGATGCCGCGCTCATTGCCCAGAACGGCAGTATCCAGCGCTATGATTTTTCCGGCAACCTTAAAACCAGCATAACCTTGTACGGTTCGGTCATGACCTTTGGCCGCCGCATCTTGTATTGGGTGGGATCTTCCGGTTTTCCAACCATCAATACAATTTACGATGCAAACTTGCTTTACGGTCCGCCGCCAAGTTTTCCATTGACGGCAGATGGGTATCAACAAATTAGCTGGTCCTCAGATTAAATAATTTTTACTATGAAATATTTTTTTACAATTTTGATAAGTTTGTTCCTCGCTCATACCGCGCTCGCGGTCGATACCGTGCCATCGAAAAAACCGGTACTACCGCCGCCGTACATGACCGAGGAAAATGCGGCCAAGACAGAACAGCATTACAGCGGTACGATTGATGACGTGGTGCCGGCGCCTTCCCCAGAACCAATTACTGATGATAAGCAAGCTGTTACAGACGAACCACCGGGCGGAGCATCACAAAGCGGCGATGCGGCCGGCCAGGCTTCGGGCCCGCTGGCAATAATTGTCGGTCTAGTGATATTAGCTGCCGCCGGCATCGGATTTTGGTTTTTAAAAAGGCGTAGTTAGTCTTGCATTTTTGGCTTGGTTATGCTATAATACCTTTAGATATTGATTTTGGTTAGTTCTAATCCGAAACAAAAAAACAATTAAATAAGCAACCAACTCTTCGCTATCAAAATTCATAGCGAAATATCTGGTTTCTAAAACAAAAACACAATTTATTTATGAGAAGATACGTTCACGATTACGTTGCCTTTGGATTACTCTCGTTTGCCGCAGTTTTGTTGGTCAGTTTAGTTATTTCGTCCTTCCCCGAGCTATCAGAAGATGCCGGGGTTGTTTTTATTGCCGAAAGAAAGGTTTCTGGACCTCGGGTGGCGGGCGCAGCGATAACTAGCGGCCTTGTCGGCTATTGGGGTTTTGATGAAGGCAGTGGAACGACCGCAGCAGACGGGTCAGGAAACGGCAATACCGGAACGTTAACCAATGGTCCAACTTGGCAAACATCGGGAAGCTGTAAAGTCAACGGCTGTTTGAATTTTGATGGGAGTAACGATTATGTAGCCATCAATAACAGTAGCAGCATGAATCCGACCACCTCATTTAGTTTTGTCGGTTGGATCAAACTCTCTACAGCTCCATACATTTACCGCTCGGGTAGTGGGGCCTGGAACATTCAAATTTTTGGCAATAAGCTGACCCTGACCAAACCAGCCGTTAGCGACAGCAGTGCTAACAGTACTATCAGTACCAATGTCTGGCATCATATAGCTATTGTTAAGTCAGGCGACAGTGGTACCAACCTAACTTTTTATTTAGATGGAACGGCTGATGGCAGCGTAGCCATGGGAACGATTACTCCAAGCAGTGATGAAAAACAAATCGGCCGGTTTGATGGTACCCGGAACATGAATGGTCTAATGGACGAAATTTATTTATTCAATCGCGCGCTGTCTTCTACGGAAATCAATACTTTGTTTACTGCTACAGCTGGCGGGGGATACCCAACCCCTTATGCCACGCCTTACGCGACCCCTGCGTATGCGACTCCATACCCAACCCCTTATGCCACCCCGGCATATGCCACCCCAGTTTCCGGATCCTTTACTTGTGACTTTTATGCTTCTCCGACAGGCACAGAAGGAGCCAGCGGTTCGTCTGGCAGTCCCTGGGATTTGCAGACAGCGTTAAGCAAAACCGCACAAGTAAACAGCGGGAAGACATTGTGTTTGAAAGGGGGAACTTACTTAGGAAAGTTTGCTTCCAACCTTGTCGGCGCTACGGTGCGTTCTGCTCCAGGGGAGTGGGCACTTATAGATGGCTACAAGACAACCACCTTAGCTTCGTCTCTGGCCAATACTACCAGCAGCTCCACCTGCAGCTTTAATAATTTGGCAGCATTTTCTAGCACTGATTTCGTGATTACGGTAGACCAGGAAATTATCTATGTTGGCAACATCAATACAGCAAACAACACTGGTACTTGCTTAAGATTCTATAATGGAGTCGGTGTAGTGAGCGCTCATTCAGCTGGCACTCAAGTCATCATGGGCGGCAATCAACTGCTAGTAAATGGTACTAATACTATCTTTCGCAACTTTGAAATTCAAAACTCCGAGCCGATTCGGGTTGATCCCAGCGGTGTCTTGGGTAATTCTCAAAATGGCCCGTATCTGCGGGGTGCTTGTGTCTTCAACAGCGCGTCCCAAACTAAGTTTATTAATTTGATCCTTCACGATTGTGAAGGTGGCGTCTTTGAAAGCGGAAACTCGGACGGTACAGAATATTACGGCAACGTTGTCTACAATAACGGCTATGTTTATGGTACCACTGGAGCCGGGCACGGGCTATACATTCAAAGCAATGCTCCAACTAAACCGATCAAAGATAATATCATTTTTAACAACGTCAATGATGGGATCAAAGCTGTTAGCCAAAATGCCAGTTCTATTGGTTTCCTGATTGATGGTAATGTTGCTTTCAATAGCGGCTCAGTGGCGGCCCAATATACTGGTATTGGCAATGCGCGCAATGCGGATCTTTTCGTCGGTTCCAACAATGGTATTGCCGACCAAATTACGGTTACAAATAATTTCCTATATCAATCTTCTAGTACTCATAACACTAGTGGCAGCTTAAGGTTAGGCTTTGCCGCTAGTAACGGTTCCGTAGTCATCAATAATAACTATGTAGCCTCGTCTGACGGCTTCAGTGTGACGGATTGGTCAAACATAAACTTTAGCAACAACACTGTCTATAATAACGGCACTAACTTTAGTCAGTTGTCTCTTTATTCGAAGGCCAGCACTGGTAGTCCCGTTTGGAACAACAACAGTTACTACAGCACGGCTCCCAATAGTAATACATTTTGTGATGTAACCACTGCCAGCTGCTACTCCTTTAGCGCGTGGAAGGCTCTCTACGGATTCGATGCAAGCAGTACTTTTACTGCCGCCGCCCCTCCTAACCGATTTTTTGTGCGGCCTAACAGCTACGAATCGGGTCGGGCTAATGTCATTATTTATAATTTCAGCCGTGCTGCTAATGTCAGTGTTAATCTGGGGACTGCTGGCCTCACTGACGGTCAAACGTATGAAATTCGTAACGCCCAAAATTGGGGCTTTGGTCCAATACAAACCGGAACCTACAGCGCCGCCAATCCTACGATCAATATAAATATTTCTTCAGCGGCGGCCACTTCGGTTGCAACTCCGCTCGGTAACTTTGGTCCTGCTCCAGCTTCTATGTCACCGGACTTTGGCGTCTTCGTTGTTATCCCGACTTCTTCCGGCGGCTCCTATCCAACTCCCTACGCAACCCCATATGCTACCCCTCCTCCAGTAAATAATCCTCCAACAGGAAATTTTGATGGGGTAAACACTACGAGTAACTTCGTCTTTGGTTGGGCTCAGGATAATGACAGTCCTTCAACTGCTATCCAAGTCCACATTTACTATGATATCAATGCAGGACAGGCAGGGGCTTCTCCTGTGGCTTGCACAGCAGGAGACTTCCGGTCTGATGTCGGTAACCACGCCTTCAACTGTCCTATCCCATCAAACCTCATCAATGGAGCCAATCACCAAGCCTGGGTCTGGGCCATAGACTCTGCTGGATTATCATCTAACAACAGACAACTCTTTGGATCACCGAAAAGTTTTAACATCGCTCCGCCTTATGCGACCCCTTACGCAACTCCTTACGCCACTCCTTATCCAACCCCAGATACGACTCCTCCGGTAGCAAGTAATATTAGTGCTACTAACATCACCACAACCGGCGCTACTATCAACTGGACTACTAATGAAGCAGCGGATAGCCAGGTTAGGTATGGATTGACTACTGCCTATGGCGGCTCGACCACTCTTAACACATCTCTAGTCACTTCCCATTCTCAAGTAATAACCAGTCTTTCCTCTGGTACTTTGTATCATTACCGAGTAGACAGTAGAGATGGAGCAGGCAACCTTACCACCTCTGCTGACTTTACGTTCACTACCACCGCCCCTTACGCAACTCCATACGCAACTCCGTATGCCACTCCTTATCCAACCCCAGATACGACTCCTCCGACAGTCTCGTTGACTGCTCCGGCAAACGCGGCTACGGTATCTGGCTCCGCAGTCACTGTCTCTGCTAATGCATCGGACAGTGTCGGAGTTGTAGGAGTCCAGTTTAAGATCGACGGCTCTAATCTTTCGACTGAAGACACCTCTTCTCCATACAGTATCATTTGGAACACTACTACCGTTGCTAACGGCTCCCATTCCCTGACTGCAGTAGCCAGGGATGCGGCAGGTAATACAACAACGTCTTCCGCTAGGACCGTAACGGTTAACAATATAGTGGCTGATACGACTCCTCCGGTTATCTCCAATGTGTCTGTTCCATCTGGATCAATCAAGTTCAAATCTGCCGTCATTACCTGGACCACCAATGAAGCTAGTGATGGCCAGGTAGAATACGGAACAACTACCAGCTACGGCTCTTCTACTTCATTAAGCGCCAGCTTGGTAACCAATCACAACATCGGCCTCTCTAATCTAAATGAAGGCAGGCTTTATCACTACCGAGTAAAGTCCAAAGATGCGGCAGGAAACCTAGCTACATCAGGTGACTTCACTTTCACCACCCAAAGCAGGCTCCCTAAGCCACCTACACCATCAGGCAACTTATCCTTTACTCCCGGCTCCATTAACTTGGAATGGGCAAGCCTTGATTATGAACTTTGTGCCTCCATCAAGCTCTACCGCTCTACTACAGCTTTTGTCACCACACCAACCGGCAATGATTCAAAGCTTCTGGCCACTCTAACTTGTGCTGATATCACTTACCATGACGAAGATGTGACCCCTTCTACGCTCTACTACTATTCCTTGTTCGTAGTTGATGATATCGGGGTCTACTCCGATCCGTTATCAGGATCTTTTACAGCTCCAGCGACAAGCTATGCTACCCCATCATCAGGTGGTGGGGGCGGGGGAGGCGGCGGGGGCAGTGGAACCTACGCCACACCGTCATCTGGATCAGGATCAGGCGTACTATCGCCAACAGCATCCATTAGACTAGTCAATGAAGCAGGCACCTATTATGTCATCTACGGAGGATACAGATATGGAGTCACTAACCCAGGCCTTCTGTTCTCCTGCGGTTTAGAGTTCAAAGATGCTACCACATCTACTGCAGCTGATAATGCTGTTACTTACAACAGTAATCTAAAGCCTTGTGATGGATCGCTAGTCAAGAAGCCAGGAGATGCTACTGTTTGGCTCATCAGTGGTGGCCTTAAGCATGGCTTTACCGATGGATCCGTATTCTTAGGCCTAGGTTTCCAGTTTGGCCATGTTCTAGAAGTTACAGATAATGAGTTAGATGCTTTATCCCAAGGCCCACTTCTTTCTAACCCTCAAGACCCCCACAAACCCGGAGTTTATATTAATCAAGATGGAACAATATATAGAATCAATTCCGATGGTACCAAGCAAGGAATCCCTGACTTATCCGTCTGGAATTCCCTTAACCCAGACAATGACTTCTCCAGAGTTGTGCCTGCAAACTCCGCCGACAGGAATCTTGTACCAGGAAGCCTGTTAAGCATGCGGGGAGTAGCCTAGGGAATCGTGTTATAGTAAAAGATAGACAAGTAATATAAAACTAGAATGAAAATTGCATTTTACGAAACAGCTGACTGGGAGGCCAAGCACATCACTGAAAAATTACCAGGACATGAGTTGGTTTTTTCAGCGGAACGTTTTTCTGATGATAAGTTGCCAATAGATGCTGAAGTATTGTCAATGTTCGTCGGTTCGCCGGTGACGCCGAAAGTTTTGGAAGCCATGCCATCATTAAAATTTGTGGCTACGCGCACTACCGGTTTTGACCATTTGAATTTAGAAGCACTCAAAGCGAAAAATATTCCTGCCAGCAACGTGCCGACCTACGGACAAAACACAGTTGCCGAACTAGCTTTTGCGTTAATTCTGACTTTGGCGCGCAAAATGTATCCGGCAATTAAGCGCGTGCGTGAAGAAGGCTTGTTTAGCTTCGACGGTTTGCGCGGGTTTGATATCGCCGGTAAAACTCTAGGCGTGGTTGGTACGGGACACATCGGCGAGTACGTTATCAAGATAGCAAAAGGTTTTGGTATGAACGTTGTTGCTTACGATCCTTTTCCCAAGGAAGAGTTGGCAAAGGAACTCGGCTTTACTTACGCTTCACTTGAAGATATGGTTGGACAAGCTGACATCACTACTATTCATGTGCCGTACATGCCAGCGACGCATCACATGATTAATAAAGACAATATCGACAAATTTAAAAAAGGTTCAATTTTAATTAACACCTCGCGCGGGGGATTGGTTGAAACTGATGCCTTGGTCTATGGGTTGCGCAATGGGATATTGGGCGGGTATGGTGCCGACGTACTGGAAGAGGAAGGCATGCTCATCGATGAATTGAAAATGTTGGTTGATGGCCATCCCAATGAACAGCAATTGAAAACAGTGCTGGCCGATCATGAATTGATGAAAATGGAAAATGTAATTATTACGCCGCACATTGGCGCGCAAACTAGCGAAGCCATCCGGCGCATTCTGGATACGACGGTTGATAATATAAAAAACTTTATCGATGGTAAGCCGAGTAATGTGATTGTTGTGAAATAGGGTGAAGAAGCTTGAAGATAGAAGATGGAAGGTGGAATATGGAAGATGGATCTAGGGACGTTGATTGCCAACGTCTCTTTGTTTTTGCAGTCGCAGCTTTGATTGTGCAATAAGCCCGTTTAATAGTTTATGGACAGTTGTAAGCTGTTTTATATATTCATCAGTGCTCGTTATATATCCAATGCCTTGCGCGATTAGTATTTGGTTATGTAATTCAATGAGTGACCCTCGTGAAATGTTGTAGAAATGCATTTTATCTTTGACAGACACTCCGCATCTTCTCATTTGGCTAACCAAACCAAAAAGCTCATCTTTGGGAAAGTTCTTTGTTAAAGAGTAAATCATTAATACTAGTTCGTAACTTTTTTTCCAGGTGTCAAGATTTGTGAACGACTCTATTTTGCTTCTTTGATAGCTTTGTTCCATAAGTGTTTATTTGAAGCGAAGAATATAGAATAACTTGTTTGAGGGAAATCGTCAAACAAAAAAACTCCCCAACTAGGAAGTATTTTTGTTTATCTAAATTCTACCTTCCAAATTCTATCTTCTAAAACATTTCGTCTAGATCTTTAGTCTCGTTGATGTCCGTAGTTTTGATGAGTCTGATGAAAAATCTTTTGGCCAGCTCCTGAAGCTCGGCTTCTATTTGCGGCGCGAGTGCATAGGGGGTCACCCAAATGCTATTTTGCCATTTTTTGAACCCCAGGCTGACCAGGCGTTGCCGTAAGATATTCCTGACTTTGCGTTTTGACTCTGGGATGTCGAATATTATTAGCTTCCAAATACCGTCTTTTTCGGGATTTTTCCTGTGGATAAACTCCTCTCCTTGAGCACTGACTTTATAGTGGCCATCATCTTTTTCGAGATAACCTGACTGCTCCAATCGGAACATGGTATCGTAAATGGTTTTATTCGACTTGTCTTGATTATGGTGAGTTTGCAGCCCGTGCAACGTAAGTCCTGGTGAGTTTTTAAGTAAAGTGAGAATATACAGGCTATATTCGTTAAGTGGTTTTGGCATAAAAAATTTATTGACTAATAAACATATCATACTCCTTATTTTTATGGAACGTCAAGATAAAAGAGTTTGTCTTTAGTGTCAGACTAGTGTAAAGGTCAATGATTATTTTTTAAAATCAATCATACTTTTTTAAAGAGTTATACATCCGGAATAAAGAGTTGTAATTTTACTCATTTTATTGATATGGGTAGTGAAACTGATAATTATTTTATAGGAACTGCATTCCTGATCCTATAATTAGTTTCGGCGGTAATAATATGCATTTGGACCAATGAAAACTGGCAAAATTTAGCCTGTTAGTTTTTATTTTCTTATAATAAAGGTAAGGGAATATAGCCTATCCGAGTCGCAAGAACGACAAAATCTCGGTTCATAAATGACACAAAAACAAACTAAAATTATATCTCTTGCCGAAGCAAGCCAAATCACCGGGTACAACCAGGACTACCTTGGTCAACTTGCCCGTTCTGGTAAACTTGTAGCGACTAAAATTGGCAGAAACTGGACTACCACGAAAGAAGCTCTGGAAGCTCTAGAGTTGGCAGATGGTGCCAATAGCACTGCGCATGGAAAACAGATACCGGTAAAAGTACTTGGCGGAGGATTACCAGAGGTTGAGGCAGTAGACCATCAGACAACTTCAGAACAAACCCCAGAGGGGAGTAAGGCTCGGGCTAATAATGCTAAACCAGTTTCTGTTTTAGGATTGCCGATTGTTTTGTCTGAAAAGAAGCATCAGCGTCCTTCCGGCAATCTCAACGAGCTGCGCCAGCGAGTTGAGCATTTGAATTTAAAAAACGAGTTGGCGCTCATCAAGAGTGCAAAACCAAAAACTCGTAAGCATGGTTTGGCTGCAATGCAAATGGCCGCAATTGTTTTGGCATTATTATTTACCGGTCTGTTTGGCTGGCAAGCCCAGCAACATTTTTCACTTTTTGAGAAAGTTGCTGCTATCCCGGATTTCATTACTCATCGATTTTTTTACAATCAAAATTCATCACCGCTGGTTGTGAATCAGCCAGCCGCTCAAGGAGCCGCCACCGGACAAAAAACCGGAATGGTTTTAGGAGAAAAAATTACCATAGAAAGAACAGCAGCAGGCGCCTTAGTTTTGGATACTGAAGAAATTGATAGGCGCGTGTTGTTTAACTTGCAACAAGTCATAGCTCAAGGCTGGCTGCCGACAAATAATATCGACAACTCTCACACAGTTGTGAACGTGACAGAAAACGGTACAACATTAGACATTGGATCGGCCATTGGCGCGGCGACAGAAGGATCAGTATTGTTTGCTGGAGCCGGCGGAGTCTTGTCCCAGGACAACACCAACTTTTTTTGGGACGCGGCTAACAATCAATTACAAATCGGACCCTCGGCCGGATTTGACGGCAATTCTCAAATTCAACTTTCGCTTTCAAGCGAGACGGATAATTACTCCGGAGTCTACAGCCAAAATACAAGCACGGGAGCTTTTGCCAGCACGGATTTTATTGTTGGTGCAGATAATGACGGAGTAGCTTTAATTGGGCACTTCGGAGATTTCGGCGTTCAGGGTTCAGGCTTTGACCCGCTGCAAAACCCCAGTTTTGGAGGAGTACTTCCTAACGACGTTTATTTATACGGTAGCGGCGGAAACCTGATTTTAGGAACGGACGCAGGCGTCGCGGGGAAAGTAATTAAATTTTTTGTTGGGGGACTTACTACAGACGATAATATAGCCACACTCACTGCAACGGGCTTTGAAATCCACACCGGCACGGGCGCGAGCGGACTCCAAACCGATCTCATTTGTTCCGATGGCACTACCAGCAAACTATATACAAGCGTGAGCGGAGACATCGTCTGCGGAACTGACCAGACCGGCGGCGGCAGCGGAAATGTCGTTGATACTTTGGCTGATACCTTGGCTGCTGGCAACACCGCCGCAGGTATCAACATTGTTAACGTGGGCAATCTTGGTCTCGGTGTAACAGCACCCTCCCAGATCTTATCTTTGAGCGGAACCGCTGCGAGAACAATTTTGAT
>Ga0134127_10003124_pt1 | contig 11881 bp, 12 predicted proteins | sample KB31753_FD_96459 | JGI IMG/M metagenome (GOLD analysis project Ga0134127, IMG submission 96459) | Terrestrial soil microbial communities with excess Nitrogen fertilizer from Kellogg Biological Station, Michigan, USA - KB3-175-3 | ecosystem: Environmental > Terrestrial > Soil > Unclassified ...
GGACTACCTTTGTTGACTCCCTCAAGCTAATCCAGTGTTCGGCGCCGGCAACCCCGGCTTGGCCCGAAGCCCGCCTACGCTACTCCAAACCCAGCTGCCGCGCCGCGTGTTCCAGGGTAACTCCGCTCACGACCACGGTCTTACTGCGAGACCCTGCACCGCCCCTGATCGTCACCGACGAGGGGGCGACGCCGATGCGGTCGGCCAGGAGACGGACCAGGGCCTCGTTGGCCGCGCCATCCATCGGTGGCGCTGCGACGCGCACTTTGAGCTCGTCGCCCCGCACCCCGATCAGTTCGCTACGCGATGCGCGAGGTTGGACCCTGACCCGCAGGCGAACGCCGTCGGAGGCTGCGGCCAGAGGGCTCAGAGGAGGGCGCGAACGAGCGCCTGCTGGGCGATCCACAGAAGGAAGTAGGCGACCATCGGGCTGAGATCGAGGGGCCCCATGGGCGGCAATACCCGACGGAGCGGCTCGAGCAGCCAGTCGGTGAGCACGACAAAGGGTCGCATCCACTTGCTGTAGGGGGAAACACCCAGCCAGGACGCGATCACCCTCACCAGCAGCGCGATCATCAGAATCCTGAAACCCCAGGACACGGCCTCGATCAACCATATCCGGGGCGGCGCCTGGGTCAGGACACCGACCTCGTACACGGCGCCGATCAGCCAGCGGACCAGAGTGATGAGCAGCAGCCCGCCGACGATGGCGATGCCGAGCAGCCAGAGCGGTGCATCGGTTGGGCTGCCACCCGCGCGGATGATCCGCCGCTCGAGCGGGAGCAGCACTGGCTCGCTGATCCGGCGCACGAGACGAGGCCACGCGCCGAACGGCGTGAGACGCCGGCGGCGGATGGCCCATTGGGTGGTGGCGACTACGACCGCATAAAGGAACACCACGACCACGACACCGCGCGCAATGGTGTCGAGCATCACCAGCATCACGGCGCGGGCACCTCGTATTTGGCAGCTGAGCCAGCCGGGGTGGTGCACACCACCGTGAACGTTCCACCGCTGAGGCTGGCCTCCTCGAGAATCTGGGGGTTGCCCTCGCAGGCTGTGACCGTCCGTCCAGCCGCCTGACGGAAGGCGACCGTGACCACCGAGGAGTCATTGACGACGCGGATCCGCCGGACGAACAGGGGAGCCAGGCTGTCGACCCCCATCACCCGAAGTTCGACCGGGGGATGACCCAGATGGGAGCCACGGTAGTCCGCGGCCCGATCGACTAGTCGAAAGACTTCGCGGCCGAGCATCGCCGCGTCGCGACGTTCGGGAGGAAGGGTATCGAGCACCGACGGGTGACGCGGCGGCTTCGGGGAGGAGCTGGAGCAGCCTGCGACCGCCGCCAGCACGAGCAGGATGGCACGCTTGGGAGACCGGTTCATTCCATCGCGAATTCGCGGTTGAACACGACCTCGAAGCTGAACGTCTTTGCGTGACTGCGGGTCTCCACGATCTCCGCTACCCGGCGCAGGCGATCGGGAATGCTCATGATCTTTTCCTGCGCCTTCCGGCCCAGCTCCGAGAGCCCGTCGATGCTCTCGATCTTCCAGTAGCGAATCTGCTCCTGCACGATCCGGAGGTAGTCGCGCGGGCCGTAGATGCCCGCGCGCCGGATCACGTCGGCGAAATCGCGGAACCCCGGCATCGTGTATCCGGGCATGTCGATGCTCGGCAGGATGAACGACGCGGAATGGAGGGCCTGATCCGGATCGCGCTTCAGGATCTCTTCGAATACGGTCCGATAGAAGGTGTAGTGGCGCGCCTCTTCCTTCGCGACGTTGCTCAGGATCTCACCCAGTATCGGCTCGTACTCACCCACGATGCGCCCGGTCTCCCCATGCGAGTGCTGGGTCGCGCGCTCCTGGACGGTCGTGTACGCGAAGACCCGGTAGGGGTCACGGTCCCACTCGGGATGGAAGCCGGCCTTGAGGTATTCGAACTGCATTTCCTCGAGGCGCCGCTGGTGAAGGAGCCGGGCCTCGCGGGCGTAGTCGTGGAGAACCTGCCCGTGCCGGTCCTCTTCGGCGGTCCAGAGGTTGTTCCAGATCCGCCAGAAGCTGTCATCGCCCAGATACACCGCGAGCAGCCGGTGGAAATGGGGCAGCCCCTCTTCCGTGAGAAGATTGAGCGCCAGCGCCGCCCGGGCCGGATCCGGGATTCCGGCGGCGCGCTCCCGCAATTGCTTGTAGTGCGTGTCCGGGCATTCGCCTTCTTTGGGGCCGATCAGTTCGACGGGATACCACAGCTCCCGCTTCCGCTCGTGATTCTCCATGAGCTCGCGGACCTTGGCCTCAAGATCCCGGAGCACTTCGAGCTTAGAAAAGAGTTCGCGGGCTGATTCGGTGAGTCCCATGAGTTTCTTTCTGGGGAAGAGAAACGGCCACGGGCCGAATAAACCCCGCAGCCTAATACACAAAGACCAGCCGCGAAAACTACGCGGCTGGTCGGATTCGTGCCAATCGCAGGGGTCAGCTCACTCTTCGCCGCCCAATTCCTTCTCCATCAGCGCCCACGTCCGGCCTCCGATGTAGCCTGGGCGCCGCAACAGCACCCGCCATCCCATGGCGGCGAGTAACCCCTCGGATTCGAGGTCATCTGTCCAAAACTCGGCCAGGTGGGCTCCCGCTTCCTCGGACCGTTCTTCGAAGGCCGCAAGAAGCCGATGGGCGTGCCCCTGGTGCCGTTCGGTCTCGACCACGGCCACGTCGAGCAGGTTGGCGACCCCACCCCGGAGGGAAAAGCGGAGTCCTCCGATCCAATCGCCGATCTCGTTGCTGAGCACGAGGTAACGGTCGTTGATCGGATTACCCCAGCCGGCGGCCTCTTCGGTCTCCGCCACCAGCTCGGAGAACCAAACAGCAAAGTCGCCGTCCTGTTCCATTTCCCGGATCTTGAGTTCGCCCATGGTGGCTGTGCTCCCCAAGCACCGACCAACTTTCAGCGCAACAGCGGTGCCAGCCCGCCCGGTTGCCGATCCAACCCGACCCTTCCAAGGGGTAAACGTATGGCAGACCGCGCAGGTTCAGTTATCGTACGGCGGCAGAAGTGGATTGAGATCTAACGTTCTGGCTTGCAACGCTTGGCGCCTGACTGAGGTATGAGCGCGACGACGAATAGGCCACGGTCTGTTACGGTCGCCTGTGCGGTTTGCGGGGTGTTGAACCGGGTGGACCTGGACCGGCTCCAGGCGGGGCCGAAGTGCGCGGCCTGCGGCCGACCCATTCGGCTCGATCGACCCGTCAAAGTAACGGAGGCCGATTTCGACCGCGTGATCGGTGGGGCGAGCGTTCCGATCGTGCTCGATTGCTACGCGGACTGGTGCGGCCCCTGTCGAGCCATGGCATCTACCTTGGACGAGTTTGCCCGGGCCCGTATGGGACAGGCCTTGGTCCTCAAGCTCGACACCGATGCCAATCCAACGATCAGCCAGCGACTCAACATTCGCGGCATCCCTACACTCATCGCTTATCGGCAAGGCCAGGAGGTTCGCCGCCACATGGGCATGGCGGACCTTCGAGTGCTCGACGGGCTGATTCAGTAGCGAGGTTTACCGCAGGCCGGTTGCGATCGCCACCACCACGGCAAGGCCACCCACGACAAAAAGCGCTCCCCAAAGCGGAACCGCAAAGCGCATCCAGCGCTCGTAAGGCACCCCCGCTGCTGCCAGGACTGCCATCAAAGCGCCATTGGTCGGCGTGAGGATCTCGCACAGTCCGGCGCCGTAGTGGTAGCTGAGCACGGTGACCTGCCGGGAGAGGCCGAGGAGGTCGGAGACCGGCACGAGAATGGGAATGGTCAGCACCGCCTGGCCGCTCACGCTCGGTACCGGCACGTGGAGGACCGTTTGTGCGGCCATCATTCCGATGGCTGACGCGGTGACCGGCAGGTTGGCGATCGGATTGAACAGGCCGTGCACGACGGTGTCGAGAATCTGCCCCTGATCGAGGGCCACGTAGATCGCGCGCGCGAAGCCCACCAGCATTGCGGCGCCCGCCATCGAGCGGAAGCCGGTCACGAACGCCTCCGCCGTGCCCGACCATCCCAGGCCTGCCACCAGTCCCGCCGCGAGGCCCATCGCGAAAAACACCGCCGAGAGCTCGTCAAACCCCCACCCGAGCCGGAGAATGCCGAGAACGAGGAGGGCGAAGGCTGCAAGCACGAGGCTGAGCACGATGCCGGTTCGCGCCCCGGCGACATCTCCGCGCCGGATGGTGTCGGGCACCTGCTCGCCGGCGACCTGCGTCTTGCGGGCATAGCGGACCGTTCCCCAGATCCAAAGCCCCAGGGCTACCCCCATAAAGACGGTCCGAAAGAGTCCGCCGGATAGTGGCGGCAGCTCTGCGAGCTTCTGAGCGATGCCGACCTGAAAGGGATCGATCGGACTGAACGCCGCCCCGACCGCCGCGCTGCCGAGGCTCATCGCCACGGCGGTCACGGGATCGAAGCCCAGGCGCCGGGTGAGCAGGAGCAGGACCGGCACGAACGCGATGATCTCCTCCTGCATGTTCTCGGTCAGACCACCGACCGCGAACGCCACGCTCACGATCGGAATGACCAACGACTCGCGGTGCTCCACCTGGCGCGCCAGCCAGCCTACCGCTTGACCGAGCGCCCCGGTCTGCTCGACCACCGCGAACGCGCCGCCGACCAGAAACACGAGAAAGACCACCGAGGCTGCGTCTACCAGACCTTTGGGCAGGGCGACGAGGGTCTGAAATGGGCCGAGTGGCTGGGAAGCAACTCGGTGAAACGTGCCGGGTACGACGACGCTGCGCCCGGTCGCCGGATCGTCGCGGCGGTCATAGCGTCCGGCCGGGAGTACATGACTGAGCAGTGCGGCGGCCAACAAGCAGCCGAGCAGAAGAATGATCGGATGCGGAACGCGAAGCCGCACCGTCACAGGGTGCGGCACTCGCGTTTCACGGGCGTCCGGTTGGTGCAGGCGATCGTTGCGTTCATACCGGCGGCGATCGGGCCGCAGGCGGTAGTGCGCGCTTGTTGCTCCGCTTCACGCTCGGTTGCCGCCGACGCAGTGGCCTCGTTCCGACGACCCTCGTACTCGACCGTCACGGCACACTGGGCTCGCTGCGATGCGAGCGTTGAGTAGAGGAGAAAGGCGGTAAAGACGACGACGGCAATGAGGGTGAGGACGGTGCTGCGGCGCATGGGCCGGGAATATCCCACGCCAAGTCATTGGACGCCAGATCGATTGCGTTCCGGCATCTTGCGGCAATGCCCGAGGCTACTGCCTCGAACGACCATGCTACCGTGTGAGGTGCCAATCGCTTAGCCGATTGTAACGCACTGGTATGTGATTTGCCCTTTCCGCCAAAGCTTCCCGACCCGATTTCCGTTTCCGTAAGCCGCCTTTGCGCATGAAGCGTTGGAGGACGTTCCCCTCATGACGGTTTCAACGGCTCGTCCCGGCATGTTCCTGGTCGTGGACGACTCCGCGCTCCACCATCAGATGTACCGTCTGATCTTCTCGAAGGGTCCTCTGGCGGGCAGCACGGTCCATCATGCGATGAATGGTCGCGAGGGCTACGCGTTGCTCGCAGCGCATCCCGAGCTCACCGTGGTTCTGCTCGATCTCAACATGCCTGAGATGAACGGGCTTGAGTTCCTCGCGAAGCGCCACGCCGAGAACCTGCACCCCCATGTGCCGGTCGTCCTGGTGACGACTGAAAGCACTCCCGAAGACGAGGCCCGCGGCCGAGCGGCCGGGGCCTGGGATTACCTCCGCAAGCCGTTCCAGCCTTCGGACGTCGAGCGTCTCGTCGCGCGGCTCCAGGCCGATCGCGCACCCGCTGCCTAACCATGTCGCACGATCACGCTTTCGGCGAGCTGATCCGGGAATACATCGCCGAATGCCTCCCTTTGGCGGAGGCGGTGAACGACACGTGCCTGGCACTCGAGCGGAGATGGGCCGCCGGTGATCGCGACGCCGCCGCCGTAACCGGTCTCAAAGGCACGCTCCACACCCTCAAGGGCAATTCGGCGATGATGGGCCTCCGCGCGATGCAGGTGGTGGCCCATGCACTGGAGGACCTCACCGCCAGGGTCGCGAAGGACACCACTTCCAGAACCGAGGTCGAGGCCGGGCTCCTGGTCGAGGGCTCGGGACTCCTCGTGGATCTCATTCGGGCCGCCGCGGAGCCGGAGGCCGGCGCCGACGCGGCGGACGGCTTCGTCGAGCGGGTTCGCTCCCACCTCGATTCAGCTGCTACGGGCACCCAGCCAGCGCCCCTTCGGCTCGAGCGCCGTCGGACCGACCGTCGCACCGAGAGCGGCGCCGACGGTGGAACGGTGCGGGTCGACTTCCGCCGGCTGGACACGCTCCTCGAGATCTTCGGCGAAGCGATGATCGAGCAGTCTGCCCTGGCGGAGGTATATCGCCGGCTCGCAAGCCGCATCGGAGCCGGCCCCGAACTGGCCGACCTAGATCGAGTGGTGGTGGCTCTCGGCGCGACGATGAAGCGACTCGAGAGCGCCCTCATGCAGACGCGGCTGCTCCCGATTTCGACCGTGTTCGGCCGCTTTACCCGGTCGGTGCGCGATCTGGCTCGGGACGAGCGAAAGAAGGTGCGGCTGGTCATCGAGGGCGGCGACACGCTGCTGGACAAGACCATTCTCGACCGTCTGGGAGAACCGCTGGTTCACCTGCTTTCGAACGCCGTGGTCCACGGGGTCGAGCCGGAAGCCGAACGGCTTCGTGCCGGCAAACCGGCCGAGGCGACACTTGGACTGCGCGCCACCGCTCTGGCCGACCGGGTGTCGATCACCGTGTCGGACGATGGACGGGGGCTCGACGCCAACCGAATCCTCGCCAAGGCGCGGGAGCTAGGCCTGGAGGCGCCGTCGGCGGCGCCCGCCGACGTATTCAGCCTGATCTTCGTTCCCGGCTTCTCGACCGCGGACCGGGTCTCACACATCGCCGGACGCGGTGTGGGACTCGATGCTGCCGCGGCGGCCATTTATGACTTGGGCGGCAGCATCGAGGTCGCGAGCCGGCCGGGACAGGGGACGGCATTTGCACTCAGCCTGCCCCTCACGCTGGCGATCGTTCGCTCACTGATCGTTGAGGTGGATCGCGAGCGCTACGCTGTTCCCCTGAGCCACGTGGCCGAGACCGTGCGGCTCGAGCCGGGCACGCTCCACGAGATCAACCGCCAGGGCGTTCTGATGTGGCGAGGAAGCGCAATTCACGTGGCGGATGGCGGCCGGCTCCTGGGCACCGGCACGAGCCGCTCGGCGCCGCGGAACTACTTCGTGGTCCTGTTTGCCGGGCCGCGCCGACGGGGGATTCTGGTGGACCGGCTGGTCGGGCACCAGGACGTGGTCGTGAAGGGCCTCGACCCGAGTCTTGGCCGTCCCGACGTGGTGTCCGGCGCGACCATTCTAGGCGACGGACGGGTCGCCTGCATCCTGGACGCTGCCGGCATCGTCGCGCAGCGGGAGGCGGCCTGACATGGGTCGTAACAGTACAAAGGTGCCTGTCGTAACTGCGGACCCGGTGCCCACCCCGGCACCGAGGCCGAGTGGCGTATTCGAGTTTGCCGATCAGCTCGCGGCGAACGCGGCGGTGGTGCAGGCGCCCACGCCCGTGACGACGCTCCACCTGATCACGTTCCGGCTCGATGGCGAAGAGTTCGGCCTTCCGCTTGAAACGGTCCGGGAGGTTATCCGAGTCGGCGACATAACACGGGTTCCGCAGTCACCGCCGCACATCCGTGGAGTCACCAACCTACGCGGCCGAATTCTTCCCGTGGTCGAGATCCGCAGTCGCCTCGGGCTGGCTCCACTGGTGCCGCGCTCGACCGCCCGGATCATCGTGGCCGAAGTCCGGGGACGGGTGCTCGGCCTCTTGGTGGACTCCGTCGCTCAGGTCCAGAAGGTGCCGGCGGACCGGGTCGTCGCCACCCCCGACGAAGTGAAGTCGAGCCACGCCGATTACCTCACCGGCGTCGTTCAGCTCTACGACCGCTTGCTGATTCTGCTCGACCTCCCCCGTGCGCTGGAAGCGATGAGGGATTCCCACTCTTGAGCGCGCCATGACCCAGACCATCCTGCAGAAGATTCGTGACTGGACGATTCGCCGAAAGATCCTCAGCGGATTCGCCGCAGTCCTCATGCTCACGGGTATTCAAGGCTGGTTTGCCATTCGCCAGCTGGAGCGTCTGGCCGGTACCAGCGGCGCAGCCACGGAGACCTTTGGGAGCATCCGCTCGATCATCCTGCTCACCACAGCAGTGACGGTCGCGGTTGGCCTGGCACTGGCGATTCTGCTTTCCCGCCTGATCGCACATCCGCTCGAGACTCTCGGCATCCTGGCCGAGGAGGTCTCGAAGGGCAATCTGGCGGCCGACATCCGGAGTCAATCCCGGGACGAGATCGGCTGGCTGGAGCACTCGATGCGCCAGATGGTGAAGAATCTGCGGCTGGTGGTGGGCCAGATCTCGACCTCCTCCCGCACCGTCGCCAGCTCCGCCGAGGAGATCTCGGCCTCGTCGGTCCAGATGGCGAAGGGCGCCGAGGCGCAGACCAACTCGACCGAGGAGACCTCGGCGACAATGGTGGAAATGGCGGCCCAGATGCAGGCCCTGGCCCGCAACGCCGAGGCGTTGGCCGCGAGTGTGGACGAGACGTCGTCATCCATTCAGCAGATGAGCGCAACGCTGGTGCAGACCGCGCAGAACGGCGAGACGCTGCTTCAGTCGGTGGACGAGGCCATGTCCCGGCTCAACGGGATGATCGAGAACATCGGCGCCATCGCCTCGCGGGTCCACATGGTGGACGAGGTCTCGCAGCGGTCGGTAACCGAGGCCAAGAGCAATGGTGAGCAGCTCCAGGTGTCCATCGGCTCCATCAGCACCCAGTCGGAGGAGATCGGCAAGATCGTCAAGGTGATCGAGGGCATCGCGGACCAGACCAATCTGCTGGCCCTCAATGCTGCCATCGAAGCAGCCCGCGCCGGCGAAGCCGGCCGGGGCTTCGCAGTAGTGGCGGACGAGGTGCGGCGGCTGGCGGAGCGCTCGGTCTCTGCAACGCAAGAGATCGGCTCGGTGATCGAGTCGGTTCAGCGGGAGACCCGCGCCGCCGTCGATCTGATGGGCGGCGTGCTGGGCGCGATCGTCGGGTCGATCGACAAGACCTCGCATCTGGTCGGCGAAGCCGCACGCGCCACCGAAGAGCATGCGCTGGGGGCGAAAGAGGTCTTACGCATGGCCGGGAGTATGGCGAGCCTGACCCGCCAGATTGCGGCCTCGGTTCGCGAGAATGCGGTCGGCGCGAGAGAGATCACCCAGGCGGCGCAGAAGATGAATCAGCTCACCCATCAGATGTCGGAGGCGGTGGCTGAGCAGAAGCGCGGGGGCGAGATGGTGGTGAAGGCGGTCGAGTCGGTCGCGCTCGTGTCGCGCCAGAATCTGGTGGCGGTGGAGCAGATGAGCGTGGCCGCCAAGACGCTGGCCGGCGAGTCCGAGCTGCTCAAGCAGCGAGTCGAGACCTTCCAGCTTCCGGCCGCGTGAGTACAAGCATGTCCCGCACCGCTTCTTCCAACGAACGGCTGACCGCGCTTGCCGCGGCGACTGGCGACGAGCGTCAGCAACTCGTGCTCGCTGCGTTCGAGGATGACGTCCCGGCCGTGCGGGAGCAGGCCATCCGGCTCGCGACCCGGTACATCGAGCCGGACGTCCTGGGGGCGCTGGTAGCGGATGGTATCAACGCCGCTCGACGGAACGGCGCCCTTGCTGCGCTCGAGCGTCAGGGACCCTACGCCGTTCCCTATCTGGTGAAGCTGCTCGGCTCGCCCGACGCCGAGCTGGTGATGTTCGCCCTCCAGATTCTCGCCCGCATCGGGGATGTCTCGGCTACGACAGGGATGCTCCCGCTGCTCCACCATGCCGACACCAATGTGGCCCAGGCAGCAGTAGAGGCGCTGGGCAGGTTACGCGCCACCGGCGCCGTTCCGGCACTACTCGAGCAGCTGCACGGCAACCTCTGGCTTCAACTGGCGGCGGTCAACGCGCTGGGCGAGATCGGCGATCCCGCCGCGGCGGCAGACCTCCTTAGCCTCGTCCCGGACAGCTTCGTGGCCGAGCAGGCCGTCCGATCGCTGCAGCGGATCGCCGCGCCGGAATCGCTCCAGCCACTCCTCGGACTCCTGGCCTCGGTGCACGAGCGGCCGCTCCGCGACGTGATCCTGGAAGCGGTGGGTGTCGTGCTCGACCTGCATCCGGACCCCGCATCCGCCGGCGAGCATTTCGCTCGAGAGGCCGAACGGGACCGTGGAGCAGACGGCGTCACTGCCTTTCTCGGCGAGTTGTTGCGCACAATAGAGGCGGAGGCGGAGTGCCGGCGCGAGCTGCTGGGTAATGCCGCGGAAGGTGCGGACCCCGACCGTGAGGCGTTGGCGCAGGCCGCGGTCGGCGTCATCCTCACCGGGCGGTTGCGGTCGCTATACCCGCTGGTGCTCCGCCGCGCGGGCGATCCTGAGGTTGGATGGATCGAGACCTTGTGGCGGCGGCACGCGCGGCTCGAGCCCGCCGAGTTGACCGCGCTTCTGGGCCATCGGGATCCGCAGGTTCGCCAGGGGATCCTGATGGCGGGCGAGTTCGAGGCCGAGGAAATTCCGGCCCTGTTGGCGCGGCTGGCCGATGCCGAAACGTCCGTTCGGGCTGCGGCGTGTCGCGCGCTGGGCCTGGTGGCCGATCCCAGGGCAGCCGCGGCGCTGATCGATCGCATCCGGCACGGTACTCGGGAAGAGCGGTCCGAGGCGGCAGTCGCACTCGGCCGCCTGCCGGTGGAGGCGCTCGAGGAGCTGAGGAGCTGCCTCGATCCGAGCGCCGGGCCCGAGACCGTGGTGGCGGCACTCGAGGCCGTCCGCGCGGCCCAGGCGGCCGTGTTCGAGCGAGAGGTCCTTGCACTCGTACGTGCACCCTCGGCGGCGATTCGGATCGCAGGCCTCCGGGCAGCAGCGGTGCTGCCGGGCACTCGGGCGGACGGAGCCTTGTTCCGTGGACTGGCCGACCGTGACGAATCGGTGCAAGTGGAGGCGCTCGAGCTGCTGGTGCAGCGCGGTGGTGATCGGACCGGCGCCACCCTCACGGCGCTCCTATCGGCGGCCGACTCGCTTCGCTTCCGGGTGATTCGTGCGCTGGGCCGACTGCGTACGGCGGAGGCGGCCCCCAAGCTCGAGAGTCTCTATGCCGAGGCGGCGTTGCACGAGCGGGTTGAGATCGTCCGGGCGCTTACCGCGATCGCCCCGCCGGGCATCACCGACTTTCTGGCGGTTCGGCTCCGCGCGCCGGAACCCGAGATCCGTCATGTCGCCGCTTTCGGGTTCGCCCAGGTGGCGCAGCCTGGCGACCTGGCGACCGTTCTCGAGATGGTCGGTCACGATGACTGGGCGCTGCGCAACGAGGCAGCCCGCGCGCTCGGCCGGTTGAAGCTCCCGGAGGGCCGGGCGCCGCTGCTCACACTGGTGCGGGACGTCGAGCCGGTCGTAGCGCGGACCGCCTGCAGCGCACTCGCCGGAATAGCGAACGGCTCCGATTCGGCCGCGGCATGACCTCGGTCGACGAGGTCGAATGCAAGCTCCTGTCCGATCTGATCCAGGAGCGGTTCGGCCTGTGTTTCGGGGGTGTGCGACAGGAGATCCTGGTCTCCCGCGTGCGGGGGCGGCTGAAGGTGCTTCGGCTGGGATCCCTGCTCGACTACTACCACTTTCTGCGCTGCCATCCGCAGCGCGATGAAGAGTTCGACCGGCTCGCCTGCCAGCTCACCAACAACGAGACCTATTTCTTCCGCGAGCCGCACCACTTCAACATCATCGTGCGGCACATCATCCCGTCCCTGGGCGAAGCCCTACGCGCCC
>Ga0134127_10003127_pt1 | contig 11876 bp, 13 predicted proteins | sample KB31753_FD_96459 | JGI IMG/M metagenome (GOLD analysis project Ga0134127, IMG submission 96459) | Terrestrial soil microbial communities with excess Nitrogen fertilizer from Kellogg Biological Station, Michigan, USA - KB3-175-3 | ecosystem: Environmental > Terrestrial > Soil > Unclassified ...
TCATCCGTGCCTTGAATACCAACGCGATAGAGCTGCGCCGGCGTGAGCTTAAGCTGGTAGCCTTGTTGCGGCGTCCCTTCCTTCCATGGACCCTGCATGTACCAGGTTTCCGCCCGACCGAAGGATCCTGCAAGCTGCTGGTCGATGAAAAACGTGACGCCGGCCTCCTTGGCGCCCGGGCCCAGTTCATCGGCCGGGATGAGACGGCTCACCGCCGCGTCAATAAAGGCGATTTCCGGCACGGTGAAATAAGAGAACGTCCCCGAAGCCACCGGGCGCGGATCCAACGGATCGGCTTCGGTGATCCCTGCCCGAGCGCCGAACCAGGAGACAATCGCCGCCGATCCTGCGACGGCTGTTGTTCGAAGCATGTCTCTGCGTGTGATTTTGCTCATAGTCGGGATACCTTGGTTTGTTAAGCGGTCAAGTCTGAGGTACTCGCCACGCCTGTGGCTCCGCGTCGTTAGGCGAGTGTGCGAGTCCGGCGACCGCGGTAGTAGCGGGAGACTTTGACACTCGCTGTCGGAGATTCTTGATAATCGAGCGCGTTGTGGTGCCGCGGCTCATTCGAACCGGGGCGCCACTTCATGACAACCGCAGGCAGCGAAGGCCTTGGCAGATAGGTGCTCTCGTCGATTACCGAGTCAAAAGGTTCCCTACGCCGTCTATCAAAGCTCCCCAGCAGTCAATACAACGTTGATCACGGTATACGTTTCTTTTGATTTTCCGAGACGATGCCATGCCACGCCGTCGTGCGATCGCCACGAAGACAACCCCTGACCATCCAGCGCACGATTTGCAGGGTGCTGGTACTGCGGGGCTGCGGGCGCACTTGGGGCGCATCAGTCTGAAGCCTCCGAGAGCTCCACTTGCCTCGACGCTGCATCACACTCGCGACTGGTCAGACGTGCGCGCGGTCATCATTATCAAGCCAGTAATCATTGGCTGCTGCGACGGTCCGAAAGTTCGTTGCGACGACCTGTGAGGCTGCGATCAGACTGTCGGCGTTTTCCGCGTACGTCGGTCTTACTTTGTCGCGAATGTCCGCCAAGGGCTGCGTATATTTGACGCCCATCTGGGAGAGCTTGATCGCGAGCTCAAAGCCTTCCTGAGGATTGGCGGTTCTCAAGGTCTTGAGCCATGTATTAGCCATGGGTTGACTCCTACCGTTGTGTATTCGTCGAGATGACCATGTTTGTCCGTTGCCTGCGGGGTTGGTACCGAGCCCTTTTCCATGATCAACCGAATCGCTGGAAAGGCCTTCTGTGCGGCCTCGGGTACCGGATTCGTCACGCGTTGCGTTTATGTTGTTTTAACGAATCGCTCTGGCGTCAGAGCGGCGCCGGGCGCATGGAGGTTTCAACATTCGTAACAATCGAAACCATCCAGGGCGGCGTGGCTAAGCAGAATCACCCGCGTCCACTATGCCATGCGACTGCCAGCCCCGAAGCGGAGCTGCGTTGCCACGCCTTGCGCCCTGGCTCCAGATTCGGCTTACTCTATTTGAGATCGGCATCCTGCTGCTGCTTGGTAATCAGCCACTGGATGATGTGATAGTGAGGCTCTTCAACCCCGGGGTGCCCTGGGTTGTAACTGAAATCGGTATGGTTGATCTTCAGATCGCCGAGCTTGCCGCCCACATCTTCAAAATTCTTGTGGGCATCAAGATCCTTCAAGGGCACCATGTAGGTAACGTTGACCAAATGTCCCTTTTTGTCATAGCCCAGAAACGGCCCGACGGGCAGCGTGGATGGATCGACGTACAGCACGCCGAGCCCTGGTAGATACTCCGGCAGCTTGACGAGCGTACTGACCTTCTTGAAATTGGCAGGCGGTTGGGAATGGATATCCGCCGCTACCGCGACTCCTGTGACGGCCGCTAGACAGAGGGTAACGATTCCGGCCACAAGAGAGAGATAAACGCGCTTCATGATATTTCCTTTCGTTGTAGAAGAACATACTGGCGATAGCCTCTTGGCGCATGCAGTCCGCACATCTCAGGGTGCGCTGCCCCCCTTCAAGAACCGACCGCCGGCATTCCGGGAACAACACCTTAAACGGATGGCCGCCATCCGCAGTATTAGCTGCCTAATTGCTACTTGTCGGGCCAAGCTGTGGGGGTCGCGACCAGTGTGTACAGTTTGAGTCCATGGCCTTCGTTCCGCTATCGGGTTTCTGTGACACTTGCTGTCAGGTTTCTTGGACAGCTTCAATACGGTCGCGCGTACCACCAATACAGTGGCGCGCCACGTCGATCGTCAGCAACGATTTTTGGCGCTTGGTGAATGGAGCCTCGAATAAGGCAGTGACGGGCGGTTCAGCATGCATTCCTCTGCCTAGGAATTCGTGATGCGTCGTGTTCGATGCGGCTGGTACAACGCACCTGTGCCGAACTGTAGTCGGCATCGCAATGACCGACTATCAGGTGCTTGATGATTGGCGTAGGGAAGCCTTGATTGATGCAAAGGCTTCCAGCGTTCACTCGAGTTGGATCACGCCATGCTGGATGGCGAATTTGACCAGGCTGGGCAAGTCGCCAATGTCCAGTTTATGCATCAGCCGGCTGCGATAGGTGTCCACCGTCTTCGGCGACAGAAACAGTATCGCCGCAATCTCGGCGCTCGATTTGCCCTCCGCCACCAGTTGCAGGATTTGCCGCTCGCGGCTGCTCAGGCTTTCCAGAGGACTTGCACGGTGCCGCTCCGCGATGTAGTCGTCAATCACGGTCGCCGCAATCTTTTGACTGAGGTAGCGCCGGCCCGCATGCACCACCCGAACAGCGTCTACCACCTCAGCGCCAGCAGAATCCTTCAGCAAATAGCCCCGCGCCCCAGCCTGCAGCGCCCGAAAGATATGCTCCGTGGTCGAGTGCATCGACAGAATCAGCACCTGCGTCGACGGATACGCATCGTGCATCTGCTGCGTCGCCTCGACCCCGTTCAACTCCGGCATGGCTATATCCATGACCACCACGTCCGGATGCAGTTGCTGCGCTAGGCGCAAGACCTCCCGCCCGTTCGCCGCGTCCCCCACTACCTCGATGTCCGTCTGCGCCTCCAGCAGAGCACGCAGACCATCGCGCACGACCGCGTGATCGTCTGCCAGCAGAACGCTAATCATGGCAAATCGCCCCGCAACGTCACAATGACCCGCGCCCCTCGCCCCGCTGCCGATTCCACATTTAACTGTGCGCCGACCGACGCCGCACGTTCCCGCATGATCATCAATCCCCAGCCATGGTCTCTCGCCGGATGATTAACCGTCACCGGATCAAACCCACAGCCGTCGTCCGCGATGGTCAGGCACATGACTTGTGGTTTGACCTCCAGTGTGACAGTGGCCTTCCGGGCCCTGGCGTATTTCGCCACATTCGCGAGCGCCTCTTGGGCGATGCGGAAGAGTGCCTCTTCCACGGTTGGCGGTAGCCGGCGTATTGACCCTTGCTCTATCACCGCCGTCGCTACACCCGTGCGCTTAGTGAACTGTTCAGCATACCAGCGCAGCACCGGCGTCAATCCGTAGTCGTCCAATACCGCAGGTCTCAGCTCGGCCATAACATCCCGGATGCTCTCGATGGTCTCCTCCACCAAGGTGAGCGAATCCTCCAATCGCGCGCTGGCTTGCGCCGTAGTAGGGCGCGCCAATTGGGTTTTTACGATATTCAAGTTAATGCTGAGCGCGGTCAGTTTCTGCCCGACGAGGTCGTGCAGCTGGTTCGCGAGCGCCCGCCGCTCAGTTTCCTGTACCTCGACCAACCTCCGCGAGACGGCGCGCAAGCCGTCACCGTAGCGGCGTAACTCTTGTTCTGCCCATTTCTCTTTGGTAATGTCACGCAGGTAGGCGGTAAAAATAGTTTGATCGCGAAGCTGGACGGGGGTTATGGCGAGCTCCACTGGAAACTCGCCGCCGTCGCTCCTCATTGCAGTGACATGCACGCGCTTGCCCAGCAGCGGCCCATCGCCGGTTGCTTTGTAGCGCTCCATTCCCCGGTGATGGGCGCCTCGCATGGCGAGTGGGATGATCATTTCGGCCACATCCTTGCCGACCGCCTGCCCTCGGGTGTAGCCAAAGGTCCTCTCCGCCGCCGGATTGAACTCGATGATCTTGCCATGGCTGTCTATGGACACGATGCAATCCAACGCGGCGCGCAAGATTGCAGTGTTGCGTACCTCGCTTTCGCTGAGATCGTCTTCCGCCGACTTTCGCTTACTGATATCAAAAACACTGGCGCGGCTTCGAATAAATTGGCCATGGGAGTCTTTGACCGCAGTGGCGCTTAGCAACACCGGAAAAGTCGTTCCATCCTTCCGCCGCATCTCGTACTCGCTGTCGCGCAACCAATCGCGTTCCTTGAGAAGTGCGAAGTTCCGCCTGAATTGGTCAGAATATTGCGGTAGCATCAGTTCGGTAAATCGCATTTTGCCTACGACCTCATCACGACCATAGCCGAGCCAGCCGAGCTCGGTGTCGTTGATTCGGATAATCAAACCCGTCGCGTCGAGCGAATGGTAGCCACACGGTGCGTTGTTGTAGAGGTCGTGCAGCTCCTTCGCAATTTTCTGCGCCTCCAGGGCGAGCCTTCTACTTTCGGTGATGTCGGTGAATGTCGCGACCGCACCTAAGTATTCGCCAAGCTCGCCGCAAAGCGGGTTGGCGGCGAGCTGGATCCAACGCTCGGCGCCGTCCTTGCGGCGCATGCGGAACTCGCCTCTTTCCTTAGAACCCTGCTTGCATCGCTCCAGCGTCATTTGCGCGTTGGCCAGGTCTTCCGGAAAGACAAATGCCAAGGGAGACAGACCGAGTACGTCCTCGGATGGATAGCCCAGGATCTCAGCCCCCCGTGGATTGATGTAGTCGGTGACGCCTGCGGCATCGATGCTCCACACGCCTCCGTCGACCGTCTCCAGGATGTGCCGGTAGCGCCTATCTCTCTTCCCGCCTGCGCAGTCCTGGCGGTCAAAAACGTCCGCGCTTTTCATTCGTTCTTCCCCAGGACCAAGAGATGGAATGCCATACCGGTTCAACCAAGAATCAGGCTTGCGCCACGAGTTATGCGTATAGGCACGTACCCTTCGCTATGAGGGACGTTGATCTCCGTCGCCAATCGCGCGCGATGCCGCCCGCATTATGTCGAACTCCTTTTCCGAGAGGACGCGTCGTTCACAGGCATCAGACGGTGCAGTGGGCTTGCGACGAGATCATGACTTGACTTACGCACTGTTGCGATGCCACGCACAAAGCCGATGCTAACTATTATCACGCGCCCCGAAGCACTAGGGAATGCGCAGGTTACATCGCTGTAGAGCCAGACTGTTTGGCCGGCTTGCACGATGTGATATTGGGTGAAGCGGCGACCGGCACTCGCCACTCGTGTCTGCGGCAATGCCCGGCGCGAACCAAGGAACTCTATGATTCTAGCCAACGGTTGGCTATCAGGGAGGCTTGATACACCCTGTACGGAATCCTTGATTTGGTAAGCCACGAACGCACAGCAAGAGCCTTTGGGGCTGCTGCCGGGCAGGAACTTGCCAATACCGCCTGGCGCCAACCCTCCTGGGTGCCATGACGAAGCGCGGCCGAATGGCACGCGCATAGACGTCCTGGTCGAGGCCAACCCCCGAAGGCCACGATCAGCACATGTATTCGTCCAGGCGTTCATCGCGAGCTCGTTCACCAGCGGCTGGTTTCGGCCGCAGCGAATGCAACGAGCGCATTTGCAAGACAAATTTCAGGAATGCGTTAGGCCGCCATCGCCAAGGGACGCAATATCCCGGTCCGGCGTCGGACCGGGTGCGAGAGTCGAAGCGAGCGAAGTCACGATGACCTGGGTCCCACGTCCGGGCGCGGATTCCACGCTCAATTGCGCGCCCACGGCCGCAGCACGCTCCCGCATGATCATCAACCCCCAGCCATGCTCCCTGGAAGGTTGATGACAGGTCGTCGGATCAAATCCGCAGCCGTCGTCCGCAATGGTCAGGCTGATGACTTGGGGCGTGGTCCTCAGTGTCACCGTGGCGTTCTGGGCTTGGGCGTATTTGGCCACGTTCGCCAGTGCTTCCTGAGCGACGCGATAGAGTGCCTCTTCGACGGCCGGCGGCAATCGTCGAGTTGGCCCCTGCTCGGCCACTATCGCCGCCACACCCGTACGCTTGGCGAACTGTTCGACGTACCAGCGCAGCACCGGCGTCAGACCAAAGTCGTCCAATACGGCGGGCCTTAACGCGGTCATCACGTCGCGGATACTCTCGGTGGTCTCCTCCACCAGCTTCAGCGAATCTTCCAACTGCGCACGGATAGGTGTGCGCCGATTGGGCGACAACTGGCTTTTCGCGATATTCAAGCTGATGTTGAGCGCAGTCAGTTTTTGACCGACGAGGTCGTGCAGTTCGTTGGCGAGCACCCGGCGCTCGGCTTCCTGTACCTCGACCAACCTCCGCGAAACCTTGGCTGCTTCGAGCTTATCGCTCTGATCCTTGATCAGCCGCGCCTGAGTTTCACTCCTGTCCATCGAAGTCATCCAGATGTGCAGCAGCGCTGCTATAAGGAGCAATGAAACGACGTCGAGCACCCGATTGACGAAAAATGTCTCGTGGAGCGTGAACGCATCTGTTGGAATCTGCAGGGCGTATGCAACGAACGTCGTGATTGTGAGCAACGCCGTGAGTACCCAAAGCAGCCAACGGCTGCGCGTGGCGCCCGCGAGCAGCAAGGGGAGACCATAAATTGTGGCTATGTCGATCTCGATCCACGTGGTCAAGTCTGCAATGATGAGCCCGAGCGTAAGCGCGAACGTCGCCCCGAAGAGTGCGATTCGAATATCAAATGAGCCTCGCTCCCGCCTTCCTGATCTGGTCGCTGTAGCCATCAGGATAGTACGGGCCCTGCAGGGCTCAAGGTAGCAGGCTAATATCGAAGACATTTCCTGGACCAACAGTGAGGGCTGCCAAAATGACCAGGAAGCCGAACGGTCGCATGCTGCGTCGCAGGACGTTCGAAGACACGCGTCGAATGGCGGTGCAGCGAGTCCGGGAAGACGAGGATCCGCTGCGGTAACCACCTCTTTGGGGCCGTCACCTCAGCTTGATCTACCGTATGGCTCATCGCGGCTCCTGGACGCAGGCACGGCGCGCGCGCTCTCGCTCGACAGCGACGACGGACCGCCGCGCATACAGTCGCCGACGAGAGCATCAGGTGCGTCGCCGCGTTAACGGCGGTACCTCGCGCCAGAGCAGAGGCGCCCAAGGCCTCCCGACCGAACTGTTTCGCGGTCCATAGCCATGATCGATCGCTTGCTCGTGCGTCCATTCTTTCGGGATCCGATTGTCTTCTAGATTCCGGACTGCTGAGCACCGTTCGCACAAACCGGCACAAGCGATGTCTTGCGTTCACTGTCTATCCGCATATGGCTGGCAAATGACCGGCGCGGTCTGGATCGATTGAGCCAGTACAGTCAATAAGTGCGGGGATCCCTTATCTGACGTCGTGCCGAATTGCCACGCGACCGAGGGCTAAATTATCGTCGCTCCAGAGGCTGCTCGCAAGAGATGGCTTGCCCGGTGATCGCGGTGCAAGCTGCAATTGGCCGTCTCTCGCCATCGTAAGCTGTCATTCCTGCTTCGGTACTCAAATGACAGTTGAGTTGTTCATGCGCGACTGGCACTTGCCAGCAGCGATCACAGCGAATGTGCGGCTCGGACCAGGCAAATTGCGATTCAAGGCAACGGTTGGCGTGTCAGGGAGTCTTGACGGTCGCTGTAGGGAATCCTCGATTCAGTGACTCCTGCCACTCCGGGTCGAGCACCACCTGGGCACCAGACGATCTAGGCGCGTCCTGGACCTTCAAATGTCAAGGGTTTACTACAGGAGGTGTCAGGGTCCCCCGATACCCACATGATTAGCGCCACATGACACTAGCCCAGGAGTACGCGTTTACCTTCGTGTCGGCGGCATTCTAAGACTCAAAGATGGTTCAGTTGCAACGGAACCGCCAGCGCGCAAAGGCAGCGAGAGTTCAAACAGTATTGGATTGCTCGGGTCGGACGGACGGTGATCGTTCCTCACCCCGTCTGCTCGCGCTGCGTTCTTTCGCGGAAGGGTATGCGTTCGCCGGCTCTCGGCCTACGCATGAACGGATAAGCGTCGGCATTAAACGGCCGCAGGGCCTGACGGTGCGCTGGATACGACAGATGCGGGTGGAGCGGTCCGGAGAGTCTCTTCCGAAGTGGATGGCAATGACACGAGCCACGACGTTCATGTCGGCGCTGCTATCGACGCCTGCGCTCGCAGCGAGGGAAATTCATCTCCAGCCGCCGGTGACTCCGATCGCCGATCAGATCTTCGACCTGCATGTCTACATCATGTGGATCTGCCTCGTTATCTTCATCGCCGTATTCGGGACGATGCTCTACTCCATCTACGCACATCGGAAATCCAGGGGCCACGTCGCCGCGCAATTTCACGAGAACGCGACCGTCGAGGTCATCTGGACGGTAATCCCGTTCCTGATACTCATATTCATGGCATGGCCGGCGACGAAAACGGTGCTGGCGATGAAAGACACGACTGCTCCCGACCTGACGGTGAAAATAACCGGGTCGCAGTGGAAGTGGAACTACGACTACCTCAACGACGGCGTCGCCTATTACAGCGAGTTGGCCACACCCTACGCGCAGATCGAAAACCACGAACCGAAGGACGAGCACTATCTGCTGGAAGTCGATCAGCCTCTGGTCGTGCCCGTCAACAAGAAGGTTCGTCTGCTATTCACCTCGAGCGATGTCATACACGCGTGGTATCTGCCCGCCGCCGGCGTGCAGCAGGATGCGATCCCCGGCTTCGTGCGCGACGCCTGGATGAAGTTCGAAAAGACGGGAACCTATCGCGGTCAATGCGCGAAGATCTGTGGTCAAGGACACGGCTTCATGCCGATCGTCGTCGACGTGAAATCCGGCCAGGACTATGCAGCGTGGCTGGCGGAGCGCAAGAAAGTGGCGGCTGCCGCCCAGGAGAACACGGGCAAGATCTGGAAACTCAACGATCTCGTCGCTCGCGGCGAGAAGGTTTACACGGCGAACTGCGTTGCCTGCCACCAGGCGAGCGGCAAGGGCCTGCCACCAGCGTTCCCCCCGCTCGACGGCTCGAAGATCGTCACGGGTCCGAAAGAAGTGCACATCGCCACGGTGTTGAACGGCGTCGTCAAGGATGGCAAGCCGACGGCGATGGTCGCCTGGAGGAACACCCTCTCCGATACCGACATTGCCGCCGTGGTCACCTATGAGCGCAATAGCTGGAGCAACCGCACCGGCGAGATCATCCAGCCCGCGCAGGTGCAGACGATCAGGGTCGCAGGCAAGTGAGAAGAGGCTCGGTGAACGCGGGTGAATGCGAGCCGCGAATCCGCGAATCGCCGCGCCGCTTCGACGCCAGCATGCCAATAACTAAGCCATGGCGCGAGTAATAAATGCTGAAACAGCGATCTATACAGCCAGCCACGAGGAAACGATGAGCAGCATTCTGCGCGATCACGCCGCCGGGCACGAGCATGTAGACAAGCATAACCGCAGCGGGATCATGCGCTGGATTACGACGACCAACCACAAGGACATCGGCACCTTGTACCTGTGGTTCTCGTTCATCATGTTCCTGGTGGGGGGAGTCATGGCGCTGACGATCCGGGCGGAGCTGTTCGAGCCGGGATTGCAGCTTGTCGAGCCGGAGTTCTTCAATCAGCTCAACACAGTGCATGGTCTCACGATGATTTTCGGCGCCATCATGCCGGCCGCGGTCGGCTTCGCCAACTGGCAGGTGCCGCTGATGATCGGGGCCCCCGACATGGCATTCGCGCGGATGAACAACTGGAGCTTCTGGCTCCTGCCTGTTGCCGCGTCCTTGCTGCTCGGGTCCTTTTTGGCACCCGGCGGCGCGTCCAGCGGGGGCTGGTCGCTCTACCCGCCGTTGTCGGTGCAGACCGGCATGGGCATGGACATGACCATCTTCGCCATCCACATCTTTGGCGTGTCGTCGATCATGGGGTCGATCAATATCATTACCACGATCCTCAACCTGCGCGCTCCGGGCATGACGTTGATGAAAATGCCGATGTTCGTGTGGACGTGGCTAATAACCGCGTACCTGCTGATCGCCGTGATGCCGGTGCTGGCCGGCGCGGTGACCATGCTCCTTACCGACCGCCATTTCGGCACCAGCTTCTTCAACGCGGCAGGCGGCGGCGATCCAGTGATGTTCCAGCACATCTTCTGGTTCTTCGGTCACCCCGAGGTCTACATCATGATCCTGCCCTCGTTCGGGATCATCTCGACCATCATCCCCACCTTTGCGCGCAAGCCGCTGTTCGGCTACACGTCGATGGTTTACGCGACCGCGTCGATCGCGACCCTGTCGTTCCTCGTTTGGGCGCACCACATGTTCACCGCGGGCATGCCGGCGGCGGGGCAACTCTTCTTCATGTACGCGTCGATGCTGATCGCGGTGCCGACCGGAGTGAAGGTATTCAACTGGCTCGCCACCATGTGGAGGGGTTCGATGACCTTCGAGACACCGATGCTTTTCGCGATCGGGTTCATCTTCCTGTTCACCATCGGTGGCTTCACGGGACTGGTGTTGGCGCTCGTGCCGGTCGACATCGTCGTGCACGACACCTACTACGTCGTCGCGCACTTCCACTACGTCCTGGTGGCCGGGTCGCTGTTCGCGTTCTTCAGTGGCATCTACTACTGGCTGCCGAAATGGTCCGGCCGGATGTACAGCGAGACGCTGGGCAAGTGGCATTTCTGGACATCGTTCGTCTCCTTCAACGTCACGTTCTTCCCCATGCATTTCCTCGGCCTTGCAGGCATGCCGCGCCGGGTCCCCGACTACGCGGCGCAGTTTACCGACTGGAACATGGTGGCCTCGATCGGCGCGTTCGGGTTCGGCCTGTCGCAGCTCTTGCTCCTGTACGCGGTACTCAGCTGCATCAGGAACGGCCCACCGGCCCCGGCCAAGCCGTGGGAGGGTGCGGATACGCTGGAGTGGACGCTGCCATCGCCGCTGCCCTACCACACCTTCGAGGTATCGCCGGTAGTGCCATAGGCCCGCAGGCAATCAATTTCCAGACGACGGAATCGAAGATGATACAACGACGCCCGGCAGCGAGAAGAATGACACAGCAAACCGCCAGCTCTCGCATGGAGCTGGCGCTGCCGTCAGTAGCAGTGGCGTTCTTCGACGGCATCATCTTTGCCCCGTGCTTCGGTCCATTGAACATCGGCATCGGCGTGCTGCGATTCGCGATCGTCGGCTTCTTGAGCGTCGCCATCGGGCGCGTGCCCAAATGAATCGGGCCGCGGACAAGCCGCCGGAAAGATCGAATCGCGTGCTGCTGACGAGGCTCACTATCATCGCGGTGCTGATGTTCGGCTTCGGCTACGCCATGATTCCGTTCTACGAACAGATCTGCAAGGCGACCGGGCTGCGCAACATTGCCGTCGCGGATGCGGCCACCAATACGCAGGTCGACGCCGGTCGCACCGTGCGGATCGAGCTTGACGCCAACGTCAACAAGCTGCCGTGGCGGTTCCGTTCCCTAACACCAGCCGTGAGTACGCATCCCGGCGAAGTCATGCAAGTCGTGTACGAAGTCGAGAACACGAGCGACCGGCCGGTGACCGGGCAGGCCGTGCCAAGCTATGGACCGCAGCTCGCCGGCGAGTATTTCAAGAAGTTGGAGTGCTTCTGCTTCAGCAAGCAGTCGCTCGAGCCCCACGAGAAGCGGCAGATGCCGGTCGTGTTTGTCGTCGATCCGAAGCTGCCCAGGGACGTCGCAACGATCACGCTCTCGTATACGTTTTTCGAGGTCGAGGGGAACAGGTCGTGAA
>Ga0134127_10003134_pt1 | contig 11862 bp, 8 predicted proteins | sample KB31753_FD_96459 | JGI IMG/M metagenome (GOLD analysis project Ga0134127, IMG submission 96459) | Terrestrial soil microbial communities with excess Nitrogen fertilizer from Kellogg Biological Station, Michigan, USA - KB3-175-3 | ecosystem: Environmental > Terrestrial > Soil > Unclassified ...
AATGTCGCTTGCGGCACTACGGGCGTGACAACCTCGACACTCTCTACAGTTTCGACTTGCTTGACGCTCTTCTCGCCCATCCTCGCGACCGGCAGAGTGATGCGAAACTCAGTTCCTTTTCCGTACTGCGAATCGACCTCGATGTTACCGCCGTGTCGCCTGATGATTCCGAAACTGACTGCCAGCCCAAGTCCGAGTCCAGCCTTGCCTTTCGTGGTGAAGAACGGATCGAAGATCTTGGAACGAACTTCGGGATACATTCCGACACCGGTATCGACAACCTTGATTACCACTGAGTCGCCCGCAGTTCTCGTCGTCAGCGAGAGGGTTCCACCTTCCGGCATCGCATCGATCGCGTTAAAGACCATGTTGACGAGCACTTCACGCAACTCCGAGTCGTCGCCCATCACCATCGCGTTCGATTCGATATACAGTTCGAGCGTGATGTGAATGTTCGAAGCTTCAGCACAGTTTTTCCAACGAGGCCGCGTGATCTCGCTCGCGTCCATCAGGATTTGGTCGATCGAGACGAGCTCGAAGTTGTGATCGCGACGCTGTCGGGCGAAGTCCTGAATGCGCTTGACTGTCTTGGCGCCGTCTTCGGCGGTCTTGATGATTATTTCCAGGCCTCGCTTGATCTTTTCCGGATCGTCGCTGCGTTGCAGCAACTGCGCACGTCCGAGAATACCGGCAAGCGTATTGTTGAAGTCGTGTGCGACGCCTGATGCGAGCTCACCCAGCGCGGAGAGTTTTTCCATTTGAGAAAACTGCTCGCGAATACGCTCCTGCTCCGTGATGTAATGCGACAGTTCCTTGACGTGATTCTCAGCTTGTGCGGCCTGTGCGGCAGACGTTTCGACGTTCTTCAGATAGGTGCGGTAAGTCAGGAAAATGATGGCGATGATTGGAAGTGTAATTACAAACGCGTAAACGCCGATGAAATAAACCAGGCCGGCGATCACTCCCGCCGCGCACGCGCCGGCAAAGTAAGTAATCGAGGTCCAGAGATAATGCTTTCGCCACGTTTGCCAGATTGGCTGATCGGATTTCAGTGCTCCGCCGATGGCGACGATGCCTGAGTTGGAGGCGTAGTGTGTCAACGCCATCGTACAGATCGCCGCCACGAACGTTGCGGTAAGTGGATCCGATCGCAGGTTGATAACCCTGCCAAAGATCAACTGCATCACGCTGCTCGTTATCAGGATCGAAACTGCGGCCGAGCCGAAGTTGAACGCGACGATCACGAGCCGGCGGCTGAAGCGCAACGACGACACAAACGCTTCGAGCGCGCCCATGACCACTGCCGCTGGACCACCGTAAAGCAAGAGAACGAGAAAAACGAAGGTGTCGGAGACTGAGATCTGCGAGCTGAAGCGCGGAATCGGAATGGTGATACGCGAAGTGAGTAGCAGAGCCAGCGCGACCAGAACAGCGAAGTGTGAATCGAACAGGCGAAACTCAATGCGGAAAGCGGAATAAATGAACGCGAGGCTACCGCTTACAACTACTACCCAGAGGAATGGCCGGAAGAATCTATTTTCCATGGCGCCAGGGGTGACATTTGATGTCGTTCAAGTGATGAGGTGGGACAACGTTCCTTCAATCAGGATAGATCGGGGGTTTGTAAGTTAGTTCTGCGCCGGCTCTTCACGTGGCAGGAAGATCGTTTCGTAAGTGGCTCGGAATTGAAAACCACATTTGCGATAGAAGCCCTGGGCCCACTCATTCGTTTCGTTTACCAGCAGGCAGACTGATTTGGTATTTTCCAGCAGCCGTCGCATCAGCTCTGACATGAAGCGCGTGCCCAGATTCTTATTGCGACGATCTTCACGCAGCCAGATGCCTTCGAGATAGTAGACTTCGGGAGTCTTCGAAATGACGTCTGCTTTGAATACCAGGAGGCCGTTTTCAACCACTACCCATGTTCTTCCTTGTTCGATACGTCGCAAGCAGCGCTCGCGAAAACCGTGCGGATTCGTTTCCAACGGATTGACTCCGCTCTCTGCGTAAGCAAGCTCGGCATGAACCGGCACCACGAGCTCCAACTCAGCCGCAGTCGCCGGCCTTAGTCCATCAACTGCTTCACGAGCTTCGACGGGCCAGCTCAACTCAAATAGCCACTCTCGACAAGCCAAACGCTGGCGGCGCCCGGCTTCCGCATACTGACTCCAGAAATCAGCCACGCGTTCCTTCTCGCCCATTATCATGTGCGTATTTGGACACTCACGCGCGATTTGCGCGAGGGCTGCCAGCGCTCGGTCGGAAACGGTTTCCATCAGCGTTGCATGGCCCACGAGCGCTACACCTTCGAGCTGCCCATTCAAGTCGCGACAGCCATAGAACGTGCCGCGATTGAATGGACTGACGATTCCGTTGTCGTGAATCAATCCCATCATCGTGATCGTGTGAATCGGACGCTGGGATAGGAATTTCAGAACTTCCGCTTCGTCGCTGTTTGCCAGGCGTTTGACGGAGATTGACTCCAAAGCCGGCAGTTCGCGTGTAACTTTCAGTGCTGTGCTCGTGTGCAACATTGGTCTACTTTCAGTCCGGGGATTCTGAGTAGTGTTACTTGCTTAGTAACCCAAATAATCTGTTTCATCGTCGGGCACAATCGCCATCGAAGTACTGTCATCGCCATTCATCAGAGCGCTGAACGCCTGGAGAATCGCGTCACCAATAAGAACGCCATCGCCGATAAGCACGCCGTCGCCAATCAAAACGCCGTCACCAATCAACACGCCATCGCCGATCAGCACACCGTTCACGGCCAGCAGGTTGGTTAAACAGAACGACTGGCCTGCGCCGAGTTTGCTGCCGTCACTCACGACGATGCTGTCGCCGATGAGAACGCCCTTGGTCAACATGGTGGCGTCACCAACCAGCACGCCGTCGCTGATAAGAACGCCATCGCTGATGAGAACGCCGTCGCTGATCAGCACACCATCGCCGACCAACACGCCGTCGCTAATCAGCACGCCATCGCTAATCAATACGCCCTTCGCATAAATCTTTTGATATTCATTGATGAGCGCTGAGCCGGTTGCGTACGTCTGGCCCATGATAGCGCCCTGCGACCACTGAAAAGTGTAGACACCACCTGGAACGGTGATGCTGGTTTGCGGTGCAGGCGCCGGGGCATTCAGGAGTGATGCTCCGAGCGTGGTGGAACTGTTGATCGTGTGGCGAACAAGCCGCGCGAGACGAACTGCGCCGTCAACGTTCAATTCGCCCGATCCCTGCTCGAGCATGTTGTAGTTGGGAAGCTGTTGAGCGGTGTACATCAACAGGACTTTAATCAAGTTTGGGGTGAGAGTCGGATTGGCTTCGAACATCAGGGCCGCGGTCCCAGCTACCACCGGGGTAGCCATCGATGTGCCGCTGAGCATCATCTGCCTGCGAGTCGCAACGTTACTGACACTCGCATCCAACGACGGGTTCTGCGAGAGCAGGAAATTGTTTGGCGACTCCGCGAAGACTGTTTTGTTACCGGGAGCTGCGATTTCCGGTTTGATGAGGTTGTCGTAATGGAGGACGCCGTTGGTATCGGTCCAGGAACTGCGCGTAGGACCACGCGAGCTGTATGTCGCGATCGTGTCGTCGCCACGCTGGTCGGTTCCGCGCGTGTCGACTGCGCCGACCGTAATCACCGACGGTTCGTTGCCGGGTGAGTGAATCTGACCATAAATCTTCTGGCCGGCACTATTCTTTCCGTTGTTACCAGCCGCGGCAGCAACGACGATCCCGCGATCGACAAGCGCGCGCGCCGCAACACAAAGCGGGTCAAACTTATACGAGTTGACTGCCGGCATGCCGATGCTCAGGTTAACCACGCGAACGTTGTAAGTGGCAGCGTTTGAGAGCAGCCAGTTGAACGCCGCGAGGACGTTTGACACCGAGCCTGTGCCTTTGGAGTTCAAAACACGCAGGTTAACTATTTTCGCTCGCGGAGCGATGCCGATGTATTCACCTCTGGATATGATTCCGTTGCCGGCCGCTGCCGCTGCTACGTGGGTTCCGTGACCGTACGGATCGTCCGTTCGGCCTTCACCAGTGAAATCCTGATTGACGACGATTCGTGACAGGCCGGTTTGTGTGTCGGTAAAAGAGGTGTGTGCGTTGTAGATGCCTGAGTCGACGATTGCGATTCCGATACCGCTTCCATCCAGCGCGCCGTCAGCGCTCATCGAGCGCACGTTATCAGTGCCGGTAGTGTGGGCGATGTGGCCGCCCATAGTCATAACTTCACTGTCGAGTGATATGAAAGCTACTTCAGGAAAATTAGAGAGAGCATCGACTACGTTAAGTGGTAATTCGAGGGCAAAAGAGTTGAGGTTGTTGAAATGTCTTCTGATTTTGACACCGTTTGCTGATAGTAGGGCGTTGAGTTGGCCGCTTGGCTTGTCATTGAGTTGGAGAATTACTTTGACCAGGCTACCGCTATTTTTACTGCCAACCATATCGCGAAGGTTTGAGGCGACCTTATTCGGCTGGGCTTTGCTTCCGCGGGACTCCTTGCCCTTCGCGTGGGCGGTGAAGATGTTACCGCCCAGCAGGCTTGGTCCCAGCGTGAGGCTTGCCAGCAAGGCCAGCACCAGGAAGCGTTTTGTTCTATGCGTCGATGTCACTTTCGTCATTTCTCCGTACTGAGGTTTTGCCGGTTCTGGACAAACAACCGGCGCAGCCCTCTGTGCAGGGATCGTGCCAGATTCATGAAGTTGGCCTATTGCGTTGTGTAACAAGCACTTAGCAGCTTGAACCAGAAAATCGGCCATGGCCCAACGCTGACCGATCTGCTCAGCTTGACTGGTCCCTCAAATCACTTTGATAGAATCGCCTCATGCTTCCCGAGGAGATCGAGGTCCATCGCGATCGCATGTGGCGACGCGATCCTGAGTACCGTGTCGAGGACGTTTATGCCGCCGAACGCTTCATCGAAGAGGTGGGATTTTGCGAGGCTTTGACTGACTCGCGCCGGCCTGGACCTTCGCTTTATGTGGCTGTTTGCGGTCGCAGAGACGCGCACATGCCGCGCAACGTGCAGAAAGATCCGGAGAGCCGTTTGGCCTGGACCATCAAGGACGACGTGATGCGACGGGGCAAATGCTTTTACGGCAAGCTGCTTCGCGGGCGCTCGACTTTCATCGCGTCGCGCTTGCTTCCATTTTTTAATTCGCTTTGGGGAATGCCCCGCAAGTTGGAGAAAACAGCGCTTTCAGCCGACGCGCAGGCGATACTCAAGATCATGCGGCGTGAGTGGGAAATGGCCTCACGCGACCTGCGGGAAGAGAGTGGAATTGGGGAAAGAGCTCGTTTTGACAAGGCAATGACTGAGCTTCAGAGGTCGTTGAAGATAATCCCGACGGAAGTGTTGTACGAGCCGACTTTCACCTATATCTGGTCCATTCCGGAGGCGCGTTTTGCGGACCAGCTCAATGAAAATGTCGGCAGGGAAGAGGCGCTGAAAGAAATCGCGCGGGCGTACCTGGTTGGCGCCGGGATGACGTTGCGTGGGGAATTGGCGCGTGTCACAGGGCTGCGAGCGCCGGAAGCCGGATTGGGAAACTGGGGACTTGTTGACGAAGGATTCGCCGAACGGTTGGCGCCGGGCGTTTATCGTTTAAGTAACACAGATTAGACCGATCAAAGCCGCGGATCTAATTCGTTCAATCAGTGGTTACGGCTTTGGCTTCGGCACTCGCTTCCCGTAGCGCCTGTTGCTCCAACTGTGCAATCTCCAACACCAACGGCAACTGATCCTGCGCACTTCCAAGACGCTGCATCATCAAGTCCGTCTCGCCCTCGGTGAGCGTGCGCCTCGATGTCGCTTCGATCGTCTGTAGTCGCGTCTTCGCCTTCGCCAGATGCTCATTTGCCTGCTGCCGCAGCTGTTCCAGCCTTTCGTGGTCGGCTTCCAACTCCTTCTGCAACGAGGCGGATTCAGGCGTGTGGAGCGTTCGCGCCCGGTTGATTTGCCGCTCAACGCGCAACATCTCCCGTTTCGACCGCGAAATAATTCGGGAAGCCATCAGTCGATTGGCGAGAGTTTCGAGGTAAGCATCCGCCAAAAGCGGGTTACTTTCCTCGATTTCATCCAGCGAGGCACGCTCGGCGGACGTCAATTCAGAGCGGAACCATACAACCTCATTCGCCGTGATTCCATCCGATGCTAACCGGTCTCGCAATTTTGAGAGCCATCGCTTGCGGTAAACGAAGAGTAAAGCGGCGATAACTACTCCCAGCGCGAATCCAAGCGTCAAAGAAAGGCCGGCCAACAAAAGATAGACAGCAGCCGATTCCGTGGCTGTCGCTGTAAGAAAAAGGACAAGGAACACCAGCGGGGCCGGAAGCGAAGTCGCTGCCATGGCAATCCAAGGCGCAACTTTCAGCACTCGTGCCGTCGTGGCATCTTTGCCGGAAAGTTTTCCTTTCGATTGGCTCGTCACAAGCGCTTCCTTCATAACATCAGTATAATGTCGCTCGTACCATAGAGGAAATTCAATGAATACGCTCCGACGACTCCACCTGATCGTATTGCAGCTATCCATCACCATTGGCCTGGCCCTGTTCGCGTCCTCCGCTTTTGCCCAGGCCCAGAGCGTCGCCGGTAATGGCAGCTCGCGTGGTCCCGGTAAACCAGTCACGGTTCCCGTTACGATTCGGGTTAAAGAGGAAACTGAATTACAGAATATCGATTTATCGATTCACGAGGACGGCGAGCCGCAAACCATCATTTCGGTGAGAGGCATCGGCACCAGTTCACCAATCACCCTCGCTGTGTTGATTCAGGAAGACCTTGTGCCTTCGGTTGGAAATGAAATCAAGGACCTCGCGAACTTCATTCGGCAACTTCCCAGGGGCTCGCGAGTGATGGTTGGTTACCTGCGCACTGGAAGTCTCCAGGTCAAACAGCGATTTACGACCGACCTCGAGAAGGCGGCGAGCGCGCTCCGACCACCGACAGGCTTTGCCAGCGCGAGTCCTTACAATCCTTACGTCGAAGTCATTGAAGCGCTGAAACGATTCGAATCGCAGCCACTCGGCCGCCGGGCCATATTGCTCGTGTCTGATGGTTTGGATATTTCGCGCGGCGTTGATTCTTCGTCGCCCACGCAGAGTGTTGATTTGCAGCGCGCGGTCAATGAATCGCAGCGGCGTGGCGTTGCGATCTACGGGTTCTATGCGCCGACGCTGGTTGCCGCGTCGAATCCAGCCCTCGTGAGTAATGCGCAGAGCTCATTGTTGCGTTTGTCGAATGAGACTGGAGGACTGGCTTTCTTTCAGGGCACGGGGGCGCCGGTCAGTTTCCAGCCCTTCATCCGCGAGTTGGATATTTCACTACAGAAACAAGCCGCGATAACTTTTCTTTCGACACATCTGGGCAAGGGGTTCCATCGAATCGAAGTGAAATCATCGACTCCTGGTGTGCGCGTCGCGTATCCGTCAGGATATGTGAGGTAGGTGTTTTAGCCACGGACACGGATTACTGGACCGTAGCCGCCAGTAACGATCCGCGACGATCGCTTGCTGTGGCCCAACCATCCGCCAACTGTCCAATCATGCCGTGAAAGTGGATCTCACTACCGCTTAACACCACGAGCACATCACCCGCGTGATAACGTGGATCGTCGAGCCGGAAGCGAATCACCGTCGCCTGCCCGTTCTCCTGTTCAACTGTCTCAAACTGAAAAGTGTCGGCATCAGCGACATAGGTCTGTGAATTGTTCGCTACTCTTTGCTCGTCCGGCATTGGTTAATCCTCTCGTGTTTGGTTCGCCCGCATTAAATAACGCCGCCGCTGCACTTCGCAAGTTGAAGACTAAAAGATCTCAAAAGCCTCGCTAAAACAAGAGTCGGTTAGATTCTTCACCCTTACACTGCAAGAAAACCCCATCATTCCCACAACAACAGTACAAGGAGTTCTCTACGGTTTCGAAGAACATACGTGACCCCTCCGTTACGGTTTCCGTTTAAATCACGTTCTGCAATTCCACGTACCCGACGCCCCTAGGTTTCCGACAGATGTACAGACCAGGAGCATCCCGCCGAACGATGCACGATAGTTGTTGTTGGGCGCCGGCAGCAAAGTCGTCGTGGCTCCGTTGACGCGAGGAAAAGCAGATGACTCACCAACACTCTCGGTTCCGAAGAAACACCCGATTCAACTGGCAGCGGGACACGCGACGCGCTTTGTTAGCGGGCGCTTTCATTCTCGCGCTGCTTACGCTTGCGCTTCCGGGCTTTTACAGCACACGCGCATCCAACCCGACCGGCGGAACCATCAATCCGACGGCAACTGCGCCTGTTACCTGGACGGGAACAGGCACCGGAGGAGGAGCCCTCAACGCTCCACTGTTGATCGGCGGTGAAGACTTGTGTCAGGAAGGACTTACCTGCGACACATTCACGTTGAATGTCGGCGGAACCACAGCAGACTGGGCCGGCAAGCTAATCCGCATCAAGATCGAATGGCTGCTTCCCGTTACTGACTATGATCTCTACATCCACAAGGATTCGAACTCGGGATCTCTGGTAGGCAACTCCGGACGCGGCGCCACGTCGCCCACCGAACCGCTTACATGGGAAGATACAACGATCGATCCTTCGACAAGCGGCACTGGCGTTTATACGATTCGCGCCGTTTACTATGCTGCGACCCTTGCCGATCAGTATCACGGCAGTGCGACCATTGAAAACAAACCCGCGCCGCAACCAACTCCCACACCGTCTAACGAATCAGCTCCAGGTTACACAAGTTATGCTGCGCCCCCGTCAATGGGTAACTCGGCAGGCGAGCCAACGATTGGCGTGAATTGGAACTCAGGCGCCGCGATGTTTATTGCCTCGTTGCAGACGTTGCGTGTCAAGTGGGACGACACCGCGTCACCAGCGCCCGCAACCTGGGAAGACGTTAGTGCGGCAAACACCTCGCTGGCCTCGCTTGACCCGATTCTTTTCACTGACAGCGACGCGGGCGCGAGCCGAACCAATCGCACATTTGTTTCTCAACTGCTCGGCAAAGCGAGCGCGGTGTCATTCACCGATGACGACGGCGCCACTTGGACCATCAGTCAGGGGTCGGGCATCAACTCGGGCGTGGACCATCAGACGATCGGCGGTGGTCCTTACGCAAAGAATCCCGACGGCAGTCTCAAAGGCGGTGCGATTCAGCTACCCGGATTAAACGGACAAACCTATCCGAACGCGATCTACTACGCTTCGCAGGACGTCGGTCTCGCGGAGATCGCGCGCAGCGACAATGGTGGTCTCACGTTCGGCGTTGCGATTCCAATGTGGACGCTCGTGCAGTGCGATGGACTGCACGGTCACATCAAAGTCGCCCCTGATGGCACAGTTTACGTGCCTAACAAATCGTGCGGCGGCAAACAGGGAGTCGCCGTTTCAGAGGACAATGGCCTCTCATGGACCATTCGGACCGTCCCGGAAAGCACTGCCGGTGACACTGATCCTTCAGTCGGCGTCGGCACAGATGGCACAGTCTATTTCGGTTATGCCGATGGCGATGGACATGCTCGCGCTGCGGTGTCGCACGATCGAGGCGCCACCTGGCAGCACGTGCAGGATGTCGGTGCTTCACACGGCGTTCAGAACACGGTGTTCCCGGCAGTCATTGCGGGCGACAGCAACCGTGCAGCGTATTTCTTCCTCGGCTCAACTACCTCCGGCGCCAACGGCCGAGGGACTGATCTAACGTTCCCCGGCACCTGGTACGGTTACATTGCGACGACTTACGACGGCGGCGTCACGTGGGTCACAGCCAACGCGACACCAAACGATCCAGTGCAGCGTGGTGTAGTTTGCACTAACGGGACGGCGTGTCCGGACGGCACGCGCAATCTCCTCGACTTCAACGATCTCACTGTCGACAAGCAGGGACGTGTGCTTGCTGCGTTTGCTGACGGCTGCGTGACTGCTGAATGTATTCGCGGCGTCGATCGAAACGGCGACGGGAAGATCGATAGCCTCGACAACGACGGAACAGACAAAGCGACCATCATTCGCCAGACCAGCGGCAAGCGTTTGTTCGTGGCTTTTGATCCGCCTGCGAATGCGACGCCGGCGTCACCACTCCTTGTGGCGACAAGAGACGGCGATGCGGTGAACCTTACGTGGTCCATACCCGACGATGGTGGCTCGCCGCTAACCGGTTATCGTTTGTATCGCGGTGTTGAAGGTGGAGCGGAGAGTTTGTTGTCGAGTGTCGGTGCTGACATCAATTCTTACGTCGATAACGACGCGTCTGCTGCGAACTACTACTACCGGGTTACCGCTTCGAATGCCAACGGTGAGGGCATATCGTCACCTCGAGTGTTTCCGTCCCTGACGGAAAGTCCCTGCACCGGTCTCGGTATCACGGTCATGACTGACCCGGCCGGCGATGCGTTGGACCAGTTGGCTGGACACGATATTCGCTCGCTACACATTGCGGAGCCGTATTCAGCTGATGGTTCAAAGAAACTGGTGTTCACGCTGAAGATGGCTGACCTGAGCGATCCTCAGACGCCGAACACTCAGTGGCGCGTGTATTTCACCGGCGCCGATAATAATGGATACTTTGTCGATATGAGAACTGACCTGCTTGGAGCAGTGACGTTCAAGTACGGCACTTACATCCACAACGCGGATAACACGGCAGGTGCAGCGACAACTGTCGGTAATCTCGATGCGGGCAGCAACTACAACACACAGACAGACACCATCACGCTTGTAGTGTCGAACAGCAAGATTGGTAACCCACAAGCAGGCGGCAGGTTGTCGCGTATATTCGTACGAGTGCCTGTGGTTGCCGTGGTGCCGGACAACGCTAACTACGCGAGTCCGAGTACTGCGGTTGGTTACACGTTGATCGGCAACGCGGCATGCCAGTCACGACCGGCCACACCGTCTTCGCTGGTAGTGACAAGCGGAGGCAAAGGCTCGGCGACCTTGAGTTGGACTGACAATTCAAACAACGAGGAGAGTTTTGCAGTGGAGCGCTCGACATCGATGTCTGGTGGTTACATCCAGGTAGCGACGGTCGGCGCGAACGTGCGGAGCTACACTGACAACACTCTGTTTAGAAAGACGACTTACTTCTACCGCGTGCGGGCAGCTAACAGCGGTGGGAAGTCTGGTTACTCAAACGTTGCGAGTGTGAAGACTAAGTAGCGATGAAGAGACTATTGAGTCTTTCACTGTTGCTTGTGATCAGTATCCTGGCGAGCGCGGCCCCTGCCCGGCCGCGCCCAGAGATCATGGGCATCAGTCTCGAAATGAAGCGCGATAACGTGCGAGCTCGTTTGCAGTCGATCGGGAATCTGGAAAAAGAGGCACGAAAGCGGCAGGAGGTGTGGGCCGTCAAGGATTCGCGAATCTCGCACCTGCTCGTCGGTTATGACGCGGATTACCGTGTGCGCTATGTCACTGCGATTGCGCGCGCGGATGGTCCACGAATTCGCTACCAGGACGTTGCTGATCTAAAGTCTGCGCAGCGTAGCGACACTCCCGGCAATCACAAATTCACGTGGGAGATTGAGGGGCATCGCGGTCAATCAGCGTTCATATTGATCGCCCGCGGCCACGATTCTCAGTATCTCGATTCGTACTCGGTAAAGAAAAAAGATCAGGAAGAGATCGACTAAATCCGCGGTTAAATTTTGGTTTTTGGCTGGCGTGGGGCGGCATGTCGGGCTCGAACCGACGACCTCCAGATCCACAATCTGGCGTTCTAACCTACTGAACTAATGCCGCCACAAAACTGGTGTGTGTAATGCCCCCGGCAGGACTCGAACCTGCGGCCCTCTGCTTAGCTTCCAGCATCAGGCTTTCCCTGACCGCCCGTCAAAGCTGGGGTTGCTGGCT
>Ga0134127_10003135_pt1 | contig 11860 bp, 10 predicted proteins | sample KB31753_FD_96459 | JGI IMG/M metagenome (GOLD analysis project Ga0134127, IMG submission 96459) | Terrestrial soil microbial communities with excess Nitrogen fertilizer from Kellogg Biological Station, Michigan, USA - KB3-175-3 | ecosystem: Environmental > Terrestrial > Soil > Unclassified ...
CCCTACCTTCGCGGCTACGGCCCCACGCGGTTCCTCGACCCGGCCGCCCCGCGCATGGCCCAGCAGGCCGCGATCGGCCAGGACCTGCTGGAGTTCCTGGACGCCCTCCGGATCGAGCGGGCCGCGCTCGCCGGCTACGACTGGGGCGGGCGCGCGGCCTGCATCGCGGCGATCCTGGCGCCCGCCCGCGTGCGGGCGCTGGTGACCATCGGCGGCTACAACGTGCAGAACACGCTGGCCCCGCCGCGTCCGGCCTCCGCGGAGGACGAGCGCGGCTACTGGTACCAGTGGTACTTCAATACCGAGCGCGGGCGCGTCGGGCTCGAGCAGAACCGTCGCGAGATCTGCCGCCTCCTCTGGCGGGACTGGTCGCCGGGGTGGCGCTTCGACGACGCCACCTTCGAGCGCGCCGCGGACGCCTTCGACAACCCGGACTTCGTCCCGGTGGTGATCCACTCCTATCGCCACCGGCACCGCAACGCGCCGGGCGACCCGCGATTCGACGCGGTCGAGCGCCGTCTCGCGGAGCGGCCGCGCATCGAGGTGCCGAGCGTGATCCTGCACGGCCGCGACGACGGGGTGGACGCCCCCCGGCACAGCGAGAAGCACCCCGCCCAGTTCCCAGCCGGCACCGAGCGGCACGTGATCCCGGACGCCGGGCACTTCCTCCCCCGCGAGCAGCCCGGCGCGGTGGCGGACGCGCTCCTCGCCCTGCTGGCCCGCACCGCGCGGTAGACCATGTGGTTCCTGCTCGCGCTGGTGGCCGCGCTGTGCCAGGTGCTGCGCAACACGGTGATGAAGCGCCTCGGCCATTCGCTCGACGAGTACATCAACGTCTGGGGGCGGTTCACGTTCCTGCTGCCCTTCGCGGCGGCCTTCGTGCTGTGGAAGGGCGTGCCCGAGATCAAGCCGGGGTTCTACCTCGCCTGTGCCTCGTTCGCGGTGTGCCAGACCATCTCGACCATGGCGCTCTCCAAGGCCCTCAAGCTCGCCGAGATCTCGATGGTCACCGCGCTCTGGAAGGTGAGCCTGCTGATCCTGGTCGTGCTGGGCTACTTCACCCTGCGCGAGCGGCCGACCCTGCTCGGCATCGCGGGCATCCTGATCAGCATGTCCGGCGTCTACCTGCTCAACGTCAATCGAGCCCACCTCGCGTGGTGGGCGCCCCTCGCGGTGCTCTTCACGGACCGCGGCATGCGCTACACCCTGCTCGCCGCCCTCTTCTTCGCGCCGTCGGTGGTCACCATCAAGTGGGCGATGCAGTGCTCCGACCAGTACATGGGCACCCTCGGGGGTTACGTGGCCGCGAGCCTGCTCGTCACCCCGATCGTGCTGAAGACGTCGCGGCGGCGCTTCGTGGAGATCCCCCGCTACTGGAAGGCCTTCGTGAGCTTCGGGCTCTTCGCCTCGCTCACCACCATCAGCCAGGGCACCGCCTACCTGATGACGCTCTCCTCCTACGTGGAGGCGGTGAAGCAGGTGGAGATCCTCTTCGCGATGGCGATCGGCACCGTGATGTTCCACGAGAAGCAGAAGGTGCGGGACATCGCGCCGGGGGCGCTGGTGATGCTGGCCGGCGTGGTCCTGCTGAGCCTGGCCGGCTAGACCTCCGGCCGCTTGCCGTGGGTGGCGCGTACCACCGTCTTGATGCCCCCGCGCACCGTGAAGTCGCCGATCACCTCGATCCAGCGCGGGGCCGCCGCGGCCACGAAGTCGTTCAGGATCCGTTTGGTCACGTCCTCGTGGAAGGCCCCCTCGTTCCGGTACGACCAGATGTAGAGCTTGATCGCCTTCAGCTCGAGCAGATGGCGGTCCGGCACGTAGCGCACCCTGATCGTCGCGAAGTCGGGCTGGCCGGTGCGGGGGCAGACGCAGGTGAACTCGGGGATCTCGAGGCTGATCTCGTAGTCGCGGTCCGGGTGCGGATTGGGGACGACCTCGAGGTCCTTCGACGGCCGGGTGGGCATGGCCCGACGCTACCGCGCGACGGCGGAGCGGTCAAGACGCTCAGCGACGGACGGTGAGGCCGATGCCGGCGGCGACCATGACGCTCGAGAGGAGCAGCAGCGGGCTCAGCTGGTCCCCGGTGACCGCGGCCGCGACGAGCACCCCGAAGAGCGGGGTGGTGAGCGAGCAAGTGGCGAGCGCGCTCGCCAGGTAGACCTTGAAGAGGTACGAGTTGACGATGAAGTTGAACCCGGCCACCACCGCGCCCTGGTAGAAGAGCGAGGCGGCGAGGGCGGGGGTGTAGCGGGTGGGCGCGTCCGATTCCAGGAGGACGCTCGCGAACAGGAAGCAGGCGCTTCCGATCGCGGACTGGAAGACGAGCAGCTTGAGCGGATCGAACTTCTGGACCGCGCGCGCCATGTACACGACCCGCTCGGCGAGGAGGACCGCGCTGGCCGCGACCACCAGGTCGCCGAGCCGGGTCTCGCTCCGGAACGAGAAGTCGCGCGCGAAGAGGAGCACGATGCCGGTGTAGGCGATGAGCACGCCGCCCACCTTGGCGGGGGTGAGACGGTCGCCCGGGATCATGAAGTGGGCGAGCACCACGGTGTGCACCGCGTAGGAGTTGAGCAGCACCGCGCCGTGGGAGGCGCTGGTGAGGCCGATCCCCACGTTCATGGTTCCGATCTGGACCGAGAAGATCACCCCGAGCGAGATCAGCACGCGCCACTCGCCCGGGCGCACGTCGAAGATGCCCGGCTGTCGCGCCCACCACGCGTAGGCCAGCACCACCAGTCCGCCCAGCACGAAGCGGAAGAAGGCGAGGCGGAGCGGAGGCGCGTCGGCGAGGCCGACCTTCACCGCGACCGGGTTGGCGCCCCACAGCGCGGCGAGCCCGAGCGCGGTGACGGCGCCGGGCCAGTCGAGGGGACGGAGAGAAGCCACTAGAAGGCGCGCGCGCGGCGCCGCGGGACGGCCATGTCGGCGGCTATGGTAGCATGGCGTTCCATGAAGATCGGGCTCATCGGCCTTCCCAAGAGCGGCAAGACCTCGCTGTTCAATCTGCTCACCGGCGCGACCGTCGCGACCTCGTCGTTCGGCACCGCGCGCGGCGAGATGCACGCGGGGGTGGCGCGGGTGCCCGACGCGCGCGTCGAGCGGCTCACCGCGATGTTCAAGCCGAAGAAGACGACCTACGCCACCTTCGAGGTGGTGGATCTCGCGGGCATCGCGAAGGGCGAGCGCGAGGGGCTCGAGGCCAAGGAGTTCCGCAACGCCGACGCGCTGCTGCACGTGGTGCGCGCGTTCCCGGACGCGGCGGGCACCGCGGCCGACCCGGCCGGCGACATCGACGACCTGGAGACCGAGTTGATCCTGGCCGATCTCGAGGTGGTGGAGCGCCGGCTGGAGCGGCTCGAGGCGCAGATCAAGAAGAAGCGGACCGACGCCGACGTCCACGAGCAGGCGGTGCTCCAGAAGGTGAAGCCGCTGCTCGAGGCCGAGCGGCCGATCCGGGCGATGGGCCTCGCCGACGACGAGGCGCGCGCCCTCCGCGGATTCACCTTTCTCTCCCAGAAACCGATCCTTCACTGCCTCAACCTGTCCGAGAAGGAGATCGCGCGCGGGACCACCCTCGCCGAGAGCTTCGGACTGCAGGCGGTGGCGCAGCGGCCGGCCACCCGCCTCGGCTGGGTCTCCGCGGTGATCGAGTCGGAGGTGGCGCAGCTCGCGGGGCCCGAGCAGGCCGCGTTCCTCGCCGACCTGGGCCTCACCGAGCCGGCGATCGGGCGCGTGCTCCAGGACTGCTACGCGCTGCTCGGCCTCATCTCGTTCTTCACGGTGGGAGAGGACGAGGTGCGGGCGTGGTCGATCCCGCGCGCCACCCGCGCCCAGGACGCGGCGGGGGCCATCCACTCCGACATCGCGCGCGGGTTCATCCGCGCCGAGGTGGTGGGCTACGACGATCTGCTCGCCGCCGACGGATCCATGGCCACCGCCCGGGAGCGGGGGCGGTTCCGGCTCGAGGGCAAGGACTACGCGGTGCAGGACGGCGAGATCTGCCACTTCCGTTTCAACGTAGGCAAGTAGCCCAGCCGTCTCGAGCGCGCGGAACCGGTCTAGGGCCGGTTCACCGGCTCGCGTCCGTGCTCCACGGTCCGCACTCGAACGGCAGGGTGAGGACGAGGCGGTCGGTCGGATAGATCCGCTGCGAATCGTGGCAGCCCACGACGAGGGCCATCGGATCCAGGGTGCCCCGCAGGTCCCCGTCGCGATGCGAGGCGCAGGGGGCGGTACAGACCTCGAGGTGCACGTGGGGCACGCCCGCGGAGTTGCCCGAGGCGCCGGAGAACCCGATGCGCTCGCCGCGCGCCACGGCCTGGCGTGTCTTCACGACCGCGCGCGTCAGGTGGCAGTACACGGTCCAGCGGGTGAACCCGGGGTGCAGCAGCACGACCCCGACCCCGCAACCCGGCTCGTAGTCGATCAGCATGCCGACTTCCCCGTCGGCGGCGGCCAGCACCGGGGTGCCCGCCGGCAGCGCGAAGTCTACCCCCGCGTGGGGCTGGAGGCGCGGCCGCGCGTTGGCGCCGACGCGCGAGCGATAGGCCGAGAGGATCAGCACGTCGGCGGGCACGTCGGCGGCCGCGACCGCCGCCGCGGCGAGCAGGACCGCGACGGCGAGTCCGCGCCGGAGACCGGGCATGCGCTACTGCGGCCGGAGGAAGCCGAGCTTCGGCACCCCGCCCAGCGACTTCGCCAGGCTCACCAGCGTCGCGTCCGAGGTGCCGACGGGCAGCACGCAGCCCGCGCCCAGGAAGACGCCGCGGCCCGCGGTCTGGGCGAGCGCGTCCTGGATCTGGGCGAGCGCGGCCTCGGGGCTGCCGTCCTGCAGCACGCTCCACTGGTCGAGCCCGCCGATGACCGCGCCCGGCACGCGGGCCTGGGCCTCCCGCAACGACGGACCCGCGCGGCGGTCGTCCCAGTTCCAGGCGTCCGCGGGCAGAGTGGCGAGGCGATCGAACATCAGGCGCTCGCCGTGGCAATGGAGGATGGTGAGCTTCGACATCGGCCGCACCGCGTCCAGGATGCGCCGATCGTAGGGCTCGCCGAAGCGGCGGTATTCCTCCTCGGTGTGGAAGACGGTGCTCGCGGCCTGGACCGAATAGAAGATGCCCTCCGCGCTCTCGCGGAAGCAGGCCTCCGCGAACGCGAGGATCGTCTCGGTGATCGCCTCGAGGGCGTCGGTCACCGCCTGCGGATTCTCCTTGAGGTCGTAGTTGAGCCGGTCGCCCGAGAGCTTGCGCGCCAGCGAGAGCGGGCTGAACACGGTGGGGAGGGTCGGGCAGTCCACGCGCCGGTCCACCACGCAGCGGATGATCGTCTCGAGGTGCGAGGCCCACGACGTGGATTCCATCTTCACCGGGCGGATCTTCTTCCAGTCCTCGGGCGCATTCACCGCGTGACGCGCGCACGCCCGGTGGCCGTCCGGCAGGATCTCCGAGCCCTCGACGCATCCCCAGTCCGCCACCGCGTAGCCGCCGGTGGGCGTCACCTTGAGGAAGTCCGACTGGTAGCGCTCGTGGAAGCGCAGGGTGGACTGGGCCAGCGCGGCCGGATTGCGATCCACGTCCGGGAAATGGCGCCAGAACGCGTAGGGCGGCCGATCGGTGGGTTGGCGCTTGAGGGCTGCGAGCACCCGCTCGAGCTTGGTCATGGCGCCAGCACCAGCTCCGCGTCGCGCACCGCGGGGCGTCCGTCCTCGGCGAGCGCCTCGAAGCGGACGATGGCGCCGGCGGGCGCCGGCCGGGGGGCCTGCCCGCGCACCACGATCCGCGACGGGAGCCGCACCATCGCGCCGAAGCGGGCGGTGACCGCGCGTACCGGCGTGGCCGCGCCGCGCGGCTGCTGCCGCAGCGCCTCCGAGATCGCGAGGGCCAGCGTGGCGGTGCCGTGGAGGATGATGTCGGGCAACCCGGCGCCCCTGGCCATCGCGCGGTCGGTGTGAATGGGATTCCAGATGCGCGCGCACTCCGTGTAGACGTGGGCGAGGGTGGAGGCGATCGGGATGTCCACCGACCACCACGGCTCGGCCCGGGATCGCCCCTCGCGCTCCCTCTCCCCTCCGGGGAGAGGGTCGAGGTGAGGGCCGTTCTCGCATTGCACGCCGAGGTACAGGGAGCCGTACTCGGTGGTGCTCACGGGCCGGCCCGCCGTGTCCACCGTTTCCATGCGGAGGACCAGGTACGCCCCGGGCGTCCGCGGCTCGAGCGACGCCACCGTCGCGGTGGTGCTGAGCCGATCGCCCGCGCGCGGCGGTCGGTGCAGGGTGAGGCGATGGGTGGCGTGCACCCCGCGCACCGCGACGTCGTCGGGCAGCACCTTGGCGCGCACGTCCAGCGCGAGCGGCCACTCGTAGCAGACCGGAAAGAGCGGGTGGGCGAGGAGGCCCTCCGGCCGCGTGGTGTCGAAGTACCCGGACGCGGTCTCCCCGAGCGCGGCCGCGTAGGCCATGAGCCATCGGGCGTCGATGTCGTGCTCGCGCGGGCCCGCCGTGACGCCGACCGCGGAGGCCGGGATGCGCAGGCCGCTCATGCCACCCGAGGGAAGTTCATGCAGTCCACGAAGATGGTCTCGAAGTCGGGATGCGCGGCGAGGGAGACGTGCTCGATGCGGCCGGCGATCGCCTCGGCCCGGGCGCGCTCCGCCTCGGAGACGAGCGCGAGCTGCGCGCCCAGCGCGGCCGCGTTGCCCACGTAGCGGATCTTCTCTTCCGGCAGGTCGGGCGGGATGAGGCCGATGCGCAGGGCGCTGCGCACCGAGAGGTAGTTGCCGAAGCCACCCGCTAGCATCAACTCCTCCACCTGGTCGGACCCGACGCCCGCGATGTGTCGCAGCATGGCGACGCCGGAGGCGATGGCGCCCTTGCAGAGCTGCACCTGCCGGATGTCGTCCTGGGTGAGCACGATCTCCCGCTCCGCGCCGTGCTCGCCGGGCCGCGCGAGGACGATCAGGCGCTCCTCTCCGCGCATCTCGACCCGCGAGCGCATGGGGGCGCGGAGCCGGTCGCGCCCATCCACGTCGATGAGCCCGGTCCAGTCCACCACGCCCAGATCGAGCAGCGCGGCCACCGCGTCCACCAGGCCCGAGCCGCAGAGTCCCTGGGCGGGGCCGTCGCCGATGGTGTGCAGGCGTAGGTCACCGCCCTCGACGCCCACGCGGTCGATGGCCCCGATGGCCGCGCGCATGCCGTGGCGGATCTGGGCGCCCTCGAGCGCGGGCCCGGCGGGGGCCGAGCACGCCCAGAGCCGCTCGCGCGAGCCGAGGAGCACCTCGCCGTTGGTCCCGATGTCCACCGCGATGCGGAGGGCGGGGGACTCGTCGATGCGGGTGGCGAGCGCCACCGCCACCGCGTCCGCGCCCACGAAGCCGGCCACGAGGGGAAGCAGGCACACCCGCGCCTCGGGGGGCAGCTTGAGGAAGAGATCGCGCGCGGGCAGCGTGAGCGGGTGGCGCATCACCGGCGCGTAGGGGGCGAGGCCCACGTAGGAGGGATCGATGCCGAGGAGCAGGTGGTGCATGCAGGTGTTGCCGACGATCACCACCTTGTAGATCCATTTGGCCAGCACCCCCGACTCGCGCACGATCTGCTCGATGTGCTGGTTGAGGAGGCCGATGATGCGGGTCTGCAGCTTGCGGAGGTTGCCCGGGTCGAACTGGGCGAAGGCGATGCGCGACATCAGGTCGCCCCCGAAGACCGCCTGCGGGTTCAGGCTCGACGCCGCCGCGAGCTGCTCGCCCGACTCGAGCTCCATGAGGGTGGTCACCACGCTCGTGGTCCCGATGTCGATCGCGAGGCCGTACTTGTGGAGCGCGGTGTCGCCCGCCTCCACCGCGAGCACCTGGCGTCCGAAGGTCGTCACCGTGACCTCGCCCCCGCGGTCGCGCAGCGCCGCGGGAAGGGTCTTGAGCACCGCGGCCGGCACGTCCTCGATCGCCCCCCCGGTTGCGGCGAGCAGGGCCTCCAGGTCGGAGGTCTGGAGGTGCTCGTCCTTCGGCAGCGTCACCTGGACCGCGCGCTTGCGGACGCCCGCGTCGATGGAGATCGGCGCGGGCGCTCCCGCCGGCCGCTCGCCGCCCAGGATCTGGAAGGTCGTGTCATCGAGCGGGGGCGCGACCTGTACGGTGACCGCCTCGGTGACCGGCCACTGGCAGGAGAGCCGATAGCCCTCGCGGACGAGCGCGTCGCCCAGCTGCAGCTCGTCCATGATCGTGGGCGGGGGAGCGGTGCCCGCAACCAGCTTGACGCGACACGAGGTGCAGCGGCCCCGGCCCCCGCAGATCGCGTTGATGTCCACGCCGCCCGCGTGGGCCGCCTTCAGGATGGTCGTGCCCGGCTTGGCGTCCAGGACGCGTGGGCCGGGCAGGATGGTCAGCGAGATCGCCATGCGGGCGCAGGATAGCATTCTTTTTCTTGACTTTACGCGCGTGTTTGCCGATAGTTACCTACTAACCCGTCACATGGTCTGGGCGGGCACTGCTCCCGGGGGGTGCGTTGCTCAGCTACATCGTCTATCGCCTCCTCTGGCTGGTTCCGACGCTCCTCGCGATGGCGCTCGTCACCTTCCTGGTGATGCACGCCACGCCGGGCAGCCCGCTCGATCCAGTCGCGGAGGGGGCGAACCCGCTGTCGCCCGACGCCCAGAAGAACCTCGCCGAGGTCTACGGGCTCGACAAGCCGCTCTACGTCCAGTTCGGCATCTTCCTGGGCAAGGCCATCCAGGGCGATTTCGGGACGTCCTTCGTCTACAAGACCCGCACGGTGGCCGAGATCATGAAGGAGACCTTCCCGATCTCCCTGCTGCTCGGGAGCATGGCCCTGGCCCTGGCGGTGGTGGGCGGGGTGTCCCTCGGGGTGCTCGCGGCGGTCTACCAGAACCGCTCGTGGGACTACGTCTCGGTGAGCGTGGCCACCCTCGGGGTCAGCGTCCCGAACTTCGTGCTGGCCGTCTTCCTGATCGTGCTCTTCTCCTTCGTCCTGCCCATCTTCCCCACCGGCGGCTGGAACTCGCCGATGGACTGGGTGCTCCCGACGATCACCCTCGCGCTGGCTCCGATGGGCATCATCGCGCGCTTCACGCGCTCGAGCATGCTCGAGGTGATTCGATCCGACTACATCGTGACCGCGCGGGCCAAGGGGCTGGCCGAGACTCCGGTCATCCTCAAGCACGTGCTCAAGAACGGCTTCATCCCGGTGGTCACGCTGCTCGGACCCATGTTCGCCGCGGTGGGGACCGGCTCGTTCTTCGTGGAGTCCATCTTCCGGATCCCGGGCATGGGCCGCTTCTTCGTGCTCTCGATGACCGGTCGCGACTATCCGATGATCATGGCGGTCGTGCTCATCTACGGGGGGTTCCTGGCGCTGATGAACCTCGTGGTCGACCTCCTCTATGGCTTTCTCGACCCCCGCATCCGATACTAGCCTGCCGACGCCGGACGGCGCGGCGCTGGCCCTGCCTCGATCCGAGGTCCGGGGATCGAGCCTCTGGCGCGACGCCTGGCGCCGTCTACTCCGCAACAAGCTGGCGGTGATCGGCGGGGTGGTGGTCATCCTGCTCTGTCTGCTCGCCATCTCCGCCGACCTGATCGCGCCGCAGTCGTACACGAAGCCCAACTTCGGCCGGCTCTACGAGTTCCCCTCGCGGGATTTCCCGCTCGGCACCGATCAGCTCGGGCGCGACGTGCTCTCTCGGCTGATCTACGGGGCCCGCGTCTCGATGCTGGTGGGCCTCGGGGCCCAGATCATCATCGTGATGATCGGCGTCCCGATCGGCGCCCTGTCCGGTTTCATCGGCGGCCGCACCGATCTGATTTTGACTCGCTTCGTGGACGTGATGTACGCCTTCCCGAACTTGCTCTTCGTCATCCTGGTCATGTCCATGCTCGGGGCCGGGCTGATGAATATCTTCATTGCGCTCGGTCTCACCGGCTGGGTGGGCATCGCGCGGCAGACGCGCGCTCAGGTGCTCTCCATCAAGGAGAAGGAGTTCGTGGAGGGTGCGCGCGCCCTCGGGGCCGGCTTCTGGCGGGTGATGAGCCGCCACGTACTGCCGAGCGCTCTCACGCCCATCGTGGTTTCGATCACCTTCGGCATCCCTCAGGCCATTTTCACCGAGGCCGCGCTGTCGTTCATCGGGGTCGGCATCAATCCGCCTACGCCCTCCTGGGGACAGATGGTGGGCGAGAACCAGCAGTTCCTCCGCTCCTACTGGCACCTGTGCGTGTTCCCCGCGATCGCCATCGCGGTGACCATGCTCTCGTTCACCTTCTTCGGCGACGGGGTCCGCGACGCGCTGGATCCGAAGCTGAAGTAACTAACTGGAGGACACCACCCATGCGGATTCCTGACGAGCAACTCGACCTCTTCGCCAAGCGTCTCGAGGCCATCGGCGTCGGCCGGCGCGACTTCCTGAAGGTGGTCGGGGCCATGGCCGCGTTCGGCGGGCTCGGGTTCGCCACCGAGGCCCGGGCAGCCAAGCCCACCAAGCCCGGGGCGGGCGAGAAGCTCGCAAAGGAGCAGGTGCTCCGTTATGGCGGTGGCGGCTGGATGCAGAACGAGCCAGCCAGCCACGACTTCAACAAGGATCTCTATTGCGGTGGATCGAACGCGCTCTTCGCGGGGCTCATGGTCTTCGACGCCGACTTCACCGCGGTGCCGTGGATGGCGTCAAAGGTCGGAAGCAACAAAGATGGTTCGGTGTTGACCTTCACGATCCGGAAGGACAGCCGCTGGTCGGACAACTCGCCGGTCAGCGCGCGGGACTTCGAGTGGTCGTGGAAGCGGCAGCTCGATCCGGCCACCGCGGCCCCTTACGCCTCCTTCCTCTACGACCTGAAGAACGGGGAAGCCTACAATAAGAAGCAGCTCACCGACGCGAGCCAGGTCGGGGTGCGCGCCAAGGACGACTGGACCCTCGAGGTGACCCTCGAAGGGCCGCGCGGCTATTTCCCGGTGCTCGCCGCCTACCTGGCCGCCCTGCCGGCCCACCGCGGCGCGGTGGAGAAGTTCGGCGACAAGTGGACGGAGGCGGCCAACATCGTGACCAACGGGCCGTTCACGCTCGAGGCGTGGGAGCACAACAAGCAGATTGTGCTCAAGAAGAACCCCCACTACTACGGGGCCAAGGACGTCCACCTGACCCGGGTGGTGATCCCGATCATCCCCGTCGCCTCGGGGACCCTGCCCTACGAGAACAACGAGCTCGACATCACCGCGCTGCAGGCCGGCGACCTCAAGCGCCTGCAGTCGGATCCGCGGATGTCGAAGGATGTCTTCCGCTACCCGTTCCCGGGCACCTGGTACCTGCTGCCGCAGACCACCAAGCCGCCGTTCGACAACCTGAAGGTCCGCAAGGCGGTGGCGCACGCGATCGACCGGGAGAACGTGGTGAAGGTAAGCCAGGGCCTCACCGTCCCCGCCTGGTCGATGATCCCGCCCGGCTTCCCGGGGGCGGTCGACGACGCGAAGATCAAGGCGATCCAGAAGTACGACAAGAAGCTGGCCCTCGAGCAGCTCAAGGGCACCCCGTTCGAGGGGGGGAAGAACTGGCCCAAGATCACGCTCTCCATGCGTGACGAAGGTCTCGGCTCGAAGCCCCTCGCGGAGGCGGTCCAGGCGGTGCTGCTCGACTCGCTCAACATGAAGACCGACCTGGAAGTCCTGGAGCCGCGCGTGTTCCGCGAGCGGCTGTGGAAGCAGGATCTCCAGTTCGTGTGGATCCGCTGGTTCATGGACTACCCGGACCCGCACAACGAGTACTTCGACACCTTCTACGGCAAGAAGACGACCGGCCGGCGGCAGGCCTGGGTCAATGACGCCTTCGACAAGGAGCTCGAGGCCGGGCGCGATACCCGG
>Ga0134127_10003136_pt1 | contig 11858 bp, 7 predicted proteins | sample KB31753_FD_96459 | JGI IMG/M metagenome (GOLD analysis project Ga0134127, IMG submission 96459) | Terrestrial soil microbial communities with excess Nitrogen fertilizer from Kellogg Biological Station, Michigan, USA - KB3-175-3 | ecosystem: Environmental > Terrestrial > Soil > Unclassified ...
TGCCACGTCTGCGCGCCGTCGGTCGATCGGAACAAGGCCGCGTCTTCAACGCCTGCATACACAGTGTCAGGGTCGGTCAGCGAGGGCTCGAGGTGCCACACGCGCTTGAACTCCCACGGATGCGGCGTGCCGTCATACCACTGGTGAGTGCCCGGCACCGTGGCGTATGAGAAGGTGTTGCCGGCCGGCGTCCACGTCTTGCCGCCGTCGTCGGACCGCTGGATCTGCTGGCCGAACCAGCCGCTGCTCTGCGACGCGTAGATGCGATCGGGATCCACCGGCGATCCCTTGATGTGGTACATCTCCCAGCCGGGAAAGTGCGGGCCGCTCACGTCCCATTTTTTCCGCTTGCCGTCGGAGGTCAGAATGAACGCGCCTTTGCGCGTGCCGACGAGAACACGAACTCCACTCATTGGTGATTGTCTCCAGTGCGGGGCCAGGTGTTGTCAGAGGGATCACGGTCAGGGAACCGCGCATGCGGATCGAACGTCACGCGTTCGATGCGGCGGCTCCCGAAGTTCAACACAGCATCAAAGGTTCGGTTTCCGCCGAACCATACGTCAACGGGGTAGGTGACTTCGGCTGTGACGCTGTCGATCATATGCGCGTTCGGGACGTGGCGGATTGCGGGTCCCTTCGGCGCGAACTGGAAGCGCAGCACGACGGGCGACGGCATCTGACCATCCTCGCGCACCGTCACGACAGTGCGGCCGTTGCGTGTGGCGACGTGCTGAATCGAGCCGTCCACCGATTCCGTGGTGAACAGCCAGTAGTACCAGAACCAGCCGAGATCCTTGCCGAGCGCGTGGTCCATGAAGAACGCGTAGTCCCACGGCGACGGGTGCTTGAATCGCCACGCGTGCGCGTACTCGCTCATGGCGCGCCACACGGCGCTGTCGCCGACGACTCCGCCCAGCATGGACAGCATGAGCGGCGCCTTGGAGTACGCCTGGAAGCTGTACATCGGGCCGCCGTAATTGGCGTCCCACATGAGCGGCGCTTCGCGCTCGTTGCCGCTCGTGCGGCCGTAGCGCTGGCCGAGCGAATCCAGCACGGGAGGTTGCCCGCGACGGTCGGCGGCCGAGAGGATGTTCATGTACTGATTGAAGCCCTCGTCCATGAAGCCGTACCAGGTCTCGTTCGTGTTGACCATCATCGGCCACCACTGGTGTCCCGTCTCGTGGTCCGAAGCGCCGGCGCTCGACATGATGAAGCCGGGATACTCCATGCCGCCCTCCGGCCCATCCACCATAGTGAGCAGCGGAAAGGTGTACGGCATCCACAAATGCGAATAGAACTGGAGCGCGTGGCGCGCGATCGGGCCGGCCTGGGCGTACGCCTGTGCGTGGCCGGGCAGGTACATGATGTTGATCGGGATCGATCCCTTGCCAGGGATCGTCGCGCGCGACGCGTCCCAGACGAACTGATTGGACGTGGCCCATGCCATGTCGCCGACAGTGTCGGCCACGAAGTGCCACACGAGGCGGCCGCCTGGCGCGCCCGCGGTAGACTGTCCCGGCCCGCGCTCGCTCGGGCCGACGATCTGGATCGTCGTGTCCGCGTCCAGCGCGTGCGACAGCCGCTCGCGCTCCGCGGCCGTGAGGACTTCGCTCGGATTCTGTAGCACGCCGCTCGAGCCGACGATCCAGCCCGCCGGCATGTCGAGGTGGACGTCGAAGTGCCCGAGGTTATTATAGAACTCGGATGGCCCGAGATACGGGTCCGTGTCCCAGCCGCCTTCGCGCAAGTCGTCGTAAACAGCAACGCGCGGGTACCACTGGCCGACCTGGTAGAGCGTATCGCCCCAGCGGCCCATCCGAATGCCGCGGACGTTGTCCGCGCGGGGCACGCGAAAATGCCACTCGGCCTCCAGCGTCGCGGAGCCGTGCGCCGGCACCGGATCGGGCAGCGTGATCCGCGCGGACGTGAGGTCCATGCCCGTGGCGGCGAGTCGAACTGGCGGAGGGGGCTCCCCGCGGGCGCGTCGAGCTACAGGCGGATGGAGATCGACAGGCTGTCCATTCACCGTCACCCGCGTCACCTGCATGCCGTCGGTGATCTCCGTGACCTGCTCCGCGCGCGGGACGTTCGGCGCGAAGAGATTCTGATCCAGGCGCAGCACGATGGAGTGCATGGCCGAATCGCTGTTGTTGTGGATGACGGTCGTTTCGCTGCCTGTCACCGTGGCCGTCGCTGAATCGAAGCGCGCGTCGATCTTGTAGTCCATCCAGAGCTGCCAGTAGCGCGGCCCCGGCGTGCCGAGCGAGTCGCGCGTGCCAGCCGCGAACGCGCGGCGGATCATGTCGGTCAGCGGGATGTCCCGGCGAACGGCGCGGGGCGGCGCAGCGGTGGCCGTAGCGCGCGCGGACGTTGTCCGCGGACCCGTGGCCTGTGCCGCCGCTCGGTCTAACGGAAGCGAAGCAGCCACAGCCGCCAGGGCCGCGGCGTAAAGGCGAAACGTTCGACTCATGCTGTTTGACCGGATCGAAAGGAGCGAATGGCGCCCAAAAGGGGGGCCAAAAAACCTCGGAAAGATCCGGCGTTCGCGCAACCCGAGGCTTGCTCAGGTGTATGGACGAGTGAAGGGTTGCCGCTCAGGATCGGGGAGTTTCCCTGGTTCCGACGGACGAGAAGGTGTGTTCCGCGCTTACCTCGACGGGGAGGTACGTATGTCGAAATTTCGCTTTTCCGTGAGCAACCTGCAGATGCGGCAGGAGGGCGTGATCGAGAGCCCCACCTTCACCGCCGCCGTCGGCGCGCTCGGGAAGAAGGTCGAAGTGCACGCGGGCGACACGCTCGAGATCGGGGTCCTCGGCTTTCCGCCCGCGCGGTACGCGTGCATGGGGCGCTTGGAGAACGAGCCGTTCTGGGTGCCCGTGGCGGCTTGATTCAGGCGGATTGATCGCGCAGGAGCGCGCCCATCTCGAGCGCGTTGGTCACGCCATAGTTCGCGTAGCAGTTGTTGAACACTACGTGCACTCGCTCGGCATTTTCGGCGAGCTCCAGAATGGTCGGAATCCATTCTGTGAGCTCGCCTTCGTCGTACAGATACCTGTACTTCTCGAGGACGCTGGCACCCTTTGCCCCCCACAGCTCGGAGACGCGGCCGTGCATGCGCACGACCGCCAGCGCCGGCGTGGTGACCGCCGGCACGATGGGAACGCTGGACCTGGTGCCCTGCGGCTCGTCGACCACTACGTAGGTCATGTCCAGATCGCGCAGCAGCGACCAGACGCGCTCGCGCATGCGCGGCGCGAGCCAGCTCGGATGTCTGAATTCGACGGCGACAGGAAGATCCGCGAGCCGTTCGCGTGCGCGCCGCAGTATTGCGGGCGTGCGATCGGACGGTTGGAGGGTGGGCGGGTACTGGAGCAGAATCGCGCCGAGCTTGCCCGCGTCGCGCAACGGTTGCATCGCCGCGGCGAACAGGCGCCAGACCGCTTCCCGCAGCTCGTACGACATGTCAGCGGGAACCAGGTGCGGGCGGTTCGCGAGATGCGCGGGAAGCGCGTCGCGAATGAGCGGCGGGAGCCGGCGCGCATCGGTGCCGTGGCCTGTCATGAGCGCGTGCGCCTTCACGTTGAAGGTGAAATCCGCCGGCGTTCGGTCGGCCCAGCTGGACGCCATGTCCGGATCGGGAATCGCGTAGTAGCTCATGTCCACTTCCACGAGCGGAAAGCGCGAGGCGTAGTAGCGCAGCCTGCCTTCGGGCGAGCCTGAGCCGCGCGGATAGAACACGCCCTTTGCCGTGAGCGTCTTGTCGGTCCAGCCGGCGGTTCCGAGAAGGATCTCGTGGCCCGCGCGGCGCAGGCGCGTGGGGGCCGAATCGAGCGAGGCGAGCCGCTCGCCGGCGACCGGAGTTCCGGGATCGTGGGTCATCTGGCGGAAACAAACCCTGGCCGCAATCGTGGTGTCTACCCTAAGAACCTTAGGATTCAGCGCCCCTGTCATCCCGAAGAAGCGCATCGCCTGAGGGACCTACTCCCCCGGAACCCATGGCCGACCTGGATCTCGTTCGCGGCACGCTCGATCTGCTCATTCTCAAGACCCTCTCCTGGGGCCCGATGCACGGCCTCGCGGTGCTGCGGTGGATCGAGCAGACGACGCGCGACCAGCTACAGATAGAAGAGGGGGCCCTGTATCCCGCGCTCCACCGCATGGAGCAGAAGGACTGGCTCGAGGCCGAGTGGGGATACACGGATCAGGGGCGGAAAGCAAAGTTCTACCGCCTCACGCCGGCCGGTCGCCGGCACCTGACGGCGGAGCTCACACGGTGGGCGCGCTATACGAGCGCGATCGGCCTCGTGATCGCCGCGCGGCAAGGACCGGCGGGGGCTGGCGCCGGCTGATGCCCCGCCCGGATGCGTCGCGCGACGGGTTCGCGGGTGAAGGACGCTGGGCCGGTTTCCGGCGCGTGTTCCGATTGCCGGCAACGCGACGCCGATTGGCCGCCGAAATGGAGGCCGAGCTTCGGTTCCACCTGGAAGGCCGGATTGAAGAGCTGATGCAGCGCGGCGGGCTCGGACGCCGAGAAGCCGAAGCGGAAGCGCGCCGCCGGTTCGGCGACCTGTCCGACTACCGCCAGCAGGTCCGCGAGATAGACGACACCACTTACCGCCGGAGAACTCGCATGGAAACGCTCGATTCAATCGGCCGCGACATTCGCCTGGCCCTTCGTGCGTTGCGTCGGACACCGACGTTCACCGTTGTGTCGCTGATCACGCTCGCGCTCGGCATCGGCGCGAACAGCGCGATCTTCAGCGTCATCTACTCGGTGCTGCTCGCGCCACTGCCGTACGCCAATGGCAATCGCGTGCTCTCATTGTCCGAGAAGTTTGGCGCGAACGACATGTCTGTCACGTATGGCAACTACGGTACGTGGCGCCAGACGGCGCACAGCTTCGAGGTGCTGGGTGCCGCAACGGGCAGCAGGCCGCTCACGCTCACAGGCGTGGGCGACCCCACGCCGATCGCCGCGAGCCGTGTGAACGCCGACTACTGGCGCGCCATGTACATCCGGCCCGTTCTCGGTCGCTACTTCGCCGCGGGAGACGATCGTGTCGGCGCGGACCCGGTGGTCGTGGTCTCGTATGATCTGTGGAAGAACCGCTTCGGCGCGGATCCCGGCATCATCGGCAGAACGATCATACTTGCCGGACAGGCGTACCAGGTCGTGGGAGTCGCGTCGCCCGAGTACATCCTCTATCCACCGAGCGAAAAAGTATGGGTGCCGCTCGCCATCCCGGCCGAGCGCCTTCAGGACCACAAAGACCACGAGCTCACGGTCTACGGTCTCGTGCGCGCGGGCATTCCGCTTTCGACCGCAATTCACGAAATGTCGAACATCGAGCGGTCGCTCGCGGCGCAATATCCAAATTCGTACTTCGACGACATCTCGGCGAAGCCGCTTTCCGACGCGGTGATCGGCGGACAGAAAATGCTGCTGTACACGCTGTTCGGCGCCGTGAGCCTTGTCCTGCTGATCGCGTGCGCGAACGTGGCGAATCTGCTGCTGGCGCGCGCGACGGCGCGGCGCGCCGAGGTTGCCGTGCGTGGGGCCCTTGGCGCTTCGCGCGGACGGTTGGTGCAGCAACTCGTCATCGAGAGCATGGTGCTCGGGCTGGCGGGCGGCGTTCTGGGCCTTGCCGTCGCGTGGGCCGGTGTGCGTTTTCTGGTCACCAGCCCGGCGAGCATCCCCCGACTTCAGACCACGACGCTCAACGGCACCGTCGTGGCCTTCACGCTCGTGCTCTCAACCGTTTGCGCGCTCGTGTTCGGGTTGGTCCCGGCGATACGCGCCGCGCGATTTGACCTCCAGCAGACGCTCCGGGACGGTGGTCGCGAGTCCGCGGGCTCTGCGCGCGATGGTCTGCGCGGCGCGCTCGTCGTCGGGGAGCTCTGTCTCTCGCAACTGCTCCTCGTCGGCGCTGGCCTGCTGATCCGCAGCGCGCTCGTCGTGCAGTCCGTTCCGCCTGGCTTCGATGCGCGCAATCTGCTCGTGACCAACCTCATGCCGAGCCGCCAGTATGCCGGTCCCGCCCTCGAGAGTCATTTTCAGCAGCTCGATGCAGCGATCGGTGCGGTTCCCGGTGTTCGGGCGTCAGGTCGAACCTCCATCGCTCCGATTTATGGCGGTGGCTATGACTGCGCCGTACAGCGTGAAGGAAGCAACGGGCATGACGCGGGCGCAGTCGGCGCGAACATGCGCTCCGCGAACGCGACGTACTTCTCGACCCTGGGCGTGCCGCTGCTCCGCGGTCGCACATTCGACGCGAGCGACGTGGCGGATGGCGCACCGACCGCCGTTCTCACGCGCAGTCTGGCTCATTCGCTGTTTGGCGACGCGGATCCGATCGGCAAGCTCGTCACGAGCTGCATCGACGGCGCGAGCTCCGACCATCCGAAATGGCGCCAGGTGGTCGGAGTGATCGGCGACATGCGCGCGGAAGGACTCACGAGCGATCCCACGCCCGAGTACTACGTGCCGAGCACGCAATGGACGGGCAACCAGCAGATGTCCTACGTCATTCGCGGGAACGTGCCCGTGACGACCCTGCTGCCGGCCATCCGCAGGGCGGTCAGCGGCGTCGACCGCAATCTTCCGTTGTCTGGCGCCAAGACAATGGCGGCAGCGATCGGTGACTCCCTGGCGCTCCCGCATTTCACCATGTTGCTGCTGATCATGCTCGGCGCCACCGGCCTGGTGCTCGCGGTGGTCGGCGTATATGGCGTGATCGGCTATTTCGTGAGCCAGCGCACCCGTGAGCTCGGAATTCGAATGGCGCTCGGGGCTGATGCTGGAAGGGTAAAGTGGCTGGTGGTGAAGCAGGGCATCGTGTACGGCTTCGCCGGCGTCGTGTTCGGGTCGATCGCCTCGTACGCCGCGACGCGATTTCTGGCGAGCATGCTGTATGGCGTGACCACGCACGACGCGGTCACGTTCGGCGCCGTGGCCGGAATTCTCGTCGTCGTCGCGATTTGCGCGAGCTACCTGCCGGCGCGCCGTGCGACGCGCATCGACCCGCTCGAAGCGCTCCGGGCCGGCTGATGTCAGCGTCGGGCGCGCCGCGCGACGGTGCCGCATCGGGCGGCGGGCGATGGGCCGGCATACGGCGCGTCTTCCGCCTCCCATCCACGCGCACGCGTCTGGGCACCGAGCTCGAGGCTGAGTTCCGGTTTCACCTGGAAGGCCGCATCGAGGATCTGATGCGACGCGAAGGATTGACGCGATCGGCCGCCGAGCACGAGGCGCGACGGCGGTTTGGCGACTTCTCGGACTATCGCCAGCAAGTCCGCGTCATCGACGACACCACCTATCGCCGGAGAGCACGCATGGAACTGTTCGACGTCATCCGCCGCGAGGTCGGCCAGGCGGTCCGAACGCTGTGGCGCACGCCGGCGTTCACGGCGATCGCGTTCGTGACGCTGGCGCTGGGGATCGGCGCGACGACGGCTATCTATTCCGTTCTCGATTCCGTTGTGCTCCAGCCGCTGCCGTACCGAAACGCGGCTCGGCTCGTCGCGATCGTGCACCCGGCCAATGTGCCGGGCACCGGAGAGAGCGTGTGGGGCATGTCCGCTGGCGGGTACTTCCAGTTTCTCAAGCAGAACCGAACACTCGACGATCTCGGCGGCTTCACTACCGATGCATTCACGCTGACAGGCAGTGCTGGTGACGCTGAGCAGGTTCAGGTAGGCGCCGTGACTGCATCAGTCTTCTCCGCGCTCCAGGCGCACGCGTCGCGAGGTCGGCTGGTCACCGCGGACGACGACAGGCCAAATGCGCCGGACGTCGTCGTGCTGTCGTATGAGTTGTGGAAGCGGCGGTACGCGGCGAATCCCGCCATCGTAGGCTCGGTGATCCAGACGAGCGAAGGACCGCGGCAGGTGATCGGCGTCGCGGAGCCGGGGCTTGGGCTTCCGATGCCCGGGCCGTTCGCCTCCCGCGAGGATCTCGCCGCCTTTTCCGTGGACCTCTGGGAGCCGCTCAAATTGAATCCCGCCGGTCCGTTCTATAATTCGCATCAATACACTGGCATCGCCCGGCTGAAGCCAGGCGTGACGGCCGAGCAGGCACAGGCCGATCTGTCGCGAATCATGACGCACTTCACCGAACTGATGCCGACCGTGTACAGCATCGGCTTCATGCGAGGCTTTCACTTCCGCGTCGCTGTCACACCTCTGAAGGATGCGGTTCTGGGTCCCGCGGTGGTGCGTTCGCTGTGGATCATGTTCGCGGCCGTCGCGCTCGTGCTGCTCATCGCGTGCGCGAATGTGGCCAACCTGTTTCTCGTGCGGCTCGAATCGAAACGACGCGAGGCGGCCGTCCGCGGAGCGCTCGGCGCGGGCAGGGCTCAGATGGCGCTGCACTACCTCGCCGAAAGTCTCACGCTCTCGCTCGCCGCCGGCATCGCCGGGTTGCTCGTCGCGCGCTGGGCCCTCCCCGCCATCATGACTGTCGCTCCTCGGAGTCTGCCTCGCTTCTCGAGCATTCACTTCGGCTGGTCGGCGGCGGCGTTCGGCATCGGAATAGCCGTCCTCGCCGGGAGCGTGTTCGGGCTGATGCCGGCCTTCAAGGCGTCAGTCGACGTCGAGGCCCTGCGTGACGGCGGTCGCGGACAGACGGGGTCCAGGCGGCAGCGCGCGACCCGCGACATACTCGTCGTCGCGCAGGTATCGCTCGCGGTGGTCTTGCTCGCTGGCGCAGGACTGCTGCTGCGGAGCTTCGAGCGCCTGCGCAGCGTTCAGCCCGGGCTCGACCCGCGAGCCGTGCTCACTTTTCAGGTCAATCTTCCCGCGGATCGCTACATCCAGGAAACCGCTTCGCAGAATTTTCATCGCGAGTTCTCGACCAGGCTCGCCGCGCTCCCCGGGGTGACGGCGGTGGGCGCCGATGACGCGCTGCCGTTACGCGACCTTGGCCGTGGATGCACAGAAGTATGGCCGCCGGCCGACCCCGGTCACGGCAACACAGGCGCGTGCGTCGCGACGCCCGTGTTTCTGCCTGACTTCTTCAAAGCAATGGGCATCCAGGTACGGGGACGATCGCCAACGTGGGCCGACGTCGACGCGCGCACGCAGGCGTCGGTCATCACCAAATCCCTCGCCGAGCGACTCTGGCCGGGCCAGAACGCGATCGGCAAGGAGATCAACATCGGCGATCGCACCATGAAGGGAGCGGCATACAAGGTCGTCGGCGTGATTCCGAGCTGCGCGGGGCGGGTCTGGATCAACCTCCCACCGAGGCGATCTTCTCGCCGGTGACGTCGCTCGCGCCGCTACCCGCGAAGACCGGAGTGATGCTCTCGATGGTCTATACAGTTCGCACGACGCGTGATGATCCGGTTTCGTTCGTGCCCACGATTCGCCAGATCCTGTCTTCCATGGATCGCGAGGTGCCGCTCGTGAATCCGATGGCGATGTCCACGGTGGTCGCGCGGTCCATGTCGCGGACGTCGTTCATCATGGTGCTCCTGATCATCGCCTCGGCGATGGCGCTGCTGCTGAGTGCCGTGGGCATGTACGGCGTGATCTCGTACGTCGTGACGCAACAACGTCCGGAGATTGGTATTCGCATGGCGCTTGGAGCGCAGGTGGCGGAGGTCGGGAAAATGATCATGGCGCGCTCCGTGAAGCTCGCGCTCGCGGGCGCGCTGCTCGGCGTGGGCTTCGCCCTGTTCACCACACGCATGATCGCGTCGATGCTCTACCAGGTGAGTCCAAACGATCCGGTGGTGCTCGTGCTCGTGCCAGTCCTGCTGATGGCCGTCGCCGTCGCGGCGAGCCTCGCGCCGGCGCGACGGGCAGCCAGAATCGATCCAGTCGAAGCCATGCGCGTGTAAGTTGCGGCCGGACGATCAATAGAGGCCGGATGCATGAGAGGCACGCGCGCTGTCATTGTCATGCTCACGATGGTCGCTGCCGCTCGGGCAGAGGCCCAGCGCCGCGCAGCGGCTGATGCGCCCCGCTTTGCGCTCTCGCCCTGCCACCTGGATCAGATCGATGCCGATGCGCGGTGCGGCACCTATTGGGTGTTCGAGGACCGCGCGCGCCACGCGGGGCGGCGGATCCCGCTCCGCGTCATCGTGCTTCCGTCACGCAGCGCGCATCCAGTGGCCGACCCCTTCTGGGTCGTGTCACCTGGCGGCCCGGGAACGACCAACAGCGAAGGCGCTCTCTTTCCTGCCTGGTACGGCTGGTGGCGCGACAACCGCGACGTCGTGCTCGTGGACCTCCGCGGCACCAGCGGCCCCAATCGACTTGACTGCACGACGCCGGGGTCCGACGAGCACCCGGGCGGTTATCTCGAGTCGGTCTTCTCACTCCCGGTCGTGACGCGATGCCGAGATGCGCTCTCCAGGAATGCCGATCTCCGCTTCTACACGACGCCGCTCGTCGTCGACGACCTGGATGAGGTGCGCGCGGCGCTCGGCTATCGCACGGTCAATCTGTGGGGCGCGTCGTGGGGCACGCGGGCGGCGCTCTTCTGGATCAAGCGCCATCCATCGTCAGTTCGCAGCGTGATCCTCGAGGGCGTCGCGCCGCCGAGCTTCGAGAATCCGCTGCCGCATGCGCGCAGCGCCCAGGAGGCGGTGGATTCGATCTTCGCCGGCTGTGCGCGGCAGCCCTCGTGCGCCCGCGCTTATCCGCACCCCGCGGCCGATCTCGCCGCGGTGTTGGCGCGCCTCGAGCGCCAGCCGGTCATCGTCTCGGTCCCGCGCGGCGACGGCCAGCGACCGGACACCACGACGCTCGACAGCTACGGCTTCGCGGACGGTCTGCGCGTCATGACCTACGCCGCGCGTAACCTGCCGGCGGTGCCGATGCTCCTGCATCGCGCATCGGCCGGCGACATGACGCCGTTCGTCCAGGCGGCGATCGAGTCGAACAGTCGACTGGACGATGAGCTGCGCTTCGGCTTCCTGTTGTCCATCACCTGCACCGAAGATGTCTCGCGCATTTCGCCGGCCGCCATCCCCGGCGCGACGCGCGGCACCTATCTCGGCGACGCGCGTGTGCGCGAGCAGATGCGGGCGTGCGCCGCGTGGCCGCGTGGTGAGCGTTCCCGCGACTACGGCGATCCGATCCGGTCCAACGTGCCTGCGTTCCTGCTGTCAGGCGCCTGGGATCCGGTGACACCGCCGCGCTGGGGCGCCGACGCAGCGAATTCACTGTCGCGGAGTATTCACGTCGTCGCGCCCGGCGCGCACGTTCCCTCCGGGCCGTGCATCGTCGCCATGGAGCGGGCGTTTCTCGCGGCGGCGTCGCCGGCGGCGGTGGACACGCGCTGTGTCGCGGCAATGCGCTTGCCCGACTTCGTGGTCGAGCCGATCAAAGGGGACGGGGGCCTCCGGCGGTGAGTTTGATCGGAACGATCAAATTCCCCCGTCCCTTTTGATTTGCCCGGATCTCAGAACTTGCGCAGCTCGATGCTCCCGCTTCCGGTCACGAGGCGAAGCAGCGGTCCGCCATTGCCTATGGTGCCGCGAATGTGCTGCGGATTGAGCCGGCCCGTCACCTTGATCGGAAAATCCGAATGGAGTGAACCGCTGCCGGAGACCATGTCGACTTCGCCGTTGTATTCCGCGGGCAGCGTGATCGTGATCGAGCCCGAGCCGCTCGTGAACGACATGTTGCCGCCGTCCTGAAGCTGCTTCATGGTCACGTCGATCGGCCCGTTGCCCGTGCTCGCGGACACAGGTCCGGAGCTCGTCGCCACGTGTACGCGTCCGTTGCCCGTCGAGACTTTCACCGGGCCGCCCGCCTGATCCACGCGCACGTCGCCATTGCCCGTTGCCGCCGTCACGGTGCCTGTCGTCTGTCCGATCGTGACGTCGCCGTTGCCGGTGGCCGCGGAA
>Ga0134127_10003137_pt1 | contig 11858 bp, 6 predicted proteins | sample KB31753_FD_96459 | JGI IMG/M metagenome (GOLD analysis project Ga0134127, IMG submission 96459) | Terrestrial soil microbial communities with excess Nitrogen fertilizer from Kellogg Biological Station, Michigan, USA - KB3-175-3 | ecosystem: Environmental > Terrestrial > Soil > Unclassified ...
ACATCAACGCGAAATATCAGGATGTGGCCGAATGGGTCGAATCCTCACAGGAGTTACCTGCCGCAACGGTGGTAGTGCTCGACGACACCAGGTCCAATCAGGTTATTGCTTCAACACAAGCGTACGACAGTCGTGTTGCCGGTGTGATTTCTCTGAAGCCCGGCATTGCACTCGGCGAGCGAGGTGAAGGCCATGTGTTAGTAGCCACCACCGGACGCGTGAAAGTCAAAGTGGATGCCACGAATGGTCCAATCAAGATTGGTGACCTGCTGGTGACCAGCGACAAAGAAGGGGTGGCGATGAAATCCATTCCAATCGAGTTCGGCGGCGCGCGTATTCATCGTCCCGGCACGTTGATCGGCAAAGCCCTCGAGCCGCTCGCAGCAGGAACCGGCGAGATATTGGTTTTGTTGAGTCTGCAGTGAAAATGGACCGCACCGACGCTAAGTTGAGAGCGAGGTTCCCATGAAGAAAAATAAGCCTTCTCGGTTGCAACGACGCCAAAGGTCTATGCGCCACCAGAGACGCAGATATGTGCTCACCGGCGGGGTTTGCGCCATTCTGCTTCTCGCATTCGCAACATTGGCGGGACCATGGTCTCCATTGCTCGCAAGTAGAAAGCGAGCCACGTTTTTTTCGCCGGCTCCAGTACCCTCACCGAGTAATCCGACAAAAGAATACATCTATGCGGGTGGCAGGCTGATCGCGACCGAAGAGCCCGCTCCCGTGACGCTGGCGCCACCCGCGAGTATGGCTGCCACCAGCATAACTGATTCGGGAAACCCACCAGCTCCGCGCGTGACTATTAGTTGGACTGCCACCCCTGGCGCGCATCATTACGAAGTAGAGAAAACCACTAACGTCAATACTGCTTATGGCTCAGTGAACACTAACGTGACCGGCACTACTTACACGGACACAGGTGTAAGCAGCGTCACGGCATATCTATATCGAGTACGTGCGGTGGATGCGGCCGGGAATGTCTCAGCTTATAGCAACATCGATCTCGCGACGGCCATAACCTTCACAGACGACACAATCATAAGACAGTCCACCTTGGTTAAGGCAGCACACATTACCGAGCTGCGTCAGGCGGTTGATGCGGTGCGGGCCCTGGCTAACGTTGGCGCGGCAAACTGGGGTGGTGCTATCACGCCAAACAGCACGCTGGTTCAAGCGAGTCACGTTCAGAATTTGCGAACGAACCTGGACGCGGCGCGGAGCACATTGGGGTTGGCGCAATGCAACTACACCGACAACTCAGTACCGGCGTTGCAAGCCTCGTTCATTAATAAGGACCACATCGATCAACTACGGCAGTGCGTTCGCTAAGGCGCGAGCAGATGAAAGTCATAAATCGAGAAAGGATCGAAGTCATGACGTTGCGTGAGGGGGCCATGAAATTCTTTATCAGGATTTATCTTGGATGGGCCTGCTTGTTGATTATGAGTGTCTCTATGCAAGTCAAGGCGCAGGTTTCGCCACAAAGTCCAATGAGTGGCACAACTCCACTTGCTTTGCAGCATGGAGGCATTACCGGCTCATACCCGCTCAGTGATTTCGACAGCATCAGTCCTTTCAGTGGTAAGTTAGATATCGCTTTCCCCTTGCTTCGCGTGGGCGGCAGAGGTGACGCCAGTTACACGATGATGACTACGATTCACGCAAAGCCCTGGCACTATGAACCATATGTAGATCCTATACTCGGACTAATAACTTTCGCTGATCCCGGTGATGTGTTTCCGCAAGAGACCAGTGGGTACGAGCCATTAAGAGTTTACGTTCGCGCGGTTAGAGTACCTCCGGTAAGCCCCGACTGTGACAGTTTGGCCTCGGATGATGATCAATGGTGGCTTACACGAATTGCCGTGGTTACCGCAGACGGTTCTGAAATCATCCTGCGCGACGTAAACAACCAAGGAAAGATTTGGGAGAATAACTGTTTCCTGCACCAGTCCGGTTTGAACCGCGGTACCAACTTCGTGTCAACCGATGGATCAGCGATGACTTTTATATCGGATGCAAATATTCAGGATAGTGAGTTGCAGCCGCCGCTATCGGGGTATCTCATGACCCGTGACGGAGTCCGTTATCGAATCGAGGCCAGTAGAGTAAGGTGGATGCGCGATCGGAATGGCAATGTACTCACGTTTTCATATGATTCCGAACTTGCCCTACAGACAATTACCGACTCACTTAACCGCAAAATCACCTTTCAATACATGTCGAGTGTGGGAGCGTACTTCGACCAGATCAGCTTTTCAGGTTTTGGCGGCGCAACAAGGACCATAAAAGTGTGGCATTCCAATATGGGTAGTGTGCTGCGAGCTGACCAGCAGCTCAAATCATTTCGTGACCTTGAGATTGGCGACAGCGATCAACTGTGGGATACCGACGTTATATCAGCGATTGAACTACCAAATGGGAAGAAGTACCAGTTCAAGTACAACTCTTATGCTGACGTCGCTCGCGTGGAACTCCCAACGGGTGGGGCATACGAATACGATCATGCAGGAGTTCTTGTCTCCTCAGGGTCTACCCCGCGAAATGGTTTGTGGGTCGGTCTCTTTCGTAAGGTAACCGAAAAACGTATTTACCCGGACGGCGTCAACCTGGAGCGTATTACCACCTTTACACCAACCTATTCCATTCCTCCCGGCTATTCGACGCCTTACGTTTCCTATTCAGGTTATAGCGCTTCCACTTCGGTCGACATCGACGACCTCGATGCTCAACGCAGATTGCTGTCACGCGTCAGACATTACTATATCGGTGTGCCTTTTGATTCGGTGTTCAAGAGCAGTCTTGATTATCCCGGATGGAAGGAAGGCAGGGAGACTAAGACCGAGTATTTTGCTACCAATGGAACGACAGTGCTGCGCCGCGTGCAAATGACAACGCAGCAACGGGCTTCCGTCAGTTGGTGGAGTCAGTGGTTAACGAACGGCATGGCCATGGCTCTGAGAGCCGACTACGAGCCCTCGAATGATCCTCGTCTCACCGAGACAGTGACTACACTGGTTGATACTAATCAGGTCTCTAAAACATCCGCCATTAATCCGTCGGATCAAAGTGTTGGCTTCGATCAGTTCAATAATCAAACCGACGTTTGGGAGTATGACTTTGGAACAGGAAGTCCTGGTTCGTTAAAAAGAAGGACGCATACGACATATCTGACAACGTCCAGCTACATTAACGCCAATACAAACGTGCAACTCGGCTCACACCTTCGCAGTCTCCCGACGATGGTTCAAACCTTCGATGGAGCGAACAATGAAAAGTCTCGCACTGTTTTTGAGTACGACACTCACAGCGGTGATTTTCATGCAGCGTTAGTACCTCGTTCTGCCATCAGCGGAATGTGTGCACTGGTAACATCACCAACCCAATGTGACAATACCAATCCCGGCGTTTACACAAACCGTGGCAATGCAACGGCCATCACCTCATCGCTGCTCGTCAATGGCGTCGTCGACCGTTCAATCTCCAGATACCAACAGTATGACGTAGCGGGCAATATGGTGAAGATAATCGATCCGCGCAGCACGCTAAACAATATCATCGCGTCTGAGTTCGATTTCAGCGACGCGTTTGGCGTGGCAGATAACGAAGCCCGCAATAACACTGCTCCCCTTGAACTTAGTCAACCGGGGCAAGCGAGCTATGCGTTCCCGACTAAAATAACAAACGCGCTCGGACATATCACTTACCTTCAATACGATTATTATCTTGGCAAACCTGTTAACAGCGAAGATGCCAATCAAATCGTATCCAACGCTTCTTATGACGATTTGCTCGATCGGCCGACACAGGTGCGCCTCGGTCTCGCGACCAATGCGGCCAACCAGCGTACGTTCATTTACAACGATACCGATCGAATCATTAGAACTACGAGCGACCTTGATGCCCTTGATGATAATAAACTGAAGACAGAAACGAGTTATGATGGACTGGGTCGTGTTACTGAAGAGCGACGATTCCTGGAGGGCGCTGACTACATTGCAGTTCGACAGGTGCCTTTTGTGAGCGTGCAAGACGGCACTGTTTGGCGGCCGGCATCACGAGTTTCTAACCCGTTCCGTCCGCTCCTCCTCCCCCCTAATGGTGACGAGCAACTACTCTGGACTACATCACTAGTCGACTCGCTAGGTCGCCCCATCAAGATTACAACTCCTGACAACGCGCTAATTTCTACGAGTTATCTTGGGAATGAAGTTACGGTTACGGACCAGGCGGGCAAAACTCGAAAGAGCATATCGGATGCGTTGGGCCGGCTGCGCTCTGTTTACGAGAATCCAGGCGGACTTAATTTTTTGACAACATATGACTATGACACACTGAATTGTTTGACCACGGTTAGCCAGGGTACCCAGACTCCACGCAGTTTTGTGTGTGACTCCCTGGGGCGCATGACTTCCGCGAGCAATCCGGAGAGTGGCACATCCATTTTTGAATATGACGATAACAACAATCTGATCCACAAGACGGATGCTCGGGGCGTTACAATCACATACGTTTACGATGCACTGAACCGAATCACCAGTCGCACTTATTCAGACAGCACGCCCGCGGTTAGTTTCGACTACGATGCTGCGAACGTTGCCAATTCAAAAGGGCTGCTAACGAGTATCAGTTCGAGCATCTCGTCCTACAGTTATGGTGGATACGACCCGTTCGGCCGAGTCTTAAGTGGTTCGCAAGTCACCGACGGCCAATCGTACTCGATGACCTATACTTACAATCGAGCTGGTCGGCTCAAAACGCAGACCTATCCATCAGGCCGCGTGGTCACTTCGGAGTACGATGATTCGGGAAGACTTGCGGGAGTGAAGAATCCCGCCAGTGGACTCTTTTACGTTGGCGCTGCAGCTACGGATAGTGTGCAGCGGATTCAGTACACCTCACATGGCGCCGCAAAGACAATGAAACTCGGCAACGGATTGTGGCAACATACCGACTTCAATTCGCGTCTGCAAGTAACACAAATCGGCGTCGGCACCTCAAGCTCTGACTCCAGCGTATTGAAGCTTGACTACACTTATGGCGAGCTCGTGGGCGGAAACTTAGATCCCACAAAGAATAATGGCGATGTTCAGAGTCAAACGATAACCCTGCCCGGCATCTCAGCAATTGTCCAGAATTACGAATACGATGAATTAAATAGACTGAAGAAAGCTCAGGAAGTGGGAACCAATGGCTGGACGGAACAGTTCTCGTACGATCAATTTGGAAACCGTACCAATGTAACTGTCACAGACAACCCGGCTTCTAAATTGCCGACCTCAGTACCCGACATTGATCCTGCTAACAACCGAATCAAGGTGCTCAACACTCAAAGCCAACCAACTGGATTCGGGTACGACGGTGCCGGTAATCTAACTCAGGAACCCGAACCTGGCTCAACACTGAAAAAGTATATCTATGATGCTGAAAGTCGTTTGATTCAAGCAAAGCGTCAGAGTGGCGCAACCGAAACCGAGATCGGAGCTTACCATTACGATGGCGAAGGTAGACGTGTAAAAGCAGTAGTTAATGGCGTCACCACTGTCTATGTTTATGACGTTTCGGGTAACCTGATCGCCGAATACGGCACAACGTCAGGTCAGGGCGGAACAACGTATGTCACGTCCGACCCACTCGGCAGTGTCCGCCTTGTTACTGCGAGTAGCGGACAAGTCAAAGAACGGCATGATTTCTTGCCTTTTGGAGAGGACATTCCTGCCGCTTACAGCAACCGGTCCGGTACGGTGGGTTTCGGTATTGACAGTATTCGGCAGAAGTTCACCGCAAAGGAACGGGATCTTGAGACCGGGCTGGATTACTTCGGCGCAAGGTATTACGGAAGCACTCAGGGAAGGTTTACTAGTGTCGATCCGTACAACATTGTTCGAGAGGCTCAAATTACAGCTCAGAGCAATCCCGATGAAGCGAGAAGTCAACTTCAGCGCTATCTGAGATTGCCTCAACAGTGGAATCGGTATGCCTACGTTGCTAACAATCCGTTAAAATACGTTGACCCATCGGGTGAGCATATAGAGCTGACTGGCGAGACTGAGGAGGAGAGATTAGCGGCTTTTGAACGAATAAGAGTACTAGTTGGCAAGGAAGGCGCGAAACATCTCTCTATCAGCGTGGCTTATGGTCGTAAGGATCACAAAGCACATTATTTCGTCCAAGCGGACCTCAAATTCAAAGATACCAGCAAGTTGGCATCCTACCTGAACGAGATGATTCAAAGTAGCAAAACTACGGAATACAAAATTGCGACCCATTTCGATACCAAATTCGAAAAAGGAATACCACTTACGTCGATGAGATGCGGCGGCGGTTGCACAGTAGGTTCCGACGAAAGCATAAACGGCAACACTCAAATATTTGTACATCCGGAATCTGGCAACGTGGCGCAAATGGCGTTTAATGTCTTCACGAATACTGGCAAATTCAAAGGTGCTGGTCAACTTGATTTCTATGACGACATTGTGGACGCTCATGAGTTCGGACATGCCTATGCGAATGCAATCGAAGGCAAGCCGACCCACAATTCAAACGAGACATTTGATAGATCTTTAGAATTCGAAAACTTGCAGCGTGAAACTTACCCCATGAAAGGAAGAAGAACTGGGCATTAGTCTGAAAGGAGTAGTCGCCAATCTAATGGTCGGCAAATGTTGGCTTAGTTCAATGCTTACAATTTTCTTGTTGGGTTGGAGTGCGTGCTCGACCGGAAAATGGGAGCTGGTTTCCACCGATCATATCTCGGATGGAGTTCCGATTGAATCTCTTACGTTCAGCAAAGATGGACAAGGCTGGAGTCTCACCCCGGGAGAACTTCTAAGATTCACAAAAGGAAATTGGACGACGGTACTTTCAAACCAGAATAATGAACGAGTGTTCTATTCGTTTGTTTTTAGTTCCGACCTGCATGGGATTGTCGTTGGAGGACAAAAAAAGAACGGCCTTTACACGGTCCTAATACTGCAGACAACCGATGGTGGCGTAACTTGGCAAGAAAGGCCCACTGACGTTAAGGGTGATCCGGACATACACAATATGTCACTACTGCAGAGTATAAGTTTGTGTGGGACGAGCGGCTGGGCCGTCGGCCAAAACCTCATACTTCATACCAGCGACGACGGTCAGACATGGCAGCGGCAACGATGGAATACAGGCAAGGAAGGTGTTGATACAAGACTTGGTACCGTAACATGCACCAGTTCTCTGCGAGCGTGGGCCGCAGGAGCTGATGGACTCGTTTTGAGAACTATAGACGGAGGAAATTCTTGGACCCAACAGGACGTCGGGACAACAGATATTCTGATGCGGGTTCGATTCTTTGGTGACACCGGGTGGATAGTTGGAGGAACACATGGAAAAGCCGTTATCCTCAACACGCGAGACCACGGTGAAACTTGGCAAGCGCAACAAACTGATCTGACTAAAGGATTGTTGGACGTCTTTTTTACTGGTTCAAAGGGATGGCTAGTAGGTGAGACAGGAACAATACTGAAGACCGAGGACGGAGGGCTAACATGGACGCGCCAAGAGTCTCCAACAGTTGAAAACTTAACCTGCATATTTTTTCTTTCTCCAAATAAGGGGTGGGCAGGCGGAGACAAAAGAACTCTTTTGCGATTTTCAGATTAATTGTGTCGCTCCGATAGTCATCTTCTTACCATGCCGGTAAGAAGGCACCAGATGTTCCCACATCTATGGACCTGTGGAATCACTCCTGGGCCGTACTCGCTTGCGTAGTGGATCCTCCGAAACGGGTGGAGGTGGTGCATCATCGTTTTCAACAATGGGCTCGTCCATTCACCGGATGTTACGTAAGACGGCCACGTTCTTCTTTTACCTCTTTGCTCCCCTTGTCAGCCAGTTGCCACATAAGGCACAAAAGACACATAAGCAAAAGGGCCTTTATGTGCCTTTTGTGCTTTATGTGCCTTTTTGTTGCTAACAATCCATTAAAATATGTTGACCCATCGGGTGAGCATATAGAGCTGACCGGCGATACTGAGGAGGAGAGATTAGCGGCTTTTGAACGAATTAAAGCAATGGTTGGCAAAGAAGGCGCGAAACATCTCTCTATCAGCGTGGCTTATGGTCGTAAGGATCGCAAAGCACATTATTTCGTCCAGTCGGACCTCAAATTTAAAGATACCAGCAAGTTGGCGTCCTACCTGGACCAGATGATTCAAAGTAGCAAAACTACGGAATACAAAATTGCTGAGAGCTTCACAACGAAGAGCGGTACCGTAATTACAACCGGCGGTAATACTTGCGGGGACGCCTGCACAGTCGGTGCTGAAGACAGCGTAAACGGTCACACCCAAATCTTTGTAAATAAGTACTCGGGAGCCATCTCAGAAGGAGTTTTCAATTCTCCTCTAGTGCGAGGAGCATTTGCGGCGGCTCAGGACGCGTATGGTCCGAGGACGATATTGTGGACGCTCATGAGTTTGGCCATGCCTATGCAAATGCCATTGAAGGAAAGAGAGTTAGCAAAACTGGCGAGTCTGATTCACGGGCAGCGGAATTCGAGAATCTACAGCGGGCTGATCCAAGTTATTCCTCCCGGCCCAGGTTCACAAGGATTAGGGAATGAAACTCAATTTGTTTTCGAGAATGGTTCTTCGAAGAATGTGGATTGCATCTCTGTGTCTGCAATTTTTTCCGACTTGCAGCATCAGCCACCACGGCAGATGGAAAGTAGTTCACAGTGATAACGGAGTCCACGCACAAGGCGTGAAACCTATTGTATTCGACAACGACGGCCAAGGTTGGGTTCTAAATCCTGCAAATCTATACAGGGTGCGCGACAGTGGTAGAGATTGGATGCCAACCTTCAAAAACGATGGGGAAAAAACATTTTATTCTTTTGCTTTTGCAACTCCGAAAACTGGATTGGTTGTTGGGAGTCAACGAATAGGTAGTTTCCATAACGTTCTAATCCTAAAAACAACCGACGGGGGTGAAAGTTGGCAACAGGGGGTAACGAATGTTGAATCCGAACAGGATCGACATCGTGCACCATTGTTGTTCGGTGTGACGATGTGCGGTGAGACGAGTGGTTGGGCGGTCGGCGATGATCTAATCCTTCATACTAAGGATGCTGGACAAACGTGGGAGCGCCAGCAAAGTGATGTTCGAGGCGAAAGCATATACAGCGTTGCCTGCACCAACTCCGAACTTGCGTGGGCAGTGGGGACGGGGGGCGTAATGTTAAGGACAACTGATGGAGGCAAGACATGGATTCATTCGGAGTTAATACCTAAACAGCCACTTATGCAAATTCGATTTTTTGGAAGAAATGGTTGGATAGTCGGTGGATCAGACGACGAGTCGGTGGTAATTCGATCGAGCGATGGAGGCGAAACATGGGAAAGGCAACCTAATGTGGCAGCAGGGAGAGTCTTGGATATTTTCTTCATAGGCGATCTTGGATGGATAGCAGGGCAGACTGGAAGAATGCTAGTGACCAGCGATTCTGGCAAGACCTGGTCACCGCAGAGAGTGCCCACTACAGAAAATCTTACTTCGCTCTTTTTTCTCTCACCAACACAGGGCTGGGCTGCAGGTGACAAACTAACGCTGCTCCACTTTTCGGAATAGAAATCTCTGATTCCGAACACCCGGTTCCATAACGGACGAGTCGCTTGCCTTAAGCGGAAAAGAACGGGATCCAGCCGTTAGTCCGTAACTTGGACACAGTCCAAGTTCGGGGCCTGATCATTTGGCGAGTTGTTTCTGCGAAGGCAGCTCCGACTCATTCCACCCGCCGCCGAGGGCTTTGATCAGTTCGACGCTCGCCGTCATTTGCTGCATCTGCAGATTCACCGCTGTGCGTTGATTGTTCAGGAGTGTGGTTTGGGCAGTGATGACGTTCAGATAACTGTCGATGCCGGATTTGTAGCGTTCAGTTGAAAGTGAGAGCGCTCGTTGAGATGAGGCGACGGCGTCGTTTTGCTCGTCCAGCTCGTGTGACAGAATGCGAAGCGCCGCAAGGTTGTCTTCAACTTCCTGAAACGCCGTGAGTACGGTTTGGCGATAGCTCGCAACCGTTCCTTCATACTGCGCGCGTGCAACCTCCGTAGCCGCCTTCCGTCTTCCCTTATCAAAAAGCGTCTGACTCAACGTTGGTCCAAGTGAGAAGAAACGCGCGGGCCATGTGAACCAGCTCGCGATCGATGTGCTCTCCAATCCCCCGGTGACACCGAGCGTCAGCGAAGGAAAGAAGGCAGCCTTCGTGACCCCAATCTCCGCATTACTTTCTGCCACGCGCCTTTCCGCTGCTGCGATGTCGGGACGACGTTCGAGTAGTTGCGATGGCAGACCGACTGGAATCGCGGGTGGTGTGGCATCAGATGTGGTGACGGAAAGAGAAAACGTCGAAGCAGGTTGACCAGTTAGTACAGCAATCGCGTGTTCGAACTGCGCACGTGCGATTCCGAGATCGGTGGCCTGGGCTTCCGTTGTTTTCAACTGTGTCTCTGCTTGAGCCACGTCTTCGTCCGACACGATGCCGGTTTGAAATCGAACGCGCGTGAGTTCGAGTTGTTGTTGATAGGCTGCGATCGTTGTGTCGAGCAAACGTTTCTCCGCGTCGAGCGAGCGAAGCTGGTAGTAATCAAATGCTAGCTCGGCTTCGACGCTCAGTCGCACGTTTTGCAGATCGGCCGCGGTGGCCTGCGCTTCGGAAGCGCTTGCGACGACGGTGTTGCGGATGCGTCCCCAGAAGTCCGGTTCCCAGGTGGCGTCGAACGGGAGCGTGTAAATTGTATTCTGGCGCCCTGCTGAAAAGTTGGAGTTAGTTGCTCCTGATGATCGAGAGACTATGATCGACGGGCTCGTCGTTACTGTTGGGAAATATTGTGAACGAGATTCCTTGACGAGGGCTCGCGCGACACGGAAGTTTGCGTCGGCGAGGGCGATGTTCTGATTGGCTGTGTTCAACTGCTCCTCGAGACTGTTTAGTTGCGCGTCGTTGAACATTTCCCACCACTTGCCGCGAATCACGGCATCGTTGGGCCGCGCGAATTTCCAGTCATTTGTTTCTTTGAAAGTGTCGGGCGTGAGCTCTTTGTAAGCTGGCGGCGTCGCCACTGACGGCTTGGCATACTTCGGCGCTTTATCGCAGCCTTTAAACAAGACAAGCCCAATAAGAATTATGCCGAGAATTTGGAAATGATTAGGCATCAGTTTAAATCCGCTTCTGCTATCCGTGTTATCCGTGGCTTACTCAACCAGGCCCGGAGGCGATCCAGGTACAAATAAACAACCGGCGTCGTAAACAACGTCAGCATCTGACTCACCAGCAAACCTCCAATGATCGAAATCCCCAACGGCCGTCTAAGCTCAGATCCCGTTCCTACTCCCAACGCAAGCGGCAGCGCGCCGAGCAACGCAGCCATCGTCGTCATCATGATCGGCCGAAACCGCAGCATGCACGCCTGAAAGATCGCGTCACGCGAACTCTTCCCTTCACCGCGCTCCGCCGCAAGCGCGAAATCGATCATCATGATCGCGTTCTTCTTCACGATACCGATCAGCAGAATGATCCCAATCAACGCAATCAAACTGAGATCCATGTGCGTCAACAGCAGCGCCAGCACTGCACCAACACCCGCTGACGGCAACGTCGACAAAATCGTGATTGGGTGAATGTAACTCTCATAAAGAATTCCGAGCACGATGTAGACAGCCACTAGCGCCGCCGCAATTAGAAGCGGCTCGCTTGCGAGCGACGACTGAAACGCCTGCGCCGTTCCCGCAAAACTGCCGTGAATCGTCGCGGGCATTCCGATACTCTGTTCGGTCTGATTGATCGCCTGCACTGCATCACTGAGTGCGACATTAGG